>Ga0209211_10000491_pt1 | contig 79677 bp, 82 predicted proteins | sample RifGroA2_FD_183992 | JGI IMG/M metagenome (GOLD analysis project Ga0209211, IMG submission 183992) | Groundwater microbial communities from Rifle, Colorado, USA - Groundwater A2 (SPAdes) (version 2) | ecosystem: Environmental > Aquatic > Deep subsurface > Groundwater | place: Rifle, Colorado... | reverse complement strand
AAAACGGAGGGTAGAGGATTTGAACCTCTGAGGGATTGCTCCCAACCGCGTTTCGAGTGCGGCGCATTAGACCGCTCTGCCAACCCTCCACGCCTATTTTTAACACAAAATCAGGCCATTTACAATTCGCTCAAGATAGGTTAAATTTATAGAGTTAATGGGCAATTAGCTCAGTGGTAGAGCGTTTCATTGACATTGAAAAGGTCACAGGTTCAATCCCTGTATTGCCCATGGCCCTATCGTCTAATGGTTAGGACAACGGGTTTTCAATCCGTTAACCGGGGTTCGACTCCCCGTAGGGTCAATGATATTATCAGCAATAAGTTATTATCAATAATTTTAAAAAAAATGAACGACACAAAAATTGTCAAATGGGTTTTAAGAATAGCGGTGGCCGGAGAATTTATCGGTCACGGAGTTTTCGCGCTTCAAGGAAAAAAGACATGGGTCGGCTGGATCAGTCAGCTTACCGGCGCGGAAGCCGGCGCGGCGGCAATTATGCTGACGATTGTCGGCTTGCTGGATTTGTTAGTCGCTTTGATTGTTTTAACGCGGCCGATTCGTTTAGTCGTCTTATGGGCCGCCTTTTGGGGTTTTTGGACGGCGCTTGTCCGCCCGCTTGTCGGCGAACCGATTTGGGACTTTATTGAACGTTGGGCAAACTGGGGAGCGCCGCTGGCCCTGCTTCTTTTAATCGGCTGGCCGAAAAACTGGAAGGAGTGGTTTAAGTAAAATTTTTATGAAACTTGGCATTATTTTGCAATCAAATAAACCAGAGCGAGCATGGAATACATTCCGACTTGGAATCACCGCCCTCAAATCCGGTCATACTGTGAAAATTTTTCTAATGAACGAGGGTTCGGAACTGGACTCAATTGCCGATAATGAAGACTTTGACACTTCAACGAAAGTTGTGGAATTCAAGAAGTTGAATGGCGAAATTTACGCCTGTGGCACATGCCTAAAAGCGCGTGGCAAAGAAAAAAGCAATATTTGCCCGATTTCCACAATGGACGACTTATTGAAAATGATAGAAAGTTCTGATAAAATTTTAGTATTTTAGCAAAAACCCTAATATAAATTTATGACTTCATTGCAAAAATTTTTCTTGTTTCTGCTCCGCATAACCGTCGGCTGGATGTTCTTTTACGCCGGCATTACTAAAGTTTTTGACCCGCAATGGTCGGCGGAGGGGTATCTTAAGGGCGCGAAGGCTTTTACTTGGTTTTTCCAAATACTTTTGGATCCAGGCGTTTTGCCAATCGTAAATTTTATGAACAAGTGGGGCTTAACTCTTCTTGGTATTTCTTTAATCCTTGGTTTGTTTGTCCGTTTCAGTTCCCTCTTGGGGGTTCTGCTTATGATTTTGTATTATATCGCACTTGATTTCCCTCACCCAAATCCGAACGCTTATATCGTTGATCAACACATTATCTACATTTCCATTTTGCTTTTCTTTGCCGCCGTAAAAGCCGGAAGAGTTTTTGGATTGGACAGCAAGCGCGTTCATCATCATTCCGGCTTTAGAAAGTGGCTGGGATAAAAAATTTTTATGATAACTTTCAACGATTTTCAAAAAATAGAAATTAAGGTTGGGACGATTTTGTCCGCCGAAAAAAATTCCCAACGGAAGCAGCCTCGGCTAATTTAAAAAATTCGGCTAATTTTTTAAATTGAATTAATTTTTATTTTTCAAATTAAAATTTAAAAATGTTCTCCTTAATTAGGCGATAGCATTTTTAAGAGGAACATTTATTTTTATTGTTTTTGTTTTTATTTGTCTTTTTTATTGTTTTAATTTTTGTTTTTAATTCAATAGGTCAAATTTTATTCTGAATTGCTCTTCGTTGGTAAAACTGTTCGCTTTAACAAACCTTACAAACGGTCTGATTTGAAAAACTTCCACGATAAAATTTATTTCATCTTCGCACTCAAAAGGATGAGCAAGCACGGATTTCTGCAACTCAACAAATCCGAGTTCCTTTAATTTCCCTCTTAGCGCTTCTCTCGCTCTTTTGAATCTTTCAGGTATGTCAAAAATAACGATTCGCCATTGTTTGTCCCATTTTTTTGGTTTTTTAATTTTCATATCGTCCAGTTTGAATTTTAGCGCTTTTTTCACTCCGTCTTTGGTTAATACTATCTCGGTTAAACCTTCGTCATTTTCTTTGTAAGAAACAAGCCTATCGTTGTAAAACTCCCTGATAAGTCCGCGCAATCTTTTTCTCTTTATTTCTTTCAAACCTTCCGGCAAGCCTTTTATGATCTTAAAATATCCTCTCGGGCTTTTTGATAAAGACAATGAAATACCCGCCAAAAGAAGGAGTAGTATTTTTTTCTTTGTGTCTCTTTTCATATTATAAATTATACCACTAATTAGGCGATAGCATAAATAAGAGGAACATTTTATTTTTTTCATACAGGTGCAAAAAGCGACTTTTATGCTATATTGTCTTTTATGGATAAAGATAAAAACATCGCCGGAACGACTAAAAAAATAATAGTTATTTATCATGATGATCTGGATGGATTCACCAGCGCGTGGGCGGCGTGGAAAAAACTGAAAGATAAAGCCGAATACATGGAACTTGGTTATGACACAAAAAATTATGATTTTTTATTCCAACTGAAAGATAAGGATATATATATGATTGACTGCTCCCTTAACACGCAAGAAATGTTGAGGCTAACTTCAAAAAACAAAGTCATTCTCATAGACCATCATTTTTCCTCCAAAGAAAAAGCTGACTTGCTACCCGGAAGCGTTTTTGACGAAAAACATTCCGGAGCGTCCTTGAGTTGGAAATATTTCCACGACGGAAAAAAGATGCCGTTTATTGTCCGCCATGTTGAAGACTACGACATTTGGAAATTTAAACTTCCTTACACCAGAGAATTAATAGCTGTTTTAAATTTGTACAGTTTTAATTTTAAAGTGTGGGATAAAACAGCTAAGATATTTCAAGACAAAAATAAAAGAAAAGAGTTGGTTAAAAAAGGCCAAGCAATCGTTGATTATCAAAAATCTTTAATCGGCGAATTGTCAAACAAAGGGCAAGAAGTTATTTTTGAAGGATGCGATGCCATCGCCGTCAATTCTCCCATTTTATCATCTGAAATAGGCAACCATATTTACACAAAAACCGGTAAAATCGGGATTGTTTGGTCGTATAAAGGAAAAGATATGCCAAAAATACATGTATCATTAAGGGGAGATGGGAAAATAAACCTTTCCGAATTGGCAAAAAATTATGGCGGCGGCGGGCATAAAGCCGCAGCTGGATTCGCCGTTGAGGGCGACATTAATTTCCCTTGGCAAATAAAATGATAATTCTCTCCATAGAAACATCGTGCGATGAGACAAGCATCGCCATAATCAAAGGCAAAGGAGGGTTAAAAAATCCGTCTTTTGAGATTTTGTCCAATGTTGTTTTATCGCAGATAAAACTTCACGCTAACTGGGGCGGAGTGGTGCCGATGATGGCGAAAAGAGAACACTCAAAAAACTTGATTGCTATTTTGGAAAAGTCGTTAAGAAAATCAAGTTTTTTAATTTCTAAATCCGAATTTCTAATTTCTAAACAAATTCAAAATTCTAAATTAAGAATCATAAACAAAATACTGGAAAGAGAGCCGGAATTGCTGGAACGATTCTTGAAATTTATTCCGACAATCAAACCGCCGAAAATTGACGCTATCGCCGTAACGGTCGGGCCGGGGCTGGAACCGGCGCTTTGGGTGGGCATAAATTTCGCCAAAGCCTTGGCGTTTGTTTGGAATAAGCCGATTGTGGCGGTTAATCATATGGAGGGACATATCGTCGCAAGTAGACTCACAACGACTAGTTATAAAGTAAAAAGTGGAAAGTCAAAAGTTGTGGAATTTCCGGCAATCGCATTGCTGGTCAGCGGTGGGCATACGGAGTTGGTGCTTATTAAAAAATGGGGCGATTATAAAATTATCGGACAGACCAGAGACGACGCGGCGGGAGAATGTTTTGACAAGACGGCCAGGATGCTTGAACTTCCCTATCCGGGCGGACCGCAAATCTCCAAACAGGCGGAAATTTTTAAAAAATATCCGCTCACTTTTCGTATGGGCGGATGGGCTAGGCGGGAAATGGAAAAAGAAGCTTTTAATATCAAACTTCCCCGTCCGATGATTGATTCCAAAGATTACGACTTCAGTTTTTCCGGCCTTAAAACCGCCACGCTTTATATGTTGAGAGATATGAAAGAAAGGCATATAAATATTGGCGACTTTACGCCAATGATTTGCAATGAAATTCAGCAGGCCATTATTGATGTCCTAATCGCTAAAACAATGAAAGCCTCTAAAGAATTCGGCGCCAAGTCAATCATCCTCGGCGGCGGCGTAGCGGCCAACAAGGAACTCCGCGCGCAAATAAACAAGGCTGTCGGAATGTCAAGGCGAGACCTTGACATTAGGGGGCAGACGACCGCCTTGTATCTTCCCTCCGCCAAACTCACCACCGACAACGCCGCCATGATCGGCGCGGCGGGCTATCTGCGCGTGGCAGACGGCGATTTTGCCAAGCCAGAAAAACTGCAAGCCAAAGGAAATTTGGGGTTATAAAAAGAAATCAGATAATCGCACAAAACCCTTTAGGGTTCTTACATTTTAGCACTTTTATGTTTTGAAATATAGCGCAAAATAAAGATATTTTAATGCTCGCTTTTCAAAACCACTGGCGGTGAGGGAGGGAATTTCGAAACTTACAGTTTCAGTACCCCGATTGGATTTTTTGTTCGTTCAGAAACTCCAAAAAATGCTCAATCGGGCTTCGAACCCCTCCTCGCGACACAAGCAGTTGTGTCGCTCTCTCCTCATTTCGCTTCGCTCATTCGGTGAGGGAGGGATTCGAACCCTCGATACGGAAATTAACCCGTATAACAGGTTAGCAACCTGCCGCCTTCAGCCGCTCGGCCACCTCACCATAAAATCAAACTTAAGATAACACAAAAAACTTTAATTTACAAAACACAAAATTGTTATCTATTTCCCCTATCGTCCGAATAGACAATAATTTTCATCCGCCATAGTATTTGATTATTATAATTTTATAAGTAAAATATGAAATATATGAAAAACAAAATAATTTTATGGGCGATTATTGCGGTTGTCGTTATCGGTTCAATTTTTGGCATCGTTAAGCTGGCGTCAAAATCTCAAACTCCCGGCTCGGACAACTTAGCCATTACTATCTCTGCCATCAACGATGACGAAAACATCAAAGGCGACAAAGAAGCCCTGTCGACCTTGATAGAATACAGCGATTTCCAATGCCCCGCCTGCGGTTCTTATTATCCGATTGTCAAAAAAGTCAGCGAAGATTTGAGCGCGCAAGTAAGATTCGCCTATCGGCACTTCCCTCTTCCCCAACACAAAAACGCCAAATTGGCGGCCACTGTCGCCGAAGCGGCCGGAAAACAAGGCAAATTCTGGGAAATGCACGATTTGATTTTCCAAAATCAATCTGATTGGTCGGAAGAAAAAAATGCGGCGGTTCTCTTCGCCAAATATGCCCAGGATGTCGGCCTTGACCTAGCCAGATTTCAGACCGATATCGCCTCCGATGAAATAAAAGCCAAAATAGAAAATGACTACAAAAGTGGAGTCAAAGCCGGAGTCAATTCCACCCCGTCTTTTTTCTTAAACGGCAAAAAAATAAATAATCCCCGCAACTATGACGAATTCAAAAATGCTATTGAGCAAGCTCTTGGGCAGTCCAACTAAAAAAGCGATATTTATCGGCCTGTTTTCTTTCCTCGGCCTTATTGACGCTTCTTACTTGGCGGCCAAGCATTACACCAGGACAATTCCCCCTTGCGCCATCGTCAAGGGATGCGAAGTTGTCACCACCAGCCAATATGCGACTATTGGCGGAATATCGGTGGCGCTTCTGGGGGCGATTTATTATCTTGCCGTTCTTGTCATTTCCATCGCCATCATAGATACAAAAAGCGACCGGCTTAAAAAGTTTTTGGCCAGATTTTCCGTCATCGGCCTGCTGGCTTCAATTTGGTTTATTTCTTTGCAACTATTTGTGATAAAAGCTTTGTGCCTTTACTGCCTCGTTTCGGCGTTTTCTTCCACCACCATTTTTATAACGGCGTTTTTTCTTAAAAAAGACTCCTCCACTCATTGATTGCAAAACTGCGTTTAGTGTGATATGATGTGCAAAGTTAGTTATTTTAAATAAAAACAGCCGAATTGTCGGCTTTTCAAAAATTTTATTTTATAAGGAGGATTTTTTATGGCAACCACATTGCCGAAAAATAAAAGGAGGAGCGGAAAAGAAATGAGTATGGGGCAAGAAGACATAAAAGACAGTACTGAAATAAATGATGAAGTTAGTACTGTTTATGATGAAGTCTACGGCAATAAACTACGAAACAAAATACTTCAAGGTATGCAGTAAAAAATTTATTTTTAAAAACCTTTTACGCCTCGCGCTTTGCGCGAGGCTATTTTTTTACATATACTTAAACTATGGAATTAATCAGGCAACTGGACATTTCAACTCTAAACTTCGTGGAGCAAATAAGAAGCCCATTTTTGACAGCATTTTTCAAAGCCGTTACTTTTATGGGCGAATGGTATTTAGTTTTGGGCGTGCTGGTTTTGATTTCCCTGTTTTTTATAATTACAAAAACATCAAGGTTTAACCTTGCGGTAAGGTTAAACCTTGATGTTTTTGTTCTTTGGCTGATAACCATCGGCGGGCTTGGTGCCGCTTCTGTCCTTAAAGAAATTTTCCACCGAAGCCGTCCCGTCGGCGCTCTTATTGCCGAAACATCTTCGTCTTTTCCCAGCGCGCATAGCGTAATTTCCGTCGCTTTTTACGCCTTTGTTTTTTATCTGCTGGCTAGAAACACCAAGTGTTGTTTTTCAAAATATTTATTAATTTCGGGGGTGTTTATCGCCCCTATTCTTTTGGGCTTCAGCCGGCTCTATTTGAGCGTCCATTATTTGAGCGATGTTTTGGCCGGATACGCCATAGGAGATATTTGGTTTTTAATCGGAGTTTATGGAATTAAATTCATCAATAGAAAAAGAATTTCGGCTTAGCCCTAGACAAAAAACGGCTCTGGGCAAACTCGGTCTTAAAACAATCAGAGACCTGCTTTTTTATTTTCCTTCCCGCTACGAAAATTTTTCGGAAAGGAAAAACATCATCAATTTAACGGAGGGCGACAAAACAACCGTCTTTGGCGAAGTTCTTGAAGCCAGCCTCGGCAAAACCTGGAGAAAAAAAATGGCTGTTTCCGAGATAAGCCTTGGCGACAACACCGGAATAATCAAAGCCGTCTGGTTCCATCAGCCGTATATGGCGAAAATTATAAACATCGGCGACAAGGTAGCTCTGACCGGGAAAATTTCCCGAAACAAATCCGTCCTTTTCATAAGCAATCCTGATTTTGAAAAGATAAGCCAGTACGAAGCCTTGGGCGAGGGCTCTATGATTCTGCCCGTTTATCCGGAAACGTCCGGCATCACTTCACGCTGGTTGAGATTCACCGTCCAAAAAATTTTAAACTCGCTAAAAGAAAACATCGTTGACCCGATTCCAGAAGAAATATTGAAAAAATACCACTTGCCGTCATTAAAGTCTTCTTTGATATTTATTCACAAACCCCAAAAACTGAAAGATGCCGAAGCGGCCAGAAAAAGGCTGGCCTTTGAAGAAATATTTTTCATTCAATTGGCTCGGCTTTGCCAGCGCAAAGAACGGGAAAAACATCATTCCTTGAAAATAAATTTTGACCAAGAAGAGCTGGAAAAGTTTTTGTCTTCCTTCCCTTTCAAGTTGACCGGCGCCCAAAAAAACGCCGTTTCCGCCGTAGCCGAAGATATGCAAAAAAACTCCCCGATGTCCCGCCTGCTGGAAGGCGATGTCGGCTCGGGCAAAACGGCCGTGGCCATAGCGGCCGCTTATTTGGCGATATCCGCCGACTATCAAGTCGCCTATATGGCGCCCACGGAAATTCTGGCCGGACAACATTTTCAATCGTTTATTGAATATTTTTCCGAGTTGAGATTGACGCCCAAAATAGGCCTGATCACTTCTTCCGGCTGCCAAAAATTCCCTTCCAAGGTCAACCCGAGCGAAGCGACAAAAATTTCCAAAGCCCAGCTTTTAAAATGGGTGGCTGGCGGAGAAATCCCCATTCTTATTGGCACTCATTCCTTGATTCAAGACAGCGTTAAGTTTAAAAATCTGGCGCTGGTGATAATAGACGAACAACACCGTTTCGGCGCGAGACAAAGAGCGTCTTTGGCGATAAATAAATCGGAAAATACGCCGCATCTGCTATCAATGACGGCTACGCCGATTCCCAGAACACTGGCCTTGACCATTTACGGCGACTTGGACTTGTCTCTTTTGGACGAATTGCCCGCAGGCAGAAAGCCGCCTGTCACGAAAATAATAAATCCCGAAGAAAGAGAAACGGCTTACTCTATGATAAGGGAAGAAATAAACAAAGGCCGGCAAGCTTATATAATCTGCCCGAGAATAGACGAGCCCGATCCGGAGAAAGAAATGGCCATTCTTGCCAAGTCGGTCAAAGAAGAAGCCAAAAGGCTGAAAAAAGAAATTTTTCCAAAATGGGAAATAGGAATTCTGCACGGCAAGATGACACCGCCGGAAAAAGAAAAGGTGTTATCCGATTTTAAAGACAACAAAATCCAAATTCTTGTCGCCACTTCGGTGGTGGAAGTGGGCATCAATGCGCCCAATGCCACCGTTATCATAATTGAAGGAGCGGAAAGATTCGGCTTGGCTCAACTTCATCAATTAAGAGGACGGGTTATCAGAAGCTCTTATCAGCCTTACTGCTTTGTTTTTGCTGAATCAAAATCGCAAAAAACAACCGAAAGGCTGAAGGCGTTGACCACCGCCAAAAACGGCTTTGAACTGGCGGAATATGATTTGAAGATACGGGGCGCGGGCGAACTTGGCGGCGGAAAACAATGGGGAATATCCGATATCGGCATGGAGGCGCTGAGAAATATTAAAATGGTGGAAGCGGCCCGAACCGAATCTCAAAAAATTATCGCCGAAAGCCCCGGCCTAGAAAAATATCCCCCGCTCGCTCAAGCGTTAAAAAACAGAGTCAAGCAAATTCATTTTGAGTAGGCGTTATAGGCTCTAGACTAGCTAACCTTTCTCCGCGCATAATTCGCTTTGCTCTTATGCGGGTAAGGAGAATCGAACTCCTGTCTCATCCTTGGCAAGGACGTGTTCTGCCACTAAACCATACCCGCCTTCGCTATGTTGTCTTTAGTATATCATCAGTATATCATCTTTGTTGTTGTAGCGAAACTCGCATTCCTTCAAGTGAAGCAAGAAATTTTTTCTGGAAACTCCGTTGAATTTATATGGCATATTCTAGATTTTAGCATTGATTTGCTAGTCTAGAGCCATAATTTTTATCTTGCTTTTGGCAAATGACGAGATATATAAAATGAGTAAGGATGATAAGGTGAAAAAACCGAATCCGCGCCAGAAAGAAATTTCCGGCAAAGAGTAAAAAGAATCAGCGATAAGAGCCGCCACCGTCCCTTCCAAATAATTTTCAAACAAAATAATAAAAACGATAACGGCCACGGCCGTTATCTGCCATGGCGCCCAAAAAAACAAACAAAAAACAAAAATGTCGGCTATTATTCTTTCGCGCATATCATTTTTCTAGGCCGATTTTTTGAAGCTCGTTCAAATTAACCGGCGTTCTAAAAATAATTTTTTGAAAAGGATTGAGCGCGTCGACTTCTATTTTGTCCGCCGTTCCCAGCAAATAACGAAAAGTTCCTTCTGTGTTTATTTTGTCGCCGGAATTTATTTTGACCGAGCTTGGAATTTTAACCTCAATATTGCCCCCGCCTAAACCTAAACCAATGGCGGAAATTTTGGCGTTTTCCATTATCAAGTTCGTTTCTTCTCCCGGATATGACACCAGCTTAATCTTGCTGACGATGGGAAATGTTTCCGCCACATGACCTATCAAAACACCGCCGTAAGCTACGGCTTTCATTCCATTTTTTACTCCGTTATCCGAACCGGTGTCAACGACTATCATATCATATGGCGATTGGGGCGGTCGAGAGATGATTGAACCGAGAATGTAGCTTTTTTTCTCCGGCCGGGAAAGCATAATTTTCAGTTCTTCATTTTCTTTTTTGGCCGATTCAAGCAAAATTATTTCATTTTCCAATTCAATATTTTTTTCTCTCAAATAATTCAATTCTTCGTCCAAAGATTGCTTATTTTTGAACAAGAAAAAAATATTGTCTTTTTTTTCCGCCGCGAAACGAGAAAATTTAAAAAATGGATTAACCGCCCCAATAATTGTTTTTACCGTAAAATTCCTTACATCTGCGTTAGTCGCGCCAAGCAGGGTAAAAACCGCGAAAACAAAAAACCAAGTTTTTTTTGTTTTTCGCCTGCTTGACGGCGAGGCCAGTCCGCTTCTATTTTGGGGGTATGTCTTCGTCATGTTGGATTAAAACTTCGCTCATCTTGTCCAAATCCTCAAGAATTATACCGGTTCCGCGCACCACCGCCGTAAGCGGGTCCTCGGCCACATAAACGGGAATTTTTATTTCGGATTCAAACATTTGAGCCAAACCCTTAAGCAACGCGCCCCCGCCGGTCATAACAATGCCTCGGTGCATTATGTCCGACACCAGTTCCGGAGGAGTTTCTTCTATGACTTCTTTGGTGGCGGAGATAAGCGCTCTGACCGATTTTATCAAGGCTTCTCTTATGTCGGAGTCGGTGACTATCACTTCCCGCGGAAGTCCGGTGATCATATCCCGGCCCCTTATCGCCGCTTCCAATCCTTCCCCGTTTTTGATCACCGAACCGATGGACATCTTCACATCCTCGGCCGTCTTTTCTCCAAGCAGAAGTTTGAATTCATCTTTGGCGTATTGAATTATGTCTTGGTTAAGCTTGTCTCCGGCTATTCTCATATTTTTGGCCGAGACTATTCCACCTAAAGAAATCACGGCAATGTCGGTCGTTCCTCCGCCGATATCCACGATCATATTACCGACAGGCTCATGCACCGGAAGCCTTACGCCGATAGCGGCCGCCATCGGCTCTTCCACTATGAAAACTTCTCCCGCGCCGGAATTTTTGGCCGCGTCTCGGACGGCCCGCACTTCCACATTGGTTATGCCAGAAGGGACGCCGATAACGATAGTCGGCCTGGATAAAAATGAGTGTTTGTTTTTAATCACTCGGCGGATAAAATAGGACAGCATTTCTTGCGCCACTTCAAAGTCGGAAATAACGCCGTCAATAAGCGGTCTGACGGCGCTGATATGGCTGGGTGTCCGGCCGAGCATTCTTTTGGCTTCGTTGCCTATGGCCACCACTTGGCCGGTTTTCTGATTTATCGCCACCACCGACGGTTCGTTTATCACGATTCCCCCGCCGCGAACATAGACAAGAGTATTAGCCGTGCCCAAGTCAATGCCGATACTGCTGGAAAACATTTTTTTGAATCTGCCGAACATATTTTTAATTGCTATTCGCTATTTTTTTCATTATCTCGCCGATCGGCAGAATTTCCGACTTCGCTTCGCTCCGTTTTTTAATTTCCGCCGAATCGTTTTCCGCCGTCTTTTCGCTGACTATAATGCGGTAAGGAATTCCGATCAAATCGGCGTCGGCGAATTTTTCTCCGGCTCTCAAGTCGTCCCGGTCGTCAAATAATACCTCTATCCCGTTTTTTGTCATCTTGTCGTAAAGGCTTCCGGCCAACTGGGACGACTTACTTTCTTTGCCTTTAAGATCAATGAGATGAACTTTGTAAGGCGCTATGGCTTCCGGCCAAATTATTCCGTTTTCGTCGTTGCTTGCTTCCACCGCCGTCCCCATCAATCGACCAACCCCGATGCCATAACAGCCCATTAGCATAAGTTTTTCTTGTCCATTTTCATCGGTGAACTTCAAATCAAAAGGCTCGGAAAATTTTGTCTTCAAACTGAAGATATTGCCGACTTCTATGGACTTATTTTCCTTCAAATCTTTGTTTCCGCATTGGGGACAAGCCGGCGTTGCTTCCGCGATTTCTTTGTTTATCGCCACTTCGCATTTGTCGCAGATGTAAATTGTGTCCTCGCCGGCGCTAGTAATAGTCTGGTATTCGTGGGAATATTTGGAAAAAGAACCGCCGGAAGCGAAAGTCAGATAAGTTTTTTCGCCGATTCCGCATCGGTTGAAAATATTTTCGTAATGGCCTTTCATTTTCTCGTAATAATCATCGGCGTCTTTTTCGCCGTTATGGAAAGAATAGAGGTCTTTCATAAGAAATTCCCGACCTCTTAAAATTCCCGACTTGGCTCTTTTCTCGTCCCGGAATTTTGTCTGAAATTGGAACAAAGAAACCGGCAAATCTTTGTAAGACAAGTTGAATTTTTTGACCAAGGGTGAAATTATTTCTTCGTGGGTCGGTCCAAGGGCGAAATCAATTTTGGAATAATGGCTGGTAAATCGGAAAAGCGAATCCAAAGTTTCCCATCTTCCCGTTTTCTGCCAATTTTCTTTCGGCTGGAGAGCGGGCATCAAAAGCTCCTGTCCGCCGGCCGCTTCCATTTCGTTTCTTATTATATTTTCTATCTTTTTCATCACTCTCAAGCCCAACGGCAAGATGGTATAAACGCCCGCCATCAGCTTGTCTATAAAACCGGCGCGTATGAGCAAGCGCGCGTTCAAAGACACCTCATCTTTCGGCGCTTCTTTTCTCGTTTTCGGCAATAATTTAGATTGTAACATCACCCCTTATGATATTGGCAAAATGGCGCAAGGTCAAGATTTTTAAATCATACGCTTATTTATGCTGGAGCAAAATAAGCGTATGATTTTAATTTTCCTGTTTTTTGTTTTTTATTCTTGGGTTTAAAACAGTTTCAAAATGTCCCGATAGGTTACCATCAGCATCAGCGTCAGAAGAATCGCCATACCGGCGCCGTGGACGACGGAACTTATTTTCGGACTAACAGGCGAGCCTTTTACTTTTTCTATCAGCAAAAACAACAACCTTCCGCCGTCCAAAGCCGGAAACGGCAAAATGTTGATAATGGCCAGATTGACGGAAAGAAAAGCGATAAAACTCAAAAAATAAACGAAGCCGAATTTCGCCGCGCTGCCGGCTATACCGGCGATGCCCACCGGACCGGCGATGGCGCCAAGCCCAACCTCGCCCTTGATAGCCCCGACAACAAAATAAAACAAGGAAACCGCCGTTCCAACAACGACATTGTAAGTCGTTTTCGTCCCCTCAATCACGGCTCTGTGAATCGGCAACTTCACCATCCCGATTTCATCCATAGCTATGCCAAGCGCTCCTTCTCCGACAGGCGGATTGATTCTTGGGGTAAGTTTAGCCGAAAAAGTTTCGCTATTTCTTTTATATTTGATTTCAATTTCTTTGCCCGCGTTTTGGCTGATGAAAACGCTCGCGTCGCCAACACGCGAAAAACCGGCTAATTCGTCTCCCGCCAAAATTCCGGCTTGCGCCGCCGGAGAATTTTTGGCGACTTCCAAAATAATCACTTTTTGATTCTTGATTTCCGCCCCTTTGGGTGCCGAAGATACGCCCACCGGCATACCGAGAGAAAATCCGGTGATTATCAGAAGCCAAGCCAAAGCGACGTTGAAAATCACTCCCGCCGAAATTATCAGCGACCTCGTCCAAATCGGCTTGGAACCGAAACTTCTCGGGTCATCCGCTTCTTGTCCTTCTTCGCCGTGAATTTTCACGAACCCGCCGAATGGAATAAGATTTAAAGAATAAGTCGTTTCTCCTTTTTTGAACTTGGCTATTTTAGGCGGAAAGCCGAAACCGAATTCGTCCACTCTCACCCCGCTTTTTTTGGCAACGATAAAATGCCCCAACTCGTGGGACAAGATAAGAACAGCCAAAACAATTAGGAACAATATAATAGACATCGGTGAACTGCGAAATAATATCGTTTCGCGACGCCTTTCGCAGCGCGGCGGCGCGAGAAGAGCAAATTTTCAGCAGAAAATTATGCGAGCCGAGCGAAATGATTTATTTCGCAGTTCGCAATTTCTAGCTCATTATCTCCTTCTCTTTTCTCTTGGACATTTCTTCCAAATCGGCGGAAATTTTATCCACGATTTTTTGAAGCTCGTCTTTGAAACGGAATTTAAAGTCTTCCGGTATTTCGCCGCTTCTTTCCCCTTCCTGGATATCTTTCCAAACTTTATCCCTCTCCTGCCTCATGGAAATTCTGCCCTCTTCCAATTTGGCCGAGAGTATTTTTGTAAGCGCTTTTCTTCTTTCTTCGGTAAGCCCGGGCACGCTGATGCGGATAGATTGCTTGTCCGCTATGGGCTGGATTCCCAAGTTGGAAGTTGAAATGGCGCTTTCTATATTTTTGATAACGGAAACATCCCACGGGGCGATACGCAAAGTTCTGGCATCCTCAACGCTTATGGCCGCCAAATGCTTTAACGGCGTTTTCGCGCCGTAAGAATCAACCAGCAAGTTTTCCACCATCGCCGGATTGGCCCGGCCGGTACTTAATGCGGAAATCTCCTGCTTGAATCTGTCCTTCACCCTCTCCCCCTCGCTTTTAATTTTAGAAAAATCGTAATTCATATCTTCAAATTATATACGACCGTCATTTTTTATCAAATTGCAACACTTCCGCCAAAACTATTTTTTTGCCTTCTTCAACCGCGGCGGTTTCAACGGTTTTAACTTTAAACACGATGAATTTGTAGCCGAGAAAATTCCAGAACATAGCGATGGCCGCCGCCAGCACGGCGGAAAATTGCGCCCAAAGAATCGGCTTCATATTCCAGAAACTGCCGACCATATTGACGAAAAAATAATCCAAGCCGACATTCAAAGCGAAACTGATCAAGCTTATCGCCAGAAACTGATAAATTTCTTTGCTTCTGTTTTTTTGGGAACTGCCTGAAAAAGTCCAATACTTATTCCATAAATAACTACTGGTAATACCCCAGAAGAAAGACGCACTTTTAAAACCGGTTTGAGGCCAGCCCGCCGCCAGCTTGGTGGCAAAAAGGAAAAAGTTAAGAATGGCCGCGTCAAGTAAAAAATTAAATCCCCCGACCAGGAAAAATTTCCCGAATTGATAAAGAGCGCGGCCGGCGATTTTGGCCGCGAAATGGGTGACTACAATCCCCCCTCCGCAAACCAGCGGGAAAATCAGGAAAAGCCAGTTGGCGTAAGGCATCAATTTTTCAAAAAGCTTATTTTCCTCGCTCAAATTCCGGCCGATAAAAATAAGCATCCATGCGGAAGCGAATCCTATCGCCAAAGCCAAGAACAAATCATTTTTTTTGAAATTATTCATAATGTGTGTTTTCATTAACAATTATTTTAACACAATCATTTAAAAATGAAAAAACAAATCCTTCCTTATTTATGCTCCAGCATATTTAAGATACACATTTTTATGCTAACATTTTAGTATATTTGGCGAGTTTTAGTTTTTTTAATGTTTTTTGTTTAGAATGATGTGAATAAAAAAACCGCCACGCGATTTCTCGTCAAACTTAATTAAAAATTTGATTTGAAACCGCGGGCGGATTTTAAAAACAGTTCCTAAGATTGCTATACTACTTGTACCGCTTGTTCTATTTGTCTCTTTGATGAGTAATCCAAATGCCAGAAATAAGAATGTCTGTTTTAACCATTGTAAGGTCGTTAATAAATTTTCGTCCTCTTTGTCGTTTCTCAATGAACCAATTCACAATTTTAAAATTATTGACTTTTTCAAAATAATCTAATAAATGCAGAATTCCATCCGAAAGGTCTTCAGGGTCAGCACCATCAAGAACCAGATCGATGAAGCTATGATTACCGACAGTTATTACACATCCACTAAAGTCGATTTTTTTCTTTAACTTCAAAATATATTTATCTTTTTCTCCTGGTTTATTTACCACACGATAGACTTCCTTCAAAAAGCGTCTGGGCGTAATTTTTATGATTTTTTTTCCCACCAAAGTTCCTCCTTTGTAAAGGTTCCAAGTTTCCAAATTTTCACCAAAACCCGATGTTTTGATTTCTACTTAAAAGGTTAGCATAATTAACTTTTTTTGTCAATGTTTCGGAAAAAATAGTAACTGGTAAAAGGTTTTACGCATTAAATTTCTTATTTATCTCCTCGTCCACTTGTGAACGCAATCGGCCGTATCTGGCCAGCGACAGCAAAGCCGCTTCTTTGCCGAAATTGATGTCTCCTTTTTGAAACGGCAATGTGGCGACGCTAAACGGCCTGGTTGACTGCCCTTCTATCAGCAGTTTCAGGTAAGCGCGGTAATTGTCTATATTAAGCAAGTCGCTGGCGTCAAAAACCGGCTCAAATTGCTTGGCCAAAAACTCCCCGTCTTCGGCGCCTACGCGGAAAGCCCCCGTTGAGCCGACATTGCCAAATACCGCTTTCTTGATATTTTCCTCCAGCTGGCCGATGAATTGATGAGCAATGGTCAAATTGAGTTTGTATTTGCGGGCTTCGGAAAGTATGACGGCGATGGAATCGGTGGTAACATTTTGAAACTCGTCTATGTATAGATAAAAGTCGTTTCTCTCGCTTTCCGGTATGTCCGCGCGGGAAAGGGCGGCCATAAGAAGCTTGCCGACGATAATCAAGCCGAGCAAATGCGAGTTGATGTCCCCCAGCCGGCCCTTGGAAAGATTTATCAAAAGAATTTTTTTCTCGTCCATTATCTTTCTGAAATCAAAAGATGATTTTTCTTGAGCGATTATCGGGCGCATAATGTCGTTGCCTAGGAAATTATCAAACTTGCTGGTGATATACGGCACGATATTGGCCAAAGACGCTTCGCCTCCGGCTTTTTCGGCCACGTCTTTCCAAAATAATTTGACGGATAAATTTCGGCATCGGGAAAGTTTGAGGTCTCTGAAGGCTTTATTGGACATAACTCTGGATATTTCCAGAAGCGTGTTGCCCGACTCCGGATCGTCCATAACGAGCAACGCCGAGTTTCTAAAATATTGCTCAAACATCGGCCCGCCGGCAATTTTCATATCAAATAATTTGTTGAATATGCCCAGCAATTCGTTGACGATGAAAGTTTTCTGCTCCGGATAAGCTGAATCGTATTCCAACATATTCAGCCCCATCGTCCTGTCTCTTCCGGCCGGGTCAAAGTAAATCAAATCTTCCACCCTGTCTTTCGGTATCCGGCTCAAAATATCTTCCAAGTCCGAACCGTGCGGGTCTATGTAACAGACGCCTTTGCCTTGTTCCATATCCTGAACGATCATATTTTTCAGCAAGACGGACTTTCCAGTGCCGGTCTGGCCGATCAGATAAAAATGCCTTCTCCTGTCATCGTCTTTCATATAAATCAGCGACTCATCGCCGCGGTAAAAATTTTTGCCCAGCAAAATTCCTTCTTGAGGCAGATTGAGCGGCGGCGGAGCGTCTTTGGCTTTGACGTACTTAAGCTGGGAAATAGTGGAAATGCCTTTGGGGAAATGGAAAACTGTGGCCATCTCGGCCGTGTTGAGATAGAAAGCTTCATTTTTGTCAAAAAGGCGGAAAGAAAATTTATAAAAAAGATTTTCCAACTCCTTGCCCTTCAAATTCCTGAACTTCAAAGCGTTGCCTTGCGGTTCGGTAAACTGCAAAAAAGCGCTTTCAATTTCCTTCAAAATGCTGTCCGATTTTTCCTGGTTGTCGGCGGAAACAAGAATTCTCAAATTGACAGATACCAGAGGGCGGGAGGCTTTTTCTTCAATCATTTTGGCCATATCTTCGTTTACTGTCTCCATCTTTCTTTCTTTTTCTTTTCCTTTTGCGTCATCGTCTTTCTTGGAGGAAGAATCGGAAAATATAAAATCGCCGATGAAAGAAAAAACGCCCGTTCCAACAATTCCGGCTTTTTTCAAGGCTTCAAAAAGTTTTTTTCCCTTCCTTATTTCTTCGGCGGTTTTTTTTATTTTCTTGCCGTAAGAACTATCGGCCGGACCGATGACAATTTGCAGAGACGCTCCCTCGCCTATTTTCCGCAATTTGGAAAAGGCGTTGGCGATGACAAACATCGGGTCAATGTCAAACTTGTCGTAAGTTCTGATGGGCAAGACCGGATAAGTTTTCAATTTCGCTACGGAGCCGGCGCTCACTCCGCCCGGCTTGAAAATGTTGTAGTCTTCTCTTTTTTCTTCAATTCTGGCGTTGGCAAACAAAGCGCTGATTTGCTTTTCCAGCAGAGAGCTTTTTGCCCTCGGAACGGCGGCGTAAAAAACTATTTCTTCGCCGATAACCGGCAAACCGATTTCCAAAGCGAAATATTCTTCCTTGTCTTTGTCTAAAATCATCATCCCGCCGTAAAACTGCTCCATAGCGGAGATGAATTCTTTGAAATTTTTTTCTTTTTTTTCTTCCTCTTTTTCGTGGGGCAAACTTATCTCATACAAAACCATATCCAGCGCCTGCGACAAAGGCTTTTTAATTTTTTGTTTGGAAATGTCGCCTCTTATATAAAACTGGATCAAGGCCCGGTGCAAATCGTCTTCCAAATGGGGGTCTTTCAAATTGCGGGCGATGGAAACTGCATTTAAAACGCCTTTTCCTTCAGCCACAGCTAATAGCTCCTCAATTTTTTTGTCGTGAGATTCGGGAGCGAGATTCAAAATTTTAGCCACCAAGCTTTCCTGCTCTTTCGCAGACAGTTTGTAATTATCGCCCAACGTTTTCTCCGGCTCTTTCCGGATATGCTCATACAAAACTTTGGCCGCCAGCTCCTGCTCTTCTATCACCTTCTCGCCTTTTTTGGCTTCCGACGATTCTTCCTTATACCTGTTTCTCAACCACTCCAACTCTTCGTCGGATGAATTGAATTTATGTTCTATGTTTGACTGCATAAATTATTTAATTCATTATACCTTATTAAATAAAAAAGGGAATAAAAAATCTTGACATCTTAGACAAACTATGATAACCTTTAACCATCATCAATTTGATGACCTTGTCCGCAAGGTATTGCGGTTTGTTATTTAACAAATAAAGGAGGAGCACATGAAGAATATTGCAAAAATTATGAGACTATTCCAGGAGCAGAGTAATATTATGCAAGAGATTCTTGAAGAGAAGATAATGGCAGAAGGGGGGAGGGTTATTGCTGAACTTTATCAACACAGAAGAGACGACCACCTTAAGTATTGGGATCCCACTTATTATTTGGAAGGTAAGAAAAAACAAGATGAGAAGACAAGCAATCTTCGCAAAAAAATAGAGGAAAATAAAAAAAATCTTGCCGAATTGATTAAGGATACTGAATCTGGCGAAGAAAAACTTTCCTTTCCTCCTTGTGCAGACGACTATATGACCTTTAAGTGACCGTTAAATTTATCACTTCAACGCAGGTCAAAGCCTCGATTTTATAGAAATATAATATCGGGGCTTTTTGTTTTACAAATTTATTCACTAAATATTTAACCTTTAGCGCAATGTGCGACACTAAGTGTCCAACATTTTTAGAGTGTTCCACATCATTGTCTATATTTGGGCCGATCGGCTCATTTGTGGACAATGCGAACGAATAATTTAACTGTTAAACATTCGATGTTTAATTTTATTTAAGTAACACATGTGCGACATCGAGTGTCCAACATTTTTAGAGTTTGCCGTTATTTTCTTTAAATCCTACCACTAATTCTGCTGGAGCATTTTTAATCGTAGAATTTTATAATGACTTACTTTGACCTTAAATTTTGATATAATAATAATTGTTATAATTAATTTATATGCCGTCTAAATTCGTTCATCTTCATACGCATTCGCATTATTCCCTGTTGGACGGGCTGATAAAAATTGACGATTTGATAGACGAAGCCGTGAAGCTGGGAATGCCCGCCATCGCCTTGACCGACCACGGCAATATGTATGGGACGATTGAGTTTTACAAAAAATGCCAGGAAGCGGGGATCAAGCCGATAATCGGCGTGGAGACTTACATCGCCCTTGAGTCAATGGCGCAAAAGCGTCCGAACATAGACAACAAGCGTCATCACTTAATTCTTTTGGCCAAAAACGAAGCCGGTTACAAAAATCTTTTAAAAATCGTAACCGCCAGCTACTTGGAAGGATATTATTATAAGCCTAGAGTGGACAAAGAATTTCTCAAAAAACATCATGAAGGACTAGTCGCCCTGTCCGCCTGCATGGCCGGAGAAGTTTCCAGAATGATAGAAAGAAAAGACCCGGAGAGGGCGGAAAAGGCGACTAGAGAATACGAAGACATTTTCGGCAAAGGCAATTTTTATATAGAAATAAGCCACCATCCGGATATAGAAAAACATAGCGAGATCCAAAAAGGACTTGTGGAGCTGGCTAGAAAAACAGGCATTCCGTTAGTAGCGACTCAAGACGTCCATTATTTAAAACCCGAAGACGCTATGGCTCAAGACATCCTGGTGGCCATCCAAACCAACGCCGAAATGGCCGACGCCAACCGCCTTACGATGAAGCTAGGCGACTTTTCCATGAAATCCGGAGAAGAAATGGAAAAATTATTCAAAGATAATCCGGATGCGGTGGAAAACACTTTCAAAATCGCCGAAATGTGCGACGTGAAATTAAGCTTGGGCAAATGGGTTTTCCCAAAATTGGAATTGGAAGGAAACAAGAAACCGGAAGAATACCTGGCCGAAAATGCCAGACTTAATTACTTAAAAATATTCGGCAACGACGATGCTAGCGGAGAAGTTAAAAAAAGGCTTGAATACGAGCTAGAAATAATTATTTCCAAAGGCTACGCCCCTTATTTTCTGATAGTGGCCGACCTGATAAACTTCGCCCGAAGCCAGAAAATAATGACCAACACTAGAGGCTCCGCCGCCGGTTCCGTCGTCTCTTATGTCTTAGGTATAACTAATGTAGACCCGATAAAATACGCCTTGCCTTTTGAAAGATTCCTTAATCCTTACCGCCCGTCTCCGCCCGACATAGATATGGATTTCGCCGACGACCGGAGAGAGGAGATTCTGGAATACACCAAGCGGAAATACGGCAAAAATCATGTCGCTCAAATCGGCACTTTCGGCACGATGATGGCGAGAGGTTCGGTCAGAGATGTAACCAGAGCTTTGGGCAAGCCCTACGAATTGGGCGACAGAATTTCCAAGCTCATACCGATGGGCTCGCAAGGATTCCCTATGACCATAGACCAAGCTTTGAGCATCGCGCCCGAACTGGCCGAGATGTATAAAAAAGAAAGCGAAGTCAAAGAAATAATAGACATCGCCAAAAAAATAGAAGGCGGAGCCAGGCATGTCTCCGTGCACGCCGCCGGAGTCGTCATCTCGCCGACCGATCTGACCGACTATATCCCTCTCCAATTTGAGCCAAATGGCGACAAAATCATCACCCAATACGATATGTATTCGGTGGAAGAAGCCGGTTTGCTCAAGATGGACTTTTTAGGGATAAAAAACTTGTCCACCCTTGGCAACTCCGTTGAACTGGTAAGGCAAAGAAGAGGCATAGAAATAGACATTGAAAATATCCCTTTGGACGACAAAAACACCTTTGAGCACTTGGCCAAAGGAGAAACGATAGGGCTGTTCCAGCTCGGCGGAAGCGGAATGACTAGATACTTGAAAGAATTAAGGCCGACGACAGTTACGGACATAATGGCTATGATCGCTTTATTCCGCCCCGGGCCGATGGCCAACATTCCGACTTACATAAAAAGAAAGCATAAACAAGAACCAATAACTTACCCCGACCCGCGCCTGGAAAAAATTCTAGACAAAACTTACGGCGTTGTTACTTATCAAGAAGATGTCCTGCTTATCGCCATAGAATTGGCCGGCTACAACTGGGACACGGTGGACAAGTTCCGCAAAGCCATCGGCAAAAAAATACCGGAAGAAATGGCCAAGCAGGAAAAGATATTCATAGAAGGCTGCCAGAAACACGGCGGTCTTTCTCCGCAAAAAGCGGAGGAGCTTTGGCGGTTGTTTGACCCGTTCAAAAGTTACGCTTTCAACAAAGCCCACGCCGCTTCTTACGCTAAAGTGACTTACCAGACGGCTTATATGAAAGCCAATTATCCGGCCGAATTTATGGCGGCGGTGCTGACGGCCGACGCCGGCGAGGTGGAAAAAATCGCCGAAACAATCGGCGAATGCGTCCGGATGAAACTGCCCGTTCTGCCTCCGGACGTCAATGAAAGTTTCGGCGATTTTACTGTGGTGGGCACAGGCGTGAAAGAAACAAATTTTGAAAATCCTAGGCGGGGGCGGCCAACCGAGTCCGCGAGGTTGGGGTTAAGGGATTTTCAAAATTTAGTTTCTGAAACGCCGTCAAAAGAAGGCATCAGATTCGGTCTTTACACGATAAAAAATCTCGGCAAAGAAATCGCCGAAGCGATTATTAATGAAAGGTTGGCAAAGGGGAGGTATAAATCATTCGCCGATTTTCTGGATCGTGTCCAACACAAAAACTTAAACAAAAAATCATTGGAATCTCTCATAAAATCCGGCGCGATGGACGCCTTCGGCGAAAGGAACAAACTTCTTTTCAATATGGAGGACGCTCTCGCTTACAACAAAGAATCGGGTAAAGCCAAAAAAAACCAGAACTCGCTTTTTGCCTTGATGGCGGACAATGCCAGTTTACCGGAACTGCGTTTCAAAGAAACCGAACCGTCCTCCCAGCACGACAGATTGTTGTGGGAAAAAGAATTGCTGGGATTGTATGTCTCCGGCCATCCTTTGGATAAATTCAAAGACAAATTGGAAAAAATAAAAACCAAAATCGGCGACATAAAAAACTTGCCGGACAATATGCCGCTTGTCACGGCCGGAATGATAGAAGAAGCCAAGAAAATAAACACCAAGAAAGGCGACCCGATGATATTTATGAAATTATCCGACTACACCGACAGTGTTGAAAATGTCGTTTTTCCGAAAATTTTTGAAAAATACGCCTCCATAATCCGCGAAGGCAACTGCGTCGCCGTCAAAGGCCGCCATTCCATACGCAACGGCGAACATTCCATATTGGTGGAGGAGATAAAGGAGATGATTGCGCAATAATTCCAGATATGATATCTTTTAAACATTATGACCACCATAACAATACCGGAAAAACTAAATAAGGATTTGAAAAAAATCTCAAGGAATTTTGGAGTTTCTGAAAGCGAAGTTATGACAAATGCTTTTTTGTATTATTCAAAAATTCTAAAAAACAAAATTGATTTGCAAAAAGAATTAACGGAATGGGACAATGTTAGCAATCAAGACTTGATAAAATTTGAAAAAAGCAATAGCGATGATTTTTCAATTAATGGCGGTGGATAAAACAAGAATAACAAAAATTATCGGCAGGCTAAACAAAAACATTGGCGATACTTTGGATAAAATGATCCGTAAAATGCTTAATTTATAATCCATTCGCAACGGCGAACATTCCATATTGGTGGAGGAAATGAAAGAGATGACGAATTAAAAAAGCCCCGACTTGTGTTAACAAGCGGGGCTTTTTGGGAAGAATTATTGATCTTCCTTTTTTTTGCGATATTTTGTCCTGCATTTATCGCAAGACAAAATATGAGAAAAAATGATCATAGCGTCAAAAACGGCTTGATCATTTTTTATAAAAAAATCAACATCCTCGCAGGAAAAGGAAATTTCCTTTTCCTCTTTTAAATATTGGTCTTTTGGCGGGATCGCTCCCGTTTGCGCCAAAAGATCCCACAGTTCGTCTGCTGATAATTTTTTTCTCATTTTATTTCCTTTCCTTTCCTTATTTAAAAAAACAAAATTATTAGAACGCCGTTCACTATATCATCTTTTGTTTCTTTTGACAAGGCTTAAGTTTCCGTCATCTATTTTGCTTACTATGTATTTTTCCAATTCTTCGCGGGGCTCGCCCGTTATGTCCACAGACGCTTTTTCGTTGAACTTAATCGGCAAGCGGGTAAAAATGGCGGAAATATTACTTTTGTCTATTTTGCTAAAAATATCAGCGTTGCTATTAAAATATTTCCCGCATCCTTTTTTAAAATTATTTTCTTTTTCTCCGAATTTTGTGTTCCAGCCAAAGTCTTCACTGTCAAACTTTTCCCAAATCACATCAGTAATTTTTTCTCCGTTTAAACTTTTAATTTGGAATAGCAGGGCTTTTCTTTCTTCATCATTTTCAATATTCGCCATCGCAATCACATCAACAGAATAAAAAACATCAATATTTGGCTCAGTAAAAATAACATCTACAACATAATTTTTGGTCAAAATTTTTTTCAACCCTACCATGCTTAAAATGGCGCTTTTCATCCCCTCTCCTTTTTCTACAGCTTTCCTGCCTCCAAGTTTAAAAAATTTATCGTATATTCTCCAAAGTTCTGCCACTTCTTCCTTGTTGTTATTTTTAAAAATAAAATTAGCGACATCTTTTTGCAACTCCGAACCCTTCAGCTTTATCGGCAAATCACCTTTTTCAAGTCCAAGGTTAAGTTGATTTACATAACCCTGCGCGTCAAACATTATTTCCGCCGCATTTTTATTTTTTTCATCTTTTATGTTTTCCAAAAAAAGCTTCTTCTCTTCACCAACCCTATTTAAATAATCTTCATTTGTTTCATTGTCGTTTTTTTCCATTGTTGCCAATTTATTTTCAACCATATCCAAAAAATCTTCAAACGGGGCTTCTTCCGCCTCTTCAAAAAACGACGGAGCGATCAATTCATCCGTCGTTGGTTTTTCCAACAAAACCTCCGCCTCTTGTCTTCCGATGTTTTCCATACTGGTTTAATTATAAGTGTCGCTTTTATAAAATGCAAAATTAAAATTGAGAAAAAAACAGTTTTGTAGTATTATTGGGTTATGAAAAATCATTCCAGCATAGAACAAGTTCGCCATTCGTTGGCGCATTTGATGGCAATGGCGATTACCGGCAAGCATCCGGAAGTGAAATTGGGCATCGGGCCGACGATTGAGAACGGTTTTTATTATGATTTTGATTTTTCCGGCCTTGACCACTCGCCCACCGAAGAAAAACTGCCTGTTTTGGAAAATTTTATAAAAGAAATTATCGCCCAAGATATTAAATTTGAAAAAGAAGAAATAACAACTCAAAAAGCCAAAGAAATTTTCAAAGACCAGCCGTTCAAACTGGAACTGATTGATGAATTGGAAAAAGGGATCCGCCCACAAACGCCAGAGCGTAGCTATGGCGGGCAAGGAAAAATTTCCATTTACAAATCCGGAAATTTTATTGACCTCTGCGCCGGACCGCATATTGAATCCGCGAAAGAAATTGACCCCGACGCTTTCAAGCTCACCAAAGTGGCCGGCGCTTACTGGAAAGGAAGCGAGAAAAACAAAATGCTCACTCGTATCTATGGTGTGGCTTTTTCCAGCAAGCAAGAACTGGATGATTATCTTAAGATGATGGAAGAAGCCGAAAAAAGAGATCATAGAAAATTGGGCAAAGAACTGGAGTTATTTATGATTTCCGAAGAAGTCGGTAAGGGTTTGCCGCTTTGGCTTCCCAACGGAGCGTTTATCCGCAAAAAATTGGAAGATTATATGTATCAAAAAGAATTGAATAACGGATATAAATATGTCTACACCCCGATTATCGCCCATAAAAAATTATACGAAACTTCCGGCCACCTCGCCCACTACAAAGAAGATATGTACAGCCCTCTTGATATTGAAGGCGAAGAATATTATCTCAAGCCGATGAATTGCCCGCATCATCATATGATTTACAAGCATGGGCAGATGAGCTACAAAGACTTGCCATTGAAATTGGCGGAATTTGGACTGGTGCACAGATTTGAACGATCGGGCGTTTTGACCGGCTTGATAAGAGCTAGAGCATTCACTCAAAACGATTCCCATATTTATTGCCAGAAAAGCCAACTTAAAGACGAACTGATTGAAGTGTTGAAACTTTTCAAAGAGGTCTACGCTGATTTTAACATCACCGACTTTTGGTATCGCCTGTCTTTGCCAGATTTTAAGAATGAGGAAAAATACGGCGACATTAAAGACAAAAAAATGTGGCAAAAATCGGCGGAAATCGCTGAACAAGCGCTGAAAGAATTCGGCGTAAAATACGAAAAAGTTGAAGGCGAAGCGACTTTTTACGGGCCGAAAATTGACGTTCAGACGAAAAATGTTTTAGGCAAAGAAGATACTATCGCTACCGTGCAAGTGGATTTTTATTCCGCCAAAAAATTTGACCTTAATTTTATAAACGAGAAAGGAGAAAAGGAACATCCCGTTATCGTCCATCGGGCGATAATGGGTTCCTTTGACCGATTCTTCGCCTTTTTGACAGAATATACAGGCGGCAATTTCCCCATTTGGCTTTCACCCGTTCAAGTTTTGATAATTCCGGTCGGAGAAAAATTCAACGATTACGGCGAAAAAGTTTTGAGCGAATTAAAATCCGTCGGTGTAAGAGCCGAGATGGATAAATCAAACGAAACTTTGGGTAAAAAAATCCGCGCCGGCAAGACTAAAAAAATCCCGTATCTCTTGGTGGTCGGCGAAAAAGAAAAAGAAGCCGGAACAGTCGCCGTCAACTTCCGCGACAAAAAAGAGCAGGAAACAATGCCGATTGACCAATTCACCGAGTTTGTCCAAAAAGAAATTGGAGATAAAAAATAAAAAACTCCTTGTGATAGGCAATATCACAAGGAGTTTTTAAGTTTTTTCAATCTTCTTCAATTGATAAAACCTTAGTACTTATCCAGGGTTCTTCCTTTCTATTACCATCAATAGGTGTGGCCATTAAATAGAGGCGTTTGCCTTCTTTTAGGCATATTATCCTGCATAAACTAAAAGGAAGCGGTTTATTGTCTTTGACAACCGTCCTTGTCCCCTTGCCATCTAGTTTGCCAAACTGGTAAACTGACCTTGTTTTGGTAATTACATTTATTTTTTTGTCAATAAAGAATTCTTCAATCGGTGGTTTAGTCCCCAATGGTTTTGGTTCTTTTCCTTCCTTCCAACCTTCTTCTCTTTCATTCCAACAAAAAAGGCAGAAAGATCCAACTTTCCCTTTTGGCACTGATGGTCCCCAGTGTTTAATGATAACCATGCCCAACTCTCCGCAATCGCTACAATTTTCTTTTTGCCAATGTCCTGTCATTGTATCAGCCATAATAAATCTCCTTTCCGTGTTTTTAAACACAAAAGTTATTTCAAACAACAAACAAAGTTCTGCTTCATTCATACCCCAAAACCCGAATTTTTGCAAGAAAAAATTACACGCTTAATTATGCTCCAGCAAAATAGTGGTATGATTTTAGAACGCAAAAAATAAAGCGGGCTTGGAAATTTCTTTTCCCAAACCCGCCGTTTTGATATAAATTAACTTTTTTCTATAGCTGGTAAAAAATAGACACCTGCCCATTTTTTACCGCCATGCGCGACTTTGCTACCAACTATTTCAACCTTTTCAACCATCATTCCCTTTTTTTCGTAATTTATTACAACGGCTTTAACAATATCAAGGGCTTCCGGTTTTGGCTTAAAATCAACATACCCATCCAAAACTTCTCCTCCCTTCATTGTCACTTTTAAGACATACCTGCCTTCTGCGCAAGGCGATTTACTCGCCGATTTTATTTTTCCGACAAATTCATCGCCATTCGTAAATTTTACAGAAAAACTTGTTTTTTTCCCGGAAAGCAATTGGTAAAAATCACCAATCGCTTTCGTTATCCATTCCTCGTTTTCGTTAATGGGACGAGGTGGATGTTTATCGTAACCACAACTTCCATCATACATACTGCCGTCATCCCAGTAAACAAAACGACGGTGAGAAATTTGGTGTGGATTATCCACGCCTTTGGACAAAAAAACCCTTGCCCCCATGCAAGTTTTTATTTTCGGAATTTGATCAATCCGAGCATAAACAACGAATTTTTTTCCGACTCTATACACAGGATCGTCTTGCAATCCTTGAGGAAAGGCATAATCGCCGATAATTTCTTCTTCGCCCACGGCATAAAACCATGGCGTCAACTCGTTGCAATAAACAAGACGTTTAAACCCGTCCATCTTTGGAAAAACTTCATCATTGGCGCAGCTCCCCCAACAAGAATCGAAGGCTGTTATAGCGTCTTCAATTTTGTTCCATTCGGTGAAAAACGACCTATCGTACGGTTTATATTCGTTAATGATAAAACCGCAACTATTCTCCGGCGGATTTTTTATTTCCAACACTTCAATGTATCCGCTTCCTCCGGCATAACGATGCTGGTATATGTCATATCTGGTATACTGGTGAAAACCGCCCTTTCCTTTTACCTTACTTGTTTCAGGTGACATAACATTGCACACCTTGGAGCGAAAAAACTCTTTGACTTCATCAATTTCATCAGGTCGGCAAGACAAACTCACAATTTGACCCTCGCCCGTTTTTGCCTCAATATTTGTCCAGCTGGTAAAAACTACCCGTCCTTCCTGTTTTATTTTTTCTTCCATCTTCTAACCTCCAATAAAAAGTTTCCATTAAGATTATTTCAAACAACAAACAAAGTTCTGCTCATATTCATACCCCAAAACCCAAATTTTTGCAAGTAAAAAATGTTCCCCTTAATTCTGCTATCGCCTAATTAAGGGGAACATTTTTTACTTGTATTTGAAATAAATTTTGTTGCCGAGGCGGAGGTCTATGTAGTCCAGCTTCTGGCGCTTGTCTTTGATGTTGGCGTCCAAAGCCGTAATGAGATTAATATAGGCGCTTTGGGGATCGTTTTTATCGTTTAAAATAATTTTCCAACCCTCTTGCGTATAAAATTCGTAAATATTTTCTTTCTTTAAAATGACTTCTGAAACTCCTCCGCCTGTTTTGGCGGCCAAGCCGGTAAATTCCAGAATTGTTTTGAATTCGCTTTCCGCTATCAAACTTGTTCCCAAATATTCGTCAATTGCTTTCGCGTTTTCCCCGCTGTCCGAATTTCTTTGCTCAACCAGTTTCAAAAATACCGCGCCGGAAAAATAAGGCGCTTTTTCAAAAACAAAACCATTTTCGTCGGCGTAGGCGCAATCTTCCTTTTCACAAAATAAAACGGCATTACTTCTTTCTTCCAGCTTTACGGCGATAGCGCTGAAATATTTTTTATCAAGAGATATTTTTTTTATCCTTTTAAACTCTTCCGTCAGTTTCGTCAAAATTTTATTTTTTGGAATTAAAAAAATATTGGCTTTTGGAAAAAGACCAAAATACTTTCCCTCAAGGTTAGTTTTTATCTTTTTAATTAAATCATCGCTATTGATTAAATTATTTCCGCTTATCTCTATTTTCTCAACTTGCAAATACGGTATTCTGAAAAAAGCGACAACGGCGACAAAAACGGCGACAAAAATCACGCCAACAACAACCGCTTTAAAAACAAGCCTCTTTCTCCGCAATTTCCTTGATGAAGCCAAAAAATCTTTCCGAATCATTTTGTTTTATTTTTGAAAAAAATAATTACAACAACTCTTTTAATTCATCTTCATCAATACTCGCATCTTTCATAATGCTTTTTAAAATTTTCGGATGCAGTATTTTACCTGTGTGGAAAGGAACAGTCGCCCGCGCCCCTTCAGCATTTTTAAAAATCTTATGACTGCCGTTTTGACGCGCAAGAGAAAAATTAAGTTTTTCCAATACGGCGATAATTTCTTTGGCGGTTAGTTTCGGCAATCCTTGAGACATAGAAAATTAAACGGCAACCTCTATCGTCGCCAAACTTATGGAACTCACAGAATCCGTTTTGGGCAAAATTTCTTTTGTTTTAATTCTGTCTTCAACATGAAGATTGACGGCATCCTTTATGTTTTCCATCGCTTCTTCATAAGTATCTCCTTGGGAGTAACATCCCTGCAATTTCGGACAAAAAGCAAAATATCCGTCTTCGTCCCGTTCTATGATTATTGGAAAATTGTATCTTTTCATAACACAATGAATTATATAAAATAACAAGATTAAGTCAACCACATGTATTTACCCCATCCTATCTTTGCCCATATATTTTCTCAAAACTTCCGGCACCAGGATAGAACCGTCGGATTGCTGATAGTTTTCCACTATGGAAACGATGATGCGCGGAGTGGGCGCGGCGGTGCTGTTGAGGGAATGGGCAAAACGCAATTTTCCGTTTTCGTCTTTATAGCGAATGTTTAGTCTTCTTGTCTGGAAATCGTGAAAATACGAAGCCGAGCTTATTTCCCTGTATTTGTTTTCATTCGGCACCCAAAGTTCTATGTCGTATTTCTTGACCTGCCCCAACCCCAAGTCGCCCCCGCAATTTATAACGGTGCGGTAAGGAATATTCAAAGATTCCATAAATTCTTCCGTGTTTCTGTTCACCCACTCGTGCCATTTGACCGACTCCTGATGATCGGCTTCGCACAAAACAACCTGCTCCAGTTTATAAAATTCATGGACTCTGATAAGTCCGTTCACATCCTTGCCATGGCTTCCCGCCTCTCTTCTGAAGCACGGCGAAAAGCACAAAAATTTTTTCGGCAAATCTTTTTTGTCCAAAATTTCGTCCGAGTGATAACCCATCGCTGACACTTCCGCCGTTCCGGCGAGATAATCGGCATCTTGCGTTTTGTAAAGGTCTTCTTCGCCTTGAGGCAAGTAGCCCGTGCCGAACATCGTTTCCTTGCGGACAAGCGACGGGACGATCATCGGCGAAAATCCGCCTTTTTTTATAAAAAATTCCATCCCATATTGCCAAATGGCATAAGACAAAAACGCGCCGTCGTTTTTCAAAAAATATCCTCTGAAGCCGACGACTTTCGCGCCTCTTTCAAAATCAGCCATATCCAGCTTTTGCATAAGCTCAATGTGGCTTTTCGGCTCAAATCCTTTCGCTTTGAAATCAGGAATTTCTCCCCATTTTTTTATTTCCGCGTTCTGCGCGTCGCTCTCGCCTTCCGGCACGGAAACATCGGGAAGGTTGGGGACAAGGAGCATCATTTCTTTCCATATTTCGTTGGCCTTTCTTAATTCCTCCACTTTGGCCAAAAGTTTTTCTTTCAACTCCTTCATTTCTCCTATCGCTTTTTGCCTTTCTTTTGAATTTTGAATTTTAGCGATGTTATCGCTGGCCGCGTTTTGCCTGGCTCTCATATCTTCCACTTCCCGCAAAATCTTCAAACGCAACTCGTCGGCTTCAAGCAATTTCGCCACATCAAAAACAATATGCTTCTTGCGCGCCGCCTCTTTGATCAACTCCGGATTTTCTCTGATGAATTTAATATCCAGCATATTTTAATCTTATCAAATGTGTTAAAATAAGCAAAATGCGACGTAAAATTTTAAAGCCGAAAGATTTTCCCGCCTTGCTCAAACAAATTCCCGACCCTCCGGAGCTGTTATATATGGAAGGCGAGCTTCCGCCAGAGGACGCCATTTATCTGGCCGTGGTGGGAGCCAGAAGATTCACCACATACGGCAAAGAAGCCTGCGAGAAAATAATTAGCGGATTGAATAACAAAAACAGACAAATCATCATAGTTAGCGGACTGGCCATCGGCATAGACGGCATCGCTCACAAAGCGGCGTTAAAAAGCGGATTAAAGACAATCGCCATCCCCGGCTCCGGCCTGGACGACAAAGTTCTTCACCCTCATTCCAACTTAAAACTTTCCAAAGAAATCGCGGAAAGTGGAGGCTGTCTTATCTCCGAATTGGATTGGGGAATGCCTGCCGGCGTTCACACTTTCCCTTCCCGCAACAGAATTATCGCCGGGATGAGCCACGCCGTGCTGGTAATAGAAGCGGCGGAAAAAAGCGGAACGTTGATAACGGCCGATTTGGCGACGCAATACAACCGCGATGTTTTCGCCGCGCCCGGCTCGATTTTTTCCCAAAACTCAACCGGCACCAACAGGCTGATAAAAGCGGGCGCCGCCTTAATAACTTCTGCTGAAGATATTTTTGACGCTTTTGGATTGCCTAGAGAAAAAGAAAATTTGAAACTGAATTTAGATTTCACCCCCGCGGAAGAAAAAATTTACTCGCTCCTTGTTGAACCGATTGAGAAAGACGAGCTTGTCAGAAAATCAGGACTTCCGCCGGCCAAAGCCAACGCCACCGTCTCTATGATGATCCTAAACGGTCTCATCAAAGAATCCTGCGGAGAAATTTTTAGAGCGTAACCGAAGCGTAAAAAATAAACATTTCAAAACACAACTATCACGCATATTTGCGATAGTAATTATGTGTGATACCAACTAAAATTGGTTTAAACAACAACTAAACATCCAGATTCTGGACCGCTTTGGCGTGAGATTCTATAAAAAGACGGCGGGATTCCACATTGTCGCCCATCAATACTTCAAAAATTTTATCGGCTTCTTCGGCGTCTTTGACGCTGACTTGCTTGAGAATCCTGTTTGACGGATCCATTGTCGTCTCCCAAAGCTCGCCCGGATTCATCTCGCCCAAACCTTTATACCTTTGGACGGTGTAATTTTCCTTCCCTTTCATCAACTTATCTTTTTCGCCGTCATTGTAAGCGTAATTGATGTCTTTTCCTTTGAAAATTTTATAAAGCGGCGGCTGGGCGATATATAAATACCCTTGCTCTATGATTGGCGCGTAATATCTGAAAAATAAAGTTAGCAACAAAGTTGTGATGTGAGAGCCGTCCACATCGGCATCGGTGGCGATTATTATTTTGTGGTATCTTAATTTGGAAATATCAAACTCGTCGGCAATGGCCGCGCCTAAAGCGATAATCAAAGCTTTGATTTCTTTGAAAGCCAGCATTTTGTCTAGGCTCGTTCTTTCCACGTTCAAAATTTTTCCTTTCAAAGGCAAAATCGCTTGCGTTCTTCTGTCTCGGCCTTGCTTGCTGGAACCGCCGGCGGAATCCCCTTCAACGATAAAAATTTCCGCCTCGCTGGCATCTCTGGTTTGGCAATCGGCCAGCTTGCCCGGCAAAGTCAAACCTTCCAAAACGCCTTTTCTCAACACGCTTTCTTTGGCGGCTTTGGCGGCTTTTCTGGCCTTGAGCGCCAATAAAACTTTGGAAACTATGGTGCGGGCGTCGCTCGGGTTTTCCTCCAAAAACGCCGAAAAAGCTTCGCCGAAAACGGACTCTACCGCCGTTCTGGCTTCCGGATTGCCGAGCTTGGCTTTGGTCTGCCCTTCAAATTGAGGCTCTCTTAACTTAATCGATATGACCGCCGTCATTCCTTCCCGCACATCATCTCCGGTAAAATTGTCTTCGTTTTCTTTGATGATATTATTTTTTCTGGCGTAGTCGTTGATAGTTCTGGTAAGCGCCGTTCTAAAACCGGTCAGGTGCATTCCGCCGTCCGGAGTCTTAATGTTGTTGGCAAAACTTATTTCTTTGATGTCTATTTCTTCAACGTATTGAACGGAGCTTTCCACCATAATTCCTTCCGCCTCTTTCTCCACATAAAAAACTTTATCATGAATCGGTTTTTCTCCGTGATTAAGATGCCTGACCAAGGACATCAGTCCGCCTTCAAAATAAAAAGTGAACGATTCCGCCGTCAATTTCAAAGAATCCAGATACAAAATTTTGGAGTCGTCTATTTTGCCTTCGTAATTTCTCAAATCCATCACTCTTATCCTTAATTTTTTGACCAAATAAGCCTGCTGGCGGAGGTGATTTAAAATTGTCTGGTAGTTGAATTTAATTTCCGAAAATACCTTCGGGTCCGGTTCAAAAACAACGACGGTGCCTCGTAAATCGCTTGGACCGACTTTTTTCACTTTGGCTTGAGGCTCTCCGATTTTGTACTCCTGAATATGCTTGCCTCCGTCTTGGTGGACTTCCACTTTCAGCCAAATGGAAAGAGCGTTGACCACCGAAGCGCCGACACCGTGCAAACCGCCGGAAATTTTGTACGATTCACCGCCGAATTTTCCTCCGGCGTGAAGCGTCGTCATCACCGTTTCCAGAGCGGACACGCCGGTTTGTTTATGAATGCCGACAGGGATGCCTCGGCCGTTATCGGCCACTCTTACTTTATCGCCGGGTAAAATCGCCACTTCTATCTCGTTAGCGAACCCGCCCATCGCCTCGTCGCGGCTGTTGTCAAAAATTTCCCAAACCAAATGATGCAACCCGTCCACTCCGGTAGATCCGATGTACATTCCAGGCCTTTTGCGCACAGGCTCCAAGCCTTCCAAAATATAGATGTCGTCGGCCGTATAATCGCCCCGCCCGCCATCGCTACGCTCAGGCGTTAGCGGGCGGGCTTTTTTGCCCTTGTTTTTAGCAGTATTTTCCTTAGCCATATATTACTTCAATAATAGCATAATTTTACGCGCGCGCCAAATAAAAAGGCAGGATTATGTCCTGCCTTTCGCAATAAACAACGCTGATAATTTTGATTAAAAACAACGAATCCGTTTTTTTATTTTAAGAAATTCTTTGTGACTTATTCCTCCCTTGCCCAAGTAGTCGTCTTTTATTAGGCCGAACTCGCCATGATAATCACTCCCGCCTGTAACAATTAATTTATGGTTGTCGGCGCAATCCAATAAAAATTTTCTATGGGTATCACCATAAGGAGTATATATCTCAATTCCATCTAACCCTTCGCCAACCATTCGATCAAGAATCGCAGAAAAAATCTTTCTTGGATTTTCATACTTCTCCTTCAGCTTCTCCATAGTCTTGGTCGGATGCGCCCAAACAGCGATGCCTCCCGACCGCCTTATGGCATTAATGGCTTTTTTTGTAGAAATATAGTGTTCTTTTTCCACAAAAAAACATCCGCCTTTCTTTAATTCTTTTTTGATAGAAAGTATCAGCTCATTCCCCCTAAGGGCAATCAACCAATACTTATTGGAAACCTCCACCGGCAAATTAAAATGGGTTCTTAATCTTTCTACAGTAAAATCCGCCACTCCTTTTTCTTTAAAAAGCTCCAGTACTTTTTTAATGTATTTAATCCTTACATTAAGATTATGTTCAAGAAGATTATTATAATCTCGTAAAAGAATTTCTCCATTAAAGCCATACCCCAGTACATCAATGGTTTGCGGATAGATTGTTGTGTCAATTGTTGTGTCAGTGGAAGAAATTTCTATTCCCGTCATAGAATCAACCCCGTTTTTTTCGCAAGAAAATATAAATTCATCTAATCCTCCAATCCTGTCATGGTCGGTAAGCACCGCCGCTTTAAGATTAGCTTTTTTGACTAGCTCAACCAAATTATTGACATTATTTTTGCCATCACTATGAGTGGAATGCATATGCATATCCGCTTCTTTTCTCTCAATTTTCAAGGTTTTTTCTCCTTTCAAAAAAGTTTATGTTTATGTAAAACAACAAATCCGTTCCTTTCACAAATCTAACAAATTATCCTTAAACATGCAACTTATTTTTTAAATGTATTTAAATAAAAAAACAAAATGTTCCCCTTAATTCTGCTATCGCCTAAATAAGGGGAACATTTTGAAAATACATTTTTCTAGACTGAAAAAAATCACATTCCGCATTGTCTACAAATGGGCCGATCGGCTCAAATGTGGACAATGCAGAAATAGCGGAATTAAATTAGAAAATATGCTGTTTCTGCGTTAAGATTATTTTTTACTTCCTTACTTCCCAGTCGTCGTTGGCTTCCACGGCCTCAAATACTTTTTCCATAACGGCGTTGATTTCTCCGTCGGTTAGAGTTTTTTCCGGCGATTGGAAGATAAGATGAAAAGCCAAGCTTTTTCTTTCCTCATTTTCATAAACCCCCACACCAGTAATGGTGTGGGGGTAAATATCAAACAAATCGGTGTCAATCAAAAGTTTTCCAGCCGTGTTTTCTATGACATCTAAAACATTTTCCACTTTTTCGTTAAGCAGAACAAAGACGGCAATATCTCTGACGATAGCCGGATATTTAGAAATCGGCTCGTATTCCGCCGCCTCATCAGCCAGCTTGACCAGTTCGTCAAAATCAAACTCAAAAGAATTGGTGTCTATGTGGCCTATTGTCTTGCCGTCGGCTTGGACTTCCGCCACCTTGTTGTCGTGATCTTTGTAAAAAAAATCGTCTATTCCTAAACCGTTAAGCAACTCGTCGGCCACGCCTTTCATCTCGTAAAAGTCGGCCTTGTTGCTTATGGCGCCTATAGCCATTCTTTCTCCACTTTTGGAAAAAATTTTTTCCAACTCAAAAATTTTTATATTTTTAAAATATTTGCTGTTTTCTTTAATGTTAGCCTCAAGCCCGCTCGTCAAATTCGTTCTTAAAAATTTCTTGTCTTGGGAAGGAGGATTTTGCAGTTCCCAATCCCCGCTTTTGGCAAAAGAATAGTTATAAACTTCAAAAAATCCTAAACCAACCATTATTTTTCTCGTTATTGAAACAAAAAGCAAGGCGTCGTTTCTCTTGGGCGGAACAAGCAAACCCTCCGGCGATTTTTCCTTTATCTTTTCGTAGCCATAAATGCGGGCGACTTCTTCTGCGATATCTTCTTTAATTTTTAAATCCGGCCTTTCCGACGGAACGCCGACGGAAAAAACTTCTCCCCGCCCGCCATCGCTACGCTCAGGCGTTGCAGGCAGGCTTTTTTTGCTTATTTCCATTCCCAGCCGATTTAAAATATCCGTTATTTCTTTTTCGGGAATTTTCACCCCCAAAATTTTTTCAAAATCGCTTTCTTTGACAAAAATAATTTCTCTTTCTTTCGGTTCCGGCAAAGAAATTTTCGCATTCAGTTTCAAAATGGCGGCAATGTCTCTTATCACTCCCAAATAATCAATATAATCATAAGCGCGGTTGGGTAAAATTTTAGCGTCAAGTTCGTAATCGCCGTTTTTCGGCTCCACCGATTCAACTTCCTGCGAATGCATAGTCAAAAGTTCGGCCAATTTTTCCGGAGCCGGCAGTTTTTCGTCAAAATGTTTTTGTATCCAGTTGTATGATATGTTCATGTTTTTTATCGCTCCGAAAATCAAATTTTGCTCTGACTCGGCTAGCCACCCACACCAGTCATTCGCAAAATTTATTTTCTTCGCTTTATCTAAAACTGTTTCAAAAATCTCAAATCGCCGGAATAAAACAGCCTGATGTCGTCAATTTTGTGTTTTATCATCGCCAATCTGTCCACGCTCATTCCAAAAGCAAACCCTTGCCACTCGTTCGGATCAAGCTTCATATTGTCCAAAATTTTCGGATGAACCATCCCCGCTCCGGCAATTTCCAGCCATTTATCTTTAAACTTCATATCCACTTCCACCCCCGGCTCAACGAACGGGAAATAACTGGCGCGAAATCTGATGTCTATATTATCGTCGTCAAAAAATCTTTGCAAAAATATTTTTATGACCGCCTTAAGGTTGGCTAGATTTGTTTTCCTGTCCACCATCAACCCCTCAATCTGATAAAACTGCGTTTCGTGAGTGGCATCGGTGGCTTCCATTCTGAAAACCCGTCCGGGCGATATTATCCGAAAAGGCGGCTGGTTGCGCTCCATATATCTTATCTGCACTGAAGAAGTATGAGTGCGAAGCAATAATTTTTTTTCATTATTTTTGAGATTTGAGATTTGAGATTTGAGTTCATTTTGGCGAAGCCAAAATGTGTCCTGCATCGCTCGCGCCGGATGGTCGGCGGGAATGTTTAGGGCGTCAAAATTATAATATTCTGTTTCCAATTCCGGCCCGTCGGCTACTTCAAAGCCCATAGACTGGAAAATGTCGCCAGCCTTATCCATCGCCTGCGTCAAAGGATGCAAATGCCCTCTTTCCATCTTCTTGCCCGGAACGGTCACATCTATATTTTTTTTGTTTTTATCAGCCATTGTTGATATGCAACCATAATAACTGTTTTTTAGTTTTTTTCCAAGGAAAAAGAAAAGTCCAGCCCTCCCGTGCTGAACTTTGTTAAATTGTTTATATTTATATTTATTCCTTACAATATTTTATGTATTGTTTTTACACCGCCACTGCCGTGTTGCTGCCATTTAATTTGGTGACCATCACTTTTGGCAGGACTACAGTTTTAACATTGCAGAGATTTACTCCCAGTGGGCAACTATTGCAATCGTTCTTTTTTACCACCACTTTGATGTACTTATACCTCTTGTCTGTAAAAATTTTATTACTAAACCCCGTTTCGCTTTGGATTGCTTTCATAATACACCCAATAATCCCGTCATCACTCTTACTAAAACAAGAACATTTTAACTCTATTGGATTTTTTTTAGTCCCCAAAACAGGTTTAGACATAAATTCTCCTTTTCTTCAAAACCTCCATTTAGTTAAACCCCTATCACGCTTTACTCCATCAAAAAATAACTAAACAGACCCCCTTTCTCCTTCCTCCAAAAATTTTAAACTACCAAAATAATATAAGGAATATAAAATATTTTAAAAGGCCAATTTAAACTAACTGCATTATATCAAAAAAATAAAACAACGCAATAGGTTGCTCGGTAAGTTCAACATATAAATGCAACGCAACGAAAACTTTTTTGTGGGGGAAAAGGATTTCGCAAAACCGAGACTAATTTTTTGGTGGGAATTCGGGTTTGGATTCCGCCCGCAGAAAGGGGTCTGGGGAATGAATGCGGGCGGGCTTTTTTCGCTTTTATTTCGGTGCACTAAAAACTAATTAACTATCTTTTTTACAAACTCAAGATATTTTTCTGCCTTAACCTTATACTTTTCATCTTTCTTGCTTAACATAAAGAAATAAGGAGCCATTATCATGGCACCATAAAGTAGATAAAAATCTTTCAGATTTTTATCTAGGTAGTCGCCAGCGACCTTGTTAACGCCCTCTAAATAGGCATTGTAGGCACTTTCGCCAGATAAGGCGTAAATATCGCTGGCAATCCTAAAAATATCAATATCAAAGGTTCCAATTCGCCAGTTATCCTTTGGTGGATAAGCATCAATAAATCTGAGCTCGTGATTTGAATAAAGAAGATTTTCCGAATTACAATCAATACACACAAACAAATTTTCCTTTGTAAGTGTCTGAAAATTTGTTTTATTTTCCTGTAAAATTTTATCAAATAAAGCCAAACTTTTATTTGAGACTTCAGCCGGAAAATCTTTTTCGTTTAACATCCAACTTGTTAGACCTTTTCCTCGCTCAATCATTTCCTCGTACCAATTTAAGCTAGTTTCTGGCAAAAAATCTTTTGGAATTGCCAGTTTAATTTTTGCAAAAGATTTTCCAATATTTTTGTATTCATCAAGTGTTAAATTGTTTGCATACAAAACATCCGTGAAAGTACCAGACAAGTCCTCTTTGTGCATGACAATAACAAGTTCATCGTCATCATTTTTTGGTTCTAATAATTTAACAGTCCCATTATCAACCACTGCTACTTTAAGGTTGGAGTATATTTTTGAGTTCAAAAAATGATTGAATTCAAAATCTTGGCGAATAAAATTTATTCTTGAAAGACCTTTAGAAAGGTCTTTCATATCAGTATTCCACCACTCATTATCTCTCTTGTAAAATTTGAGAACGATATTATCTTTATCAAAAATAAAAACTCGCGAAATAACAGTTTCTATCATTTTGGGCGTGGTGGAAAACCCCTCTATCTTGCCGTCCTTAATTAAATTAAAAATTTCATTGTCCATAATTATTTTTAGACAATTTGCTCAATTGATCTTGTCGCTCGATTAAAGACAACTTGCTTTTCAAGATCACGAAATGCAACGGTCAATAAAATTTTATCCTTTTCATCCGTTTGAAAACCTGTAATTTTTACCTGCTCTCCAAAAGATGGTGAGTTATATTTTCCAACATTTTCAATTCCAAAAACATCGTCAATTAGGTGGGTAACTATTTCAAAATGTGAGACTGCTAAAATTTGAGGCGTAGTCGCGTCTGATCCATCGACGTTTTTGATTTTGATTGACCTAATGAGGTACTCCATCGCTCTATACAGTCTCTTTTTTTTCTTTTCGTGTGGTTCAATAATGTCAGGACGATTTTTGTGCATTTCGTGTTTATAGTGGTCTTCCGCAATTTTTTCTTGGTCAGAATTTAGTTCTATCACACGCTCTATAAACGCTTCGCGATTGGCAATTTTACTTTGTCCAATTGCGTCTATTGCTCTTTTATTTTCCGTTGGTATTTCCGCACCTTGCGCCACAAAATCTAACGTTCCCTCGGCTCTAGGTTTTGGTGAGTGAAAAAGATGTATAGGATTTTCGTCAGAAAAGAAGTCGTCCTCTTTCAGTTTTTTTCCTGTTTCAATTGCTCCAGCAACTCCTTTATCAGTTAAATCGTGCCCCTCATCTTTATAGTGAGGTTCTTCGTGTCGCATTAAAACGACCTTAAACAAAAGTTTTGGTTGGGCTTCTTTTTTCTCAATATTTGGAGGTTGTTCCATAACATTTTGTATTTTATCATTATTTGCGTCGAAATAAAAGTGAAAGCAGCCCGCGTGGATTCCTCCCCAGATCCCTCCTCCGCGCGGACAAAATTCAAAAAACAAATTAGTCTCGTTTTTGCCAAATCCAAATCCCCAGAAAATAGTTTTCGCAAAACTTCGGCTGATTTGTTTTTGAATTTGGATGTCGCAAATGGAAAAGGAGGGGTTTGGGGAGGAATTTTCCATTTGCTCCGCTTTTTTCTTTTGGCGAAATTCGGGGCGGGCTATTTCTTTCCTAATTCCCCTATGATGTAGTCCACCCAATTTTGATACCAATACCAAGTTTTAACCACCATAGCACCGAAACCCTTGTTTTGATTTTTTCCGTCGTGCTTTTGCCAAAAACGAGTATGTTGGTACATTCCAAAATCTTTAAATCCAGCATCCTTAACTTTTTGAATTACCAATGTTGGTGAAAACTTTTGCTTTTCAGTTTCTTCTTTTATCCAGTATTCTTTTGTGATATTTTTTGCTAGCTTAGATTTTGGATCAAGAAATTCAATCACGCGATCGGCTTGACCCTTTCGTTTTGCTAAAACTTTTGCGAACAAGAGCCGATAGGCAAACCTATCGCTTTTAATTTCTGCTTCTGACAATTTATTATCAAAATCTGCAACGTATGAAATTACATTTTGAGGAATCATACCCTCCTTATCTTTAATGGTTTTTGATTGCAAATAATCAAGCTCCGCAAACTGCAAACTTAGAGCAAGATTCTTATCCAAGCCATATTTTTCCCCATGAAGTTTTTTAAGGTAAAAATTGAAGTTCAACGCACATGCTTGGTATCGAGCAGATAGATAAGAATCAAGGCCATTTGCTTTACGGTGCTCAATTTTATTTCGTAAACCAATTAGAAAGACGAGGTTGTTGGATGTGTCTTTGTCGAGAGGAGATTCATTTTTTGATATACATTCCTTCAAATCCCAGTATTTAATACTGCCGTCTGGATTTTTATCATACTTCTTATGCTTCCCGACCTTTGTATAATAACGGTAGTCTACACCTTTCATTCGATAGTGAGCATGTAAAAGATACGTCCACGCAATTAGCGAAAGAACAATGAAGCTCTCTGTTTTGAAGGAAATAAGTGGGTTATTGTAAATTTGTACGGCAGAAAGCAACGCTTCGCGTGCTTTCATTATCAAATCAACTTTTTCGGAATAAATACTTCTTGTCATAAAAGATGTGGATAACTGGCTGTTGCATACTTTCTAATTACTTTCTATAATATCATTATGATTACAAAAAAGCAAAAGCAAGTTTTCGATTTCGTTAAAGCATACCATGTCAAATATGACTACGCCCCCTCTCTTGATGATATCAAGAGAAAATTCAAACTTGCCTCTGTTTCCACAGCTCACTATTACATCAAAAAATTAAAGGAGGCTGGTCAGCTCAATAAAGAACGAAACCAACCTCGTTCTGTCGTTCTTAGGGGTCGCGAGACAATGGTAAAAATCCCTTTTTGGGGGATAATCGCAGCCGGTGAACCAATAGAAGTAATCGAAAATAGAGAAACTATTGCTATCCCAAAAAGCAGGATCCCAAAATCAAGCGAAGTATATGCCCTCCGAGTACAGGGCGACAGCATGATTGATGAGGGCGTAAATGACGGAGATACGATTTTAATAAACAAACAGAATACTGCTGAAAATGGCGATAAGGTGGTTGCATTACTTAATGGGGATGAAGCGACCCTTAAAACCTTTTATAAAGAAAAAGGACATATTCGATTACAACCTGCAAATAAAAACTACAAGCCGATTATAATTAAAAGCGGGCAACAACTAGCTTTGCAGGGCGTTTTATTGGATGTTATAGAGACCGAAAAAACTGGACAATCAATAGAACCATTTGCTCATTCGATTGAAAAAAATATCTGGTCGAGCGGAGTAATCTTTGAAAAAATAAAACCTTATTTTGAAGACACTAATTTTGTTCTATATCATGGTGATTGTTTAAATGTTTTGAGTCAATTGCCAGCCGATTCTGTTGATATGATATTTGCTGACCCGCCCTACAACCTTTCAAATAACGGTTTTAGTCTCCATGCCGGTAAGAGAGTTAGTGTGAATAAAGGCAGTTGGGATAAAAGTAAGGGTTTTAGAGATGATTATGATTTTCATTACAAATGGCTTGAAGCGTGTAAAAGAGTTTTGAAACCAGATGGTTCGCTTTGGGTCAGTGGGACATATCACTCTATATACCAATGCGGTCATGCGCTTCAGGCACTCGGATACCATATCTTAAATGATATTGCATGGTTTAAACCAAACGGCTCACCAAATTTGAGTTGTCGTTATTTTACAGCTAGCCACGAGACTTTGATTTGGGCTCGAAAAGATAAAAATGCAAAACATTTTTTCAATTATGCTTCCATGAAAAATGGAGATTGGTCGGAAGATTTTATTAAAAAGCCGAATCTGCAAATGCGTTCAGTGTGGGCAATTTATCCGCCTAAAAAGTCGGAAAAGGTCTTTGGTAAACATCCGACACAAAAACCCGTTGAGCTTCTGAGGAGAATTATCCTTGCATCAACAAAACCAAATGCTGTTATTCTTGACCCTTTCGCGGGAAGTTCAACAACCGGGATTGCTTCAACGATACTAGGCAAAAGAAAATTCATTGGAATTGATACTGAACGAGAGTTTTTAGATATTTCAATAAAACGATTTGCGGAAGAAAGCATGACCTAATATCTTAAAAGTTATATCAATTAAAACCTGGCACTGCAGCTTGGAGCACTTCTGTGTAATGTTTCTTTCCGTCAATATAATCTCTTAATGTGATAAGAAGGTTACGAAACATATATGCGCCCGGGGTAATTTTCTCATTCTTACAGAAAAGTTCAATGACCATAGCCACATAATCAAGTGAGAGCGTATAGGATTGGTCCAAACGAGCATAGCGAGTGGTAATTTGCTCAACGGTTTCAAGTTGATAGTTATTTCGTTCCTGGATAGAAGAAAAAGGAGTTGTGCGTTCATAATAGTCTATATAATATTCGACAATTTCACGCACTTCCTTTCTATATTCTGGAACTTTCAGCAATAAATCAACGACCCAAAAAGTATGTGTCGGTGGGCGGAGTACTTTATCGAAACCCGGAATAAGAATCTTTATTACAAAATCAATGTCTGGTCTTGCCCCGCGATTACCCTGAAATAGTCCGACCATGGTACCATCCTTTGTCTTATATGTTTTGAAAGCTTCTTTGGGCATACCCTTAACAGACGCTTTCATTTGTCTAAGATTTTTACCGTCAAAGTAATTTGTATTATAGGATAAGGAAGGTCGTTGCATTACTGTAATCTAGCACTTTACCGAAAGAAGATCCACTATAAAAGTGATCCACAGAAAAAATTAGAGATAATGAAAGATATTCTGTATAATCTTATTGTGATTAAACAATATGAACAAAATCAAAACTTACACCGCAACGATTAAGGTCATTTTTGAAGCTCACGAAAAAGAGATCCCTCGTTTAATTGCTAAAGACATGGCGAATGTTCACAGCGGAACGAGAGGGGCCAATCTATATACATATGGCGAATTGAAAACACTTACTGAAAAAACCGAACCGAAGAATAAGACCACAAGAAAATCAAACTCATAATCTATTCCCTTTTTCGAAAGGAACAACTTCAAAATCGAAAAGATTTGCCCAAAGTGCCGAATTCTTGTTTGGTTTTTTGAGCGCACGCGGTTTTAACTTGTAACCAGGATAACGAATTCCAATGCGTGGTTTTGCAAGCGTCCCTTCCACGACAAACAAATATGAACCGACTGCTTTCGTATGATACGGGAGTAGCGCGTCCGCGAGATGCTTAAAAATATACGAATCGCCAGGTATATGTATTTCTCTTATTTTTGCCATATTATTTGATGAAAAAATCGAGTGGCTTTTTATAAATCTTCGCAAATTCTTTCAACTGCAAAACATCAAACCGCCTCTGTCCCGATTCAATTTTTGAAAGGTAAGACTGCGTTTTGCCAAGTTTCTTTACAACTTCAACCTGTCCAAGTCCAGCCTCAATACGCGCTGTTTTCAAGCGTTCAACGATTGCATTATGGTCTTTTGTATATATTGCTCTAGGCATTACATTGTTAGTATAGTATTCCATTGTGCTATATTCCAAACTGCCATATAATGTATTTATGACTAAGCCCGCCCGAAATTCGCCAAAAGAAATCAGCGGAGCAAATGGAAAATTCCTCCCCAAACCCTTCCTTTTCCATTTGCGACATCCAAATTCAAAAAAAAATTAGTCTCGGTTTTGCGAAAACTATTTTCTGGGGATATGGATTTTCGCAAAACCGAGTCCGCATTTTGCCCCGCCACACTGCCCGAACACTTGGAGGGCAGAACCCCAAAAAGAAAAATGTCCTTTCCATTTTAGAAAAAATCCACCCCCGCGAAAATCAGAAAAAGCAAGGAACATTTTTTTTGGGGGTTCTGCCGAGGCTTTGCGAGGCGGTGGTGGGGCGATTCATTCAGCGATTTTGAAAATAGGTGCGAGCTTGGTAAAATAGAGACACCAAAACAGAACTTAATGGCTTTGAAAAAGCCGTTAAGTTCTGTTTTGGTGCCGGGGAGAGGACTTGAACCTCCACAGGGTTTCCCCCACCAGCTTCTAAGGCTGGCGCGTCTGCCATTTCGCCACCCCGGCTTTCGTTCGCTGCCTCGTGAGCTTGTCTGCCAAAGAGGCAGAGGATTCGGTCACAGATAAATTGCTACGCAATTTTCTGTGACCCCGCCTCATAAAATTTTTGAAACAAAAATTTTCTTCCGGCTTTCGAATCCCTCACTCGCCAAATCGCTTCGCTCTTTGCCTCGTGAGGGATTCGAACCCCCGACCATCTCCTTAAGAGGGAGCTGCTCTACCAACTGAGCTAACGAGGCGAATTTTAAAAACACTTTAAGAATAAAGAAATTTGGGCTTAAAATCAAGCAGTTTGCCGGTGGTGGGACTCGATTTTCTTATGGAAAATCCCGCGGAATGACTTGGGTCATTCCGTTCGAGTCCTTCTATTTATAAAGTTCGTTCCGAACATTTGCCTGAGGTGGGACTCGAACCCACATGGGCTTGCGCCCATAACATTTTAAGTGTTACGTGTATACCATTCCACCACTCAGGCATTATTGAATTTTTAGGCGCGGGCGGGAATCGAACCCGCGAATGGCGGTTTTGCAGACCGCAGCGTTACCACTTCGCCACCGCGCCAAAATTAAATTTTAACATTGCCGATCTTCAGCTCAACTTCCCAGCTTCTATCCAGCTCAAAAAACACCGACGGCAAAAACTTCATCCTCGTTTTCGCCATAAGATAATTTTTGAAAATGGAATTCTTTTTGTTGAGACTGGCCAAAATTTCCCTCTCTTTATTTTTCGGAAAAACACTGACAAGAAACTTGGCCGTCCGCGAATCATCCGACAACTCCGTTCTGGTCACAGTCACCATCGCTTTCGGGTCAACCTCAAATCTTACGAAAGAAGCGCCAATTTCAGCCAATAACGAAATCAGTTTCTCTTTTTTCTTCATTTTCGCCCTGTTCATTAAGTTATTATGCATTGTCTTGACCTTATTTTCAAGTCAGCCAATTAAACATTTAATTTTTATTTGTCAAGCCTTATAAAATCTCAATTTTTTGGTAAACTTCTGAAATGAATGAAAAATTGCTGAAACCTTACAACCCGAAAGAAACGGAGGGGCGGATTTACAAGCTTTGGGAAGAAAGCGGGTATTTTAATCCTGACAATTTACCCGAAAGAAACGGCCAGTCGTTTACCATTGCCCTGCCCCCGCCTAATGTGACCGGCGCTCTGCATATGGGCCACGCCTTAAATGCCACCATCCAAGACATTCTTATTCGGCAAAAAAGAATGCAAGGGTACAAAACGCTTTGGATTCCCGGCACCGACCATGCCGGAATCGCCACCCAAAATGTGGTGGAAAAAGATTTGAAGAAACAGGGAATTTCCCGCCATGATATTGGCAAAGAAAAATTTATAGAAAAAGTTTGGGAATGGAAAGAAAAATACGGCAATATAATTTTGGACCAGCTTAAAAAAATAGGCTCTTCCTGCGACTGGTCGCGAACTCGTTTTACGATGGACGAAAAATACAGCGAAGCGGTCAGAACGGCTTTTCTTCATTACTATAAGAAAGGCTGGATATACCGGGGCGAAAGAGTCATAAACTGGTGTCCGAGATGCCAAACTTCCCTGTCCGATTTGGAAATAGAATATCTGGAACAGCAGTCAAAATTATATTTTATCAAATATCCGGTAAAAAACGGCAAAAATTTTATAACCGTCGCCACCACTAGGCCGGAAACGATGCTTGGCGACACAGCGGTGGCGGTAAATCCAAATGACGAAAGATATAAAAATTTAATCGGCCAAAAATTAATATTGCCGATTCAAAACAGAGAAATTCCAATCATCGCCGACGAAAGCGTTGATAAAGAATTCGGCACGGGAGCGGTAAAGGTTACCCCCGCTCACAGTCTGGCCGACGCCGAAATCGCCGAGCGCCACAAACTGCCTTCCATTATCATCATCAACCAATACGGCAAAATGACGGCCGAGGCTGGAAAAGAATTTGAAAGTCTTTCCACTAAAGAGGCTCGAGAAGAAGTGGTGGAAAAACTTAAACAGCTTAATGCGATAGAAAAAACCGAAGACTACCTGAACAGAATATCAATCTGTTACCGATGCAACACCGCCATAGAGCCTCGTCCGAGCCTGCAATGGTTTTTGAAAATGGACGAACTGGCCAAAAAGGCCGTTGAGGTCGTAAAAAAAGGAGAGATAAAATTCAACGACAAACGGTGGGAAAAAATATATGCCGATTGGATGTCCAATATCAAAGACTGGTGCGTATCCAGACAAATCTGGTGGGGACATAAAATTCCGATAAGCGGCGTTGATGATGTTTTGGACACTTGGTTTTCCTCGGCTTTGTGGCCGTTTGTCGCGCTCGGCTGGCCCGCCTCCGTTAAAACTGCGACGGGCAAGCCCGAATCAACGGGAGATTTAAAAGAATTTTATCCCACTCAAGTTATCTCTACCGACAGAGGTATTATAAACTTGTGGGTGACGAGAATGATCTTTTCCGGCTTGGAATTTACGAACGAAAAACCTTTTTCGCAAGTGATAATTCACCCCACAATTTTAGCCAAAGACGGACGCCGAATGTCCAAATCGCTGGGCACGGGTATTGACCCGTTAATTTTAATTGATAAATATGGAGCGGATGCCACAAGGTTCGGCTTGATTTACCAGATGATGGGAGGACAAGACATAAAATTTGACGAGTCTCACCTCTTGGCCGGCAAGAAATTCGCCAATAAAATTTGGAATATCGCGAGATTTGTCGTTTCCAATCCGCCGAATGACGGAAAAAATTCAAACTTATCAAAAGAAGACAAAGAAATTCATGAAAAATTAGAACTAGTTATCAAATCGGTGACGGAAAATGTGGATAATTATAACTTCGGGCAGGCGTTGCATATTATTTATGATTTTGTTTGGCATGAATATGCTGATAAATATATTGAGTACGCAAAAACAAAAGATGATGATATAATTAAAAAAACACTGTTTTATGTCTTGCTGAATATATTAAAACTTCTTCACCCTTTTATGCCTTTTATTACTGAAGAAATATGGTCGATGATTCCTAAAGATTCAAAAGGAAGTAAAATGTTAATCATTGAAAAATGGCCGAAAATCTAACAACGTCAAATTTATTTTTTGCCATCGCGGGAGGATTTGTCCCGTCATTGTTATGGCTTTGGTTTTGGCTCAAAGAAGACGGCCACCCGGAACCGCGATCCGCCTTAATATCCACATTTGTTGCCGGAATGATTGTAGTTCCCTTGGCTATGATTTTGGAATATATTGTTTCATTCCCCATCGGATTGACTAGCGGTTTGTCTCTTTTGGTTTGGGCCTTCATAGAAGAGATATTGAAATACGCCGCCGCAAAAAAAACGGCCTTTTGCAAATCTTGTTTTGACGAACCGGTTGACGCCATAATTTATATGATCACGGCGGCTCTTGGTTTTGCCAGTTTGGAAAATACGCTTTTTATCATAAAAACTTTTAACAACAGCGGAATACTGTCGGGAATAGACATAGGCAACATGAGATTTATCGGAGCGACGCTCCTGCATACCGCTTCCTCGGCCATTGTTGGCGTTTTTATGGCTTTTTCTTTAAGAAAAAACAAAAAAAATCTAAAAAGGAATACTTATATCGGAATAGTTGTTGCCGGACTTTTGCACTTTGCCTTCAACTACCTTATAATAAAAAGTGGAGGAGGAAATATTTTGAAAGTGCTGATACCTCTGTGGCTTATAATAATAGTTTTAATTTTTATTTTTGAAAAGGTCAAAAGCAATATTAAGTAATAAATTTTTATGTCAAAAGAAAAAAAATCATTTTTTGAGAAACTGACGGGGTCAATGCCGGAAAATGCGGATTATGAAGAAGATGGCGGCTACAACCCGTCCAACGCCGATATCGGCAGAGAAAACATTAGCGATGAAGAAGGCCAATTGGCTGTTGATGTGTTCCAAGGTGAAAACGAAGTAATCATCCAGTCTATCGTGGCCGGAGTAAAGCCGGACGACTTGGATATTTCCATAAACAAGGATTCCGTCACCATAAGAGGGAAAAGAGAAAGTAATCGTTTGATGGAAAAGGAAGACGCCGTTTGCCAAGAGCTCTACTGGGGCGGTTTCAGCCGGACAATTTCTTTGTCCGATGAAATAGACGCAGAAAACTCCGAAGCCTCCACCAAAAATGGCATTCTGACCATCCACCTTCCCCTCGCCCGAAAAATCCAAACCAAAAAAATACGGGTTCAGGAAGAGTAGATTCCTAATAAAAATTAACTATTAAATTCTCCCATCGCCTTTTCCGCTCCATCGGATACGATAACATTTCACCCGATCTAAACACTCTCCCATTCTTTGGAAGAAATTCCCGCTTGGCGCAAAATTTCGGCCACAAGATGCTTTGAAATATCTCCTTTGTGAGGATTAGGAATTCTGACTTTTAATTCTCCTTTTGCCATAAACAAATGACGGCCGCCTGAATATGGGCCGTCAAATCCAAATTTGTGAAATTTCTGAATAAGTTTTCTTAGAGAAGTATTTTTAGGCATGATTAACCAATTCCCGTTTGCCGATTTTTAATCTGAAACCTGGAACAGTTTCGCGATCTCTTACTTTGAGCAGGAGCCAATCTTCCAAGACTTCTTGCAGTTCTTTTCTGCAATCTTCCAGATTGTTCGCGTTTGCCCACACGCCCCGCAAACCAACAATCTCGCCAAAATAACTCCCGTCTTTCAAAAGCTTGTATTGAGCTTCTCTTAATTTTTTAAAAATAAATTCGCTTAACATATTTAAACATTAGCATACAAAAACCAAAAAACAAAATAAAATAATTAATTAAACTCCCCCATCGCTTTTTCCGCTCCGTCGGATACGATAACTCTTAAAGCTTCCGCCGATTTTTTGGCGGCTTTTTTCATTTCCACCATCTCCACCGGTTTGAATTTGCCGACAATGTAATCTAAAAATTTATCGCCGGACGGTTTTTTGACGATGCCCTTGGCATTGGTTGCAGATATTCCGATTCTCACTCGCGTAAAGTTTATCGTCTTGACGGCTTTTATCACCGACTCCACTCCCTTATGCCCGCCCGAATTTTTGCCGAAAGAAATTTTTACCTTGCCCAATGGCAGGTCAATGTCGTCGTGGACAACGACTAGGTTTTCCGCTTTTTTCGCCGACAACGCCAGCGGCTTCAAACTTTCGCCGGACTTGTTCATAAAAGTCTCCGGCAAAATTATTTGGAACTTCTCGCCGCCGATTTCTCCCTTCGCGACTAACGCTTTTAATTTTTTATCAAACTTCGGCGGGTCAATTCCCTCTTTTTTCACAAACGCCAAAACAGTCATCCGCCCCGCATTGTGGCGGGTCAATTTATATTCCTCCCCCGGGTTTCCCAAACCGACGATGTAGCGCATAAAATCATAATAACATCTTTTCCTTGATTAGAAAACCATTTTGTGCTAAGAATGTCTGTAGAATTTAGAATCTTAACAAAAACTTTTTAGGAGGAGAGGAAAATGAATTGGCAAGAAAGTGTGCCTGATAAAATACTGAAGCAGATGATTCATGGTAAAATTCAACCGGACTACAAAAGATTAAGTTTTATGGATCTTTTTGCGCAGATGTTACTGATTACGCCAAAAAGGTCGAGTTGCCTTTTTGTGGAAGCTGGAGCTTTGATAATAGACCAAGAGGAAAACAGGATTTTGGCATCAGGATATAATGGCCCTCCATCAGGAGGGGATAATTGTTTCGAGGTTGGATGCTCAAGGGTAGTAGATGGGGAAATAAGAAAAGGCGAGGGTAGATGCAGAGGACTACATGGAGAGGTAAATGCTATATTGCATACGGTGAAATACGGCATAATAACCAAGGGGATGAGTATGATGTCTAGCCGTAAACCCTGTTATGATTGCGCAAAAATTATAGCAAATTCCTCTTTAAACAAAGTTTATTACCTTTTTAGCTATAATAGAAAAGGAGAAGACGAACGACCAGAAGAAACATTAAAAAGGGCAAACATTGAACTAATAAAATACGAATCGGCGTATTTAAAAAGTCTCCCTGATTATGAAAATAATTCAAGGGTGTTTGAAAACTATTAAAAACAAGCGCCAAAACAAAAAGGGCATCACGAGAAAATCGCTGATGCCCTTTTAAAATTTTAGAAAGAAAATAATTATTCAACCGTTATGCCATCAAAGATAACGGGAATCAGTTTTTGAAACTCATTCAGAAGTGGAATCGCAATTTCCCTCATTTGAGGATGAGCTTTCGGCGAACAACGAAGCCTGAAAAAGTGCCTCCATTCGCGCAGGTTCATCGTCATCACAATCTCCGTTTTGAGAGAATTCGGCAACACGCTCCGAGCTTCTTGAGGAGTTGCACCCAATTCAATCAGTTTCAGATAACTTTTTTCGGCAAATTCCATAGCTTCTCTCCAAACTACTTTTTTGGGAACATCTTCGTCGCTGATGTTGTGCCAAGCACCTTTTGTTATCCAAAAACAAGGCTCAACAATGGTAATTTCTCGTCCAAACTTATCCGCAGAATAGTTGCAATACCTCGTTGATTCTTGAGAATATGAAGCGATACGATGACGAACGATCTCGTGTGTTACGCCCCTGTCGCAAATTACCCTCACGGTTATTTTTTCGTGCTCCAAAATTGTTTCGTGTCCGCTTTTTATTATTTTTTCAACAAAAGCGTGAGATGATTTTTCACCCATTTTTTCTTCCGACTTGTAGCAAGTGCGTCCTGCTTTTTCAAGTTTTTTTAGTATCTCCTCTCCGTTAATTTCATCTTCAATAATAAAACAAGCTTTTATTATCTTCATTTCAATTCTCCTTTCGTAAAGAATTTAAAAAGGTCTGGGTTTGGAATTTAAAAATTTCCAAATAATATCACTAATTTCTTCCGGCGACATAAGCTCGCCGTTTTTCATGCAATCGATTTTTGTCCAATTAAATTTCTGTATCAGCTCTTCCGAGATTTTCCTAACCTCTTTTAGGTGAAATTCATTTTCATGACCGTCTTTCTTTCCGCCAGCATAGCCCTTCTTTTCTTTGGCATTTTTTTCTTCTAAAAGTTTTAGGGGAATTTCCAGAGAGACATCTAAATAAAAAGTTTGATTACTCATGTAGGTTTTGTAGACATTATATTCGAGCTCCAATAACCAATTGTAAAATTCTTCTCTTTTTATTTTGTCCTTGATTTTGCTCCCTTGGTGGAGAAAATTATCCCCAACATATCTGTCAGAGACAATGATTTTATCATTGTTCATCCAATACTCAATTTGTGGCAGGCTTTCCCATCTATCTCCCGCATACAACATTGAAGCTAAATATGGATTTACCTTTTTGGGGTCACCGAATTCACCAATCAAATAACTACCGACCATTTTCCCAAAGAAATTTTTCTTATACTGTGGGAAATCAATCGTTTCCACTTGATAACTGCTTGCCTTAAGCCTTTTTACTAACAACTCTGTTTGCGTTTTCTTCCCGCATCCATCTGGTCCTGTTATTACAATTAACTTACCTTTTGTCTTCATTTTCTTTCCTCCTAAATTGTTAAACTGCTAGATAAAAAACTGTTTTTCTTTTAACATTCCTATCATATTAAGCTATAATAATCAACAATGCTTATCAAATTCCAGAAAATTTTAGACGAAGCGATAATTCCCCATTACGCCCATCCGGGCGACGCCGGAATGGATATTTTTTCGGCCGAAGAAATGACAATCAAAGCGGGAGAAAGAAAAAGCGTCCAAACTGGAGTAAAAATTGAATTGCCGGAAGGGTTTGTCGGGCTGGTGTGGGACAAAAGCGGACTGGCTTTGAAAAACGGGATTAAAACTATGGCCGGAGTTATTGATTCCGGTTATCGCGGCGAAATAGGGATAGTTTTGGCGAACTTGAGCGATCAAGATTATAAAATAGAAAAAGGGCAAAAAATCGCCCAAATGCTTGTCCAAAAAGTAGAACGGGCGGAAATTGAAGAAGTAAAAGAATTGAGCGAAACCAAAAGAGGCGCTGATGGTTTCGGCAGCACAGGGTTGTTTAAAACATAAACCCAATGTCAAGGTCTCGCCTTGACATTGGGTTGCAATCGCAAAAATTATCCTGTATTATGAGCAAGAAATGGAAGAAAATTTGCCTATAAATACTCCGCAAAAACAAAAAAAAGGAAGCGCGGTTTTTGATTTCATAAAATTTATTTTTATAGTGGCTGTTATCGTCATTCCCGTAAGATTTTGGGTCGCCCAGCCGTTTTTGGTCAACGGCGCGTCTATGGAGCCGACTTATCATAACGGCGATTATCTTATCGTTGACGAGATTTCATACAGAGTAAGCGATCCTAAAAAAAACGATGTTATAATTTTCCGTTATCCGAAAAATCCGAAGGTTTTTTTCATAAAAAGAATCATCGCCCTTCCCAACGAAGAAATAGTTTTGGACGGCAAAGAAATTAGACTTAAAAATGACGAATATTTCGTGATGGGCGACAACCGCGACGCCAGCTCCGATTCCAGAATTTGGGGTCCGGTGCCCAAAAAACTGATAGTCGGCCGATCTATAGTCAGGCTCTGGCCGCTTAATAAAATCGGGTTATTCCCGGGCTATTGATGAAAAAATCCGAAGCACGAAACACGAAATTCGAAACAATATTAAAAATCCAAATGTCAAAAAGTTTAGAATTTAAAATTTAAAAAATTAGAATTTGTTTCGAATTTTGATATTCGGATTTCGAATTTAAGCAATTATGTCAGACAAATTAAACATCCAAAGCCCCAAAGGAATGCATGACCTGCTCGCCGACGAGTACATTCTTTACCAGAATGTACTTGATAAGGCGGAAGAAATCGCTTCTTATTACGGCTTCAAACCCATCCAAACTCCGCACTTGGAGAATGTTGACCTTTTTACCGCCGCCGTCGGCGCCACTTCGGATATCGTGGAAAAGCAGATGTATTACGTAAAAAGCGACGGCAACAGCAATCTTGTTTTGCGCCCCGAAGGAACGGCGCCGGTGATGAGAGCTTATATAGAACACGGCCTCCACACTCTTCCCCAGCCGGTTATGCTTTGGTATAAGGGCTCTTTTTTCCGGCATGAAAATCCTCAAAAGGGGCGGTTCCGGGAATTTTTTCAGTTCGGCTTGGAAATAATAGGCGAAAGCAAACCAATAGGAGAAGTGATGATCATCCAAATTTTCACTCTGGCGCTCAAAGAGCTCGGCCTCGGCCCGGTAATCGTCCACATCAACTCCGTCGGAGACAAGGAGTGCCGTGGCGAGTACCGGAAAAAGCTTATCGCTTATTACAGAAAGCACCTGCCGAATCTCTGCAAGGATTGCAAGCGAAGGTTCAAAGAAAACCCCTTGCGGCTTTTGGATTGCAAGGAAACAAATTGCGCGGAAATAAAAAGAAACGCCCCTCAATCCATAGATTCTTTATGTGCTCCCTGCAAACAGCACTTTAAAGAAACTCTTGAATTTTTGGAGACAAACGGTATAAATTATTACTTGGACACCAAGCTGGTGAGAGGGTTGGATTATTACACTCGGACCGTTTTTGAGATCTTTCTTGACCAAAAAGAAGGTTCGGATGGCCATTCCCTAGCGCTGGCTGCGGGAGGACGATACGACCCGCTGGCGAAAATATTGGGCAAGAGAGACATTCCGGCGGTGGGCGGAGGAATCGGGGCGGACAGAGTGGTAATGGCTATGCAGGAAAAAAGAATCGCGCCAAAATCCAAAAAAACACCGAAAGTTTTTTTGATCCAGCTCAGCCAGTCCGCCAAACAAAGAAGTATGAGCATAATAGAAATGTTTAGAACGGCCAATATTTATATCGCCCAATCCATAAGCAAAGACAATCTCAACAGCCAGCTGTCCCTTGCGTCCAGAATGAATGTGCCGTATGTTTTAATCCTGGGACAGAAAGAAGTCTTGGAAAATTCCATTATGGTAAGGGATATGGACACGGGGACGCAAGAATCAGTTCCCATGGAAAAGGTCGTAGAAATTATAAAGAAAAAAATAACAGGCAGAAAATAACTTTTTATGATTGAAGTAAAAAAGAAAGAAAACGAATCGGCGGCTAGCTTGATGAGACGTTTCAGCCAGAGAGTCAAATCTTCGGGAAATTTACCCGCAGCGCGAAGCTTGAGATTCAGAGCCAGGCCGAAATCAAAACTAAAGAAAAAAGAAGACGCTTTGAAAAAAGTCGCTTATGCGAAAAAAACCGATCTTCTTAGAAAACTCGGCAAAATAGAATAAAATTCTACAAAATAATTTCGTTAATTACCAAGAGACATTGACTCCGTTTATTTTGTTATGTAGTATAAAATCAATATGAAATACTTGCTAACTATTCATAAAAGCAAATATGGTTACGACATCCATGTTCCAGCTCTTCCTGGATGCCACAGCCAAGGTTCAACGGAGAAAGAGGCCCTGGAAAATGTCAAAGATGCCATTTTTACTTATCTTGATATGGAAAAAAGATGAGCCTAAAAAATTACTATGAAGCCCTCTTGGCTCAAAGTTAAAAATCAGGTATTGGGGGAAAAATACGACCTGAGTTTTTTTTATGCCGAAAGCGATGAAATGAGAAGGCTGAACAATCTTTACCGCCAGAAAGATTATTCCGCCAATGTTTTGTCTTTTCCTTTGTCCGAAAACGAAGGAGAAATTTTAATAAATAAAAAATATCAAAAAAACGCCGGTTTATCTTTTTATCTCTTCATCCATTCCCTCTTGCACCTATCCGGCTTGAAACATAGCCAAAAAATGGACGAAAAAGAACTGGAAATAATGCAAGAATTTTATCCGAAAGACTGCGAAAAAATAATGTCTCAAATTGGGTGATTAAAAAGCGTGATCAAATGAGTGATCAAAAATGTTCCCCTTAATTCTGCTATCGCCTTTTTAAGTGGAACATTTATTGTCTTTGTTTTATCCACACTTTCTTTCACCCTTCCTTTAAAAATAAGAATGTTTTATAATTAAACATTATATGGCTCGCAATATCATAACCGGCCTTGATATCGGCAGCTCTTCAGTGAGGGCTATTGTCGTTGAGCGAAAAAAGGACGGCTCTTTGCACATATTGGCGGCCGCCCAGAAAGAATCCGAAGGAGTAAGAAAGGGTTACATCACCAGCCTTGAAGACGCTTCCAAAACTATTTCCGCCGCCGTAAAATCACTGGAAAAAATTTCCGGCCTGTCCATAAGAAACGCCATTGTTTCCGTCGGCGGCATCAGCCTCGGTTCTTACCGCTCCAAAGCGATGGTAAGAACTTCCAAAGCCGACGGCGAAATTACCGACCACGACATCAAAAGACTCATCGCTCAAAGCGAGGCCAATCTAACCAACATGGCCAACAAGAAAGTGATTCATTCCATCCCCCTTTCGTTCAAAGTTGACAATGCGACGGTCTACGGCCATCCGACGGAAATGAAAGGCGTTAAATTGGAAGTGGAAACTCTTTTAATCACCTGCTTAAGCCAACACCTGTCCGATCTTATAAAAACAATTGAAGCTTCCGGCTTGTCCGTGGATGACATCGTCGCCTCTCCCTTGGCCACCAGCTACTCCGTCCTGACTAGACAGCAAAAAGAAACCGGTTGTGTTATGGCCAACATCGGCGCCAGCACCGTTTCCGTGGTTGTGTTTGAAGACGGCCTGCCCATCTCTTTGGAAGTGTTCCCCATCGGTTCTTCGCACATCACCAACGATATCGCTCTCGGGCTGCAGATCCCGCTAGACGAAGCGGAGAGAATAAAAATAAATTACGGGACGGAAAACACCGTCTCCAAGAAAAAATTGTCCGACATCATAGAAGCCAGACTGAACGACATTTTTGAAATGATAGAAAACCACCTGAAAAAAATAAATCGCAACCAGGTTCTCCCGGCCGGCGCCATTTTGACCGGAAGCGGCTCCAACCTGTTCAGCGTGGAAGAAATCGCCAAAGCCTCGTTGAGGCTTCCGGCAAAAACCGGAATTCTTATGCCCTCCAATAATAATTCGCTTATCATAACGGCGCCGACGACAAACTTAAGGGACCAGATACTGAACGACCCGGGCTGGTCAGTCGCTCTAGGACTGTGCGTTTTCGGATTCAACAATAATCATTATTTGTATGAAAGCGAAAAAACAGCCAAAGGCGGAGGAAGCATACTGCCCACGATCAAAAAATGGGTTCATAATTTGTTGCCATAAAACGGGCAACACAAGAGCGCTTCCATTTTCTAAAGCGGAGTACCGCTAAGAAAATCAGGTCGCTCTTGACCTAAAAAATCAAAAGGGTTAGACTCAATGTAATATGACAAAAGTCAATCCGGAAATAGAGGCCTTCGCCAGAATAAAAGTAATCGGAGTTGGCAATTCCGGCAACAATTCGGTTAACCATATGATCCGTTCCAAGGTTAAAAACGTGGAATTTATCGCCATAGACACGGACGCTCAAAAACTGCACCACAGTATGGCCAGCAAAAAAATCCACATCGGCAAAAATATAACCAAAGGACTGGGCGGAGGAATGAATCCGGAAATGGGCAAGAAAGCCGCCGAAGAAACCAAAGAAACGATACAAGAAAGCATCAAAGGCGCCGATATGGTTTTTGTCGCCGGCGGCAAAGGGGGAGGCACGGCCACAGGAGCTCTGCCGGTAGTAGCCAGAATCGCCAAAGAACAAGGCATCCTCACTATCGCGGTGGTCACCAAACCTTTCGGTTTTGAAGGCGCCCACCGATCAAGATTGGCCGAACAAGGATTGATCAACCTCAAAGAAGCGGTGGATGCGATGATCGTTATCCCCAACGACCGCCTATTGAGCATCGTGGGCAAAGAAACCACTTTTCTTTCCGCTTTTCAGATTTGCGACGATGTTTTAAGACAAGCTGTTGAAGGAATTTCCGACCTCATCACGATGCCCGGCATCATCAATGTGGATTTCGCCGACGTCAAAACGATTATGCAAAACGCCGGCTCGGCTCTAATGGGCATCGGCTACGGCCAAGGAGAAAAAAGAGCGGAAGAAGCGGCCAAAATGGCCATCAATTCCCCATTGCTGGACATTTCCATTGAAGGAGCCAAAGGTGTCTTGTTCGCCATTTCCGGCGGGTCGGATTTGACTATGGTGGAAGTTCAAAACGCGGCCACCATCATCACCGAATCAATAGACCCGGATGCCAAAGTCATCTTCGGCACCATAAACGACGAGCGGCTGAAAAAGGGCGAAATTAAAGTTACCGTCATCGCCACCGGATTTCCGGCGGAAAGATTGTCCGGAAATTCTTCCGGCATAATAAGGAAAGCTCCTCTTCCATCAAATGTTAGCTTGGCCGGCGAAAACAAAGATTTGAAAGACTTCAAAGATTTCCGAGAAAAAGCCAAAGAAGACAAAAACAAAGATGCCGGAAATGAAAAGAAAGAAAAAGACAACGACTCTTGGGATGTCATTCCGGCTTTTTTGAGAAGGAACAAGTAGAAAAATGATATTGTTTCGTAATTCAAGAAAGTTTACTCTTTAGATAATCATAGGCCGACAGAGCCGCTTTGGCCCCTTCTCCAGCGGCGATAATACATTGCTTGTATTTAACATCCGTCACATCGCCGGAAGCGAATACGCCCTTGACCGATGTTTCGCTGGTTCTCGGGTCTATTATTATTTCACCGTATTCATTTGTTTCCAAAAATCCTTTGACGAAAGCCGAGCTGGGCGACCAGCCGACATTCACAAATAATCCTTGGGCTTTAAGCGTTTTTTCTTCCCCTGCCTCGCCAGCAGGCAGGCCTGTTTTTTTGTCTAAATAAATAATTTCTTCGACAAAGTTCGCTCCTTTGATTTCCTTAATGTCGGCATTGATGATGAATTCAACTTTGCCTGACGCTTTCAGTTTTTCCTGCAAAAATTCATCGCCGATTATTTTGTCAGCGGCTTCCATAATGTAAATTTTAACGGCGTATTTCAGAAGATCAAAAGCCGAATTCAAACCGGAGTTTCCTCCGCCGGCCACGACAACCGTCTTATCGCCGAAAAGCGGCGCGTCGCAAGTGGAGCAATAAACCACGCCTTTGTTTTCAAATTCTTTTTCGCCCGGGACATTCAGCCTTCTCGGATTTTTGCCGGTGGAGATTATCACGCTCTTGGCCGTTATTTTGTTGTTTGCGTTTGTGGAAATTTCAAACACGCCATCGGTTTTTGAAATTGATTTTACTTCTGTTCCGGACTTTATCGGCAGGCCGTATTTTTGAACCTGTTCCTTCATCTTATTAATCAGCTCTGGGCCGGAAATTTTTTCAAATCCGGGAAAATTTTCTATGCTTTCCGTTTGCAAAGTCTGCCCACCGATTTCTTTGGTCAAAATTACGGCGTTAAGTTTTTTTCGCGCGGCGTAAATGCCGGCCGTCAAGCCGGAAGTCGCTCCGCCGATAATAACAAGGTCGTAAATCATAAAGTTTAAATTATTTTAATAACAGCCACAGGACAGACTTCGGCCGCTTCTTGGTTGCATTTGATATCTTCCCCGCCGGAAATTTCCAGCTCCGATTCATTCCCTTGAGCGTTTATTTTCCCGCCTTTTAAAACAGCCTTGCCTTTCTCGTAATCCGTATCCCAAAACTTCGGGCAAATCGCCGCGCATGACCCGCACCCTATGCACCCTTCTATATTTTGAATTATTTTCGGCATAAAACAATTATACACTAAGGTCTCGTCCAAGAAAATAATTTGTATCCGTCCACCACATTTGAGCGGGGTTTGTTTTTGGGAGTATAAAATGATTTGTCGCCCTCGTATGGGTGGACAGGACAAGGGCGGCAACAATAATTAATCTGAAAAAGCGCTATACCAAATTATTTGATACGGTCGCTTTGTATTTGAGTATTTTGATCTGCCAGAATTATGTTCTTGCAACCTCTTTTTTAAATCAGCAGTAACGCCGATATATCTACTGCTGTCCTTGTCGCTTTTTAATATATAGACGTAATACATTTTTTGCCCCACGTCGCTAAAGCTATGCGGAACACCCCTTCGCATTAGCTGGTAAACATTGTTTATAATTTTATAACTGTGTGCTTGCGCCGCGTAGCTCGTAGTAATCTGCGAGCGAAGTGGTGCGTTTGTTTGACCAAATCCGAACTTTTTTTGAACGGGACTGATGGCGCGCTTCCCGCCTACGCCGAGGCTTCGGCGGGCAGGCGCGCACCAAACTGAACGCTCGGGCGAGCAAAAAGGAAGGGGGGTTGGGGGGAAGGAATTTTTGCCCGCCCTCGCTTTCGCCGCTTCTTTTTCCGCCGCCGCAATTTTTCGTATTTCGCTTTGCGAAATGCGCCGCCAGAAAAGAAGTTGTGTTTGCCCCGCCCTCCCGTGCACACACAACAGATTTACTCCCTTTATTTTGCTTGCCAAGTTTAATATAATCTAGTATCATTGTAGTAATGATGAGGACTTAATCCCAAAGCATAACCTTATAACAATAATACTATTCTATGGCAAGCAAGTCAAACGAAATATCAACAATATCGGAAAACATAAAGAAAGCCCGAAATAAAAAGGGTGTTTCGCAGGATAGGTTGTCAAAAATGGCAGATGTTGCTTACAACACCATTATTAAAATTGAATCGGGAACAATTCAAAATCCAACGATTGACACTTTATCAAAAATCGCCAAAGCGTTAGATGTTAAGGTTGATGATTTAATCAAATAGAAATTCATATGAATACTGAAATCAAAAAAATCAAAACCTTCAAAGACGAATCGGAAATAGTCAACAAAATTATCGTTGGCGATTGTTTGGAAGCAATGAAAAAAATCAAGGATAATACTTTTGATATGATTTTCGCCGACCCGCCATACAATATGCAATTACAAAATGAATTATACCGACCGAATAATACAAAAGTTGATGCCGTTGATGATGAATGGGATAAATTTAATGGTTTCGGTCATTATGACGAATTTTCAAAAGCATGGCTTCAAGAAGCAAAAAGGGTTTTGAAAAAAAATGGGACAATTTGGGTTATTGGTTCTTATCACAATATTTTTCGTGTTGGAAATATCATGCAAGATATGGGCTACTGGATTTTGAATGATGTCCACTGGATAAAATCAAATCCAATGCCAAATTTTAAGGGCGTAAGATTAACTAATGCAACCGAAACTTTGGTTTGGGCAGTAAAAGACAAAAAAGTAAAAAATTATACTTTCAATTATGAGGAAATGAAAAAACATAATTTCGGCAAGCAGATGAGAAATGACTGGTATTTTGCTATTTGCAACGGCTCGGAAAGATTAAAAGACGAGAAAGGTGTTAAGGTTCATTCTACTCAAAAACCGCTTCCTTTGCTTGAAAGAATAGTGCTTGCTTCCACAAAAAAAGGCGATTTAGTTTTTGATCCGTTTGGCGGAACTTGCACAACCGGCGTTGCGGCTTATAAACACGGACGGAATTTTACAATGGTTGAAAAAGACGAAAATTATGTTTATTGGGCATTAAAAAGATTTAAAAATTTTCAAAATCAATTAACGGGAATTTAATAATATGGAAAACAACAAAATCAAAAAACTTATCAAAGAATCGGTATTAAAACTGATAAATAACACGACAGCCGATACTAAAATTGAAAAAATAATCGGCAAGCACGAAGTCAAAACGCATTTCGTCCCGATTAGATACAGAATTTTTGGCGGATTGCTTCAATCTCTAAACATTCAATTTGGAAATTTCATAGAAGTTTTAATGCAGAGGATAATTGAAGAAGAAAAACAACTTGAAATTGTCGCTGAAATTTCCGGCAAGAAAAATGTTTTGCTTCCTTTGGCGGAAGAAACTGACTCATTGATTGACCGCTTTATTTCCGATAGACAAAATAACAACGATAATAAACTTGCTGAAAAGTTTGAGCAGTTATTGAAAAATATTGTCGTAAGCCAGCAATCCGCCAAAAATTTAATCACCACCAAGCACGATGTAGATGTCTTATTTAAGAACAAAAGAAATGGCATTTATTATTATGTTGAGCTGAAATACAACGATGACCACGACACCGGAAAGTTTGTTGATATAAACAGAAAATTCATAAAAACTTACGCTGGTTTAGTTAAAAAACTTGGCATTAAAGACACAAAACAATTAAAACCAATTCTTTATTATCTCAACAGAAAAATAATGAAGGGCAATATTTATGTGCCAGAAGAAACGCATATTTATCGTGGCGAAAAACTTTTTAAAGAATTTCTAACAATAAAATATGATGATGTGGACGGGTATTTAAAAAATGTTAGCGAGGACAAAGACATTGTTGAGATTTTTGATAATCTCTATAAAAAAATAAGATATGGCAAATAAAATATTTTCAAAACATATAGTAGAAATACGCTATAAACCAAATTCTCGCTTTCTTGATAAGAGAGGTGAAACTGCGGAATTGTTGGCGGGTTCTTTTTTTGACCAATGGAATATATCAAATAACAGGATTGATTTTTCAAGCAAAACAAACGAAAACATTGTAGCCTTTATTAGTTTTAGAAATCTTGGTTTATTTACAAATTATCCAAATACTGCAGATTTTTTTACAGAAAAGGCGAAGGATTTTATAAAATCAGCTTGGACAAACTTTCCGACAAGCAAAATAACTCGTATTGGCGTTCGTTCAACTTATTTAATTGAAACTGAAAGTTTTAAAAATTCTTTTGATGAATACCGCAAAAAGTTTTTAGGATTATCGGATGAGGATTTAAAAAAATTTGATGGTGATTTAATTGACCTTGGGTTTCCTCTTAATTTTGCTATTGGTGAGGATTTTTTCAATGTTACAACTGGACCAATGGAAAAATCACAATCAAAAGAATTTTTGTTAGATGATGACGAATTGCCAGCCGCAGGTATTTTTGTAGATGTTGATTATTTCAAAAAAGAATTTTCTCCACATATTACTCAAAAAAATGTGTTGGATTTTGTTGATAAAGGAATTGAAAAAGCTGGAAACATGAAAGATTTAATTGCCGGCTGGACGGCAAAAAGTGAATAGATTTATGGCAGACACAAGAATTAAAAGTGAAGAATTGGCAACCTCTCGCAAAACTGGCGATAGCACTTTTGATATTAAAAAAGACGATACAACAAATATAGACGAAGATATAGAAAAAGAAAGCATAAGCGAGAAAGACGAGCAAACTCAGGAAGGCAAAAATTTAACACCCCTTGAAATTAGTCGCACAAAATACTGGAATAGCGAAAAGAAAAAAAATGATGCCAAAACTGCTGTTCTGAATGTTTTAAAATACTTAATACCGATTTTTGTTTCTCTTATTGTTGGATTGCTTGCAATTTTTGGTGGTATTTGGGCATATAAATTAAACAATATCGCAGAGCCAATCGGTGGTATAAAAGTGGAAATTCAATACATAAAAGAGAATATTGCGGATACAAAAGCCCAAATACAAAAATTGCAAGATAAACTTGATCAAAATGAACGGAGTAATATAAAATAACAGAGGCGGCGCGCCAACTTCGTTGGCACGAAAAATTGCGGTGGCGAAAAAAGAAGCGGCGAAAGCGAGGGCGGGCAAAAATTCTTTCCCCCCAACCCCCTTCCTTTTTGCCCGCCCGAGCGGAAAAGTTTTTGTTCCTGCCGAGCGAAGCTCGACAATCAAAATTCGCAATCCGGATTTTCGTCAAAAAAAGTTCGGATTTCGTCCAACAAACACCACCATATTGAATTAGTCGCCTCGCTCGGGGCTTCGCCCCTCGCTTCGGCGGGCAGTTTTGCGAGCAAATCAAAGGGCTTTTTGAAATCAATTTCCAGCCGTTCCGCCGCAAGGCGGCGGGAATGCTTTTGGCGGAATTCAAAATGCCTTGGCGGGACTTGGCAGAAACATCAGTCCGAGCCCGCGCCAAAGGCGCGGGCGAGGTCAATCTTTCTTCAAATTCAGAATGGTGGAGATGGGCGGAATCGAACCGCCGTGCAATAAGGTTTTTAAATCAATTCTACGGGAGTAGCCTGCTTGTTTTGTTCATACATAAAGTATTAAGCAAGCCAAATCTTTATGTGTATATTCTCTAATTTTTCAAAAATCCGCCGAGAAAACGAATTTTTTATCCTGATAAATGACATTCCCTTCGGCTCATCAGAAATCAGCCGAGAGAACGCCGCCTTAAGCGTAAGCTAAAGCGGGTTGTTTGAATAAGTTGTTGACACTTGTTCAATTTTCTAAAAGTTTAGCGAGATTTTAGAATACTCGTCCCGCATAATTTAAAAGGGCTCATTGTCTAGGCCGATCATCCCCTTGCTCAATATAGTACAACAAAACAAATTGTTGTCAAACATCTTGGTAATGTCTAAACACTTCTGACACTTTTGATAGATTAGTGGTTAATGTCTATTAAAATGTCAAAAAACATAAAAGAGGAAAGGTATAGGTGGATCAGTCCGATATTGGATAAGGAGGTATCAATAGTTAATTTGGTCAAAGTTTGTCCATACAGCGAAAGCAGTTTAAAGAGATGGTTGAAAGCTTTTAGGAAAGGAGGAATAGACGTTTTGGAACCTAAATCCACCCAACCTAAGACTTCACCCCAAGAAACGCCGATTTGGATCAAAGAGAGAGTGATTGAATTAAGGAAAGAGACCGGATTGTGCGCCAAGAAGCTTCATCAAAGCGGAAAGAAAGCCCGGCGAACTGGTAGAAGTAGATGTCAAATATGTGCCGGGAACGGTGGAAAACAAAGAATATTTCCAATACACGGCCGTAGACACGGCTTCCAGATGGAGGCATCTCCGGATATTCGACGAACAGTCTTCTTTTCATTCGGTTGAATTTCTGAAAGATGTCCTGAACAGGTTTGAATACAAAATATCGGCCATAAAGACCGACAATCATTCCACCTTCACGAACTATTATGTCGGTTCGAACAAAAGAAGCGACATCACTGTCAAAACAATTCACGCTTTAGACAGGTTCTGCGCCGAAAACGGCATTGTTCATTACCTCATCGACAAAGGCAAACCGGCTCAAAACGGAACGGTGGAAAGAAGCCATCGGGAAGATCAGAGATTTTATGATAAAAACAAATTCAAATCTCTTGGTGATTTAAAAAACAAAATACAAATTTGGAACGATGAATACAATAATTTGGAACATTGCGGTTTAAATGGAAAAACACCGATTGAAATGCTACAATTATTTAAACTAGAAAAAGTGTCATAAGAGGTTAGTTAAAACATTTTGGTGAAATTCTGCGCAAAATGACCATGCATGGATTAACCATTAAACCCCACTTTTTTTATCGCTTTTTCTGTTCCATCGGATACGATAACATTTCACCCGATCTAAACACTCTCCCATTCTTTGGAAGAAATTCCCGCTTGGCGCAAAATTTCGGCCACTGTAAATATCAAGGTTGAACCTTGATATTTGATAATAAAATTAAATTTTTTTGCCGAAGGTGAGAATCGGACTCACGACCCCTTCTTTTTCAGAGAAGTGCTCTACCACTGAGCTACTTCGGCGAACTAAACTGAAATTTACCTAGACATCAAGCCCTGCAGTTTCTTCAACAAGTCCGGTGATACCGCCGAATTGGTATTATTGCCTATTTTGCCAATATTTTCAACGCCGGAAGTAAGCCCTCTCAACATATCAACATATTGGGAAAGAAAAGGCTCTATATAATAATAAGCCCCGAAAGAAAGACCGATTATGAGCGTCCACTTTAAAGCGCTGAAAACATTCCCCCAAATTCTGCCTCTATTTATTTTCTTGAGAATCTTCAGACTTTCTTTGCTTACTTCTATGTTTTCCCTCAATAAAACTTTTAGTTCTTCGTCGGACATAATCAAGTTTACGGATTTCTTCCCGCCTTTATTTCGCTGATATAAAATTCGCCTTGCTTTTTAAAATCGGGCATGGCTTCAACCGCCTTTTCCAGTTGCTCTATTGATTTGGTTCTATACCCGGCCTGCAAATAAACCGCCGCCAAGTTCAAGCGGTATTGGATGTTGGTCGGATTTTTTTCTATAAACACTTTCAAAATCGCCACTACTTTCTCAAAATTATTCTTCTGGGCGTAGGCCTTCAAAAATCTTTCATCGTCCTGAACGACACCGCCGTGATCTTTCATCAATTCTTCGGCCAGAGCGTCTTGTCCGGCAAAGATGGCGGAAACGGCGTATATTCTCCTGGCCTCTTCGTTATTTTGATCCAAATCAAAAGATTTTTTCAATGTCGCCATTCCGTTTTCATTATCGCCTTTATTCAAATAAGAAGTGCCGAGTTCAAAATACAATTGCTGTTTTCGGGGAGCGATTTCAATGGCTTTATTGAGCAAGCTTATGGCTTCTTCGTATTTTTGAGTTTTGTTGTAGACGACGGCCAAGAAAATCATTTCTCTGATATCGTTGGGGTATTGCTCGTTCTGCTTTTTTAATTCGTCTATCGTATAGTTTGCGACTTTATCTTTGAACTCTTTACCTATATTTGGACTATCGTAAACTTGCATAGCGAAACTGGAAAGATGCTCTCTGGCCTCCATACTTCCGAAAGAATTGTAAGAAATGGCTTTTTGAAAACTTTCAAAAGCTCCCGTCGTGTTGCCGGTTCCCGCCATTTTAAAAGCGTTAATGACGGCTTTAGACGCCAAAATGCCGGGAATGTTGACAATGTAAATCACAAACACGAATGCCGCCCCGATAATAACGGCATAAACAGCTTTGCCGTAATCGGCTCCTTTAGACGCTTCGCTTGGCCTGCCCGACTGTAGCTCGTGAGCGGAGGCGGGGATCGGCGCGCCGGCTTTGGCGCGGAACCCGATGTAAGCCAGAAATGTCGCGAATAAAATCAAGCTTATTAAATTATCAAAAACAAACAGGTTGTTGAAAAAGTAAGCCAAAAACATACTTCCGAAAATAGCCGAATCTTCAACGGACAATCCCATCTTTTTTCTTTTCGCCCAAAGGTAATACAAAGCGATACCCAGTAATCCCATATAAGAAAGGAGTCCGAAAATTCCGTTGGTGGTCAGCCGGTCAAAGAAAACATTATGCGCCCGGTCAAACCACGGCTCCTGTTTGTACAAAATCGGCTCGTAATATTTATTGAACACCAGATTGAAATTCTCCTGGCCCCAACCGAATATCGGTTTTTCTTTAAAGCCTCGCCAACTCATTTTCCAAATGGTTAATCGGGATTCCGTTGTTCCTTCAGTTAAAGAAATGCCGGCAAAACGGTTTAACACCGGACTTGTTTTCACGAAATTCGTCGTTTTTAAAAGCAAAAAACCGCCGATTATTACCGCCATCCCCGCCAATAAAGAAATATGCGCCAGTTTTGTTTTTTTGTTTGAAGACAATACGGCAATCAATATCCAGGAAATAAATAAACCGCCGATTATGCCAAGTATCGCTCCTCTGGTCGCCGTGTGGTAAAGAACGAATGACTCCAAGACGATAATGAAAAAATAAATCCATTTTCTGTAATCTCGCGCCCTATAAAAAAGAATCATGGCCAAAAATATATGTAATATCATATAGACAGCCAAATAGGAAGCGTTGCCCAGCGTGGCATCAAGCCTGTTGCCTTGATGAGTTTGCAATATCCCAAACAACTGGAAAACGCCGTAAAAAGCGATAATGGCGCTGGCAAACAAAGTGGTGTGGAAAAGTCTGTTCCAAACCTGCTCCGTTTTCATTGTTCCCGCCAAGACAAGGAAGTAGGCGAACAAGTGGAGATAAGTGACCAAGCCTTCCATTCTTTCATAATTGGACCAGAAGCTTCTGTAAAAATTTTCCCCGAACACCGAGGACAAAGCCACAACGCCGACAAAAATAGCCAGCATGGCCAGCACCCAGCTTTTTCTGGGCTTATACCTGGCGTCAAACAGCAATAAAACCAGCCACAAAGCGGTCATCACTTCCACGATTATTCGGAAAGAAAAATTTTTTCCCGTTATAAAAGGGAAAAACATTGAACTGGAAACGATAAAGGCCAAAAACGGAACGGCAAAAATTCCAACATAAAGTAAATACTTGATTAAATTCAGGCTTTTACTCATAAAATCAATGTGCTAGCATAATAGCACAATAATATGATTAAAGGCAACAAGCCCGGGAAAATAATGCTTTTTTTGGGCGATATAGCCCTTCTTTACGGAGCTTTATATCTTGCTCTGATAATACGATACGGCTCTTTCCCGTCCCAAGTTTTATGGCAAGACCATAATTTGCCGTTTCTTTTCGTCAATTTGGTTTGGGTGATTATTTTCTACATCGCCGGACTTTATGATGTGGAAAAATCTGTCCATCCGGCCAAAATTTTTTACATTGTCAAAACTATGGCTTTCGGCGCGGGAATCGCCGTCTTGATGTTTTACTTCATCCCCGCATTCGGAATCACTCCCAAAACAAACCTTCTTATTGACGCCATCATTGCTTCAATTTTCTTATGGCTTTGGAGAATAGCTTATCAAAAAATAATAACCAAAGGTTCCAAGATAAAAATTTTCTTTTTTAATTCTTCCGGAGAAATTTCCGCTTTCGCCGAATTTATTTCCGCTAGTCCTCAATTGGGCTACGAAATGGCCGATGACCTCGCTTCGGCCGATTTGATAATAATCCCAGGGAAAGAAAAACTGCCGGAAGAATCAGCGAAGATACTTTATGAACTAGTGATGAGAGGTAAAACCGTCATTGAATTTTACCGGTTTTACGAATCAACCACCGGCAAAATACCGGTTTCCCTGATCGGAGAAAGCTGGTTTTTGGAAAATGTCATTGAACTGGACAAAAGAAAGTTTGAACAAATCAAACGCTTAATAGATGTCGTTCTGGCTGTTTTGTTTTTTATTCCTTTCGCCTTACTCGCTCCTTTTGCGGCATTGGCAATAAAACTGACCAGCCAAGGAAGTGTCTTTTACAAACAAAAAAGGCTGGGTAAAAACGGAAAAATTTTTGAAATAATTAAATTCCGCTCAATGGCCAAAGACGCCGAGAAAGACGGAGCGAAATGGGCGGAAAAAGGCGACAAGCGCGTAACCGCCGTGGGAAAATTTTTAAGAAAAACCAGGCTGGACGAACTGCCCCAGATATTAAGCGTGCTCAAGGGCGACTTGTCTTTTATCGGCCCCCGTCCGGAAAGGCCTGAATTCGTGGACGAATTGTCCCAAAAAATACCGTATTACTCAATGAGATATATCGTCAAACCGGGGCTTTCCGGCTGGGCCCAAATAAATTTCCCTTACGGCTCTTCCGTTAATGACTCAATGCAGAAACTCCAATACGACCTTTATTACATCAAAAACCGCTCTTTGGTTTTGGAAGCCATTATTATTCTCAAGACGATAATGACGGTTTTAAGAATAGAAGGGCGTTGATTGTATTATTCCTCCTCCCAACATTTCTTCTCCATCATAAATCACTAAAGATTGTCCCGGTGTGACGGCTCTTTGGGAATTTTTGAAAATAATTTTTGTTGAAGTTTTGAAGATTTTTTCGATTTTGCACTTTTCCAACGGCTGGCGGTACCTGATTCTCGCCAAATATGTTTTATTTGTATTCGGAGTGACTCCGCCAATCCAATTTACATCCATTATCTCCACTTCTCTTTTGCCAAACTTTTTTTCGTCAAGTTTTTCCGCCACAATAAGCTCATTTTTCTTGAAATCTTTTTTCACTATGTAATAAGGGCCGCCTTCTCCCCCGCCGAATCCAAAACCATGGCGCTGACCAATGGTGTAGAAAGCGAGGCCATTATGTTCGCCGATTATTTTCCCGTCAGCCGTAACCACTTTCCCCTTTTTTTGCTTAATATATTTTTTTAAAAAATCTTCCATATTGAATTCGCCGATAAAACAAACCCCTTGGCTTTCTTCTTTTTCGGCCGTGGCCAAATTGTTCTTCTTGGCGATTTTTCTTACTTCTGACTTCAGCCAATCGCCGAGCGGAAAAAGGCAATGCTTTAATTGCTCCTGCGTCAGTGTCCAAAGAAAATACGACTGATCTTTATTGAGATCCCTTGCAATAGCAAGCTCATAATTTTTTATATTTCGCTTCAAGCGAACATAATGACCTGTCGCTATGTAATCAGCGCCAAGCTCGAGGGCTTTTTTCAAAAACACGCCGAATTTCACGCTCTTGTTGCACATAATGTCTGGATTGGGCGTCCGACCCGCCTTATATTCGTTTATCATATAATCTACCACTTCTTTTTTGTATTCTTTTTCCGCATTTACGGTCATAAACGGAATTTTCAGTTTGGCGCAAACCCTTATTGCGTCCAGCCTATCTTCCTTCCAATTACAGACCACGCCGGGCGGGTACCAGCCTTTGATGTAACAGCCGACCAAGTCATAACCCTTGCCTACCGGCAGGCAGGCTTGTTTTTGCAACAACAAAGCCGCGACGGAGCTGTCCACTCCGCCGGACATCGCCACAAAGACTTTTATTTTTTTGTTATCATTATTTTTTCTCATTTTTAACCATTATTTAAAGCCACATTATCACTTTTTCTGCTATCGCATTTTTTTGATAACTATATTTTTCTTTTTTTCAATTATACTCTATCTCAAATATTTTTCTTTATTCTTCAAATGCTCGGCGAATGTTTTGGCAAAATGAGTTTTGCCGTCATTGCCGGAAAGATAATACAAGTAGAGAGTTTCTTTGGGATTTTTAGCCGCTTCAATGGCGTCCAAACCCGGGTTGGAAATCGGCCCCGGCGGCAAGTCTTTGTTGAGATAAGTGTTGTAAAGCGAATCAATTTTCAGGTCGTCCGACAAAATTTTCCGGTTCCCCGTTATATACGGAAAAACCGCGTCCACCTGCAAAGCCATTCCCAGTTTCAGCCTTTTCCACAAAATACCGGAAACAATTTTCCGGTCATCGCTGTTTGGCACTTCTTTTTCTATCAAAGACGCCATAATGACGATTTCTTTGCCGACATCGCCCGCTTTATTTTTGAAATTATCCGTCATTGTCCCGATAATCTGCTCCATTTCGGCAAAGGGTAAAAACAGATACGTGTCGGGGAAAAGATAGCCTTCCAGTTTTCCTGTTTTTCCCAAAAATTCTTCTTTGTCAAAATTTTCAAAATCGCCGAACAATTCGGAAATATCTTTTATCGTTAAGCCTTCCGTTACCGTAACTTTTATCGGCTTGAAGCCGAATTCTCCTTTTGTTAATCTGCTTATCAGAGAAAAAACGGAAACTGGTTCGTTAAACAAGTATTTGCCGTATTTTATTTTTTTGGATTTGCCTAAAGCTCTCGCATACAAAGCGAAAGCGTATTTGCTTCTGATAAATCCTTCTTTTTTAAGCTTGCCGGAAATTTCCGCCAAACCCTTTCCTTTCTCAATCGCAATCGTCTCGCCTGACGGAAAATTTTTCGGAGCCGACAGAAAAAAATATCCCGAAAAACCGGCTAAAACAAAAAAAATAATCGCCGCAATCAATATCTTCGCTTTTGAAATCATTATTTTTTAACTTAATCTAAACAGGCAAGCCGGCCGGCGGTTCGCTCTTCTTGGATTCTATCCTGCCCAACGACGGCGTCCTGACAACGCTTCCCGGGAAATGATAAATGGTGGCCAATTCCTCGGTGTTTAAAACAAAAGTTTTTCTTTTGTAGGGTTTGTAAAAAGCCGATCTGTTAATATAAGCGTCAAACATCCTTCTTTTCTTCCATCCCTCTCTTGTTTTTTTGAAAAAATAATCAACATAACTGGTGCTGTTGGTCCTTTTAAAACCGTTCAAGTTAAGAGAATTGAACTGTTGCATTGAACCCATAATGCTATTAGTAACCACATGATTATATTTATCCGGTTTGGCGATGTAAACAAATCTTACGCAGACGTCAAATCCAAGTTTGGAAACATTCTTTTCTATAGCCTCGGTTATAAGATGCTCGCCGGGAGACAATCTCATTGCGCCGAAATCAATCGTTTCGCCCTCTTTTTTCTTTTCGTCTCTTTTCATTATCTTGTCTACGATTTTCTTGCCAGCTTCCTGCCATTTTGTAGTATTCGCCCGAATAAGCACCTGATACCACATATTCTCTCCTTCCTTCATTGTCCCCATCAGTTCTACCAGAGAAGCCAGCGGGTCGTTTTTCATCTCCTCTTCCGTTTCCAACTTATCCAACTTGTAATCAATGTAAGTTTTTATCGGATAGACATCTTCTTTGCTCAATTTATATTCAGCCGCGTGAATTACCCACTCCTTTTTGGATGCTTCGGTGTCCTCGCCGATAAATTCTTTGGTGTAATCCGCCGTCTCGTGTATTTCCACCTCCGGATAATGGGCGTAGATCTGCGACTCCACCAGCCTTCGGTAATATTTATCAATGTAAAAATAAAAGGAAATAACTCCTTCTTTGCTTATAATCTCCAGGCTGTACCAAGGACGCAAAAGTCCTTCCCAGTATTTATTTATCACCACTCCGCTTCTGGTTTGGTGCATGGCGCTTAAAATAATTTCCATCACCTGCGGACTCTTGGGCATTTCTCTCGGCAACTTAATTTCCAAAAGAACCCAGTCAATTTTGGATACATAACGCAGTCTTATATAATACAGCCAAAATTTCCAGGCGAAATAAGCCGTAATGGCCGGCAACCACAGATAAGCGGCGCCTATTACGACATTGAAAAAATCGTAGAAGAAACTTTGGACTGATATTGTCCCCATAATTATCCTATCAAGTACTTGCCTTCTTTGCTTCTTTTAAAATAATCGCGATTTTGCAAATTCACCAAAATGGTATTTTCTTTGACATAGCGTTCTTTTAAAACTTTTTTGACTATGTCCTCTTTGGAAGAAGGCCCTTCCGACTTGATGATGTATTTTATTATATCCCGAACCGTGCCGTATTTATAGCCCCAATCGGACAAAGCGTATAAGCCTCGCCCCACCAGCACGAATCGGCCGTCTTTTATAAGCTCGTTGTGAACGGTCGCCGAGTTGGCCGACTTATCGAAATAAGAAGAAATCTTTTTGGCCACTTCTCCGAAATGCATCGGCGAGCCTTCTTTTCTTAAAACCAGATACGCCAAATCTCTGACACCTCTCGGCTTGATGCTTGGAGAAGACGCTTGTCCCCATTCCCCCATGGCATTTTGGCCCAGCCTTTTTGACAAATTGAGCCAAGTTCTGACTATGTCGCTATCAACGCTTTCTCCCGCTATTTTCTCGCTGTGTTTTTTCAAAGCGGAAATTAGATCTTTTTCCAAAACAAGGTCGTCCTCGCTTATTTCGTTATGCAAAGCTCTCAACGCCTGATGAACCTTGTCCGCATGTTCCAAGTGAATAGTCCATCGATGATGAAACTCGTCGTCTTCTTTTATTTTGGTGAAATCATCGCCCAAAACCAGCAAAAAATAAATATGATTTTGCGCCAAAGGATCGTTGCCGGCCAAATGAGCAAGCGCGTCTCTTTCCGAAAGAATTTTCCCTTTCCTTTCTATGCTGTCTTTCATCTCTGAAAATATGTCTTGGGCGGATTCAAAGGCCTGGCTTTCTTTCATCAGATTGAAAGCGAAGTTGGTTATCTGCCTGATTCTCTCTCTGGTTATGCCGTATTTGTCCCCTATGGCTTCAAGAGTTTTTTTATCGGCATCTTCGGCCAAGCCGTAACGCTGGACAACTATGTCTTTAGTCCTGTCTTTAAGACAGGAAACCAGCTGTCTGGTAATTATCTTCGGCTTAAAAGTTAGAATTGGCATTTTATATTTGCGTAACAATGCTGATAATTTTATCGGGCACATAGATTGTTTTTTCTATATGTTTATCGCCTATCCATTTTTTAACATTTTCGCGTTTCAATGTCAAGTCTTTTGCCTCATCTTCGGAAATTCCCGCCGGAACTTCAAAAAAATCTCTCGCCTTTCCATTTATCTGGACGACCAGTTTGAAACTATTTTCAACAGTTTTAGAAACATCAAAATTAGGCCATTTTTCAAGATGAATTGATTTTTTGCCACCAATATCAAACCATAATTCTTCAGTAATATGAGGAGCGAACGGGCTTAACAATTTAATTATCAATTTGTAATCTTCGGCTTTTAGCGAATCCTGTTTTTCCATTTCATTCAGCAAAATCATCAGCGCGCTTATCGCCGTGTTAAAATGAAAATTTTCTATATCTTCCGTAACCTTTTTTATCGTCTGATGAATTAGCATGTCAAGGCGAGACCTTGACATGCTTGATGTCAAGGTCTCGCCTTGACATGCTTGATGTTGGCAGGTTTTTGACTGCAATTTCCAAACCCTTTCCAAAAATCTTTTCACGCCGATTATGTTTCTGGTGTCCCACGGTATCGGCTGATCAAACGGCCCCATAAACATTTCATACAGACGCAAAGAATCCGCCCCGTATTCTTTTACGACATCGTCTGGATTTACAATATTTCCCCACCTCTTGCTCATTTTTCTGCCGTCATTTCCCATAATCAAACCTTGATTCTTAAGACCGCCAAAAGGTGGCGGGGCAAGCCGGCATCCATCCAATATTTTTCTTTTTCCTTGTCCACCAATGTTTTTTTATTTTTTGGGTCAATGTATCGCAAGTAATACCAAGATGAGCCCGCCCATTGAGGCATCGTGTTGGTTTCTCTCTTGCCATACCCCTTGCACTTCGGGCATTTGACATTGACCCACTTCTCCATTTTCGCCAAAGGCGATTCGCCGGTATCCGTCGGCTCGTAAAATTTCACTTTCGGCAACTTCACCGGCAAATCTTTTTCCGGCACAGCAACGACTCCGCAAGTATCGCAATGGATCAAAGGTATCGGCTCTCCCCAATATCTTTGGCGTGAAAAAACCCAGTCTTTTAATTTGTAATTTATTTTCTTTCCGCCCAGTTTTTTCTCTTCCAGCCATTTGGTCATTTTTTCTTTGGCAATTTCTGAATCAAGTCCGTTAAATTGAGCTGAATTAATTAAAATACCGTCACCACTGTAGCTAGTTTCCTTTCCAATCAGCCTGTTCCAAAAAATAGAATCGCTTTCATCGTCAAAAATATAATTCAAAACTTGATCGTAATTTACCCAAATCGCATCATGCGTATCATTTTCCTTTTGATCTATTTCGGTTTTTCCCCCGTTTTCAAGTTCAAAATAAAGGGGAGTAATTACCGCCCAACGATTTTCATTTTTATGACTGGCAAAAAATTGGTTATGAACTTTGCCGCCGAGCTTTTTAATAAATTTGGCAGAAGTATAGCCTGTTTCTTCGGTTATCTCTCTCAAGCCAGCTTTAACTTCATCTTCTCCGTCAGTACCGCCAACCACAAAAGTTTTCCAGTTATGTTTTTTCCATTTTAAGCAAAGGTATTTATTTTCAGACCAATGCTTTACAATGCAGACTACTGTCTCCCGTTTTTTCATCGGTAAATTTTTCACAATGGCATCCAGTCCGGAAACTGTCTTAAAAAGCGGTTCTATGACTTCTCTTATCGGCAAATTATATTTCTTGGCAAACTCCCAATCCCTCTCGTCATGCGCCGGCACGGCCATTACTGCGCCCGCGCCATATCCGCCCAAGACATAATCCGCCACCCAAATTGGCAATTTTTCTCCATTGACCGGATTTACCGCTTTCATCCCTTTTAATTCCACTCCGGTCTTTTCCTTGGCTAGATCCGTCCTTTGCAACTCCGATTTATTTTTCGCCTCTTCAATATATTTGCTGACTTCATCAAAATTTTCAATTTTAAATTTTAAATTTTTAATTATTGAATGTTCTGGCGCCAGCACTAAATAAGTAACTCCAAAAATCGTATCAATTCTCGTCGTAAACACTTCAATGGACTCGGAGCCGATGGAAGATTTTTGAGTGTCTGGCCCCGAGCCTTGCTCGGGGAGACCCGAGGACCGAAAAAATTTTCCATCGGCGGAGAGTTTGAATTTAACAATCGTTCCCTCCGACTTCCCTATCCAATTCCTCTGGGCTTCTTTGATATGCTCCGGCCAGCCTTTTAATTCATTCAAATCTTCCAACATTCTTTCGGCGTAATCGGTAATTTTCAGAATCCATTGGCGCATTGGTTTTTTGACGACTGGCGTGGCGCATCTCTCGCATTTATCGTCTTCCACATCTTCATTGGCCAATCCGGTTTTGCAAGACGGACACCAATTTATCGGCTCGTAAGATTCGTAAGCTAAGCCTTTTTCAAACATTTTCAAAAATATCCATTGCGTCCATTTGTAGAATTCCGAATCGGAAGTGATTATTCCCCTGTCCCAATCATAATCAAAACCGATAAGCTCAAGCTGACCCTTGAATTTTTTGACATTGTTTTTGACGGCGATTTCCGGATGAATTTTATTCTTAATGGCGTAATTTTCCGCCGGCAATCCGAACGAATCAAAACCCATCGGATGCAGGACATTAAAGCCGTTCATCCTTTTGAAACGAGAATAAACATCGGCGGCAATATATCCCCTCGGATGTCCGACATGAAGCCCTTCGCCCGACGGATACGGAAACATATCCAAAATATAGCATTTTGGCTTCTTCCCGCCCTCTTTCGTCTTGTATATTTTCTTGTCAGCCCAATATCGTTGCCATTTACGCTCTATTTTATCGTGATTATATTTTTTCATAAATAATTATAATTGGAGCGAACTTATATATTCCCTGAACAATTTTACCTTATTGCTGTCCTTGCTATTGATAAGAAAAGGTTCAATATCTTTTGCGACAAGAGGATATCTATCGGTGTTGTAAAAATTTGAGTAAACACACCAAACAGTTATTTATTACCAAAATATGTGTTTTTTAACATATTTTGGGGTTATTATAACAACATAACCGCACACTCGGAAGCAACCTAAAACCGCCATTAGGAATCGTATCCGGCTACTGACCGCCTCTTGCATCTCCTTTGCTGGATTCGCTTACTATCATATGGAATCTTAACATAAAAAACTAAAACGACCTCATACTGGCGCATGAGGTCGAAAGGTCAAAGCGCAAAAAGCGCGCAGTGATAGTGATTTAAGCCTTAGTACTATTTGCGAAACGGAGAGCTGGGTAGCTGGCCATCCCAAAAATTCCCATCCTAAACAACCAGTTTCGGAACCACCAAACGACGATGGTCGTCAGCATCCCACACGCTGTCGTCCCCAAACCGATAGGCGCGGACACTCAAGCCGACGGAGTACATACCCACATGGACAACGAAGAGGTTGTCTAAGGTTGTGGGAACTTTCCAGTTTTTCTTGGTTAGGAAAAATGTCCCAGTTATGAAAGATGTCCTACATCCTTCAGCCCAAAACCAATTCTGGTACTCTTTACAGAATGTCTTTATTTGGTGTTCTGTTACGCAAAGAACACCCAGGTCAAACGGTGACAGAGAAGTGAACATCTCCTTTAGGGTCGCGCTCTTCAGCAACCTATACGCTTCTGCAGGAGTTTTTCCTGTCGCTTTGCTTGGCCTATTGATGAGATCCCATCTTTTGAATTCGCTGTCAATTCCGGACTCAAAGACATCTCTGGCGCCTGCAATGATTTCGGACCCGTCGCAAGCGGAGAAAAACAAGCTTGTGCTGCCGTCCGAGATGGGGTGAAGGATGGGATTAGAATTAGACACAACGGGTTGAACTACTAAATCACCCCTAAGTAATGCTTCGGCGCCTTCCTCCCCGCCTAACTTGTCTACAACCTCCTCAAACCAATTTATCTGCTTGTGTCCATATTTAGACATAATGCCTTCTCCTTTCAACTGATATTTGGGTTTATTTACCACCACTAGAGATAAATGCTGTGACCGTCGTTGGTCATAGCCAGAAAACGCCGATAGATTCAGTTCCTTTTGGCTATGACACTCGCAAGTTTTATTTTAAAAGAACTGCAAACAGTATATAATGGTTATCAGTTTTGTCAATAGCATAGCAAATACAATAAACATATTTCAATCCCGCAAGAGTTTAAAATATTCTTCTCTTAAGATTTTTGCCGTTTTTAAATTATTCGCGATTCTTCCAAAACCTGATTTAATGTTCCAATTTTTTTAGCGGTTTTAATAAACAAACCGATGGCTTCTTTGAGCATTTTTTCGATCAAAGCAAACCGCAATGTTTTTAGATTTTAAATATGGACTGGTAATTTTTCAGCATAAATACGGCATCGGCTTTCAGATGATTTCTAATCCAATCCTTTTGCTTTTCACTTTCAATAAGTTCGCCCAGACCTTGCAACATTTGGCTATCTTTGATTTTCTCAATAAAGGCGATGCAATTCGGCAAATATTCTTTGACGCTTTTACCGGTCAGATTTTTGACCACTTCAATGTTGATATCCCAGCGGTTCTTGGCAAAATAGTGGATATCAAAAATATCTCTCATGGCGGTTTCAGTTCTTAAAGTTAGAGCCGCCAGCTTGCCGGCAAACAGATAGTCTTTCTTGGCAACGAACATTGAAATACCCAAATACTCTTTCATTTCGTAGAGATTTTTCATATTTTCTGCCAGCTTCCTGATATTGATTTCAACCTTGATGTTGTGATCCTCATCGCCGTAGGAGAGCAGGACGAAGACAGTAAACCTCTTGATGTGTTGATCCTTGATCTGTCCGTATTTGCTTAAAATCGCGACAACTTTTTCAAAGACAATTTTTTTGTTTTCATCGGTTATTTCCAGCAAATCAAAATCCAAGTCTACCGAAAATCTTGGCAGTTTGTAGAAAAAGTAAGCGCAGGTGCCGCCCTTGAATCCCAAAAGAGGACTGACTGAAACATCGGTATAAATGTCCTTTAAGATTTGCCCCATTATTAACTGATGTTTTTCTCTATTGAACATGTTTTTTGCGATATTTATTCAATCGTTTCATTAGTTCCTTGTTGTCATAAATTTTTGCCAACTCGTCGCATTTTTCCCAGTTGATTGATTCCAGATTGTCGAAATAGTAATTCGGGAATAAATAAATCATATCCAACAAAGCTCTTTCCGGAGTAGCTATGCTGTAGTTGTCTTTGCTGACGACACCAGTCGAATTGAACAAAACAATATCTTTCAATTTTCTGAAAGTGATAATGTTTTTATCTATAGTCGTTGTTTTTGTCCATTTTGTGGCTACAAAGATTGCCTCGTAATGCTGGAAAATGATTCCGGTTTCCCTTAAAACAGTTTCAAAACTGATATAGGACGGGGTGTAAATACTTGCCGCTAATTCTCTCCGAGAATAGTCTTTATTCTTGGCGAATACGCCTCGAGTCAGCCTGATTAGAGCTTCTTGCTTTACATAGTAAGCGGTTTTTGCATACAAGCTTTGTTCGTCATTTATTCCCCAAATTAAAGCTAAATCTTTATTAGACAGGATCGTTTTCGGGGATTGGTATAATTTTGCCATTAAACTGTCCATAGTGATGTTATACGATGGAACTGATAATTATTCGTAGCTCCATTGTATATTGTTGATAAAATGAAGTCAATCTTGCCGAAAATATTTCCTCGTTTCCAATTTACATCTTCGGATTTTTTAAGATCGGATATAAATTTTTGATTAAATTTAAGAATATTTTTGCAATCTGGATTTGAGAATAGGGAGATCGTCAATTATGGTATTCCATACCACATCCAAATCCACTTCAAAATAATCATGAACAGCTTTGTCTCTGAACCCGGCAATGTC
>Ga0209211_10000490_pt1 | contig 79879 bp, 73 predicted proteins | sample RifGroA2_FD_183992 | JGI IMG/M metagenome (GOLD analysis project Ga0209211, IMG submission 183992) | Groundwater microbial communities from Rifle, Colorado, USA - Groundwater A2 (SPAdes) (version 2) | ecosystem: Environmental > Aquatic > Deep subsurface > Groundwater | place: Rifle, Colorado... | reverse complement strand
TGGGATAGATAAGGATTTAATATCTTCTAGAGCTTTGGTTAATTTCAGAGCTGTATTTTGTGCCCACATCCGGACATCATCACCAATGTCTTCTGCGCGAATCGTGGTATCGACACCCTCGTCGAAGATGGAAGTGGGAGGTTCTTGTGCTACAAGCAATGCACTCCAAACGCTAAAGAGAAGGAATAAAAAGAAGATGAAGAGATTTTTGTTCATTTGGGTTTTTTAACTTTCCCTTTGTTTTCGAGCTCATTTATTTTGTCTCCTACAATGGTTTTAGCAAGTTCCCAAAGTTGAAATCCTAATAAAACTTTTTTTTCAGCTGACATTTTTCTAAAAATATCATCTTGAATATCTTGGGCATTTCTCTTCTGTGCTTTCAATTCTTTGTCCTCACCAGACGGAAACCGACATCATCACTATACGGAAATGGAACGCTTAAAAAATAGCGAGAAGTTGACCACAAGGACTGTGAGTCACCATAGCAAAATCTACTAATACTCCAACTACCGCCACGAATTGTTGAAACAAGATAGTCATCGTCAGATTTTTTCCATATTACGGGATCTACTGCATCACTACTATTCATTACAGTATAAAAATCTTGTACAAACTCCCACACATTTCCGTGCATGTCATAAAGTCCCCATGGATTTTCATTTTTTTGTCCTACCGGGCGAGTTTTCTTTTTCGAGTTCTCTCTATACCATCCATAATTTTGAAGTTCTGCATCATTGTTCCCAAATGAATAGATTGTGGTCGTTCCAGCCCTTGCTGCATATTCCCATTCTGCTTCAGTAGGAAGACGAAAGCATCCTGGTGTATTTCGAGCTTTATTGAAACCTTCCGGTGTGTTAGTTTCTCCACAATCTAAACCTATGTTTTGATTTAACTTTGAAATAAATGCATGAATTTCACTCCAGGATACTTTCTCTACGGGAAGAGTGTCTCCTTTAAAAAAAGATGGATTTTCTCCCATAATAGAAACCCACATCTTTTGCGTCACTTCTGTTTTCATCATCTGAAAGCCTTTAGTTAATGTAACTTTATGCTGAATTGCGCCATATTGATCATGCGGATTTCCCATCATAAACGTTCCAGCAGGGATGTAGGCAAAGTCTCCTAAAAGATCTGAATGATATCCTTCGCTTGCGTCAGTGACACTTTGCTCAAGATGATTCTCTTTTGGTACTTCTACCACAATCTCATTTTTTGTTTTCAAAATCAGTTTTCGAATGGAGTTATTCATTTGATATGTGGGGGAGGAGATGGTTTTAAGTTCTTCTTCTTTTTGTTTCAAATCTAAGATGAGATTGGCATTGATGGGATTTCGTTTGGTTTCGGAGGATCTGAGTAAATCGTTTCCAACCCAAACAAGAGAAGCTCTTAAAATTTCAAATTGACCCTCTAATGTTTTATTCATGTTGGAAGCTGTTAAAAGAAAATCAATGCTTTCTTTAGTAAACGCTGCATAGGCAGGGGGTTTAATCTCACTTTCAGGTTTATCTTTATTGGCTTCTAAGAAGGGGAGATCGGATTCTTCGTATAATAAAATAGCTTTTTTAACGGCGGGGAGAAGAACGTAGTTTAAAACTAAAGCATCAGATTGATTTTGATAGAATTCATTTAATTTTAAAGCACGATTTAGCATAAATCTCATGAGCAAAAGTTCTCTTTTATCTTTGGCTTCAGTGACACTTTCTTGAATTACAGATACGAGGGCTTCTTTTTTTTCTGGGATAGATAAGGATTTAATATCTTCTAGAGCTTTGGTTAATTTCAGAGCTGTATTTTGTGCCCACATCCGGACATCATCACCAATGTCTTCTGCGCGAATCGTGGTATCGACCCCTTCGTTGAAGATGGAGTCTTGTGTTTCTGTCATCCCCGCGAAAGCGGGGATCCAGAGAAGGAGTAAGAGTATTTTTCCAAAGTTATTTATTTTCATGAGTAACCTCAGATTGGTGGGCTAGATAGATAATTTCGCTATGTTTTTCAGAGGAAAGAGAGATATATGTTCCTGTTGAACTAAACTGGGCATTGGAATTGAATCCTCCGGTCTCACGTTCAATTACCTGGGTGGTCTTCCAATCGTGCAATACATCGAGGATTGAAAAGGAAGCCATTCGTCTATAAGCTCCATGAGTGTCTCCGAATCTATACGTACCTGCAGTAATCATATATTTTCCATCTAGACTAAATTGAAAGTTATCTAAACTGCCTTCATTTAGATAAAAATTGATAGTCTTGTATTCTTTTTTCTCAAGATCAAAAATAATTATAGAATTATTGGATCTCTTTAGAAATACAAGATATTGACCATTGGGGCTAAATTTCATTTGATTGAAACCATTGACAACATCTGAAAAGAATTTATCGATGATAGAATGGGATTGAATGTCGATTGCTTCAACTCCCCAGTCACCATTGTTAATGACAAGTAGTTCTCCATCAGGGCTAAGAGCCATAGAAACAATCTGGTTGAAATTATGTGATAAAGGGATATTGAATATTTTTTGGGATTCAAGATCAATGAGTTGTATTTTAGAATTATTGATGATGAGATATCGGTTATCTGGAGTAAATAGTATCTCGCTAATTTGATGATCGCTATAAATAGTTTGAACTTTGTTTTTTTGAGCGATATCAAAAATTGAGATGGTAGAATGAACATTTGAAACAGAAGCCAGATAACTACTGTTTGCACTAAAGGCAATTTTTAGAAGAGCATCGTTGTTATCATGTTCAAATCGAAAATAAGGTGTTTTTGTTACTAAATCTACAATAATGATCTCATTTAGAGTTCTGATAGCAGCATAATGATTATCAGGGCTGAAAATGACATCGTAAGCATTAGCAGAATCAATGGAGAAAACTTCCGAGAAATCATCCCATTTTAATATTTTAACAGATCTGTAACCCTCGATATATCGGCCCAATCCCACACCGATAAATTCCCCATTTGGGCTGAATTGAGTAGTCAAGCAAGCAACATCCCTGATGACTTTTTTGTTATCAAGGGGTGCATTTTCTTGAGAAAGACTGTATGCAGATATTGACGACCACCCTGTAGAATTATGGTCATCAGTTCGCATCACATACTGTCCATCTGGACTAAAAGATAGCCATGTGCGCCTTCTTTCTGTGTCATGTGATTTCATCACAGAAGTGAAAATAAGTTTTTCTTGGGGAGGCTGTGGGGGATTTTTAGGGAGAGAAATTTTTTCTACAATAAGGGTGTTATAGGCCTCTAAAATCAGTTGGCGAAGGGCATTGTTGGTGATTTGAGTAGGGGGTTGTGCGATGTTTTTTGCTTCTTCATATTTTTGTTGAAGTTTTAAAATGAGTCTTGCATTCGTAGCATTTCTCTTAGCTTCTGGAGAACGCAAAAGGTCATTGGCAATCCATACCATCGAAAATTTTAAAATTTCAAATTGATTCTGTACGTTTTTATTTAAATTAGAGGCTGTTAAAAGGAATCCAATATTTTCTTTGGTAAATCCTGCGTAGGGAGGTGGAGTAATTTCATTTTCGGGTTTATCTTGATGGGCAGTGAGATAAGGAAGGTCAGCTCTTTCATAAAGATCGATAGCTTTTTTAACGCCAGGTAAAAGCACATAATTAATGGAAAGGGCATCTTCTTGGTCTTGAAAAAGTTCTGAAAGCTTGAGTGCGCGATTTAAAATAAAGCGCATAAGCAAAAGTTCTCTCGTATCTTTAGCTTCTAAAATACTTTCTTGAATAACACGGGTTAATTCTTTTCTTTTTTCTTGAGGTTTTAGTTTTTTAATATCGATTAAAACTTCTTTTAATTTCAGAGCTGTATTCTGTGCCCACATGCGCACATCATCTCCAATGTCTTCTGCGCGAATCGTGGTATCGACCCCTTCGTCGAAGATAGAAGATGCTTCTTGTGCATAGAGATTCTTCGTGCCGATGGCACTCAGAATGACGGCAATGACCAAGAGAAGAAGTGTTTTACCAACTAAATTGAACATACATACTCCATTGTTCGGTTTTGGTGATGGCGCGGGAGGCGGCATCGGGATTAAAAAAGCTCATGAGATTTTTAGCCAGAGGGTTGTCCAGTGTTTCATAAGAAATGACAAGCACGGGGCCCATATTAAGAGGTCCTGCGTTACGAGGATCCAGATAACAGCTTTCATTATCTCTTAGCCTATATCTGAGAGTAAAGAATGTACTTTTTTCGGTGGCTCTGTTGCTGTATTGGTTTCGATAGATTTGAGGTAAATCATTATCATATCCATCCACATGAATATTGGTGAGATGTCCTCCAAATTGTAAAATAAGATCATCTTGTCTCCTAAACGATTTTATCCATTCTGCTGTCATTTCTAAGGTGACGAACCCGTATTTTTCAAATCGATTGGACTCGCCATCTGGGGCTAAAAGCGTGTTGCGATCGCCGTCATTTGAAACCTTATACATGGCACCTCGTCCACTATTGGGGACAACCCACTGCCTTCCACTGATTTCTGTAGAAATATGGTATTCTCCGGTAGCTAACAAGGCATCTCGCTTAGCTTCGGAGGCTTGAATGCCCGCCGTTTGAGAATTGTAATGATCTTGGTTGAGCCTGCCTAAGTCAGTTTTCCATTCAGAAGTTGCGTTTCCAAGGATATCTGTATGATTTAAGTCTAAATAGTTTCCATTTTCATCATCATAGAGATCATAAGGATGTCCATAGACTTTGGCATGAATAAAAAATCGTTCGTTTTGAAAGGGTTGAAAATTCATGGCTAGTCCCACTTCTATCCAATGTTTTGATTCTAAATTTCTCAGTTCATCACGTTTAAGAGTTAAAAGATTGGCGTAGGGGCCTAACCAAAAACCATTACTCTTGCTTTCCCATAGATATTGTCCACCTAAAATTTTTGTGTTTTGAGTGATGAATTGACCTTGAGTGATATCAAACTCTGATTTTATAATATATCCTTCTAATCCTGTTCTGGGATCTCGATAATGAGCAAACTCGAGGGGGAGATGTAAAACCGTTTCTTGTTTTTCTGTTTTTTCTTCAGTATTTTTGGCATCAATTTTTCCAAATCCAATTCCGATAGAGAGGCCATTGACTATATTTTGAGAGTATTTTTGTTCAATAACTCGTTTCTCAAAAATTCTTTGAAGGATTCCAGGTTCTTTGGGTTTTTCGGGGAGTTGATGAGTAAAGGGGGAATTTGTGGAATCAGATGTGTGATTGGGGGGGGTGTAGAGAATAAACGGAGGCATTTCTTTAGCATTTTTTTCAATGGCCATCGTATGTTGAGTTTTTAAAAGAGCACTTCTAATTTTATTATTAAGAACATAATCGATGTTTTCAATAGGTGTGTTTTCATATTTAAAATAGAGTTCTTCAAGATTTAAAATTAAAGTAGAGTTTATAGGATTTCTTTTGGTTTCAGAAGATCGAAGTAAGTCATTGACTACCCAAACAATTGTATTTTTTAAAATTTCAAATTGGCTCACATAAGAAGGAGTGAGGTTTGAGATATTCAGTAAATAGCTAATATTATTTTTAGTAAAAGCAGCATAAGAGGGGACAGGAATGTCTTGTATATTTTGTTGATTGAGGGTGGCTGTTAAATAGGGGAGATCTTCTCTTTCATAAAGAGCAATGGCTTGTCGGATGACAGGAATAAGAACGTAGTTTACAGAAAGTTCATCGTCTTGATCAGAAAAAGATTTATTTAAATCTAGGGCACGATTTAAAGCAAAGCGCATGAGGAGAAGCTCTCTAATATTTTGAGCTTCTTCGACACTTTCTTGAATGTGTTTAATCAAGAATGCTCTTTTTTCAGGAAGGTCGAAATTTCGCATATCTTCTAGGACTTTTTTAAGTTTTAAAGCAGTGTTTTGTGCCCACTGGTAGAGATCTTGAGTGATATCTTCTGGACGGATGGTGGTGTCGACCCCTTCGTCGAAGATAGAGTCTTGGGCAAAGAGATCCTGAGCGACAATAGTCATCCCCGCGAAAGCGAGGATCCAGAGAAAAAATAAAATAAATAGTTTTTTCATTGTACCTCCTGAAGGGCTTTTTCCAAAAGATCTAAAACACCTATTTCTTTGGCCCATTTTTTCATATAATTTTTATCTAACTGGTCTCCTTGAACTTTTAAAACTCCTGCCACGTCCTGCCACTGCCTTTCTGAAACAAAATTTCCTTCTTTATACCACTCTAATTTATGCAAAATAATGTCTTCTGGAGATAAACAAAAAACGGTTAAACGATCTGACTCTTCAATTTTATTTTCTTTTTTTCTTCGAAACGCTTCTTGATCAAATGCTCTTTCTTTTAGAAGAAAAACATCAATTTTAAACATTGTCTTTAAATGAATGAGGTTGAAAGAGATCTTGTGTTTTATGGCATCCAATATCATATCTCGATCAATATAATATTCATTTTTTAAAGAATGAACGAGTTCGTCTATATGGGTTGGATTTAAATTCAACACCATATCAATATCTCTTGTGGCACGAAAGGCCCCATAGGTTGAACTGGCAATGGAACCCCCCACATAATAGGAAATCCCAAGACGGTCGAGAACTTTAAGAAATGGTTTAAGGGCTAAAATAATATCCGATTCTTGTTTCATAAATGTTTTTTTTCTAAATAATTTCTCAGTTTTTGAGCCAAAGAGTTTCCATAATGAGTTTCAACAAAAAATAAGTCCTTCTGCTTTTGATCCCACCCAGGATGTGCTTTTGAAATAGCTTTCTTCCCAAGCCATAAAATCCATGAGGACATCTCTAATGTTTTTTTGAAACGAAGTGAGCTTTTCATGTTATGCAAAAGCTTAACTTGAATCTCTTCAACTTTGGAATTTGTATCGATAGATTGCGTCCTCATTTTTTTGTCCTCACCGCGAAAATTAACAAATATTTTTGTTCATTTATTTTGTGACATATTTAATTGTACTTTTTTGCTTAAGATATAATCTTTTAGTTCATAGCTATTTGACCAGGCGGCTAATGTTTTTGTTTCTTCTGTGGATAGAGTTTCATATTTAGCATTAAAATATTTTTTAATCATGTAATCTCTTGTGCTATGGTAATTAGATTGTTCGCATAAGTTCAGTAGTTGTTTTAAATTCAAAGATTGATACTTTATATCAAACCAATCTCGTATAAGTTCATTTTTTATTTCTGAACTGTTCAAATAGCAACAAAGAGTGCTTATTGTCGGTATGGTTATTTGAGGTTGATGTTGATAATACCACTGACGCAGTATTCCATCGCGTTCTGAAATGCTATTTATATACGTCGTAAGATCAAGGATCTTTTCAAGCTCTTTTTCTAAATCTACTACAAGATCTTTGGGTGTTAGATAACACAGTGGGGGAACAATATGTTCGGAGGATGTTTCTGGGACAATTTTTTCTAAAAGATCTAAGAGTGTGTTTCTGAGTTTGTTGTTAAGTTTGTAATTAATGTTGCATTTTTGAATAGGTTCTAGTTCCGTTAAAAGTTTTTGAAGTTGGATGACAATATCAGCATTAGCAGAGTTTCTTTTGGCTTTAGGGGAGCGAAGAATGTCTTTGGCCACCCAGGCTAAAGATATTTTGGCAATGTTAAATTGGCCCTCTAAAGTCTTATTCATATTAGAAGCATTTAAAAGATATCCAATATTGGTTTTGGTATAGGCTGCATAATTAGGGGGCTCAATTTCGGCCTCCGGTTTTCCACTGTTAAATTGTAAATAAGGCAGATCGCTTTGTTCATAAAGAGAAATGGCTTGTTTTACAGCAGGGAGTAAAATGTGGTGAACCACCAAGGCATCATGTTGATTATTAAATTCTTCTTCCAGTTTTAGCGCCCGGTTTAAGGTAAAGCGCATTAAGAGAAGCTCTCGTCTATCTTTAGCTTCTTCAACGCTTTCTTGAATGGTTTGAAGAATCAGGACTCTTTTTTCTAGAAAAGTGCCTTTTTTAACTTCTTTCAAAAGTTTTTTAAGTTTCAATGCCGTATTTTGTGCCCACATGCGTACATCATCGCCAATGTCTTCTGCGCGAATGGTGGTATCTACCCCCTCGTCGAAGATGGAGTCCTGCGCATAGAGATTCTTCGTGCCGATGGCACTCAGAATGACGAAAAAGAGTATAAAAATATTTTTATTCATATATTTTACCAATCGAATGTTATGTACACTTGAAGAACTTCTGTTTGAGAAGGTATGTCTTTGGCTCTGTCAGCGTTAAAATAACTTACAAAGTTTTTTCCAATTTGGTTATCATCCATGTCATAGGAAATAACAAGGGTTGGGCCAAACGTAACATCTTTTTTGTCATAATCGGGGGCAGACCAGGTATATTCTTCGTCTCGATAGGAATAGGTAGGTCTATCCCAGTAATGATTTATTCCTTTTCTTTCGGAGTCCCATAGACGAAATTCAAGAGTGCCATGGAGTCCATGATTTTCAAAACGTGTTTTATAGATCTGAGCATTTGTTTGTGGCAAATTACGCTTAAAATCTTCCATCATCATGTTTTCGTAATAACCCCCCAGGGTTAACGCAATGTCATTATATCTTTTAAAAGATCCAACGAGCCGTGCATCGGCTTCTACAACAAAAGCGCGACGTCGCCTTTCAAACATATTTTCTTGGCTAATGAGGGTGTTTCGATCACCATCAGTAAGAATTTTATGATCGTTTTCTCTTCCTGCACCAGGGACATCTATCCACTCGCGCCCTTGTTCATCTGTGTAACGTCTATATCCCACGCCTTGGAGTTGAGTAGCCCTTTGTTGTGAAGATTGAATTTGTTGTGTCCATTCATCTTGATACTGAGCCTCACGAGCGGCTAAATCATTTCTCCATCCTTCAGATACATCCCCCATTGTGAAATGTTTTAATGTTACCGCGCCCCATTTTGGATCTGGTACATAATAGGTAGCAATATTAATTGTTAATTTTTTAGAATCAAACGGTTGAATTTGCCAATTGATTCCTGCATTTAACCAGCGGGTATCTTCTGTTAAGCGTGTATTATCTCGTGTGCGTTTAAGAATTCTAATATAAGGGCCTAGAGCAAGATGGTCACTCACAGGCCAAGCCCATTTTGCACCTAAAATTTCTATATTTTGTCTGGGGAATTCTGTGCCCACTCGAATAAAATCCCCTTTTGCACCATAGGCTTCTTGCCCCGCTTCGGGTGTTTCATAATGAAAAACTTTAAATTGAAGAGCAATCATTCCTTGAGTTTTTTCTTCATTGTCGCTTGTCTGCGTATATGTTCCCCCCCCAATGCCTGTATTAAAATAGCCATAGCGAGTGGCGGAATATTCTTTGGCGTCTTTTTTCATTGCAAGCATTCGGGTGAGAAGGCTATTTTCTTCTTTAGGTTTTGGCGCAGCTATTTCAATATTTTCGTGAGGATGGTTTGGAGCGGAATATACCATAAAGGCCGGGATTTTTGCCGCATTACTTTCTACAACTAATGTTTTATAGGCTTCTAAGATTTCTGCTCTTAAGCTGTTATTGAGCGTATAGGTAATGTCGCTTTCAGGTGTGTTTTCATATTTAGAATAGATTTTTTTTAAATCTAAAATAATATTGGCATTAGTAGAGTTTCTTTTGGCTTGAGGGGAGCGCAAAATATCATTTACCATCCACACAATAGAAAGCCTTAATAGTTCAAATTGTGTTTTATAAGATGGGTGAATGTTAGAGATATTTAAAAGGTAATGCATGTTAGCTCGAGTAAAGGCGGCATAGGGTGGAACTCCAATTTCTTGAGTAGGGATCTCTCTATCTTGATTGGCATTTAAGTAGGGGAGATCCGCTTCATTATAAAGAGCGATAGCTTCTTTAATACTGGGGATTAAAACATATTGGTATGCCAGTTCTGAACTCGTATCATCAAAAAATTTATTGATAGCCAGGGCGCGATTTAAAGCAAAGCGCATTAAAAGCAACTCTCTTTGAGTTTGTGCTTCTTCAACAGATTCTTGGATGGCCTCTTCTAAGAATTTTCTTTTTTGATCGCTACTCAGTTGTTTTACTTTTCTAAGGGCTTTAGTCAGTTGAATTGCCGTATTCTGTGCCCACATGCGTACATCATCCCCAATGTCTTCTGCGCGAATCGTGGTATCGACGCCTTCGTCGAAGATAGAAGATGCTTCTTGTGCATAGAGATTCTTCGTGCCGATGGCACTCAGAATGACCAGAAGAAGAAAGAGTGTTTTACCAATCGAATTTAACATACATACTCCATGTTTCAGTTTTCGTGATCGCATGGGAGGCGGCGTCAGGATTAAAAAAGCTCATGAGATTTTTAGCTAGAGGGTTATCTAGGGTTTCATAAGAAATGACAAGAACAGGGCCCATATTAAAGAGCTTGCTGTCGTTATATGAGTCCAGAAAGTCTCGACTGCCTATATCGTAAAGTCTGTACTGTAATGTGAAAAATGAGCTGGTTTCTGTGGCTTTATTGCTATAACGATCTCGATGAACTTGGGGTAAGGTGTTGTTATCATAACCATCTACGTGCATATTGGTAATGCGTCCTCCAAATTGTAAAATAAGATCATCTTGTCTTTTAATAGACTTTATCCATTCGGCATCCATTTCTAACGTCATAAATCCATACTCTTTGAAATCATTTATTTTATCTGTCTTTAAGAGTGTTGTGCGATCAGAGTCATTTAAAACTTTGTGGCCGTAGGTTCTCCAGTATCTCTCTCCATTGTGAGCTACCCATTGGTTACCATTCAGTTCTGTATAAATATAATATTCTCCCGTGGCCATGAGAGAATCTCTTTTGGCTTCAGAGGCTTTAATGGCGGCCGTTTCAGCATTATAGTGTTTGGCCTCTAGTTGTTTTAGTTCTTCTTTCCACTCGGGAGAGGCATCTTGGGGAAGATTCATATGATTCAGCTCTGAATATTGACTGTCTTGTGCATTGAAAGATGGGTGTGCATAGGCTTTGGCATGAATAAAAAAACGTTTGTTTTTAAAAGGTTGGATGTTTAAAGCCAGCCCCAATTCTAGCCAATGTCCAAATTCTAAATTTCTCAGTTCATCTCGTTTAAAGGTGACAAGATTGGCATAAGGGCCAAGGGAGATAGGGCCATTATCAATATTCCAAAGATAATGTCCGCCTAAAAGTTTTAGGTTGTGTTGGAGAAATTCTTGATTTTGAGTCATGTCGAATTCTGATTTTAAAACATAAAACTCTCCTTTATTAGGATGTTTTACTCGGAGAATATTGAGTGGAATATGGAGAACATTTCTGGTTTCAGTTTTACCTTGAGAGCTTTCTGCTTGAATCTGTCTCAAGCCTGCTCCAATGCTCAGATGTTCTATGGATATGTCTTCGTATCTTCTTTCAATAGACCGTTCTTCAAAAATTCTTTGAAGAATCCCAGGTTCTTTGGGTTTTTCGGGGAGTTGATGAGTAAAGGGGGAATTTGTGGAATCCGATGTGTGATTAGGGGCGGTGTAGAGAATAAACGGAGGCATTTCTTTGGCATTTTTTTCAATGGCCATCGTATGTTGAGTTTTTAAAAGAGCACTTCTGATTTTATTATTGAGAACATAATCGATGTTTTCAATAGGTGTGTTTTCATATTTAAAATAGAGTTCTTCAAGATTTAAAATTAAAGTAGAGTTTGTAGGATTTCTTTTGGTTTCAGAAGATCGAAGTAAGTCATTAACTACCCAAACAATTGTATTTTTTAAAATTTCAAATTGGCTCACATAAGAAGGAGTAAGGTTTGAGATATTCAGTAAATAGCTAATATTATTTTTAGTAAAAGCAGCATAAGAGGGGACAGGAATGTCTTGGATATTTTGTTGATTGAGGGTGGCTGTTAAATAGGGGAGATCTTCTCTTTCATAGAGCGCAATAGCTTGTCTAATTGCAGGGATTAAAACATAGTTTACAGAAAGTTCATCGTCTTGATCAGAAAAAGATTTATTTAAATCTAGAGCGCGATTTAAAGCAAAGCGCATGAGGAGAAGCTCTCTAATATTTTGAGCTTCTTCGACACTTTCTTGAATGTGTTTAATCAAGAATGCTCTTTTTTCAGGAAGGTCGAAATTTCGCATATCTTCTAGGACTTTTTTAAGTTTTAAAGCAGTGTTTTGTGCCCACTGGTAGAGATCTTGAGTGATATCTTCTGGGCGGATGGTGGTATCGACCCCTTCGTCGAAGATGGAATTTTGGGCGTAGAGATTCTTCGTGCCTACGGCACTCAGAATGACAAAAATGACAAGGATAATGCGAATGTGCTTCATGACTTAATCCTGATTGAGTTCCCAGCTATTTTCTGAAAGTGTGGGAAGTGTAGTTACAAATTTTGTGCTGCTTCGTCCCATTCCTAAAAATGCGGTGGAAACACGCCGTGAGAAATAAAGAACATAGGCAATTTGTTCACTTTCTTCTTGGCTATAGCGGTCTTTCACAATGCGTCTTAAAACAAAAAGCCCTGGAATTCCTTCGTCAGAAACTCGGAAAGTTCCTCCGGCGTTTGGAGTGTCTGCAATCGTGAGGTCTGCCCAAGAGCCTTCGTTATCACTCCACAAGCGGACTTCATTTTTTCCAGCGATAAATCGGGTATCTCTTAGCCCCACATACACTTGAGGGGTTCTGCCCCAATGAAATCGAATAATTTCACTAAACTGTGGATCGCTTACCAAGGGTTTTAGCTCTAACATCATGTGATCTTTTTCAACTTTACTGAGGTTTAGCGTCATGGGCGCTTTTCCTTCGAAAGGTGGAAGAAGCATGGTTTTTTCTCGATCCAACACGAATTCAAATAAATCGCTTTGAGTGTCAGTGATGGGAGTCGCAAAATAAGCTCGAGTATGTACGATGTTCAGATTGTTATCGAGCTTTTCAAGAACGACTACAAAGGTTTCTTTGGCTTCATTGGAATATTGAAGAAGCGTCATTTGATATTCTGTGTTTGACGTTAACCCACGCCCCACAAAACTACCGGCTTGAATTTTAAGCGTATTATCAAAGTAATCATGTAGCCTGACAAAGTTTTGTAAGTCTGCATGTGCTACGAGTGAGGGTAGTATGAGGATGCTCCATAGAAATATAATGATTTTAGTTTTCATGATTATCTTCTCCTTCCATATTCAATATTGACGAGGGATTCTTTGATTTCTTTTACCCGTTGCCGTGTGTGAAGAATAAGCATTCGGCTATCGGGAAAATAACTTTTTCGCTCATTTAAGAAATTGTGAATAATTTGGTTTAAATCCCAAAGAGAAGCTCTTTGGCAATCGTAGTATCTTCTAAAGATAGAGTTTGCCAAATCCACCTGTGCCCAACCCGTAATGGCTTCAAATAAAATAAGTTCGTTTTTATCGGATCCCATGGCTTCCATTCGATCCAGCGCCAGAGAGAGGAGCTTAAGGGCATATTTCCCAAATTCTGCATAGAAATTATCTTCAGAGACTGGGCGATAGGGACAATTGGGTGCGTGCCGTGAAGGGTCTGGACATAAATGGTGGTGCTGAAAGTATGGGATGGTGTAGGTTCTATCAAAATTCAAATTTACATCGATGATGAAATTATAAAAATGAGAGAGGAGATTTGAAACCACTTGGTTTTCAAATTCTCCACCATTTTCAAATAAAACGTCATTGAGTTCCAAGGCTCTGTGAATGGATCGCAAGGTCAAAAGTTCAAAAGGCATGGGTTCTGGGCCCGGTCTTTGATAATTGTCTCGGGCAATTTGTAAACCTGTGACCAACGTTTCTCGAACTCTGGCGTAATTGCCGCTGACCATTCGGGCGTAGGATTTGTAATCCCTGAGCGTTGCTTCTGTCGAGGAACACCAGGTAGTGAGTCCTTCCCAAGGAGCATCTGCTGGAATTTTTGGAGTATCTGAAGGATGTCTGTGAGGATGATATTCTTCATCCACTCCGCCGCCGCCTCCTCCAACATCGGTTCCAATGCCTGCCCACGTGATAATAGGCATGCTTAAAAATGTTAAGATGAGCATAAGCCAAATATTTTTTGTTTTCATGATTGACTCCTTTCCTTGGGGGTTAAAGAAAAGAGTTGAAAATTAATTTGAATAACCTCTTTTCCTGTCCCTGGTTGACAACTAAATTTATCGTTCAGTTCCGCTCGGAACTCTTGGATAAACTTTTTTATTTCTTCGTAATTATTTTCAGTTACACAGAGGGTAAGAGAGCTGGGCTCTCGTTTGGTAATGTCTTCTTGATCAATAGATTCTTTTGCTAGATCCATCATTTGCTCATGAAATTTTTGTATGGCAATATTTTTAACATCTTTTAAATATTTTAATTTTGGGTGAACTTGGGTGAGTTTTCCTTTTGTGCCTTTTAAGGGTTCTCGTTTTAAAAGCCCAGTGGAAAGTAAAAAGGAAAGGGCGTGTTTGGCCTGGGATTTGGTAATTTTATTTTTGAGATGTTGGCAAATCCACTCTGGATCTTCTTTGAAATCTTTAAGATTGACCATTTCGTGGATGGCTACATAATACCAATGAGAAAGGTATTCATAATAAGCCCCATCAATTTTAAAGGCAGCATCATTTTTATCAGATATTTTTTTAAGTTCGCCAAAGTAGAAGTCTTTGGACTGCGATTGAATGCTTTGATTAAACATAACGAGATTTTCAAAATAGTGAGATTCTTTTTTGCTAAGCCCCAGCCCCACAACAAAATTTCTTAAATTTCTGTGGGTTAGGTTGCGTGAACCATCCATGACCCGTTTTAAGTAATTGGGAGATTGGAGCCCCGCTTTTCGGGAGAAAACGGAATAAGAATAGGAATGATTGGTTTTCTTTTTTTCGACATAAAAATCTTTCAAAAAATTTCTATAGTCTTTGTATTGGTAGAGATTGACTTCCATATTTTTTAAAATCAGTGCTTGCTAAGTAAAAGAGAATCGTTTATATGTCAACCTCAATTTTGGATTTTAAGTATTTTTTATTACCGTTTGGTAAGGGCGCTTTAATGAAACTATGTAGCATCTTTATTTTTTTGGTCATATCCATAGGCGGCATTGCAGAAGAACTGCCTTACTTTAATCCTTACTTAGAAACTTTTGAAACCATAGAAGGGAAACCAACCCTTTCTTCAGATAGAGTTATGTTTTTTGAAGATAGCCAAAATGCCAAACCTTGGCCTATTGAATTTTATAAACGCTTGGCTCAAAAAATAGAGAATGGCTTTATGCTAGAGTATGATTTTTTATTTTCCCAGAGTGGTCAAAAAATAAAAACTCCTATTCATTTTATCTTTACCGATCGGCTTTCTAACCAGGGTAATGCTTCCTATGTATATCAGGCATTTTATGCGGCTTTATATAAGGATAAGCATGGGTATGAAGCGATTTTAGTAAATCCCTTTGGAATTAAAGAAGAGGAGCTTCATTTTTATATCGCTCATGAGCTGTTTCACCTGTATTATCGATTGCAAAATAGAGAAATCCATCGGTGGATGGATGAAGGGTTGGCGCAATTTTTTGCGTATCAATTAACCCATTTTATTCCTCAGTTTCAGATAACCAAATATTTTGAAAATCCAGATGTTGCTTTAGAAGAATTTCCCGATTCCCAAGCCAAATACTATGGGAATAGCTTTCTCTTTTATTATTATCTTTATCTTCATTATTTTCCGGAAAAAGGGGATTTTAAGCGGTTTATTTCGATGAGCCATCCCAAAGAATTATTTGAAGAAGACCAGTGGAAGACAGTGCTTCAAGAATTTTCAATCGCAAAACTCTTAAATACCATTTACGTACATGACCAGAAACATTATTCCTTAAAACCGCTCTATGGAAAAGTGGTACCACTGGAAGCATTGCCCGAAAATTTTAAATCCAAAGAATATCTTTCTTTGTATGTAAGAGGATCGGATGAAAATTATGAAGCTACGCTTGCTTTAAAGAAAAAATTAAAATTGGAACACTGGGATGCGGAAACGGTGTATGTTATTCAGCCTGAATTTGGGAAAGTCCAAATTGTCAGTCGTTTAAATGATGAGTTGTCTAGCCAGCCGTATGTGATTGTATTTCTTCTTTACAAACCTTTTTAGCTCATTTAAAACTAACACTGGATCCCGGATAGTGCTTCGCACTTCCGGGATGACAAAATATTATGTCTATTAAATCAGATAAATGGATTCGAAGAATGTCTTTAGAACATCAGATGATCGAACCCTTTCATGAAAATCAAGTAAAAACGGGAGTGATTTCTTATGGGGTTTCTTCCTACGGATATGATATTCGTGTGTCTGATGAATTTAAAATTTTTACCAATGTCAATAATTCCATGGTGGATCCCAAAAATTTTGATTCAAAATCGTTTGTCGATTTTAAAGGGGATATGTGTATTGTCCCTCCCAATTCTTTTGCTCTGGCCAGAACCTTGGAATATCTTCGAATCCCTAGAAATGTATTGGTGGTGACACTGGGTAAAAGCACCTATGCCCGCTGCGGTATCATTATTAATGTAACGCCCTTGGAACCCGAGTGGGAAGGGCATGTGACACTTGAGATTTCTAATACTACGCCACTCCCCGCAAAAATTTATGCTAATGAAGGCATTGCCCAACTTTTATTTTACGAAAGTGATGAGCCCTGTGCGATTTCATATAAGGATCGCAAAGGAAAATATCAAGGCCAACGTGGGATTACATTGCCAAAACTCTAAATCATCCTATGCCCATCTATACGTATGAGCACGCTCTTTCATATCTTTTCTCTCTAGAGAAAAAAGGAATTACGCTCAGTATTGAGTCTACCCAAGAAGCACTAACCTATTTTAAAAATCCGCATCAAAAATTTAAATCAATTTTAGTAGCTGGGACCAATGGAAAAGGATCCACCGTAGCCATGCTGACATCGATTCTTGTTCAAGCAGGATATAAAGTGGGTACGTATATTTCACCGCATTTATTGGATGTTCGAGAAAGAATTCAGCTCAATCAAAAAATGATTTCTAAAAAAGAGCTTATTTATTTTATCAATGACACAAATCGGATGCTTGCTTTTACATCTATAAAACTTTCTTTTTTTGAGCTCATGACAGTCATTGCCTTTCGATATTTTGAACGAGAAAAAGTGGATTTTGCAGTTGTCGAAGTGGGGTTGGGAGGCCGGTTGGATTCTACCAATGTTTTAAGCCCTCTGGCTTCAGTGATTACGTCTATTGATTTTGATCACCAAAGACTTCTTGGAAATACCTTAACGAAGATTGCTCTAGAAAAAGCAGGTATTATTAAACCCAAAACTCCTCTGGTGACGGCTGTGGCACAGAAAAAAATTCAAAAACTTTTTCAAAAAATTTGCCATCAGAAACAATCGCCTATTTATATTTTGGGGAAAGATTTTTTGAGTGATCCAACACTATCCTTATCTTTACCCGGGAAGTATCATCAGCAAAAAAATGCAGCCTGCGTGTTGGAGGTTATTCGGTTATTACAAAAGAAGTGGGAGGTTTCTAAAGAAGCCATTCAAAAAGGGCTTTTAAAAACCGTTTGGCCAGGAAGGCTAGAAGTAGTTCAGAAAAAACCAAAAGTGCTTTTAGACGGTGCGCATAATCCAGCGGGAGTTCGGGTATTGCTTCGAGCGCTGAAGACAGATTTTCAGTATGATAAATTACATGTGGTCTTTGGGGTCATGGCCGATAAAAATTATCAAAAAATGTTTAGAATGCTTTTGCCGCATGCAGATTCTTTTTATTTTGTAGAACCTCCCATTAAACGCGCATTGCAAAAGCCGCTTCTTTTAGAGACGATGCCAGAACTTAAACATAAAATTGAGTTTTGTAGCGAAATCCCGGGAGCGCTATCATCCGTAATTTCTAAAGCAGGGAGGAATGATCTTGTGTGTGTGACGGGGTCTTTGTATACCGTGTCTGAGGCAAAAAAATACTTCTTATGAAATTAATATTTTTCATGCTGATTCTTATGATGAACTTTCCTGTTTTTTCAGAAGAAGAAGAGCCAAAAACACCCACTAAAAGTCTTAAAGAACAGATGGAAGAAAAACTTCCACTTCACTTTGTGGCCAAGCGCCATTTTCAAGATGTAGAAAAAGATCTGATTATTTTAGAAGGCAATGTGACATTGACCTATGGCGATACAGTGCTAACGGCAGGGAAAGTGACAGTAGATAAGAAAAAAAATCATCTTACTGCTACGGATAATGTGCATTTAAGTATTCCTTCTGAAGAAACTTTTGTGAAGGCGCATGAGATTTCTTACAATTATAAAACCCGCTTGGGCGAAATTATTAATGGGGAAGTAAAAAGTGGCTATTCCAGGCTTCGTGCTGAAAAAATCAATAAAGTGGGGGATAAAAAATATAATTTTTATAAAGGGACATATTCCACCTGTGAAGTGAAAGAAGATGAAACCTGCCCTTGGCAAATTTGGAGTTACAAAGCGGATGTTACCATGGGAGGATATGCTACCGCTGCACATCCTGTTTTTTTAGCAGGAGGTGTCCCCATTTTTTATTCTCCTTTTCTCTTCTTTCCCGTGAAATCAGAACGACAATCTGGATTTTTACTGCCAGAATTTGGGGGATCCGATATTTCTGGATTTCAACTTCGAAATTCTTTGTTTTTAGCCCTGGGGCGGTCGCATGATGCCACGACTTCTTTGGAATATTTAACCAAGCGAGGATTTAAAGAGGGATTAGAATATCGGTATATGTTAAATCCCTTAAGTTCTGGAAAATTAAATGCTTATTATTTACAAGATCGAGAATTCGTGCGTGATTTTGGATATCGGGAACGCTATGTCCTCACCTATGATCATGCCATTTACTCAACTCCAAATCTTTTTAATAAGGCGACAGTGAGAGTATCCAGCGATAGTGAGTATGTGAAGGATTTTCAAAAAGATATTACAGGGCGTCAAGATGCAGGGCTAGAAACAAAATTGCTTCAAGGTCTTACCACAGAAAATTTTTCTTTTAACCTCGAAGGAACCTATTATCAAAGCTTATTAAATAGCGATCCTCGAAAAACAAGTAGGGATATTATTCATCGACTTCCTGAATTTACGATGGCGATGAATCAATCCGATTATTTGGGATTAGACGACAAAATAGGAGTACCCTTTCTTTTTGGGACCAGTTTTTCATATGTTAATTTTTATGCTCTCGGAGGAGAATTTAAAGATACCAATAATAATGGTGTTTACGATGAAGGAACAGATTCATTACTGAGAGCTCATCGGACGGATATTTTCCCCTCTATTTCAATGCCCTTTAAAGTGGGAAGATATTTTGAACTGGTTCCACAGATGGGAGCCAGACAAACCCATTGGTGGCTTTCTGAAGGAGATCACAATAAAAATAGATTGATGCTCGATATTACGCCAGCCATTTCTACCAATATTAACCGCATTTTTAATTATGGAGGAAAAGTTGTTCAGAAAATAAAGCATTTGATTGAACCTAAAGTAACGTATCACTATTCTCCTTTTGTTATCTTAGATGACACCATTCCTGTTTTTGATGGATTGGATCAGTTGGCCACCGTTCATACAGCGTCTTGGGAATTTCAGAATCGATTTATTTTTAGAACTAGGGATAAAAAAACATCTGCTATTAATTATTGGGATGGCTTAAGGCTTGCGTTTAATCAAGATTATAATATTTTAACAGCCCAGAGTAGTAATGTATCTGATCGTCGTCCCTGGGGTGATGTGCGGGGAGTTTTGGGAGCTTCGTTGGCAGGCTTCACAGCGACCTCTGAAACCGATTATGATGTTTATAGACATTGGGTAACGCGTATTTCTCATGGTATGCAATATAATGATCCTTGGGCCAATGTGTATCGTTTAAATTATGTCCGAAAACGAAAAGAACCTTCTCATACCGTGAATGGCGGAGCAGGATTTCATTTTATTGATATTTTAAAATTTAATTTTTCATTAAACTACGATCTTTTTAATGATCGGTTTTTAGAAAAAATATATCAGGCCACATATTTTCCAAAGTCAAAATGTTGGGCACTTAATTTAAATTTTGAAGATAAAAGAGATAGTGGTTTTGCATTTAGTGCGGGGGTGAGTGTGCTTTTTGGAGAGGACCATCTTTCTCTGGCTAGGCTTTACCAGCAAGGAGAAGAACAAAATTTAAGATTACTGTCAGGCCAGGGAGATGATTTATAACGATGATTTTAGTGATTGATAATTATGATTCTTTTACCTTTAATCTGGTTCAATATTTAGGAGAATTGCGTTCAGATATTCATGTTGTTAAAAATGATGAACTTTCGTTTGCTGAGGTAGAAGCATTACATCCTACCCATATGGTTATTTCTCCAGGGCCGGGACTTCCTCAAAAAGCAGGGATGAGTCTTAAGCTTATTGAGCATTTTTATCAAAAATTTCCTATTTTAGGAGTGTGTTTGGGGCATCAAGCCATGGCGATGGTTTTCGGGGGATCCTTAAAACAAGCACCAACATTATTTCATGGAAAGACCTCTCGCATTTATCATGAGGGAAAAGGTATTTTAAAAAATGTGGAAAATCCTTTTTGCGCCATGCGATACCATTCTTGGATTATTGATCATGAAAAGCCCATTCATTCTGATATTGAAACTATCGCTTATACAGAGGATAACATTCCCATGGCCATTCAGCATAAAAAATATTTTGTTTTTGGTGTCCAATTTCATCCAGAATCTATTTTGACTCCAGAAGGAAAGAAAATTTTAAAAAATTTTTTAGAGATATCCTATGACAAAGCCCATCCTCTCCATTGATATTGGAGGAACTCATCTTAGATTTGCTTCTATAGATGATTCTGGCCATATTTTAAAAAAAGAAACCTATGCACATGCTACTCTTAGCAGAGATGATTTTTTTAAAGATCTCGATCAAAAAATCAATCAGTGGATTTCAGCGCATACCTGTCGAGCCGTAGCTATGGCATTGCCCATTGTGATGGATGAAAAAATGGGGGTTGTCTATGATGCTCCGAATTTACCTTTTTTAAGAGGACAAAATATTTATCAGCGTTTTTCCTCTTTAAAAGTTCCTTGGGTGTTAGAGAATGATGCCAATTGCGCCGCATTGGGAGAAGCCTGGTTGGGGCATGGAAAAGAAATTGATTCTTTTTGTTTTTTAACTTTAGGAACAGGTGTGGGGGGAGGATTGATTTTAAACCGAAAGCTTTGGAAGGGAGTTCGGGGGATGGCCTGTGAAATTGGGCATATTAAAATTGATTTTTCAAATCAGTTCCCCTGTTCTTGTGGTGATTATGGATGCTTGGAAGCGTTTGCTTCGAGCTCTGCTCTTCAAAAAAGAACTGGGATTACTTCAAAAGATCTCTATGAAAAAGCTAAAAAAGAAGATCCGGAGGCATTGGCGCTTTTTAAAGAAATGGGGAAAAAATTGGGAAGGGGAATTGCCTCGGTTTCTAATTTGCTCAATATTGAATGTTTTATTTTAGGGGGAAGGTTGTCAGGAGCTTTTCCTTATTTTTATCCTTCCGCCATTGATATGGCCAAGCATTCCTCAATGAAGGGGCCCGCAGAACATCTCGAGATTCTTCAGTCTCAATTGGGAGATGATGCAGGCATGTTGGGAGCTGCTTATCGATACCTTATTTTATAATGGAAAAGGGCGCATCCATTGGTTAGCCTCAAGTAGGGGGTGGATTCAGGATTTAGGTACTGGAAAACCTCCTAAACATCTTTTAGCCAAGAAAAAAATAAATCTGGAGGGGCATGAGATTTTTCCAGGATGGATTGATTCTCATGTGCATCTGTATCTTTTAGGGTCCAAAAAATATGAATTGGATGTTGGTTTTTGCTCCTCTCAAGATGAGCTTTTAGAAATATTAAAGGGAGAAGTGACGCCAAAAACATCTGGGTTAGAAGTGTGTGGATGGAAAGGGTCTGAGTTATCTCTTTTTCTTTTAGATCAAGTCTCTTCTTGTATTCCTATTATAGTTCGACGTGTGGATGAACATGCGGTGTGGGTCAATACGTGTCTTTTAAAAAAGGCAAATATTTTAAAAAAATATCCTACGGGTTTTTTGGCAGATAAAGCCATGAAACATCTCGAGCCTTTTAGACCTAAAGTATCCCCTCATGAAATAGAGGCAGCATTGATGGAAGCCGAAATCCAGTTATTATCTGATGGCATTACTTCCGTGCATGATATGGCGACTGAACTTCTTCCCTTAAAAACTTTAATAACGCTCATGCAGCAAAAAAAAATGAATCTTCGAGTGTCTTGTGCTTTGTATGGGAAAGAAGCGTGTAATGCTTTTCCAAAGCCACAGGTTAATCTTTTTAATCATCATTTAAATATTCGAGCTAAAAAGATATTTATCGATGGGGCTTTGGGATCGAGAGGGGCATGGCTTTCATCTCCCTATGAAGATAGTCCAGGTCATTGTGGTACGCCGCTCAGTACTGAAAAAGAACTCGTATCCACTATTCGAAAAGCGCTTCAAAACCAATTTCAACTTATTTTTCATGTATTGGGAGATCAAGCATCAATTTTTGTATTAGAGATTTTAAATACCTATTTTTCGCCCAAAGAAGTTCGAGACAGGCGATTTCGTTTTGAACATTTAGAAGTGTGTCATCCGAAGGTTTTGCCTTTAATGAAAAAATTTGGAATTATTGCCTCTGTCCAGCCCTGGCATATTGTTTCTGATCGTCCTTGGTTAGAAAAGCGTTTGGGTAAAAAACGAATGAACACTGTGGGTATTTTTGACAAAATGAAAAAAAAGGGGATTCCCTTATGTGGAGGATCCGATACGCCGATTGAACCGCATGATCCACGGCTTGTTAAAAAATTTGTTCATTTTTACACGGTGGGGGGTGCCTATGCGGAATTTTCTGAAGATACAAAAGGGACCCTAGAGATAGGAAAGTTGGCAGATTTTTCAGTGCGATCCAAAGAAAAAACAGAAATGACGGTTGTGGGAGGGGAAGTGGTATATGCTCGATAGGTATGAGCTATCTCAGGAAATAAAAATAGTAGGGAAAGCTATTGGTTTCCAGGAAGTAGGAATTTCACTGGCCCTGCCTTCTTTCCACTTTCCTTTTTATGAACGGTGGTTAGAAAAAGGATATCACGGGAAAATGATGTATTTGAAAAAACATGAACCCATCAAAAAAGATCCTAGGCATCTTTTCCCTCAAGCGAAATCTATTATCTCCTGTGCATTGAAATATAAAACATACAGTGAATGGGGAGATGAGTATCATGTGGTGATGAAGAAAAAACTAAAAGAACTTTTTAATAAAATACAAGAGTTTGCCCCAGAGGTAAAAGGGTATGTGTGCTGTGATACGGCTCCTCTTTTAGAAAAAAGTTTTGCCCAATGTGCCGGTTTAGGGTGGATAGGTAAAAATACCCTTCTTATTCATCCCCATTATGGTTCGCATGTTTTCTTGGGAGAAATTTTAATCAATATAGAGTTAGAAAGAGATCCTCTGCTCGTCAATCAGTGTGGTTCCTGTCAGAAATGCGTAGAGGCATGTCCTACGAAAGCTTTTATGGCTCCTTATGAATTGGATGCGAGACGGTGTATCTCTTATGAGGCGCCTGGGTGTGAGGTGTGCCAAGAGGTGTGTCCTTGGAACAAAGAGAAGAATTTTTCTTAGGATAATCGATGGTGTAATGAAGCCCCCGACTCTCCGTGCGCCGTAAAGAATGTTCAATAATAATTTTGGCTACGACAGCGATATTTCTTAATTCAATGAGGTCTTTGGTTAAAATAAAATCCCAATAGTATTCATTAATTTCTTCTTGTAAAATTTTTATTCTTCGATGGGCGCGTTCCAATCGTTTATTGGATCGAACAATGCCGACATAGTTCCACATGAAGCGCCGAATTTCATCCCAAAGATGGGCAATCAATACCAATTCATCGGAATCTTTAGCACGGCCGGAGTTCCACGGAGGAATAGAAGGAATTTTTTGAGATTTTAGAATAGGGGATTCAAGGGATTGCAATGCTGCTCGGTGGGCAAAGACAGCTCCTTCTAATAAAGAATTACTGGCCAATCGATTGGCGCCATGAAGACCTGTACAGGCAACTTCTCCAATGGCAAAAAGTCCTTTTAAAGAAGTTTGCCCATGGGAATTGGTGATGATTCCCCCGCACTGATAATGAGCAGCAGGAACGACGGGAATGGGGTCTTTTGTAATATCAATCCCAAGAGAAAAGCATTTTTTATAAATGTGGGGGAAATGTGCTTTAATAAATTTTGGCCCTTTATGGGTGATATCTAAAAAAACACAATCATCGCCTGTGCGCTTAAGTTCGCTATCAATGGCACGAGCCACAATATCGCGCGTGGCTAGAGAGCCATCTTTGGTATATCGTTTCATAAAGGCTGTGCCATCTTTTCGAATTAAAACTCCGCCTTCACCTCTGACAGCTTCTGAAATTAAAAATGATTTTGCCTGAGGGTGATAGAGGCAAGTGGGGTGAAATTGAAAAAATTCCATATTTGAAATGGCAACTCCTGCTCGGTATGCCATGGCAATACCATCTCCGGTGGCGGTGTCAGGGTTTGTGGTATAAAGATATACTTTTCCAGATCCTCCTGTTGCAAGAACGGTAATAGGAGCCAAAAAACTTTCGATTTTTTGTGTTTTGATATTTAAGGCATAGGCGCCCCAACAATGATCTTTTTTCAAGGGATCTAAGAATTTACGAGTAGTGATAAGGTCAATAGCCTCATGGTATTCAAAAATATGAATATTGGGGTGATGTTTGACTTTTTGAATTAAGGCGCAAGAGATAGCTTTTCCAGTGGTGTCTTTAGCGTGAAGAATACGTCGGTGAGAATGACCACCTTCTTGATGGAGATGAAATTCTTTTTTTTGCTGCTTTGTAAATTGTACTCCCCATTGAACGAGTTCTTTGATTCGAGCAGGGCCTTCCGTAACACAGAGAGTAACAATAGCAGGATCACAGAGTCCATCACCAGATTTCAAAGTATCTTGAATGTGTCGTGTAAAAGAATCTTTTTCGTCAAATACGGAAGCAATGCCACCTTGGGCATAGGAAGTGGCGGATTCTTCGAGCCGGTCTTTGGTGATGAGATGAACGTTTCCATGATCTGCTACTTTTAGGGCATAAGAGAGGCCAGCAATGCCACTGCCAATGACCAGAAAGCCACATTTTTTCATATTCTTTGTCATATCTCAGGTAGATACAGAGCGCAATGGGGCCTGTCTTATTCTGCTTGATTTTGTGCTGGAAACTCCCGTACCATAAACCTATATATGCATAAGCTCTTTCCCCTTAATATTCTAAAAGAAGGTCTTACAGAGCTCATCACTCCCTTTGGGGGAATTTTAGTGCTCATTAGCTTTGTTTTTTCTTTGGGACTTGGAATTTTAAGTCTTTTAGTAGGAGTATTAATTTTTGGTCCTACGACTTTGTTATTGGGGGATCGCCCCGTCATTTTGTGGATGATCTTGCCATTTCTGTATGTGTTTTATTTTTTCTTACTGGTTGTCTTTGTGGTTTTTCAAGAATTTTTTGTTTTATTTTATATTTCTAGACGGGAAGAAAAGAAAACTCCCTTATGGAGTATAGATGTACTTCAAGAAGAAGGGGGGAGACTTAAACTCTATCTTGTGACAACCGCAAAAGCTTTTTTTCGTATTAAAACATTCTTCCACTATTTTATGGTGTGGCCTATTTCTATGTTAGAGTATCAAGAAAATTTAACTTCCGATGTTGTGTTAGCTCGCAGTGAAAAAGTGGTTGGAGAAAACTCCTGGGCTCTTTTTTATTTTTTCTTATTTTTTGTAGTGCTGTATCTTTTGGCAATGTTTTTCCTAGGGCGTGTCATCACTCAGCTTTTATTCTGCCCCATTTTACTTTCCTATTTTGCCCTGTGCCTCATCGTCTACTTTAAACGATTAAAATCGTAAGCGGGTGAGGCTAGGTTATACGAACCGATGACAAATTATATTATTTGATATATATTATATATGTTTTAGGAGGCATAGCGTGAGTCCAACTGTAGTTATTATTGATGGAGCCAGATTTTTCTTCTTCTCGAATGAGGGGAATGAAAAGCCACATGTTCATGTTCAAAAAGGTTCCCATCTTTGTAAATTCTGGCTCGCACCAAAAGTTCGTTTGGCTCATAATAGTGGTTTTAAACTTCATGAATTAAGAAAAATTGAAGCCATTGTTTTGGAAAATAGAGAGATCTTTTTAAGGAGGTGGTATGAGTTCTTTAAGACTTGAAGATAAAATAAGATTAGAAAAATTTTGGATTATAGGTGGTTATTTACATATAAAAACAACATCTGGGAAAATTATAAAACGGCATAAATCTATTTCTCCAAAGCTTGAAAATGCAACTAAAGCACAGCTTTTAAATTTTGAAATTTTAGGGAGTGGCATTGGGATTCATTGGCCTGATTTAGATGAAGATTTATCGGCCGTTTTTTTAATTTATCCCGAAAGATTTAGTATGCCTCAAAAGAAAGCCTCATAGAAAATCGTAAGCCGACGACCGGAATCGAACCGGTGACCTGCTCATTACGAATGAGCTGCTCTACCAGCTGAGCTACGTCGGCCTAAAAAATACTCATATCAAGAATAGTCTTGAAACTTCAATCTTTTTTCAGTTAAGTAAGTGTTTATATGTCCCAACATCTTCTTCGTCCGACTGTTGCAGAGATTGACCTATCTGCTTTGGAATTTAATGTAAAACAATTGCAACAAAAAATTGGGCCTAAAGTATCCATCATGGCGGTGGTGAAAGCCAATGCCTATGGCCATGGTGATAGTGCTATTGCTGCGCGATTAGAAAAATTAAAAGTACCTTTTTTAGCGGTGGCGTATTTGGAAGAGGGGATTCGCTTAAGAGAAAATGGCATTAAAACTCCCATTGTTATTTTGACGGGTGGACAAGATCCTAAAACGTTTTCAGAGCTTTGGGCCTATCACTTAACCCCTGTATTTTATCACCTGGATTTTTTAAATGCGTATAATGCTTTTTGTAAGAAAAAAAATAAAAAAGGAACGGTGCACATCAAAGTAGATACAGGAATGAATAGATTAGGATTTACTTTAGAAAATGCTCATAAGTTATTTAAATCAATTAATAAATTTAAAAATATACAGTTTCAAGGAATGATGACTCATTTTGCCAATGGAGAGCGTCATAGTCATTTTAATGAAGCTCAAATTCAACTATTTCGTCAGTTAAAAAAAATAAGTCCCATTTCATTTCCCTATACACACTTGGCCAATAGCGGAGCTATTTTAAATGATTTTGGGGTGAATGAAAATTTGGTGCGCCCTGGAATTACGCTTTATGGAGCCTATCCCACCAAAGCACTTCGAGAAAAATTGGAATTAAAGCCTGTGATGACGTTAAAGAGTAAAGTGATTCAGTTAAAGAAAGTGAAAAAGGGAGATTATATTAGCTATGGATATACGCATCGCTTTACGCAAGATGGATGGGTTGCAACCATTCCCATGGGGTATGCCGATGGATTGATGAGAAATTTTTCAAATAAAGGTGAGGTACTGATTCGGGGGAAAAAAGCTTCTATCGTTGGAGTAGTATGCATGGATGTTTGTATGGTCGAAGTGACACATATTCCTGAAGCTGGGATAGGAGATGAAGTAGTTATTCTTGGGAAACAAGGGAAGAATCAAATAACAGTAGAAGACATGGCAGAACGTATTCAGTCTATTCCTTGGGAAATTTTATGCGCCGTATCATATCGAGTGCCTAGAGTAGTGCTAAAGTAGTTGCAATTCACCTTAAAAATACTCATAATCTGGGCGTGAAGATTTTAAGAGCCCTCGTTTCTGTCTCTAATAAAGAAGGCATTGTTGATTTTGTTAAAGTGCTTCGAAAACAAAAAATAGAAATTATTTCTACGGGTGGAACGTCTAAACTTTTGGAAGAAAATAATATTAAAGTCATGTCTGTGTCTGACTACACGGGATTTCCTGAAATTTTACAGGGGCGGGTTAAAACGCTTCATCCTAAAATTTATGGAGGGCTGTTGGTGAGGCGTGCCGATCCTCATCAATTAGAACAGCTTAAAGAATTTGGGATTTCAGAAATTCATATGGTGGTTATTAATCTTTATCCTTTTGAGCAAACCATTGCAAAAGCGGACTGTACGCTTTCAGATGCCATTGAAAATATTGATATCGGAGGGGTAAGTCTTATTCGGGCAGCTGCCAAAAATTATCAAGATGTCATTGTGATTACGGATCCCAAAGATTATGCGCTTATTTTAGAAGAAATGAATAAAAATAATCATGAAATTTCTTCTGAAACTCGTATGCGATTAGCTGTCAAAGCATTTTCTATGACGGCCGCTTATGATCGCCACATTTCTAATTATTTATATGGGCTCACGGATAATCAAAAAGATACGGATAAGTTTTTTACTCCCAGTTTCCAATTACGCTATCGAAAAGTACAAGATTTGCGGTATGGGGAAAATCCTCATCAAGGAGGGGCTTTGTATGTGGATGAAACTACCCAAGAGCCCTCTATTCCTAAAGCAAAAATATTGGGGGGAAAAGAACTTTCTTTTAATAATATTTATGATTTGCACCATGGATTAGATATTGCCAAAGAATTTAAAGAACCCATATGTGTCATTATTAAGCACACCAATCCCTGTGGAGTAGGACGGGATAAGCATAGCATGACCAAGGCGTTTCAAGCTGCCTTGGACTCAGATCCTCAGTCAGCCTTTGGAGGGGTTGTGGTTTTAAATCGAGAAGTGTCAGAGGAATGCGCGCTACTCATGAATAAGATTTTTTTAGAAGCTATTTTAGCACCCTCTTTTGATAAAAAAGCACTGTCACTTTTGGAAAAGAAAAAGAATCTAAGACTTTTAACGTTGGATTTTAACGGAGATGTTTCTCCAGAAAAAGTGGATTTTAAAAAAATTACGGGTGGATTACTGGTGCAGCATCGGGACCTAGGAACCATAGATCCAAAGCCTTGGACGGTAGTGACAGGTGAAAAAGTGTTAGACTCTATTCAAGAGTCATTGGTGTTTGCGTGGAAAGTCGCCAAGCACATGACGTCCAATGCCATTGTCATTGCCAATGCATCGCATACAGTAGGAATGGGGGTAGGGCAAACTTCTCGAGTGGAAGCAGTGAAACAAGCCTTAGAAAAAGCGCAAGGAAAAACCAAGGGCGCGGTTTTAGCTTCAGACGGGTTTTTCCCTTTCCGAGATAGTATTGATCTTTTAGAGGGATCTCATTTGGCCGCTATTGTGCAACCGGGGGGCTCTATTCGAGATGAAGAAGTGATTCAAGCCGCCAAAGAAAAAAAGATAACCATGGTTTTTACAAAAACTAGACATTTTAAACACTAATGGCTTCCTCTCCTAAAGAATGGTTGGTTCGAAAAGCCAAGCGCCACTATATTGGCCCCTTTGATACAGAAACCGTTAAAAAACTTATTCGAGAAGCAGAAATTGGTGCCTATGATGAAATTGCCCGTTCTGAACAACCTTGGGGATATGTTAAAGATTGCCCGCCTTTTTCACAATATGTAGAAGAAGAAAAAACCGTTAATCTCTCTCCGGAAGAAGTGACCTCCGTGACACAGCCGGGAGTGAAGGGATATACGGCTCCTCCTGTTTCTTCAAAGCCACTTCCTCCTAAACTAAAAGAAGTACCCTTGTCTCCAAAACCCATTGAGATGGTTCCTCTCTATAAACGCAGATGGGTGCCTTGGATAGGAGGGAGTTCTTTATTGGTGATCTTTATGGTTGTTATTTGGAGAATACTTCCTCATCCAGAAATAAAAAAACCTTTTGAGTCTGAGCTATCTACGGTTTCTGTCAATCAAAAAGAAAAAACGCCTCCTCTAGAAGAAATTTCTGATGTATTTCAAAAAGTAAATGTTTTATTTTACCAGGCCAAAATAGAAGAGTCGGCAGGAGAATATAAAAAAGCTCATGAGCTTTATCAAAAAGCGCTTAGCTTAAATCCAGCGGATGTCAGAGCCAAAGTCAGGCTTTTGGCTTTAGATCTTCAGGAAAATAAAAATAGTGATCAGCTGCGAACGCAGTTTTTAACCCTTCTCAGTGATCGACAATTGCCGAAAACATGGGTCGTAGAAATAGAAAATTATTTAGGACTATTAGATTTAAAAGAGAATAATTTTTCAAAAGCATTGCCTCATTTTCAAGTGGCTATTCAACAGGATTCTAATTTTTCTCCTGCACATTTTAATTTAGGCTACTGCTATTTTTATGAAAAACAATATTATAATGCTCGGAAATATTTTGAACGGGCGGTTCAATTACAGCCAAACCTTCCTCTCATTTATTTGTATTTGGGAAGAACACTTCAGAAACTCAATAAAAACGAAGAAGCCATTCGGGAATACATGAATGCTAATCGAATTAATCCTAATCTTCCTCAGTCGTATCTTTATTTAAGTGTTATTTATTTTAAACTAAATCAACGAAAGATGGCTTTTTCATTTTTAGAAAAAATGGTTCAACGAGATCCTGATTATGAGAAAAATTATTATAAGGATTTTCGATATACTCAAGAAGAGTTGAGCTATCGATTTATTATTCAGGCCTATTCTTTTATGCTGAAAGAAAAAGGAATTTCTCCGACACTGATGGCAGGATTGGGATTGTTATATTATCTGGATGGTAATATTGCTCAAGGCAAAGAATGGATTCAAAAAGCAATTCAAACCAATAAAGAAGATGCGACAGTGCACATGATCTATGGCTATGTTCTGCAAAAAGAAGGGGATTTAGAGGGGGCCTTATCGGAACTTAAAACGTCTCTTCGGTATCGGTATGAAAATAGTTTAACGCATGTTTTTATGGCAGATATTCATATTCGATTGGGATATTATCAAGAAGCTATTGAGCACTGTCGAAAGGTATTTAGTTTTGATCCTTTTTATGGAGCCGCATATCATTTATTAGGGGTGGCTTTGATTCATTTGGATCGAGTAGGGGAAGCTCAAGAAGCGTTTAATAAAACGTTGGAATATGATCCCAACTATTTACCTTCAAAAAAAATGCTCCTTCAATATTCAAAATGAAAGTTTTAATCATTGGTAATGGTGGACGTGAACATGCACTTTGTTGGAAGTTAAAACAAAGTCAGCAGGTGACAGAGTTATTTTCTTCCCCTGGAAATGCAGGGACAGCTCAAATTGCCCAAAATGTCTCTATAGGTATTCAGGATGTTTTGGGGTTAAAAACATGGGCTTTGGAGCATGCCATTGATTTTACCGTGGTTGGCCCTGAAATCCCCTTAAGTTTAGGTATTGTTGATCAATTTAAAAAGGCAGGGCTTTCTATTTTTGGGGTAACTCAAAAAGCAAGCCAATTAGAGGCCAGTAAAGTTTTTTCAAAAAAACTCTTACAAAAATACCGTATTCCAACGGCTCTTGCACAGATTTTTAATGCGTATGATCAAGCTTGTGACACTATTGCTTCTTCATCTGTATCGTATCCTTTAGTCATTAAGGCCGATGGCTTAGCTCAGGGAAAAGGAGTGGTGATTTGTTCCTCGGCAAAAGAAGCTAAAGAAACGTTGGATATGCTTATGAAACAAAAACAATTTGGGGGTGCAGGAAACAGTGTTGTGATTGAAAATTTTTTAGAGGGAGAAGAACTGTCTTATTTGGGATTAATGGATGGGAATCACTTTTTACCCTTAGCAACTTCTCAAGATCATAAAAAAATATTGGAAGGGGATCAAGGGCCCAATACAGGAGGGATGGGAGCCTATTCTCCGGTTTCTTGGTTTAATGATACGTGGGAAGCCAAAATTCAAAAAGAAATTGTAAATCCTCTGCTATCAGCATTTAAAAAAGAAGGGATAGAGTATCAAGGAATTTTATATATTGGTTTATTGATTTCTAAAGGAGTTCCTTATGTTTTAGAATTTAATGTTCGATTTGGGGATCCTGAGGCTCAGGTGCTTTTATGCCGATTGCAGTCAGATCTTTTATCTGTTCTCACTGCTACGATGCAAGGAAAGTTAAATACGCTTCAATTGAAATGGGATCCAAGGCCGGCGGTGGGTGTGGTCATGACATCCGGGGGATATCCCGGAGCATATCAGACAGGATATGAAATTAGTGGCCTAGAGGCAGTTCAGTCCTTATCGGATGTTACTTTATTTCATGCGGGAACTGTGTTAAAGAATGGGAAAATTTTAACGGCTGGAGGGCGAGTATTAAATGTAGTGGCTTTGGGGGAAACCTACGATAAAGCCATTCAAGCGGTCTATGAAGCGGTTAAAAATATTCATTGGAAAGATGCTTATTATCGAAAAGATATAGGATATCGAGTATGTCAAAAGCAAAAATTGCCATTTTAGTGGGGAGCGATTCAGACGTCGTAACCATGCAGGTAGGGACAAAGATTCTAAAAGAATTAAAAATTCCCTATGAATTTCATATTTACTCTGCCCATCGTACACCCAAAGAAACGCTCCAATTTTCTCAATCGGCTCAAAAAAGGGGAATTTCAGTGATTATTGCCGGAGCAGGGATGGCCGCGCATTTAGCGGGCGTCATTGCTTCTCATACGCTTCTTCCGGTGATTGGAGTTCCCATGGAAGGAAAGCTTCAAGGGTTGGATGCATTGTTATCGACGGTTCAAATGCCTAAAGGGATTCCTGTGGGAACCATGGCCATTGGAAAAACAGGTGCGGCTAACGGTTGTTTATTTGCAGCACAAATTTTAGCATTACAAGATCGTGCCTTATTGCATCGTCTCCAAAATTATCGTCAGAAAATGACTCAAGAGGTATTAAGAAAAAATGAAAAACTCCATTCCAAGTGATTTTCTAACTATTAAAGAAGTTTTGCAAAAAGGGGGAGTTATCTGTTACCCCACAGAAACCGTTTATGGATTAGGATGTGATCCTTTTAATCGGGCGGCCGTTGAAAAAGTATTTAAACTTAAAGAGAGGAAGTTGGAACAATCTCCACTTCTGTTGATTCCCAATAAAGAATGGGTGTTAAGGCTGGCTAAAGATATTTCTAAGACAGCCCTTCAGGTTATTGAACAATTTTGGCCGGGGCCCCTGACTCTTGTTTTAAATGCTTCTTCTCAAATTCCTTCTTGGCTTATTCGAGATGATGAAAGCATTGCCCTTAGGATTTCTTCTCATCCATGGGTGAGTGCTTTTTTAAATTATTATGGATTCCCGATTGTTTCTACCAGTGCTAATAAAAGAGGTGCTGTGAGCAGTCAATCTTTAAAGGATGTTAAAACTTATTTTCCTCAAGGCATTGATTATACGGTGGACGGTGGAGAACTTTCTTTTTCGAGAGGATCTACGATTGTCTCTGTGAGAGACAATACCATTCAGCTCATTCGTTCGGGAGATGTTACTTTAGAGCAACTTAAAAGAATATATGGCCAAGGTTCGCCCCTTTAAAGCTTTCTTTTATAATCCTCAAAAAATAAAAACATATGAAAATGTTTTTGTTCCCCCATATGATGTCATTTCTAATGATGAGAAAAAAAGATTTTTTAAAAAAAGTCCCTATAATTTTGCTCGGATTATTTTAGGAAAAACAAAAAAAGATGGGTATAAAACCGTCGCTAGGCGGTTTAGGGAATGGCAGAAAAAAAATATTCTTGTCCAAGATTTTAAAGAGTGCTTTTATTTTGTGGAACAAAGTTTCCCTCATCAGGGGCACAAGGTTCATCGATATTGCATTGCGCTTACGGTGAGCCTGGCTGATTTTAAGAAGAGATATGTTAGACCTCATGAGCATACTTTAGAAGCTCCTAAATCAGATCGGCTAAAAATTCTTAAGGCCTGTCAGGCAAATTTAAGCCCTGTTTTTATGATGTACGAGGATTCGACACGATTTCTAGAAAAAAGTATTTTAAAGGGTTGCCATCGGCCATGGATTCAAGCCAGAGATCACCACGGAGTGGTGAATAAAGTCTGGAAGATAGCGGATGATCGGCTCATAGCTCAAATCCAAAAAAAATTATCCAACAAAATATTTTATATTGTCGATGGACATCATCGATTTGCGACAGCGCTTCGATATCGAGAGCTCCAAGGAATGTCCGGTACTCATGACTTTGTGTTGACGATGCTTGCCAATATGAGCGATCCAGCTTTGGTTATTAATCCTATTTATCGCTTGTTACCTAAAACTTCTGATTTTGATAAGGGAAACTATCTTAAAACGTTAGAGTCTTTATTTTATATTCAAAAAAAGAAAAAGATTTCAAATTTAAAACCTCATCAGTGGGGAATTCTGTTTTCAAAAGATCCTTATTTTTATGAGCTTTCATTAAAGGATAAAAAAAGAATTTTGGAAAAGATGAAGGGCTCTAAAGAAGTCAAAGCATTGGATGTGGCTATTCTTCAGCAGGTCATTATTCCTGGACCCTATATATCATCTTTGGAATATATCAGAGGGGTGGGAGAGCCTTTTCAAAAAGCATTAAAATTGATTCGATCAGGGAAAAGTGAAGTTCTATGGTTTGTAAAGGAACCGACTGTACAACAACTTAAAAAAGTTTCCGATGTTCAAGAAGTGATGCCCCCTAAAAGCACCTATTTTTATCCCAAACTTCTTTCAGGTACTCTGATCCGGATTCTCTAGTAGTCATCCTCCGGCTTGACCGGAGGATCCATTTTTCTAGATTCCCCGATCAAGTCGGGGAATGACAAAATTGGATTCGTCTCTTAATTTAAATTTACCGAAATACCTAAAATAACCGATTTGTCTCGTGTGCGGGTGAATTGGTTTCGATTGATGAGGTGAAGATTTACTTTCTCAGTAAGTTGGTGTTTTAAAGCGGTATCTAGGGTTTTTAAAAACATGTTGTAATAAAATTGGCTTCGGAGTTCTTGGACAATTTTTTGTTCCATAAAAAAAGTAGGTCTTTCGGATACGATATTGTAGCCGACCTTCATTTTATCAAATACCAGATTGGATACCCCTAGGGAAGGTTCTTGAAAATTAGGGCTAAAGCTCATTGCGATATTTCGACTGGATTCTTTTTTGAGGGTGTTCGTGATTTTTTTTGAGTAATGAGCCAATTCCATAATCTTAGAAAAGGGAGAATCTTTGAGAGCTTCTGCTACATTATCTTGCATCGTATCTTTTAAATTATCAAAAACAAGATGTGTCATGTGAGACGTATATTCTTGAAGAAGTTTTGTTTCATAGATTTTCTCTGCTGCTCCTCCCAGAAGGGGAGGAATGCTCAAATTTAAAAGTTTAAAACGGTTTTGCTCTTGAAACAATGTTTCTCGAAAAGAAGGAGTATTAAACGTAGACATAAGAAAGCTCAAAGGCGTTTTGGGTTGAGAAGGAGATGGGGATATGTTTTGGTTGCTGAGATCTTGCCCATAGGCAATGCCCAAAAAGGGAATACAGAGTAACAAGGTAAAAATAGTCTTCATAGGCCTTCTCTTCCTACCTTTAAATAGTGCAAAGAAGGGGCCATTTCATAAATCTATTTTATTAATAAGTATATGTAATTATTATGCTTTTTTGATTAATTTTAGATGAGAATATCATTAAATCATCATAGTTGCTTATATTTTAAGCGTCGATGATGGCCACTAAACAAAGGATTCATAAAAATACAGTAGTTTTATGAGGTTATAAGGGATGTTTAAAAGCGATACTGAATTCCGAAGATAACTCTCTTTTCATTATTGGCCGAAAAGAGATTCATATTCTCGATCAGGATTTTTGTATTTTCAGAGAGTTTTTTGGAAACAATGGCTTCTAAAGTTTTATCTTTGCTGTGATAGGAAACATTCGTGTCAACTCCCGAATTTAATGAGTTTCCCATAGAGAGCACCGGTTTAACATAATCCGTTCCTACATTAATCTTAGGGGTGAATTTATTTTTTTCGAGAAGAATGTCTGAAGAAGTTATTACGGGTATGGCTTGTACCGGCGTAGAAGGAGCAGCTTCAAGATCAGGGAGAAAAGAGTTTCGAATATTCTTTTTAAAATATCTTTTTATTTGAGATAGGGCTTGAGAGAGACTGGCTTGGGTTGACTGGTTCATCAATTCTTGAGCTCTGGACTGGTTGGTGAGAGAAGTACTAACTTGGTCTGTGGTAAATCCATAAAGATTCTTAAAGGTAGGGGCAATGGTTTTTTGAGAATAGCCTAAGATGTTTTTGTAAAGGAGAGTGGTTTCGGAAAAATCTATATTTTTTTCATCAAGTTTTGTATAGGAAAAATCGATATCAGACGATAGACCGAAGGCAGAGGGAGATACAATCGGCATCAAAAAGGCCCATATCAAAAGAACGTTCTTCATAGCGACTATCCTATGGATGCAATTACAATGCCATGTTTTTAATAGAATTTCTTTGCTTAAGTGCTTAAAATTACAGTGTTTTTTTTGATGCCTTATTTTCATTTTTAACCTTTAACCTGCTATATTTTTAACAGGATGACAGTTTTTGTCAATTATTTCAAGAGTTTGGTGTGTAGTGTTTTAATATATTTAGGATGATTTTTTTTAACTCAGAATCTTTTAAGTGTGATTCTGAATTTTTCCACACATTTAAACTCATCACTTCTTTATCGGAAAGAGGCGTTTTTTCTTGAGCTTTGGCCGGAAGCGAAGATTTTAATTCTTGTGATATTTCTCCTACTTTAAAATAAATATCATTTAATTGAATTCGTAACTCTTTAGAAATTTTATGCATGAGTTCAGATTTCATGAGCTGAATTTGAGTGAGCCACGTTGAATTTGCAACGGTAACCGTAAGATGATGGTTCGATAATTTTAAAGGTTGGCAGCGTTTTGAAATCTGAGGGCCTACTAATGTTTCCCAATGGGTCCAAATTCGATATTCATGAAGTTTAGAAGACCAGTGTTTTTTGAAAAAAAAATCTTGAAGAAAAGTTCCAACCAACGCGAGAGGAGGGCTTTTAGACATTCCTAGGCTGCTTTATCATCCTCAAGAAAATAAATTTTCCCAGCGGCGATTTCTCGAAGGGACATGACGGCCGGTTTATTACCGGTCATCGAAATTAAAGGTTCAGAACCTTTTAAGAGTTGCTTTGTTCTTTCAGTTGCAAGAATAACCAGCTCAAATCGGTTATTTACTTTTTCTAAACAATCTTCAACGGTAACGCGTGCCATAAAATCTCCTTTCCCATATCTCTAACAAATGATTGAACGAAAAGCAACCCTATGTTAGCGTCCTTCCCATGGTTCGTTATCTTTTGGTGATGATGATTTGTTTAGGGCATGTGGCTTGTGGATATCACTTTTATAGTGTCAAAGAGTCTTTGCCCGGAGGGGTTAAACGCGTTTCAATAGCGACCTTTAAAAATGATACGAATGAAGCAGGGATCGAGAATACGTTTACCTCAGCTTTAAGAAATGAATTTTTTAAAAGTAAAGTTATAAAAATTGTAGATTCTCAAAAAGCAGAGGCAGAAATTATTGGCCGAGTAAAACAGATTTCCATTGATCCTACGGCTCAGTCTGAGAAACAAATTTCTTCTCGAGGAACCAAAATTTTAGCGTTGGAATATAATGTAAATGTGAGTGTGGATGTTTCACTTATCCGAAGACAAGATCAAAAAGTGTTGTGGGCGAGAACGGTGAGTGATTATAGACGATACTCTGCGGGTGAGAATTTATTGCAAAATGAGACTAAACAACGGGAAGCATTTGAAAAAATCGCTGTCTATGTCATGGAACAAGCACATGACATGATGTTTGAAAATTTTTGAAAAACATGGCGTCACCTTCTTTTGAGTCTTTACGAGATCGAATCCAAAAAAAAATAGGCCCCGTTTATTTCTTGATTGATGAGACTCAGTTTTTTTCAAAACATTTAATTTTAGAGGTAAAGAAAAAATTTTTAAAAAAAGTTACTTCTGAAAATTGTCGCACTTTTTCCAGCGAAACGATTTCTTTGGAAACCTTAGAAGAAGAGATTAATGCTATTTCTCTTTTTACTCCCCAAAAACTTTTCATTTTTACCGATGCTGATCGCATGTTAAAAAATACAGCTCTTTGGTTTTCTGAGCTCTTTAAAAAGGAAATTAAAGAATATTGTTTTGTGTTTGTGGCTTCCAAAAAATCTTCTCATGCTCTTTCTCGTTTTTGTGAAAAAGAAGAATGCTTATTTGAGTTTAAAAAACCGTATGAATCTCAAGTTGGGCATTGGATTGAGTGGATTGGAAAGTATTATCAAAAAACGATTTCTCCAGTGGCGAGTGTCTTATTACAAGAAAAAGCAGGGGGGGATCTTTTGGTGTTAGAATCTGAAATTGAAAAATTATCTATATACGTTGGAGATCAAAAGAATATTACGGAAGAGGATGTGAAGGATCTTTTGTATGAAACGCGAACACATTCTATTTTTGAACTGTTAGATTATTTGGGAAATCGAAAAAAAGATAAGACTCTCATTGTTTTATATAAAATGTTGGAAGAGGGAGAGTCTGAAATTTTTATTTTTACCATGGTCTTAAGATATTTAAGAAATCTTTGGAAGGCTGTGGAATGGAAATCGCAAAAATCGGATGTAGAGGTACAAAAATTGTTGGGAATTCATCCCTTTTTTTGGAATGAATTTCGAAAACAACGGGATCAAGCATTAAAGCTGCCTTTTGAACGTTATTGGGAAAAAGCACTGGAAACAGATCATCTGCTCAAAAGTGTTAATATTAATAAGAAAGATATATTGATCAATTTTGTCAATACTCTTTGATTACGTCATTCTGAACGTAGTGAAGAATCCCTGAGATCCTTCGAACCTTTGGTTCTCAGGATGACTTTTTTAGGTTTTATTTAAGAAAGTGTGTTGAATTGTTGAGTGAGACGAGAGATTTTACGGCTCGCGTTATTGGGATGAATGAGTTTTGTTTGTGCAGCTTTATCAATAAGGGGGATGGCTTTTTTAAGCGCCAGTTGAGCGGCATTTTTATCTTTCTTGGAAATAGCTAAACGAACAGCTTTAATTGCTGTAGATACTGTGGACCTGGCGGATTTATTGCGTTCGTTTCTACGTCGATTTTGACGGATGCGTTTAATTGCGGATTTTAAATTTGCCATAGGGAGAAACTTTTAACACCTCTATATTTTTAAGTCAAGTTTTCAAGTCATTCTGAAGCGAAGCTGAAGAATCTAGATCCTTCGCTTCGCTCAGGATGACAAATAAACTTATTCGGAAGTTTCAAACACTTCGCTTAAGTCGTACGGAATTCCTTCAATAGAAGCATTCGCTAAATCTGAGCGATGAATAATCGCTTCTCCAGGATTTGTCGTAGCCAAGTTCCAGTTAAAGGAGACAAAATATCCTCCATTGGCTCCGTTTTCTTGCGGAATACGGGTAATAAAACCAATATTTCTTCCACTGTTATCCGAAATAGGCAGAGTCAATTGTACATCGGGTTCTTTTCCTGTAGTCGGAGCAAATAGGCCTGCTACTTCTAAGCCCAGATAAAAAACAATGTTATTCCATTGTGGAACTTCAAGGGCTACGGCTGGGAGTTTTCCTTCGGCTACTTTAGGCAGAGGACGTCCACCCGGAAGTGTACCAGGATCTCTTAATCTAAAAGCGGGATTATCAAATACTTTTGCAGGGACAGACAAAAATACAGTGGCGGGAACATTTCCAATTTGAGGAATCAGTTCCACAAAAGCACCTTCTAAATCTGGAACATCCAATTTAGCACCGACTGTAATTTCTTGCCCTGACAGGGGTAAAGATAATGTGACAGGATCGCCAAACGTTACTTTCACATTGGGTAATTTAATTTTTGGATTAAGCCAGTTACATTTCCAGGCTCCTCCAAATACGATAATTAAGCTTAAGATGGCCATCATTCGGCCAGCTTTATAGAGATTTTTAGTATTCATAAATACCTCCCTTTTTTAAGAAAATATCATGCTTTGGAGAAGTGAAACTGTCAAGAAGTGATTTCTTGACTTTGTAAAATTTTAGTGTATTTTTTACGCATGTTTAAGCATTTTTTTTCTTTTTTAAGTATTTTTATCTTTCTTGTCTCCGGTTCAGCCTTCGCCAATATTGATTGGGCTGGAAATTTTTCCCCTTCTTTAGAACCATTTGCTTTACCTCAAGACGGTGGTTTTACTGTATCCCTGGAAGTTTATAAAACAGGAGTGACAGAAGTTGAGGGGCAAGGAGAGGGGATTTTTGCTCGTTTTTATGTAGATGTACCTCATGGCGTATATTTTCCTATGACGTATGTGGGGGATCACGGGAATAATGATATTTATGCGGTGTATTTAGCTCCCTTTGTTTTAAATACAGGGCTTTATCAAGTAGGGGTGGGAGTGAGCGATCATTCTTCGGCACAAAAAACCACTCACTGGTCAGAGGGAAATTTTTACTGGGTGACGAAAGAAAGTTACGGTTATACCAATACGTCTTATCCCAATCATGAGTGGATGAATTCTTTTCGGACATTAGAAATTGTGAGATCTAAATCCATTCCGCCTATCTTTAATAATAAAAAATAATAACTGTATTATAAAATTCTAAATAATCTCTTAAATATTTCTTAAGAGATTATTTAGAATTAGTAATCTTTATATCTTTGATAGACGATGGGGATAAGCTCAAAGGGTTTTTGATCCGCCTTTGCGCGAAGAAGTTTTAAGTACTCTGCATGGGTCCAAAGAAGAGGCGTGGCAGAGCCTGTCGGATGCCCTAAAAGAGTGTCTTTATCCCAGAGTTGTTCTGAAAATAAATATCCTTCATTTGAAAAGCCTTCCAGAGTTTTAATATACTGATCCAGAGTATTGATGATAACTTTGGGATTGGCTTTGCGTTTAAGTTGTAGTGCCAATTCATATTGGGCACGCTCTCCCGTTAAAAATGTCCAAAGCCTGCCTCGGCCTTCTTCTCCATATCCATCATAGAGATAGCGATACCAGGCGGGGCCTTGAGGGGTTATGACTTTTATTTTTTCATCTAATTCAGCAAGAGAGTCTAAAATGAATTCATTGGTAGGAGATCTGACGCCATAGCGAACCAATTCCAGAAAACCTCCATCAATAATTTCTTTTTCAAGATAGGTGCCACTAAAATTGGCTAGAAAAATATTTTTATTATCATTAGGGTCCCAAACCGCTAAATAATCGGGATCACTGGCAGAAAAACGACTGGCTCCGTCTAAACGAAGATAGTACCGCCCATTGCCCCACAGACCAGAAGTGGTAAAGGTCCAGGCTTCAATATTATTACCCGGAGTTAAACTCCACTGATCTGCGGTTTGAAGCCAAATTCTAGATTCTTCTTGGGCTCCTTTAGCTTCGGCAAAATCGGCTGCGCATACGAGAGCTGAAATTTCTGCGGCTACGGTCGACGGAGAAATGCCATAATTTTCTTCCCATCGTTCTTGAGATGTCCAAGGACCAAATTGGGTAATAAAATTGGCTGCTTGTTCGATCATGGGCCAATAGTCACTGATGGCAATTTCTCCTGCTTGCCACAAATGCCAGGCTAAAATAATGGGGAAAGACACCTCGTCCATTTGGAGCCCTTGCCAAAAAGAAGTGCCATCTACCCATGTGGATTGAGGGAAGGATCCTTTTTTAGAGAGGTTTCTTTCGTCAAAGGACCACAGACCGTCTTCTTGAGTATGTTGAATCCTTTTTAAAAATTTTAAACAATTTTTAGCTGTTTCAAAATCATGAAGACTCATCAAAGCTCTGGCTGTTTGGAAAAGATCCCTGGGCCATACCAAATGATAGCCTCCGGTACCCCGATCTTCGGCGTACAAAAATAAATTTTTTAAAAAAGAATTTTCACTGTTTTGATCTCCCCAGGGAACGGAGAGAGAGGCCACAATGGCACCCGGATAGGTCTTATCTTCATGGCTTTTGAGGAGAAGTGTAGAGGTATAAAATTCCTGTCCTTGATCATGAGATAAAGAGCTTAAATTTAAGAGTTTATTAAAATAAGAATGCCATTCTTGGACATATTGTTTTTTAAGAGCGTCACTGTTTTGGGAAAGAGCCTCTTTTGTTTTTTGAATGACTTCTTCTTTTGAAAATCCAAATCCCAGGACAATGGTAAAAGAGGTGGGTGAAGTAGTTTTTGAAAGAGGAATTTCACCGACAAATCGGATGTGTCCTTCTTTGGCTTTGTCATAAGAAGGGGTGAATGAAAATTTTTGTGACAATTCTGTTTGTCCATCGGAAGTTCCTACAAAACCCACTGAAGAAGTAAGTGGCAGAGAAGTGCTTATTACTTGGTAATAATTTTTTTCATGCGCAATCCATTGGTTGTCTTCAATAAGACCCGTGTCGTGGTAGCCACTGTTATTGGCTCTGGGGTTATGTGCTAAATAAAAGTGAAGGCCAGGGATTTTGGGAAGGATGCTATATTGAATAAATATATGCTGGCTTTCAGGATGCGTAAAAAAATCTTTAATGAGCGTATAGCGCCCTTCATGATCTTGAGTTGTGACTCGAAAAAGAGGAGCTTCGTCATCTAATCGCTCGATGGAGTGAATGCCATTTTTTTCTTCTTCAATAAATGTTTTTCCATCGGAAATTAAAAGCTCTGTAGATTGGGTTTGGGCGGCGTCAATGGTTGGAAAATAGGTTTCAGTTAAAATTCCTTGAGCAATCGTAAACCATACTTTTGAAATAGGAGCTGTTTCTGAGAGAGGAGAGTAATTGCCATCTAAATCATAGGCTTCATATGAAGTTCCTACAGCAATTTTTTGAGCAGAGGCCCAATGAGGGGGTTGGCCGGGTTTTCCAGGTGCTTCGCCGGCATGTACCGCCGAACATAGAATACATAGAATGAGTAGAATAAGTTTCATCATGTGGAAGATTGTTTTTTGGTGTTTGAATCAAAAAATACTGCAAGAATAATAATCGCTCCTTTAATAACCATTTGATAAAAAGTAGGAATATTCATAAGACTCATGCCGTTATTAAGAGTTCCAATAATAAAGGCTCCTAAAATAGAACCCGTAATGGTTCCAATGCCTCCCATGAGGCTTGTTCCTCCAATCACCACAGCGGCAATAGCATCGAGTTCAAATAAATTTCCAGCCGTGGGCATAGCGCCATTTAAACGAGAAGTTAAAATAATCCCGCTTAAACCCGATAAAGCTCCCATTAACACATAGACAAAAAACATTACTTTTTGAGTGGGAACGCCGGAAAGGCGACTGGCTTCAGCATTGCCTCCGAGTGCATAAATATACCGGCCAATGGTCATTCGATTTAAAACAAAATTTGCTCCGAGCGCGACCAATGCTAAGAGAAGAACGGGGATAGGAATACCCTTATAATTAAAAAATATGTACGTTAATCCTAGAATGAGCGAAATATTAAAAAGAGCAGAAATAGAAATTTTCCCAGTTTTTGTTTTTGTTATCTCAGCGAAAGCGGGGATACATAAAAACCCTCCCATGATGATGAGAGAGACGATGGGAGAAATATAGCCATTCCCAACGGATTGAAACTCTGGGCTCATCGGGGCAATGGCAATTCCGTTTGAAAAAATAAGGGCTAGCCCCCGAGCAATGACCATCATGCCAAGGGTGGTAATAAAGGAGGTGATATTTTGTTTTGTAATCCAGTAGGCATTAAAAAGACCGCACAAGATTCCTGCCACAATGGCTAATGCACAGGATAAAAGCGTTCCTAAAATTCCCATCTCGGAAAATCCCCAATTGACTTGTGAAAGGCCAATGACAATTCCTGTGAGAGCCACGACGGATCCCACAGATAAATCAATGCCAGCAATTAAAATAACAAACGTCATTCCAATGGCTAAAATGCCATTAATCGAAACTTGCCTGGCTAAATTGGTTAAATTTCTAGGGGTAATAAAAATGCCATCGGTTAAAAAGGTTAAAAGAATGGCAAGCCCCACCAGGGCTAAAAGAGTGGTATATTTTTTCCACTCAAACTTCATGCGGCAATCCTCGTGGTTGCCTTGGTAGTGGCAAGATGCATTACTTTTTCTTGAGAAGCTTCACAAGAGGGTAAAATTCCGGTGAGGCATCCTTGGTTTAAAATAGCTATGGTGTCTGACATTTTAAGAACTTCTGGTAAATCAGAAGAAATGAGAAGAATAGCTACTCCATTCCGAGCCAGTTCATTCATCAGCGTATAAATTTCAACTTTAGCACCGACATCTACGCCTCGGGTGGGTTCATCCAAAAATAATACTTTAGGTTTGGTGAGAAGCCATCGGGCCAAAAGTACTTTTTGTTGATTGCCTCCACTTAGGTGAGTCATGTCTGTCCGAAGGCTTTGTGTTTTAATTTTAAATTGTTGAACAAAATTTTTAACAATTTCTTTTTCTTTGGGAAGATTAATAATTTTTTTATGTGAATAGTGATGGAGCGAGGCCAAAGTCATATTATCTCTGACAGAACGTTGGGGAATAATGCCAGAAAACTTTCGATCTTCGGTTAATAGAGACAAACCCGATTCAATGGCGTGCCTTGGAGAAGAGGGCTTAAATTCTTTTCCCTGTAAGAAAATATTTCCAAAGAGGTCAAAATCTGTTGCTCCAAAAAGGGTATTGATAAGTTCTGACCGACCAGCACCCATGAGTCCTGAAAATCCTAAGATTTCACCTTCTCTCACTGAAAAAGAGATATCGTTTAAGATTTTTTTCCCTCTATCGGTACGGCACGTTAAATGCGATACTTCTAAAACTGTTTTTCCAAAAGAAGGGGTGCGGGGGGGATACATTTCAGAAATTTCTCGTCCCACCATGTCTGTAATGATCTGGGTAGAGGTGGCGGACGTTGTTATTTTTTGAGCCACGAGTTTTCCATCTCTTAAAACAAAAATTTTATCAGATATTTCAAATACTTCTTCAAGTTTATGAGAAATATAAAGGCACAAAACCCCTTCCGATTTTAATTTTTTGAGCACTAAAAAAAGTTTTTTAATTTCTTTATCTGTTAGGGCTGAAGTAGGCTCGTCTAAAATGAGAATTTGTGTTTTATGACTTAAGGCTTTTGCAATTTCAATCATTTGTTTTTCGCCGACACTCAAATATTTAACCGGAATGGTCGGAGAAAGAGAGATATCGAGTTCTTGTAAGATTTTTTGTGTGGACTGATGAAGCGCTTCTTTATCAATGATTCCAAGACGATGAGGTTCTTTTCCGAGAAAAATATTTTCTGCAATTGAAAGTTCAGGAATAAGATGAAGCTCTTGATGAATAATAGAAATTCCTTTTTTTTGCGCTGATTTGGTAGAAGAGAAAAAAACAGGTTCTCCCAAGATCGCAAGAGACCCTGTAAAACTTCCCTGAGGCCATACACCACTTAAAATTTTCATGAGCGTTGATTTGCCTGCGCCATTTTCACCAACCAAAGCAATGATTTCTCCAGCGTGGGCTTCGAAGGTAATAGAGTGCAAAACAGAAACAGAACCGAATGATTTTGAAACATTCGAGACGCTTAAGAGAGGGTGAGCGACCATCTTGATTTCCCTAACGGCTTTTATTTTTGATATATGTCTTTGGCTGAGTGAAAACCCGTATCTATAATTTGAGTTTTAATATTCTCTTTGGTGACAGGATATACAGGAGTATTGATTGTTTTTACTTTTGTTTTTCCATTTGAAATGAGCTCATCAAATTTTGGAGGTTCATTTTTGGCTAATTGAACAGCGGTTCGTGCCGCTGCTTCGGCCAACGGTTTAATGGCTTTTAATACTTCAAATTGTTGATGACCTGAAACGATATTTCGAATGGCCGAAAGATCAGCATCGGCTCCTGCCACAAATACTTTACCCAAAAGATTTTGCTCTTTAAGGGCTTGAACTGCGCCATGAGCCATTCCACTATTATTAGCCAAAATAGCATCGATTTTATTTTTATATTTAGTCAAAGCATTTTCAACAGTTGCCATGGATTCTGAAGGGGACCAACTGGCATGACTTTGTTGGACCACAACTTTAATGTTGGGATATTTGTTTAAGACACTTAAATTTCCGTTGGTAATTTCTTGAGCGACCGAATGTCCGGATTGTCCCATCAGAACCACATAATTTCCTTTGCCATGCGTGGCTTTTACAGCGGCTTCGGCTTGAAGTACGCCCACTTTAAAAGAATCTTGGGTGACGTAAAAATCAAGATCGGCATTTTTGATAATGCGATCATAGGCAATAACAGGAATTTTATCGTCATGTGCCAGATTTACAAATGATCCAGCTGCATCGCTATTAACCGGTTGAATAACCAGAGCTTGGACTCCTTGAGACAATAGATTTTCTACTTTGGCCGATTGAGTTTGTTCATTGTTGTTGCAGGATTCGAAAATAACATCGGCTCCCAGGGATTTGGCAGTTTCTTCAAAAATAGTTTTATCTTTTTGATACCGCTCTTCTTGCATCGTGCTTAAGATAAATCCTATTTTTACTTTTTTAGGAAGGGCACTGAGAGTTAAAGGAATACATACCAAGGAAAGGATAAGTAACGATACCTTCTTCATAACAAAACCTCCTATTGTAATAAACTTAAAGAAGTCTAGTCAGAGAAGATATAAGCGTCAAGAAAAAACCACTACCCACTACGATGACAGGCGCTCTTGGAGGGATTCTACGGTTAAGGGATATTGTTGAAGATGCTCAATAGCATCCATGGCGACTTTGGCTGCAGAAAGTACGGTAAAGTAGGGGATATTTTTAAGAAGAGCAGTGCGACGGATGGAATAAGAGTCTGAAATTTCTTTGGCGCCAGAGGTTGTATTGATGACTAAATCGATTTCATTATTTTTAAGATTATCAACCACATTAGGGCGGCCTTCCAATACTTTTTTAACGCGGGTACTTAAGACCCCCTTATCTCTTAAGAATTGATGGGTCCCTCCTGTGGCCATCAGTTTAAATCCAAGGTCGCTTAATTTTTTGGCTAAAGGAAATACGCGCTCTTTATCTTCGTCTTTTACGCTGATAAAAGCGGTGCCCTTTAAAGGAAGCTCAGAGCCGGTAGCGATATACGCTTTAGCAAAAGCTAAGGCAAAAGTTTCGTGAGAACCCATCACTTCTCCTGTAGATCTCATTTCGGGGCCTAAAAGCACATCGCATCCTGGAAACCGGATAAAGGGGAATACCACTTCTTTGACAGAGACTTTTTTGGGGATGATTTCTTTTGTGTATCCCAGTTCTTTTAATGTTTTTCCCGCCATGACTCGGGCGGCAATTTTTGCCAAGGGGGCACCTGTGGCTTTCGAGGCAAAAGGAACAGTTCTGGAAGCCCTGGGATTTACTTCTAAAACATAAATATCCCCATTTTGAATGGCATATTGAACATTCATGAGTCCACGGACATTTAATGCAAAAGCTATTTTTTGGGTGTGTTCCCGAAGTTCATCGAGTTGAGCTGGGCTTAGAGTATAGGAAGGAATGGAACACGTACTATCTCCTGAATGGATGCCGGCTTCTTCAATATGCTCCATAATGCCACCAATAAAAACATCTTTTCCGTCACAAATAGCATCGACATCAATTTCTTGAGCATTTTTTAAAAATTTATCAAGAAGAATGGGTTGATTTTGATCTGAAATTTCTAAAGCTTTTAAAACAAATTTTTCTAAGGCGTCATCATCATAGACGATTTCCATAGCGCGCCCCCCTAAAACATATGAGGGACGAACCAAGACAGGATATCCCAATTTTCTGGATACCTCTCGGGCTTGCTCAAGATTTCTCGCAATGCAATACGGAGGCTGTTTTAAATTGAGTTTTTGAATGAGTTTTGAAAATTCTTCCCGGTCTTCAGCTAAATGAATAGAGGAGGGTTGGGTTCCAATAATGGGAACACCGGCATATTCCAAGGCTTTACAGAGTTTAAGAGGAGTTTGTCCACCAAATTGAACAATCACTCCCTGGGGTTTTTCTTTTTCACAAATGGCCAAAATATTTTCAATCGTGAGAGGTTCAAAATAAAGTTTATCAGAAATATCGTAATCGGTACTGACCGTTTCTGGATTGCAGTTGACCATAATGGTTTCAAATCCATCTTCTCGGAGGGCAAGGCTTGCATGAACACAACAATAATCAAATTCAATGCCTTGACCAATACGATTAGGGCCACCACCCAAGATCATCATTTTCTTTTTTGGTGATGTCATCCTGAGCGAAGCGAAGGATCTCATTGTTTCATCTTCTCCATCGTAGGTAGAATAAAAATAGGGGGTGTGGGCTTCAAATTCTGCTGCACAGGTATCGACGGTTTTAAATTGAGGCGTAATGTTTTGTTCTTTCCGTAACTTTCGAATCTGCTCTTCAGACGTTTGGGTCAAAACCCCCAGCCTGTAATCCGAGAATCCAAGAGATTTAGCCTGTTTTATGTCTTTTACTTCTTTTTCAGATTCAATAATTTCTTGGATGTGCCTTAAAAACCATGGATCAATCTGGGTCAGTTCATATATTTGGTCTATGGTAAATCCACGCCTCAGAGATTCTCCAATATATAAGAGTCTTTCGGCATTTGGTTTTTTAAGTTGATTAACGATTGTGCTAAAAGAAGCATCTTTGGGAGAGGTAAATCCAAAATGGTTTGTTTCTAAAGAGCAAATGGCTTTTTGCAAAGATTCTTTAAACGTTCTTCCTATAGACATCACTTCTCCCACCGATTTCATTTGAGTAGTGAGTGCTGTATCAGATTGAGGAAATTTTTCAAAAGCAAAGCGAGGGATTTTGGTAACCACATAATCTAGTGTGGGTTCAAAAGAAGCAGGGGTTTCTTTCGTAATATCATTTTGAATTTCATCCAGCGTATATCCTACGGCAAGTTTAGCGGCGATTTTAGCAATCGGAAACCCGGTGGCTTTGGAAGCCAATGCAGAACTTCTAGAAACTCTTGGATTCATTTCAATGACGAGTTGTTTTCCGGTTTTAGGATGTACGGAAAATTGAATGTTAGAGCCTCCCGTATCTACGCCCATTTTTCGAATAATTTTTTTCGCTGACTCTCTCATGAGTTGATATTCTTTATCGGTTAAGGTTTGGATGGGAGCTACCGTAATACTATCTCCTGTGTGAATGCCCATGGGATCAAAATTTTCAATGGAGCAGATAATGACAACATTATCTTTTAAATCTCTCATTACTTCGAGTTCAAATTCTTTCCATCCTAAAACGGATTGCTCTATGAGGACTTCATGAATAGGGCTTGAATTTAATCCCCAATCAATGGCTTCTCTAAATTCTTCTAAGTTATAGGCGATGTTTCCGCCTTGTCCTCCCAGCGTATATGAAGGTCGAATAATGGCAGGATATCCAACCCATTGGATGACAGATAAAGCCTCAGAAAGAGAAGAAACGACAGAACTTTTAGGAACCTCTAGGCCGATTTCAATCATGGCTTCTTTAAACAGTTCTCGATCCTCTGCTTTTTGAATAGAAGAAAGTTTAGCCCCGATGAGTTCTACGCCATGCTTTTGAAGAATTCCGTTTTCAGCCAGCGTCTTGGCTAAATTTAGGGCCGTTTGTCCTCCGAGCGTGGGAAGAAGGGCATGCGGTTTTTCTTTTTCAATGACTTTTTCAACGAAAAAAGGGGTCAGAGGTTCAATATAGGTTTTATCTGCAAATTCTGGGTCGGTCATAATGGTGGCAGGATTAGAATTCATGAGAATAATTTCATAGCCTTCTTCTTTTAAAGCTTTACAGGCTTGGGTGCCGGAATAATCAAATTCACACGCTTGTCCAATCACAATAGGTCCGGCTCCAAGAATTAAAATTTTTTGGATATCGGTTCTTTTAGGCACTGCGATTAAACTCCTCTGGAGTATAGATTTGGGAAGGGGAAACATAAGGGTATCGATCCATTTTAAGTCTTAAGCGCCGTAATCTCATAATGACTTTAAGCAATACGTTTAGTTCCAGATTTCTTGTTTTTTTAACTTCTTTAATAATAAAAGATTTTACTTCTTGAGGGTGGAAGAAAAAAGTTTTGGTAAAAGCCCATTGTCCCTGGAAGGGAACTAAAATGGCATCAAAAATATCTCCCACATTAAATCCAGCGGTGGGAAAGGTATTTTCAATAGATATTTTTTTATCTTCATAAAGATTATGAATCACGAGTGTAGAAGCAGTGACTTTTTTAGCAACAAACAACGAATGTCTAAATTTGGTAAAGTCGTTATAGATTTTTTGATCTTCTTCAGTAAAATTTTTAAAATTATATCGGTAATAGAGGCGCACAGGAGGAAGATCTTTATCAGTCATATCGCGATCAAAAATATACCATTCAATAAAAGCAGTCATATAGGTTTCAAAAAAAGAATCTTCTTCATGAACGGTACCAATAAAACCAAAAAAATCTTTTTTGGCGCGAATGAGTTCATGCTCATATTCTTTGGTGGTATATGTATCAATGATACGGCTTAAATATTCATCAAACGTAATCACTGTGCCTCCATGAGCTTTGTAAATTGATCAAATAAATAATAGGAATCATGAGGGCCAGGAGAGCTTTCTGGATGATATTGGACAGAAAAAAGTTTCCGATCTAAATCTTCAAAGCCTTCTACCGTGTGATCGTTTAAATTTATATGGGTAACCTGAACGGTTTTATGAATGGCACTAATGTCGACAACAAAATTATGATTTTGAGAGGTAATCTCAATAGCTTTTGTTTTTTCATTTCGAACGGGATGGTTGGCTCCGTGATGCCCAAATTTAAGTTTGTGCGTTTTTCCTCCCAAGGCAAGGGCTAAAATTTGATGTCCCAGACAAATTCCAAAAATGGGTTTTATGCCAATGAGACTTTTTAATGTAGGGATCATTTCTGTTACGGCCGCAGGATCTCCTGGACCATTAGATAAGAAAATGCCATCTGGATTGAGATCTAAAACGTCTTGGGCTGTGGTATGGCTGGGGACAACCGTGACCCGAGAACCACAAAGGACTAATTTTTTTAAAATAGAAGTTTTAATTCCAAAGTCAAAGGCAACCACATGGTGTTTAAGGGTAGCAGGGCGTTCTTTAAATTCATGAATTTTAGAGGTGGTTACTTTCGATGCTAAATTTTGTCCAGTCATGAGAGGAATATTTTTGGCTTTGGCAAGAAGTTGATTGGGATTTAAATCTTGAGTAGACAGTATCCCTCGAAGTGATCCCTCCGTTCTTAAAATGCGGGTGAGCTGGCGAGTATCGATCCCAAAAATTCCAGGAACATTAAATTCTTGTAAAAAATGGTGCAGGTTTTTTTCAGATCGCCAACTTGAAGGAGTATCGCAATAGTCTTTAACAATAAGCCCCTCGATATGAATGGAATCAGATTCATCATCAAAGTGATTAATACCGGTATTCCCAATTTGAGGATACGTCATTACAACCATTTGGCCTTTATAAGATGGGTCGGTAATGATTTCTTGATAGCCCGTCATGGCGGTATTAAAAACAATTTCTCCGGTTCTTTCTCCTAGAGAACCAAAAGAAAATCCTTCAAATACGCTGCCATTTTCAAGAACCAAAAGAGCTTTGATGGCCGCTTTAGTTTTTGTATGCGTAGACAACTTTTCCTCCAACGATGGTATAGCATACATTGCCTTCTACATTCCACCCGTGAAAGGGAGTATTTCGGCTTTTGGATTTAAAAGTTTCTTTATTGATTTTTATTTTTTGGGTGGGATTAAAAAGGGTAATGTCCGCATCAGCGCCTATTTTTAAAGTTCCTTTGGGAAGGTTTAAAATCTGAGCAGGTCTTAAGGTCCATTTTTCAACCCATTGAGAAAGGGTGAGAACTTTTTCTTTGACCAGTTTAAAGGTAATAGAAAGCGCCGTTTCAAGCCCAATTACTCCAAAAGCGGCTTCTTCAAATTCAATATTTTTTTCTAATGTACTGTGAGGGGCGTGATCGGTGGCAAAGGCATCAATGATATTTTCTTTTAAAGCTCGTTTTAAAGCGATGCAATCTTTAGAAGATCGTAAAGGGGGAGCCATTTTAAAATGGGTATCATAATTTTTTACGGCTTCATCGGTTAAAAACAAATGATGAGGCGTGACTTCACAGGTGACAGGTACTCTTCTTTTTTTAGCATCAGCGATAAGTCTTACGGCTGCTTCTGTAGAAATGTGTGCTAAATGTACATGGGCTTTGGTGAGGTGAGCCAGGGCAATATCTCTAGCCACCATAATTTCTTCTGAGGCAGAGGGATTTCCTCTTAATCCTAGAATGGTTGAATGAAGGCCTTCATTGATCATGCCTTTTCCTTTGAGATAGTGATCTTCGCAATGGGAAATAATAGGGAGATGAAAGTGTCGGCAATAGTCCAGGGCTTTTCTCATGAGGTAACTATTCATGACGGGATTTCCATCGTCAGAAATGCCAACGCAACCTGCCTCTTTAAGACTTCCAATTTCTGAAAGCTCTTCCCCTCGCATGCCTTTAGAAAGAGCGCCTATGGGATAGATATTAATATGAGAATCGGTTTTACTTTTGAGTTTTATAAATTGAGTAACATAGGCATTGTCATTAACAGGATTTGTGTTGGCCATACAAACAATAGTGGTGAATCCTCCCCTGGCCGCTGCTTCGGATCCTGTGCGAATGGTTTCTTTATGTTCTTCACCCGGTTCTCTAAGATGAGTGTGCATGTCAATAAAACCAGGAGTAACAATAAGCCCCTTCGCGTCGATGGTGGTTGTGATATTTTCATTGATAGTCCCAATTTTTTTGATTTTTCCATCCTCAACTAAAATATCTTTTTTAGCGTTGAGTTTTTGAGAAGGATCAATCACCGTGCCATTTTTAATAACGAGTTTCATTCTATTTTCCCGGCTTTCATGAGCATAGACAGCAATGCCATTCGAACCACCACTCCATTGGTGACTTGGTTTAAAATAACAGAATAGGGGCCATCTGCTACTTCCGAAGCAATTTCTACCCCTCGATTTAAAGGACCAGGGTGCATAATAATGACATCTTTTTTGGCTTGTTTTAGGGTATCTAACGTGAGCCCAAAATATTTTATATATTCTCTTTTCGACGGAAATTGAATGCGGTCTTGCCTTTCTTCTTGGATTCGAAGCATCATAATAACATCTGCTTTTGAGACAACTTCTTTTAAAGAGTGGGATACGCCGACATGTAGTTTTTGGATATCTGGCGGAATAAGGGTAGGCGGTCCACAGACAATAATTTTAGCGCCCATTTTTTGAAGGCCATAAATATTGGATCTAGCAACCCGGCTATGGGCAATATCTCCAACGATTAAAACGGTAAGCCCTGAAATTTTTCCTTTGGCTTCCTCAATGGTCATCATGTCTAAAAGAGCCTGGGTAGGGTGTTCATGAAATCCATCCCCCGCATTAATAATGGGGGTTTTTAATACTTGAGATAATACATAGGGTGCGCCGGAAGAAAAATGTCGAATAATAATAACATCTGGATTCATGGCTTCTAGATTTTTAGCCGTATCAATCAAGGTTTCGCCTTTGATAGTACTTGAAGAAGAACTAGTAATATTAATAGAACTGGCTCCTAGGCGTTTGGTGGCAATTTCAAAAGAACTTCGGGTGCGAGTGCTGGGTTCAAAGAATAAATTGACAACGGTTTTGTGGGAAAATGCTTGAGTGGGTGCTTTAGGCGTGTTTTTAAATTTTTTAGCTAAAGCCAAAATAGAAAGAATATCAGGGCGGGAGAGATCATGCATGCCTAGAATATGCTTCGGATTCACTTTTTTATCTAATAATTTTCCCAAATCGTTTCCATCGAATAGTTGGGAGTCTTAAAAATGAAAATGTGTGTTCTGTATTTAAAGAAAGCCATACAAATAATGCTTTTCCTTTGATGTTTTCCATTGGAACGAATCGCCAGGCCCTAGAATCAGAAGAGTTGTCTCGATTATCCCCCATGACAAAAAGTTTATTGGGTGGAATGGTAATGGGACCAAAATCTTCAGGCTCTTTGTAGCTGGGGGTATAGTATAATGTGTAATGTGTGGTTTGGCCGGTAGTTTCTTTATAAAGATTTAAGGCTTCTTGATTTTCAATATCCTTTAAAATTGCTCGCTCTGCCTGAACGACTTTAGAAACAGGCTCTCCATTGATAAAAAGTGTTCCCTGTTTCATTTCCAGAGTATCACCGGGAGTACCCACAACTCGTTTAATATAATCTTTGCTATTGTCATTGGGGAAAATAAAAACAATGACTTCTCCTCGTTTAGGGGTGCGAAACTGAAAAAAGCGGATTTTGGTGTAAGGAATTCGAAGTCCATAAATGAATTTATTTACAAAAATATGATCGCCAATTTTAAGTGTGGGAATCATGGAGCCAGAAGGGATTTTAAAGGCTTCAATGACAAAAGATCTCAAACACAGAGCAATAAGAACGGCAACAACAATGGCTTCAACATATTCACGAATAATGCCTTTCTTTACATGAGATTTCACATGATATTTCTGGGTCATATCAAAACTTTCCACTTATAACACGTTTGACGCGCTTAATCAATCTTTAATACCGCTAAGAAAGCTTCTTGAGGGACCTCCACTTTACCAATCATCTTCATTTTCTTTTTGCCTTCTTTTTGTTTTTCCAGGAGTTTTCGCTTTCGAGTAATATCTCCTCCATAGCATTTAGCCGTAACATCTTTTCTCATGGCACCGATGGTTTCTCGGGCGATAATGCGAGATCCAATGGCCGCTTGGATGGCAACTTCAAACATTTGTTTATGAATCACGGATTTTAATTTTTTAGCCAGTTCTCGCCCTCGATAATAGGCTTTTTCTTTGTGAATAATTAAAGACAATGCATCGACCGGATCGCCATTTAAAAGAATGTCGAGTTTCACAAGATCCGAAGGTCTGTAATCTAACAGTTCATAATCAAATGAAGCATATCCACGGCTTACGGATTTTAATTTATCGTAAAAATCAAACACCATTTCGTTTAAAGGCATTTCATATTCCATGAGCAGATGTGTGGGACTTAAATATTCCATTTTACTTTGTATGGCCCGTCGTTCTTCGCAGAGTTTCATGACTTCCCCTGTATAACTGCTGGGTAAGTGAATAGAGGCTCTAATATAGGGTTCTTGAACCGTCTCAAACAAATGAGGATCCGGGAGCTTTGCAGGATTATCAATGACTAACGTCGACCCATCGTTCATTATAATTTTGTAGATTACAGATGGAGCGGTGGTGACCAGGCTTAATCCAAAGTGCCTTTCTAGGCGTTCTTTAATAATTTCCATATGGAGAAGGCCTAAAAAGCCACAGCGAAATCCAAACCCCAGGGCTAAAGAAGTATCGGCTTCGTAATTAAAGCTGGCGTCATTTAATCTTAATTTTTCCAAAGATTCTTTAAGGGGTTCATAGCCCGAAGTTTCTGTTGGAAAAAATCCACTAAAGACCATGGGTTTAATATCATGAAAACCAGGCAGGGGAGAGGTGGCAGGAGAATCTTTTAAGGTTACGGTATCTCCAATTCGGGTGTCCCTGACCTCTTTAATAGCAGCTGAAAAAAAACCCACTTCTCCACTGATGAGTTCGTCAATTTCTTTAGGACTGGGCGTAAAAATTCCCAACGTTTGTACTTCAAACGTTTTTTTGTTGGACATGAGTTCTATGTGCATGCCTTTTCGAATGGAGCCTTCAAAAAGACGAATGACGCAAATGACCCCTAAAAAAGGATCAAACCAACTATCGATAAGAAGCGCTCTTAAAGGGCTCTGTGGGGATCCTTTTGGAGCAGGGATTTTTTTAACAATGGCTTCTAAAATATCTTCAACCCCTTGTCCTGTTTTAGCACTGGCCTGAAGGGCGCCCGTTGCATCAATTCCAATGACGTCTTCAATTTCTAAAGCGGCTTTTACAGGATCTGACGTTTTTAAATCAATTTTATTGAGTACGGGAATAATTTCTAAATTATTGTTAATGGCAAGATAAGCATTGGCAATCGTTTGGGCCTGAACTCCTTGAGTGGTATCGACGACTAACAGTGCTCCTTCACAGGCAGCCAGGCTTCGAGACACTTCATAGCTAAAATCGACATGTCCTGGAGTATCGATGAGATTAAGTTGGTATGTTTGTCCATTTTTGGCCTTATAGGTCATCCGGACGGTTTGAGCTTTAATCGTAATGCCTCGTTCTCTCTCGATATCCATGGAATCTAACATTTGTTCTTGGATTTTATTAGCTGGAAGCGTGCCTGTTTTTTCGATGAGGCGATCGGCAAGCGTGGATTTGCCATGATCGATGTGGGCAACAATAGAAAAATTACGAATATACTGAGGATCGGTCATAAAGGGGGTGATATCAGATTACAGAGAAGGTGTCGGTGAACTCTCGCCAAATTGGTCTTCATCTAAGGACATTTGGCCAGGAATATGCTCTCTTTGTAATTTTAAGATCAGATCAATCCCCTGTCTAATATATTCAGCTATCGGAACCTTTGTCTTGGAATGCAACAGCTTTAATTTTTCGTTTTGTTCTTCTGTGATATACACAGTGGTGGATATTTTTTTGCGTCCCATAGCCACAGTCATATATGACACTACATGTATTGTCAATGGTTCGCTCAATTATCTTGCTTCTATATTTGAAATCTTCTATGTTTTTAGGCATATATGGCACGTTTTTTTAAAGCTGTGGGAGCGCTTTTAGTGACGTTTCTTATTTTTTTTGGAGTGCCCGTGTTTTCGTATTCTTCATTTCAAAAAATTTTTAAAATGGTCCCCCCGGCTAGGCTCAATGATGCAGCCATTTATCAACTGGCCAGCCTCAAAGGGCTTGAAGCTTTTATTTTAGTGATCCTTTATCTTTTGATTATTGATCGGCGGCGAGGAAAAGAAGGGCGCTATGCGATTTTTGTTTCTCTTCTTTTATTTATTCAAGCCGGCGTTATTCCTGAACTTTGGTTTTATATTACGCTCAGTACCCCAGAGCTTTATACGGCGGCAGGAATTGTATCCAGTTTTGTATCTTATGGTCTTTCAGGGTGGTTTTTATCTAAATTTTACAAAACCTCTGCCAGTGTGATATTACCCTAATAGCGATGGCACTCATTGTTCAAAAATATGGAGGGAGTTCACTGGCGACGATCGAATGTATTCAAGCTGTTGCTCGGCGAATTTCTCAAACCAAAAAAGAGGGAAATGATTTGGTGGTGGTTGTTTCTGCCATGGGAAAAACTACCGATGATCTTTTAAAACTTGCCACCGAAATTACCCCTCATCCTCATAAACGAGAGCTCGATATGCTCTTATCTTCTGGTGAAAGAGTATCGATGTCTCTTTTATCGATGGCACTTCATCATTTGGGTCAATGTTCTATTTCTTTTACGGGATCTCAAAGTGGAATTGTAACAGACACCTCTCATACGGAGGCTAAGATTTTAGAAATTAGGGCTACTCGAATTAAAGAAGAATTAGCCCGAGGGAAAATTGTTATTGTGGCCGGTTTTCAAGGGGTGAGTATAGAAAAAGAAGTGACGACTTTAGGAAGAGGGGGCTCTGATATTACGGCCGTAGCATTGGCGGTGGAACTTAAAGCCGATCAATGTGAATTTTATAAAGATGTGGATGGGGTTTATACCCAAGACCCAAAACAATACCCCCATGCACAAAAGATGAAAACCTGTCGTTACGAAGCAGTGCTTGAGATGGCCGAACAAGGAGCAAAGCTCTTGCATGCAGATGCCGTGCGATTTGCCCAAAAACATGCACTGCCTCTCTATATTGCCTCTAGTTTTGATGATTCCCTAGGAACTTACATTGGAAACTCCTGACAATACATTTACAATCGACGATGAAGCGCGGATTTCTTATCTCTTAACAGAAGCTCAAAATGCATTTCAATCTTGGAAAAATCTTTCGCTGAAAGAACGGGGAAAATATTTATTGGCCATTCGAGATATTGTTTATCAAAAAAAAGAAGAGATTTCTGAGATTATTTCTAAAACGTGTGGAAAACCTAGAGTAGAAGCGTTAACGGCAGAAGTGATTCCGGTTTTAGATTTTATTCCTTATTTTGTTAAAAAAGCGCCTTCTATTTTAAAAGACAAATCTCTTCCGCTTCATCTTTTAAAGTATAAAAAAAGTTTTTTAACCTATGATCCTTATGGAGTGGTGGCCATCTTAAGTCCATGGAATTATCCCTTTTCTATAGCCATGGGAGAAGTGGTTTTGGCACTCTTAGTGGGCAATACCGTGATTTTAAAGGTTTCAGAGGCAGTATTTCCAGTTGCAAAAATTATTAAAGAAATAGGAGAATTAGCACATTTACCTAAAGGAGTACTTAATGTTTCTTTTGGGGATGGGAAAATAGGTTCTTTGATCGTATCTTCCCCCCAGATTCAAAAAATTTCTTTTACAGGATCTACAGGAGTGGGTCAAAAAATCTTAGAACAAGCGGCAAAAAATATGACGCCGTGTCTTTTAGAATTGGGTGGGAAAGATGCCGCTATTGTTTGCCACGATGCCGATCTTAAAAAAGCAGCTCAAGGAATTGTGTGGGGAGCATTTAGTAACGCTGGACAGGTGTGTGCATCGGTTCAACGCGTGTATGTGGCACGAAGTGTGGTTCAAGCATTTACAGAGAAAGTAGTAGCAGAAACGGAAAAATTAAAACTTAAAAAAGACATTGGAGCCATTACGCTTTTAAGCCAAATGACAAGATACGAGCTGCAGTTAGAAGAAGCCGTGAGGCGTGGGGCAAAGATTTTAGTGGGGGGAAGACAAGAAGGAAATTATTTTTATCCGACGGTTCTTGTAAATGTAACGCAAGACATGAAGATCATGAAAGAAGAAACGTTTGGTCCTTTTTTACCCATCATGATGGTTGATTCCGAAGAAGAGGCTATTCGCTTAACGAATGATTCTTCCTTCGGACTCTGTGCTTCTATTTGGACAAAAGACGTCTCTCGAGGAATAAATCTCGCCCGTAAAATTGAGGCCGGAACGATTACCATTAACGATTGTGTCTATACGCATGCGCTCTGTGAAACACCCTGGGGTGGATATAAAAAAAGTGGGTTGGGAAGAACTCATTCTGCATTAGGGCTTTTAGAATATGTTCAAGTAAAACATATTAATTCTGATCGAATTTCTTTAAAACCCTTTTGGTGGTTCCCCTATACTGAGCGTTCTGGTGAAATGGCTACAGCGTTTGCTGACATCATCGGCTCTCCTTCTTACTTCAAAAAAGCGAAAGCCTTTTTTTCTTTCCTTAAAAATTACATAAAACTGCTTTTTTAAAAATTGGACGAAAATTGGTATGTTTGATGTTTTATGATGTGATTGTGATTGGGGGTGGGGCGGCTGGGCTTATGTGTGCCATCCAGGCAGGCAAGCGAGGTAGACGCACGCTTATCATCGATCACGCAAAAAAAATTGGATCAAAAATCATCATTTCTGGGGGTGGCCGATGTAATTTTACCAATAGGCAAGTGACGAGTGAACAGTATGTTTCCAATAATCCTCATTTTTGTACATCGGCTCTCTCTCGATTTAGTCCTCAAGACTTTATAGAATGGGTTAAAAAGCATAAAATTAAATTTCATGAAAAAAAGCTGGGGCAGCTTTTTTGTGATCACACGGCCAAAGACATTGTGCAGATGTTGATTCGTGAGTGTGATAGAGCCCATGTTGAAATGGGGCTAGGGTGCAGCGTTAGCGGCATTGCTAAAAATCAAGAGCAGTTTGAAATCAAAACAACTCAAGGAGATTTCGTCTCGTCTTCTCTTGTCATAGCCACAGGGGGGCTTTCGATTCCAAAACTGGGGGCCAGTGGTTTTGGGTATAAAATTGCCAAACAATTTGGGCTACAGATGATTCCAACCCATCCAGCGCTCGATGGCTTTATGCTAGGCCCCTTAAAAAATAATTTTTTTGAAAAACTTGCTGGTGTTTCTATGGAGTGCATTGTTTCTTGTAACGGAGAAAGTTTTAGAGAAAATATTTTATTTACGCATAAGGGTGTCAGTGGCCCGGCGGCTCTTCAAGCGTCTTTATATTGGAATAAAGGGGATGTGGTGACGTTGGATCTTTTGCCTGCTTTCAATTCTTATGAGTGGTTATTAAAAAACAAAAAATTAAGGCCTCGCCTAGAAATAAAAAATCTTCTTTCTGAGATGTGGCCTATGAGATTTTCAGAATTTTTTTGTCAAGGTCAATGTAAAGAAGAGGGGTTTTCTCACAGGCCTCTTCAAGAGATTAAAGATAAAGGGCTGGAACTATTTTCTAAAAAAATTCATGCCTGGCAAATAACTCCATGGGATACAGTGGGGTACCAAAAAGCGGAAGTAACTCGAGGTGGGGTAGATACCCATGAGCTTTCTTCAAAAACAATGGAAGCTAAAAAAGTAAAAGGGCTTTATTTTATTGGAGAAGTGGTAGATGTTACGGGGCAACTCGGGGGATATAACTTCCAATGGGCTTGGTCTAGTGGCTGGGCGGCAGGGCAAGTGGTTTAAAATTATGCGTATTCAATACTATTGCATTCAGGCATCGGCTGAGCTTTATGAAATCATTCTTGATTCGTATCATCCAGCCGATCGCTTGATGAGTCAGTTTTTTAGGCATCACCACACCTTGAAAAATCAAGATCGTGCTTTTGTAGCGGAGACGGTTTATGGAATGCTTCGCCATCGCTCCTTTTTAGAATGTGCCCAAAATTTTTGCGATAACGATTATCCCATTCGTACGATGGTCTATCTGTATCTCGCCTATCAAGATAAAGAGGGGAAACATCAGCTTCCCTTAGAAGCGCAAGAGATTAGAGAGGTGAAAAAGGCTTTGGAAAAGGCAAAATTTTTTCTTTCTTCTAAAGACCCTCTGTCTAGGCTCTCTCTTCAATATTCGATTCCAATGTGGGTATTGCAAAAATGGGCAACTTTTTTTTCTATGGCAGATATGGAATCGCTTTGTCGCTCTTTGCAAGAGCCGGCACCTCTTTTTGTTCGAACCAATACACTTAAAATAACAAGAGCTGAGTTAAAAAAACGATTTCGCACGGCTGAGGGCTGGGAAACACAAGAAACGCATTTTAGCCCAGTGGGATTATTATTTAAGAATAAAACCCATGTTTTTAAAAGCCAATTATTTCAAAAAGGGCTTTTTGAAGTGCAAGACGAGGGAAGCCAATTGATTTCTTATTTGACTGAAGTAAGACCTGGGCAAAAAGTATTGGATGCCTGTGCCGGTGGAGGGGGAAAAACACTTCATTTGGCAACGCTCATGCATAATAAAGGGATGATTTATGCATCTGATACATCCGAATATCGACTGAAGGAATTAAAACCCAGAACCGTTCGGGCCGGGGTTTCCAATATCCGCACTCGATTTTTATCAGGGAAATCTTTAAAAGGGATTAGACAGTTAAAAAATATGTTTGATGTGGTTCTCGTAGATGCTCCGTGTTCAGGGATGGGGACACTTCGACGAAATCCAGATGTAACGCTTAGGCTTACCTATGCGCGTATTCGAGAGTTAACGATGCAACAAAGTGCCATTTTGTCTCAGTATTCCATGTTTGTAAAAGCAGGCGGACGATTTGTTTATTCAACGTGTTCTTTACTGCCAGAAGAAAATGAAGAAATTATTGCCTCTTTTTTAAAAAAACATTCGGAATTTCATGTAGAACCTGCATCTGCTATTCTTCAAAAGCAGGGGATTGTGTTGCCTATGCCTATATCTATGAAAGACTCTTATTTAAGACTCTATCCCCACCTTCATGGTACGGATGGTTTTTTTGCGGCTGTGCTTATTAAATCTTAAGGGTGATCTTGGCCATATTCAAGGCCGGCTGTGTTTTTCGTTGATAAATCTACTATTTTTTCCCAACCAAGCCAGGATTTATTCTTATAGAGCTCAATATGAAGTTGGCCGTTCAGGGTTTCATAATCATGAAATATTTCGCCGGTAGGGGTGGGAAACTGTATGTCCATGAATTGGCTACTATCGGCAGATGCCAATACTTTTAGACGGTAATCTAAGTTGGTTGCGGTGAGTTCCCAGTGACCTAAATTTATTTTCCATTCAAAAAAATAGTGTGGTTCAGACGAACGAAATTCATAGAGTTCACCTTCGTGATGTAAGGCCAAGAGAATGGCTGTGGGAACGGGTACTCCATATGAAATTTGAGCATCTCCTCCACCTCCTACAAATGAACTTTGGGGATTTTCTAGAAATGAATTTGCAGATATCCAAAACCACCATTTTGGAAACGTTCTTCCCCAGTTTCGGTCTTGATAGCCATCTGCTTTTTCAAAAAAATATTCTTTTCCATCAATAATTAAGGTCCCCGAGATGTCTGCATCCATTTGTGCTGGATACCAATAGATATTAAAAAGAGAGGGATGGTCCATCCCCCATCCCATGGCATTCCAACTTATTTTCTTTTGAATCTCTAAATTCCATTGGACGGTGTGCCCTTGGTCATTAAATTGGGCTTCAAGATGGTTTCCGTCGGACGTATGATTGCCTACTTGAATAAATGCGGAGTCATAGCTTGCGTTAAATTGAGAGATGGGATGTGTGGAGGATAAGATTATTTTTTTTTTAAAATCACCAAAAGTTACAAATGCACGAGAATGGGCAGAGGTTCCATCTTTGTCCCAGGGATTTACAACCCCATAGCAAAAGAAGAAAGCATCTCCTGTTTTGGGATCATTAACTTTATAAAACCACCACTCATACCAATCCCCGGTGTCGATTTTTCCATTATCCAGGTTTTGTCTATTCCATTGATACGCATTGTTGGGATCCTCTGAAAAATGATAGAAAAAACCATAGAGAGGCTGGGAGGTAGAAAAAAAAAGCCCCCATAGAAGAAGAACTGCCAACTGTCTTCTTTTTACAATCAACTAATCCAGGTTGCACAGCTTATTGCAATGGTCTGCTTTGTCGGAATAGTTATAATTTTCTGCGCACATACTGAAACAAGTTTCCGATGCAAAATAAATGCACTGCTTATCATTAGCAGTAGATTTAAATTTAGGCCATTCTGCTGAGAGACAAAAATCTGCTTTATCAGAATAAGGGCGATTCTTAAAACAGGTATTTATTTTGTTTTTAAACACAGCCGTGGCCTCAGAGCAATTCGTAGGGGAAGGGATCGGAGTGCCCGATTCAGAACAGGCATAGGTTTTTCCATCGACGGTAACGGTAATATTGGGATCATGCCCAGCCAATCCAACCATAGATATAAGACCAAATAAGATTGAGAAAACTAAAGTTTTCATAACGATACCTCCTAAAATCTTATTTAACTTAAGCTGCTTTGATAAGCAATGTATTTTTGTATTTACAGGTCAGATTTTTGCCCATATTTTTGATCGAGGGCCCAGAGGTTTAAAAAATTAATCAGGAAGTGAAGCATGATGGGGGCTAGGAGGTTGCCAGAGTAAATATAGAGTCCTCCCAGTACGAATCCCATAAACATAGCCATCACTGTCCAAGGAATCATGAGTTTTGTCATCGGAAAATGAACGAGTCCAAAAAGAATACTGGCAGCGACAAGTCCAAATTGATTTTGAATGGCCCCTCGGAAAAGAAGCTCTTCTCCAATACTACTGAAAAGAGAAATTCCAAAGATGAGTGACAAAGGAAGCGGAGTAAGAAGCGAGGCGAAAAGTTTTTCTAATTGTTCAGCCCAGCTGGTTTTATGACTTGCTCCTTGTGATAATGCAAATAGGGAAAAGGCAATGAGGTAGGACTCTGGTAATCCTTTCCACCCAAAAAAAGCAATGTCAAAGTGTGCAAATTTTATCCAAAGCAGGGCAATAAGAGACAGTGCCCCATAAAAAGAAATAAGTTTAGGTAGCTCTAATTTTTTTGAGATGCTCATGAATGGAGTTTTTAAGATTTTCAGATTTATCTAACGAGGGCTCCACCCATTGCCATCGGAAGGTGGATGTTTTTCGTCTTTGACTTTGAACATCAATATCAAATCCTATGGGAGTGGATTCTGAATCAATGGAAATAAAAAACCGATATCGCGTAAATTCTCCTTCTGTGATCCAATCGGATTCTATGGCTCCCTCTTCTTTGGAGAAGTCACGTAGAGGATACTTTAAAGAAACTTGATAGGCGGCTTGCCACAGCTCTTCATAACTTGGGGAGGAGGTTCCCGATAAGGCCTTCTCTTTTTCTACTTTCCCTACTTTAATAGAAGAGCAATGTGAGAAGAGAAGAAGGCTTATAACGGCGATGAAGATTTTTTTTGCCATAAGACTTGAAGTTTTAATAATCCAAAACCCAGTATATCGCCAAGATCATCGAAAAAGCAATAAATTGTGGGGATAAAAAGAAGTGTAAGAAGGGTAGAGCTAATCATCCCTCCTACCATCACAATGGCCAAGGGTTGATAGAGCTCTGCTCCAGAACCAATCCCCAGTGCCATGGGAATCATTCCAAAAATAGTGGTGAGTGAGGTCATGAGAATGGGGCGAAGTCTTCTTTTCCCAGCCTGGAGAATGGCTTCTTCCCGGTCAATTCCGCGGCGTCTTAAAATATTGATGTAGTCAATAAGAACAATGGCGTTATTCACGGCAATCCCCGCTAAAATAATAATTCCAATATAAGCTGAAATACTTAAATATTCTCGGAAAAGAACTAAAGATGCCGTAACTCCAATGAGAGAAAGAGGGACAGAAAATAAAATGGTGAAGGGGTGAAGAAGGGATTCAAATTGAGCAGCCATGACCATGTAGATCAAGATAATGGCTACGATGATTGCAATTTTTAAGTCCGAAAATGATTTCTTAAAAAGTTTTATTTGAGGGCCAATTGTAAAACTATAATCAGAGGGTAATTTGATGTTGGGAAGGTGCTGGATGACTGTGTCTGGTGCTGTAGAAGAATCAATAGAGGTGAGAAGGGTGAGCGTTCTTTCTTTTTCTTCTCGAGGAAGCATAGAGGGAGAGAAGACTTCTTCAAAGGTGGCAATACTTGAAAGAGGAACATGAATATTTAATGGAGAAGGGATCATGAGGTCTTTTAATTTTTGAAGGGTGTCGAGTGCACCGGTTTTACTTCTCACCACTACCGATATATCTTTTTTACCTTCTTGGCTCAGCGTTGTGGCTTCAATGCCATAGAGTTGATCTTTAAGGCTTCTTGCAATGATTTGAGAAGTTAAGGCCATATCGGCGGCTTTATCTTGGTCAATGATTACTTTCATTTCAGGTGCAGAAGATTCATGGGAAATGGCAACCGCTGTGACGCCTTCTATTTTTTTTATTTCCTCAGAAAAAAGCTTACTTTTAGCTTTTAAAATAGCGATGTCTGGGCCTTTCATTTTAAAATCTAAACTTCTGGTTTCAAGCCCTGAGGTAATGGCATTTAAGGGGCTTAAAGCCGATACAGAAAAGTGAATGTCTGGAATTTTCCTTAAATGGTGTCTCATGTCACTTAATGTTTTTAGGGCTTTTTTGGGTTTTACAAAATAAATTAAAAACGTTCCTTGGGCGGCCACAATTTTTAAATGGGTTTGTGAAATATTAGGGAGTGTTCTTAAATAGGTGTCGATTGCTTTACATCCTTCTTGAGTGGCTAGTAGAGAAGTTCCCGGAGGATAATGGACATTGAGTTCATAGTGATTTTGCAGGGCTTCTGGGAGAAATTCTGTTTTTGGAATAAAAAGAAGTGAGACAAAAAAGAGGATAAAAACAACGGCAATCACGCTCACTCTTGATTTCCAGCTTTGAATGGCTTCTTTTAAGGTTCGTTCAAATTGTTTTTCAACGGTGGTTTGAATAATTTCAATGGTTTTTTCTCCCATATGGGTTTGTTCTAGGGCTTTTTTGTACAGTTCTTTGGGGGTGAGTGTAAACCGTCGAAGTAGATCTTCGTACATTTTGGCAATTTTGGTTCCTAGATGATAGACTTGGTTTAAAATAGAAAGCCCTTGTAAAACAATATTTTTCCACCGATCAATTCTATCTTCTAATTTTTCTTTTGAAGGAGGCTTTAAAATCAAGGCTGCAATCATGGGGATAAAAGAAAAAGAAATAATCATAGAAAAGATGAGCCCATAAATAATTGAAAGGGATAAATCTTTAAAAATAATTCCTAAGGGGCCTTTGACAAAGAGAATGGGAACAAACACCGCCAGCGTGGTGAGGGTGGAGGCAATGACGGCTCCTCCCACTTCAATCGTTGCATTGATGGCAGCAGTTTTGGGTTTAATATCTTGGGAGAGATGTTCAAAAATATTTTCTAAGATGACAATCGATGCATCTACCACCATCCCCAGAGCTAGAGCAATACCAGCCAAAGAAAAGATGTTGAGCGTAACCCCATTGGTATAGAGAAGAAAAAAAGAACAAATAACGGAAAAAGGGATGGAAATAGCGACAATAAAGGTTGTTGAAAAATTTTTTAAGAATATAAATAAGATTAAAATCGTGAGCAGCGCTCCTTGAAGGGCATTGCTTTTAACCATGGAAAGAGAATCTTTGATAATATCAGCTTGGTCATAGGTGACTTTAAGTTTTAGGTGAGATTCTTTTTCAAGAGTAGATTTTAATTTCAGAAATTTTTTAGAAATAGATAGGGTATTGCCAGAGGGTTCTTTATACAGGGCCAATGTAACGGAAGGTTCCCCATTTAAAAACGCATGGTCTTTTTTAATTTTTGAAATAACCTGAGCCGTTCCTAAATTTTTTAAGTAGATGAGTTTTTTATTTTTTTCACCGACCACAGTATTTAAAATGTCTTCTGTGGAGGTAAGCTTGGAAGAGGTTTTAATGAGAAGATCAATGTTGCCTTCTCGTAAAGTGCCTCCTCGAGAGCTTATGTTTGATGTTTTTAAGGCATGAATAACCTCTTCAGAAGAGAGACCATAAGATTTTAAGTGATGAGGATTTAATGCCACTTCAATTTCTTTTTCTTCTCCTCCAAAAATTTTAACTTGTGCAATGCCTAAAATTCTTTCTAAAATAGGCTTTACTTGAGCATGACAAATTTCTCTTAAATTTTCGGTTTGAGATTGAGTTTCTCCTGCTGCATGAATCATGAGAATGGCCTGAGCATTGGGATTATAGCGCTCTAGAATGGGATCGTTGGCATCCTCAGGAAGGCGGGATTTGACCAAATCAATTTTTTCACGGGTTTCTAAAGCTGCAAAATCCATGTGCGTTCCCCATCGAAACATAAGCTCAATACGAGATTCTCCCTCTTGGGAGAGCGAGCGAATATATTCAAGGTTTTTTAAAAACGAGAGTTCTTCTTCTAAAGGTTTGGTAATATTTTTTTCAATTTCTTCGCTCGATGAATTTTCAAATTTGGTAACGATGGAAAGTTGGGGATGGCTAACATTCGGAAATAAATCAACGGGAATTCTCCATAAACTGATAAGCCCAAAAAAGATAAGAATAGAAAGCATCATCATCGTTGCAATGGGGCGGTTGACACAAAATGAAATAAATTTCATTAAAACGATTCCTCAACGGGCAAGATAAACACTTGAATGCCCTTATTTTTTAATTTTTTGTGTTTAAACTCTTTAAGTTCTTTTAAAAATGGTGTGGCCAGGCTTTCTTTCACCACAATCCAATAAGCATGGTTTAAGCCAGGGCCAATGGAATCTCCAGTTTTAAGTCCAGATTCTCCTTTTCCTTGAACGTGGGTAAAAAGAGAAAACTGCTCAATTTTATTAGCACGCAATAAAAAATCCATTTCGGGTTGAAGTTCTTGGTCGCAAATAATGAGAAATGCTTTCATCATAACGTTTGCTCCTTTTTGTCATCCCCGATCTGATCGGGGATCCATAATGTTTTCATCCAAAGCCATTTAAGCTGGATCGTATCGCTAACATCTTCAATTAAGATATATAAAATAGGGGTGGCAATGAGGGTAAGAGCCGTGGCTGCTGTTAGGCCAAACATGGTGACAACTCCAAATCCTTGATACATCTCTGCCCCAGCGCCCCTGCTAAAAGCCATAGGAGCGGTACCAAAAACATCGGTTAATACCGTAATAAAAATGGGACGCATGCGATGTTTTAGAGCGGTTAAAATAGCTTCTTTTCGATCCATTCCCCGGCGTCTTAAAATATTGGTGTATTCAATAAGAAGCATCCCAGAATCGCACGTAATCCCGACCAGTAAAATAATCCCCACCATCACAATGACGTTTAAATACAATCCCCAGAGTTTAACTCCGATCAAAACCCCCACAGCGGCTAAAGGAAATGTAAGCATTAAGATAAAGGGCTGTGAAAAGGATTCAAATTGGGCGGCTAAAATCATATAGACCAAAAGAATGGCAATAATGAGCGCAATAAAAAGATCTGAGAATGTATCTTTAAATACTTTAAGCGAGCTTTCAATTAAAATAGAATCTTTCCAGGTGGGATGTTGATTAATGACAGAATGGATATCAGAGACAATGTGCTCTAAAGAACGTCGATCGGTTTTTAAATAGGAAGAAAGAGTAGAAGAGGGAAGACTATTGGTATGCTCAACAATGGTTTCTCCTTCTGAAAGACTTAAAGCTGAAAATGTTTCTAGAGGAATAATTTTAGAAGGAGAGGTTTTGGAAACAAAAGGTAAATGCTTTAGGTCTTCTAGCGTTTTTTCTTTTTCTTCTTTTTCAATGATGCGAATAGGAATATCATTTTTTTCAGATTGAACCAGCGCGCCTCCTTTTAATCCTTTCATATGGGCATAAATAGAAGCGGAAATTTCTTTGGGAGTTAGACCCTGGTCTTTTAATCTTTGATGGTCTAGGGATACATGAATTTCGGGTTCATTTTTTTCTTCGCTCGTTGAAATATAAATGAGGTCTGGAATTTTTTTAAACTGCTCTGTGAGTTGAAGAAGAATAGATTTTCGAATCTGTGGATCAGAGTGCCGAACAATGAGAGAAAGAGGCTTTCCATATCCTTCGGTAGTATCAAGTTTTTGGAATTCTATAATTTTTGTATCGATATCGGGCGGTTTTAATTCTTTTCTGAGAGTATTTAAATACTGATCAGCTTTGGGTAACGAGGTTTCCCCCTGAGCTAATGTGGCAAAGAGATATGAGGTCTGAGGACCAATCTCGGAGGCTAAGGTTTTAATTTCTGGGCGTTGATATAATTTTTCTTCCAGTATCATTGTTTTTTGATCCATTTTATCGATGGGAAATCCTTTGGGACCTTTAAGTTGAATTAAAAAATTTTTAAATTCTCCTAAGGGAACTAAATCCAATCCTGGTAGCAGCGCTATAGATCCAAAAGAAATGCCATAAATAAAGGTGATAGAGAAAAAAGCTTTTTTAGGATGGTCGATGAGATGAGATAGCGTATTTAAAAAAAAGTGTTGTACCCAAAGGGCGGGTTTAGTGAGAAAGGGATGAGTTAAAAAAGAAAGAGTTTTAACTCCACCTTCTCGTTTTAAAAAAAGAACACAGGCACAAGGAATAAGAGAAAAACCGACAATTAAAGACAAAGCTAAGGCAATAGTAAAGGTAAAAGCAATATCTTTAAATAAAATTCCAAAAATACCTTTAATGCAAAGCACGACAGGAATAAAAATAGCCATCGTAGTGACGACAGATGACACTACGCCCAACGCAATTTCTTCGGTTCCTTCCACCGCTGCTCTCCAGGGAGATTTTCCTTCTTCCTGACAATGTCGATAAATATTTTCTAAGATCACGATAGCGCCATCGACCACCATGCCGGCTGCAAGGGTAAATCCGGCCAGAGAAAAAACATTTTGACTGACACCAAAAAATTCCATGAGCGCAAAGGTTCCAATGACTGAAATTGGAATAGCAATTGAAATAATTAACGTTGCGATGAGATTTCTTAAAAAAATAAGAACCACAATAAAGGTCAAGACAGATCCCTGCCAGAGGTTAGACATGAGAATCGATCGGCTGGTCTTAATATAAATGGAATCATCCTTAGAGTAGGTGAGCGTTAGGCGGGGATCTTTTTGGGTAATAGCATGTAACGTTTCTTTAATGGCTTTAATAACATTAAGCGTATGGGCATTTTGTGCTTTTTTAATAGAAAGTCCGATACTTTCTTGTTTTGAAACACGAGCACGTGTTTTAGTCTCTTCAAATTCTTCGGTGATCTGCGCTATATCTTTTAATCGAATAGGATGTTTGGGATTTGTGTAGAGGGGAAGATTTTGAATATCATCTATCGATTTAAACTGCGAATTAAGTTTAATGGGGAGCGCATATCTTCCTTCTTCATAGGTCCCCATTTGGGTTTGAAGATTGGTTTTGGTGAGCATTTCTCTCACCTGGAAGAGATTGAGTCCGCGACCACTCAGCTCTTGAGGATCGATCTTTACTTTGATTTCAGGATGAAGAGTCCCAGAAATATGAATTGTGGCAACACCGGAAATACGCTCTAGCTGAGGTTGGATAACATGCTCAACAATTTGCGTGAGTTTATCGAGGGAGTAGGAAGAAGAAATATCGACTCTTAAAATCGGATCTTCTGAGGGATTCCATCTATAGATCATCGGGCTTTCGGCTTCTTCGGGGAGTGAGATGGTTTTTAAGAGCTCTCGGACTGAAAGGGCAGCAAAATCAATAGAAGTTCCCCAGTTGAATTTTAGTTGAAAGGTAGCTTGATTGGATTGGCTTTCGGAACGAATCGTATTGAGTTTTGGCAGGGTATTAAAAATTTCTTCGATAGGACGCGTAATTTTTTTTTCAATATCTTGAGAGCTTAATCCAGGTGCTGGAATGGCAATGGTTAACGAAGGAAGGTTAATCGGTGGAAAAAGATCAATAGAAGTTTTATTTAAACAAAAAAGCCCGAGCAGTAAAATGCCTAGATTTAAAAATAAAGTCGTAATACGACGTCGAATAAAAAATTTAATGATTTCCATGGGGAGGTGGTGTGACGACGGAAACCGTTGCATTATCAAAAAGCTCACTTTGACCGGCCGTGACAACAATGGATTGGGTATCTAAGGGACTTATGACTTCAATATCCTGGGCACTTTCTAGCCCTATTTTAATTTCACGAAGATGAGCTTTATTATTTTCGACGGTATATATCCACTTTCCTGCTAGACCTTCTTTTTTTACCAATGCTGTTTTAGGAAGCGTGATAGCCTGGGGTTTTCGATCGGTGATGACAGAAACTTTAGCAAACATGCCCGGTTTTAAGATGTGATTTTCATTGTGAATTTTAATTTTAGCATCAAACGTTCGACTTAAAGGGTCAGCCACTGGGCTTAAGGTATCGACCATTCCCTTAAAGGTATTTGAAGAGCTGTCGACCGTGAGATGAGCTTCCATGTCTTTTTTTATTTTTTCGATATTATGAGAGGCAATAGAAACTTCGGCATAGACAGAATCCATGTTAACTAAAAGTGCGAGCGGTTGACCGGCTGCAATGACTTCTCCTTCATGAACGAATATTTTAGCGGTCAAAGCATCAAAAGGAGCCGTAAGATCGCTCGAAGCTTGCTGCTCTTCTTGAAGTTCTACAGTTTTTTCAAGACGTTCTTTTTCTGAGGTAGCGGCTTTATATTCGGATTCTATTTTATCAAACTCCGCTTTGGTAATAACGCCTTCTTCATAAAGGGCTTTGTGCCTTTTATAGTTTTCTTCATCTACCTGAGAGGCGGCAGATCGGTGGGCGGATTGGGCAATTTCTTTTTGAAGTTTAAGTTCTTTGGATTCCAGCTGGATAACAAGCTGTCCGGAGGTGAGCTGATCTCCTTCGGAAACATGAATGGATTTAATTTTCCCTGAAATTTTTGAAGCGAGTGTTGTTTCTTTTTCTGCGGTAATCGTTCCGGTAGTAGAAATAGATTCAATCATTTCTTTTTGAAGGGGATGTGTGACCTCTACGTAAATGATGGGTTCTTCTTTTCTTTCTTTCGTGGCATATCGGATAAGACTTGCAATGACGATAATTCCGAGAATTGAAACAAAAATCCATTTTTTAGAATAGGTTATCATAATGAATTTCTCCAATAAGTTTTTGAAGGGCAATAACATTTAACAGTTGTTGTCTTTTATTTTTAAAGAGGAGGTGTTCTGTTTCGATGACAGAAACCTCTGCTGCATGGAGTTGGGCTAAAGTAGCAGCCCCTTGTTTTAAGGATTTTCGAGTTTGATCGTAAAGATGTTGTTCTCTTTCCCATTTCTTTTTTAAATATGCAGCATTTTTTTCCAGTGCTTGGAAGCTATAGACATTCTTTTTAATATCTATTTGGACAGATTCTCGCGTGAGATGGGATTTTAACTGAGTGGCTTCTAGTCCGGCCTGTGCTTTACTTTGTTCAGAAAAATTTTCTAGGCCATCAAAAAGAGGGGCACGAACGACTACTCCTAATTTCCAATCCGGTTCAAGATCTGTAAATTTCCATCCCCTTTCTCCATAATTAAATTCAAAACCTACATTGGGCATTAACAAATTTTGAGCAAAGGTTTTTCTTCTTTTATAGCGGTCTTTTTGAACCTCTGTTTCAATGCGTTCCAGTTCCAGGTTTTTAGGAAGATGTTCTAAGTAGGAGTTTAAGGGTTGAATGGATAAATTTTTAATATGAAGAGGAGACAATTTAAAGGTTTGGGTAATGGGTTCGCCCAAGAGTTGATTGAATTTACTTTGAGCAATTTCTAAGGCTTGTTTGGCTTCCAGTTCTCGCCAGTCGAGTTCTAAGAATTTCTCTTCGGCTTTTTCAACATCTGATTTTTGAACGGTTTGAACTTCAAAGCGCTTTTGAAGATTTCTCTCCTGCTCTTGAGCAGAGGCCTTGGCTTTTTCCAGAAAATCTAGAGTATTTTCAAGATTTAAAATTTCTACATAGGTTCCAATAACAGTGTAAATTAGATTATTTTTTTCAGTGGTATGATCCAGTTCTGCCATTTCCAGAAGTTTCTTTTTTTCTTTGAGATTGTGGTAATTTCCAAACCCTTTAAACAGTTCCTGTTTGGCTGTTACATTCCAATAAGCTGTATTTTGTTCAAGTTCAGTATTAATGCTCATGATGGGACTGTTGCCGGTTGCATCAAATCGCTTTTTCTGAAGTTTAGTAAAATAATTGGTTTTACTTTGAAGACCTTTACCGAGTTCACTTTGCATCTGAGGGAGGAAGGGAGACCAGGCAATTCGTACCTCTGCCTTTTGTGCGTCTACATTTTTTTGTTGAAGTTTAAGATAGGGGGAATGCTCTAGGGCTTTTGAGAGTGAATCTTTGAGCGTCCGCGTTTCAATTGCGTAACAAAGAACGGGAAAAGAGAAGACGATGAGTAGAAGATATTGCTTCATGATTTTTCATCCTCCTTAAATTTAATCACAACCGCAGCCATATCATCTTTGACATCCATCGGAAGATTAAGGGCATATTGCATATAGGTTTCAAGGTGAGTATTAATTTTTTGAGCAATTTCAGGGGCCGGAAATCCTCGAAGTTCTGTCATGAGCCCCTTAAGCTTTGCCTCGCCAAAAATTTCTCCATGAACATTAGGAACCTCAATGAGGCCATCGGTATATAGAAGTAACGTATCACCAGAGTAAAGTTGAATGCGTTTTTCTTCTAAAATAATGGGCTTAATACAATTTAAGGCAATCCCTTCGGCTGTGAGCATCGTTAACGGATGATAATCAGGTGTGGTCAGGGTTAAAGAATTTCGAATGAGAAGGGGAGGATTATGGCCAGCATTGACGTAACTTAATTGATTATAATACGTATCAAAAATAGAAATAAACACCGTGGCAAACATATTGGGCTTGGCAATGTCCATTAAAATTTGATTTGTTTTTTCTAAAATCTTAAGCAAACTTAAATCCATTTTAATAAACGCTTTTAAAAGGGTAAGTGTTTGTGTCATAAAAAGAGCTGCGGGAATAGAATTTCCAGAAACATCTCCGATAATGAAAGCCACTTTTCGATCATCAATTTGAATAACATCGTAAAAATCTCCGCCGATATATTTAGAAGGTTTATAAAAAGTGCCGACCTCGATTTTATGGGGAAATGGAAAGTGATGAGGCAAAAGATGCTCTTGAATTTGCTGAGCTAATTCCAATTCACCAATAGTAATAGGAGTAATAGGGCTTTTTTGAAATAAGTGAATAAGCTTTCCCAAAACAGGTTTTAATTTAGGCCCGTGACTCATTGAGTTCTCCTTTAAATCCGTTCATGGCTTCGGTTTCGGTTGAATAGATATCAAAAATTTTATCAAAGCCAGCCAGGGCAAACACTTTTAAAACGGTGTCTTGCATATTGGAAAATCGGATGGCGCCTTTATGGTCAGACAGTTTTTTATAAGCACCTAAAAAAACTCTCAAACCAGAGCTACTGATATAGGTAACCTTATCAAAATTAATAATGAATTTTCGTTTGCCGGTATTGATAATGGAGTTTAATTCTTCTTCTAATTTTTCTGATGTAAAGGCATCGATTCTCCCCGATAAATCTAAAAGAATGATGTCTGCTACTTTTCGCTCTTGGATTTCCATGGCGTGTCCTCCTTGGGGTTCAGGTGTTTCGTGAGTCTAAGAATATTTTTATGGTTCAATGTTTCATAGGATGAACCATCGGTAACAGCTTTAATGAATTTTACTCCAAATCCTTTTGCAGAAAGGGTGTTGAAAGGGAAGGGCGTGCCGGTATCAATAATTTCAACTTCAAATTGGTTATTGTTTTTGAGAAGTTTGATCGTAAAATAATTTTGTTTTTGGCTTTCTTTGCCATGGGTCATGATGTTGGTAGCAGCTTCATCTACGGCAAGCTTCAGGTCATAAATAATAAATTTATTGTCGCAGCCTAGGGATTTTGCGGTTTCTTCAATAAAATCAGCTATTTTTGAAAGCCAGCTCTTATCTAATTTTGCCTTAAATTCTGCCATATGAACACGTCATGTCATTCCCGCGCAGGCGGGAATCTACACGATTTCCTTTCAAGAGGTATATCGGGTGTTTTGCTTAAAAACATGAGTAAAATCACCCTCCCCACCCCCTCCCCTCGAGGGAGGGGATAAAGGGGAGGGGGACTTATGTTTTCTATCGAGTTATCCGAAAAGAATCATAGATATGGCGAAAGTGAGTTTTAAAGAGGTTACTAAAAAGTTTGGCTCCACAGAGCTTCTCAAAAACTTTAACTTGGAAGTAAAAGACCAGGAGTTTTTGGTGCTCGTGGGGCCATCAGGCTGTGGAAAATCAACAACATTAAGACTCCTAGCTGGATTAGAAACCCTCAATAACGGTGAGATTTATATTGGGGATCGCTTGGTCAATCGTCTTGACCCCAAAGATCGAGACATCGCCATGGTGTTTCAAAACTATGCTCTCTATCCCCACTATACGGTATTTGAAAATCTAGCGTTTAGTTTAAGACTTCGAAAAGTCCCAAAAGCCGAGATCCAACAAAGGGTCAACGCTATTGCCCAAATGCTCGAAATTGAAATGCTGTTAGAGAGAAAACCCAAGGAACTCTCTGGCGGCCAACGACAACGCGTGGCTTTAGGAAGAGCTATCATTCGAAACCCAAAAGTATTTCTCATGGATGAGCCTTTGTCGAATTTAGACGCCAAATTAAGGGTGGCTATGCGAGCAGAGCTTATGAGTCTCCAACGAAAACTTAAAACCACAACCATTTATGTCACCCACGATCAAGTGGAAGCCATGACCATGGGAGACCGTATTGTGGTTTTAAATGAAGGGAAGATCCAACAAGTGGGTACTCCGCATGAAATTTATCATGAACCCGCCAACCGATTTGTGGCAGGATTTATGGGATCTCCTCCCATGAATTTTTTAGAGCGCGGCGCTATTACTCTGGGTGTTCGGCCGGAAGATATTTATTTTTCTCGCCCAGAAGGAGAAAATTGGCAAGTTCCCGCCACCTTTCAAATGATAGAACCCTTGGGGGCTGAATATTTATTTCATGTGGTGGTCGATGGCACAAAGTGGATCATTCGCTCTTCACAAGCGCAGTCCTTTACAGTGGGGCAACAGGTCACTCTTTATATTCCTCTTTCCAAAATCTATTTTTTTGATGAAGAAAAAGAGGGAGCACGGATCCCTCAGGAATTATCGAAAATGTCATTCCCGCGACGGTGGGAATCTATTAAAAAAGCAGCGTAAATGTTATACAAAACGCCTGTTCGTTTTTTTTGAATGGTAACTCATTAATTTTATTAGTGATTTTAAATAGCATCATAAGCCTGCCTAAATTCTTTACAATCTAATCCTTTTTTAATCTGGGTAATATGTAAAAAATACAAGTAAAATCAATAAGTTAAAAATTTCTCTTCTCTGGCACAACCGTTGCACATATTAATAAGTAAAAAGGGGTATCGTTATGAAAAAGTATTTTTGGTTAGTATTGTTACTTATTCTTACATTCATTAATGGCGGTTGTAATCTTTTAAATAAAAAACCCATTGATGATCCAGATCAAAAAATTCAAGTTTTACCCGTCGCTCCTACAGATGCAAAGCTTGGGATTTTGGTTTCTTATTTAGATAATACAACGTACCAAGGAAAAACCATTCCCAGGATTAAAATTGTGACCGAACAAGAGTTTGATAATACGACTGGATATAAATTTTTAGGCCGCGCCTATAATAAAGATAATCCCGGTCGAAATGGATTTGGAATTGCTCTTTACGAATATTATCATCAGCTTAATCCTTGGCAGCAACGATCATGGGGATTTAAGTATTTATTTGGAATCCCCTGCATGCCTGGTGTTGAAGTCGTATGCCCTAATCGAAATACCTCAGGCCAAGATCAAGTGGTTGCCTATGTCTATAGTTTAGAAAACTTGCCCGCAGGCATTGTAGCTTTGTATCAATATGAAACTCCCGGTGGATTTGGCAGTGGCGTCCCCGGTGGAGTAAGTTTTACAACCGATGTTCAAGAAATCATGGGTTTTCAAATGCTCTATGGAAATATCCCGGTGAGTATTATCGGGTATATTTACCACAGTACGCAAATAGACCGAGACACGCGTTTAAAATAAACAAAAAATTTACCCCCTAAAAAAGAGGTGTTGATCTCTTCTCTTCCCTTATCCCCCCAACACCTCTTTTGCATTTTCGTGGTATAATGAATAAAGAAGGTGAGGAGGTGGGACGTATGTCGATTGCAAGAGTACTTCGAGGCCTTTTAAAAGAACACAATGTTTGCTATGAGACCATCTATCATGGAAGTTCTTATACGGCACAGCAATTGGCCCATAGCAAACACATTCCCGGACAAAATGTTACAAAAGTGGTTCTTTTAAAGGATCCCAACGAATTTATTATGGCGGTACTGCCGGCCTGTTATAAAGTGGATTTTTCAGCCATGAAACGTATTTTAGGATGTGATGAATTAAGACTGGCCACAGAAGAAGAAATAAGAAAGCTTTTTCCGGATTGTGAAATTGGAGCGATGCCTCCTTTTGGAGAAGCATACCACTTAAAAGTCTATGCGGATGAAGCGTTGAGTAAAGATGAATACATTACTTTTTCAGCGGGTACCCACAGAGAGGCCATTCAAATGAAGTACGAAGATTGGGCAGCATGTGAAAGACCAGAAGTGAAAAAATTTGCCTTACATCTTTGAATGAGATGCTTTCGCATCTTTTATAATGCTGCAATGACTTCTATTTCGATCAGAACGTCTTTGGGAAGCCTGGAAACTTCAACCGTAGATCTGGCCGGTGGGTTTTCTTTAAAAAAAGTTCCATAGATTTCATTAACCGTTGGAAAGTCAGACATGTTTTTAATAAAAACGGTGGTTTTAACCACATGAGAAAAAGAAAGATTTTGAGAGGTTAAAATGGCTTCAATATTTTGAAGCACACGTTTGGTTTGATCAACAATGGAAGTGCTTGGGATTAGGGCATTGGTTTTAGGATCAATAGGGATTTGTCCCGATAGAAATAAAAACCCATGGCTTTCAATAGCTTGGGAATAGGGGCCAATGGCCTTGGGAGCGTTTGGTGTTTGAATTATTTTTTTATCCATTGCACAATAGGAGATAGAATGTCTGTCATGAAAAATCAAGGGCAAAGTACAACAGAATATCTGCTCGTCGTAGGCTTAGCCTCCTTTTTTGTTTTAGTGTTGGCAGCCCAGATGAATCCTCGTTTTTCTGCACTGTTAGGGAGCTTAGAGGACGTGGTGGCCAGTAAGATTGCCGGTGGAAAATTAATTAGCCACTATAAAGTAGGGCAACTCCCTGAGGGGATTGGAGCAAAAGGAGAGGGTGGAACTCCCGAAGCTTCTACTCCTTCCTCTGCTTCTTCAGGCAACGAAGGAGGAGAGGTTTCTCAAGGTGGGGCGGTAGCACAGGCAGGCCGAGCAGAACGAGGAGATCCCTCTTTTTTAGGATCCTCCGCACCACCCTCTGATACGGTAGCAGCAGGTGAGGCAACGGCTCCCTCTCAACCTGAAGCCTCTTCTGGGAGTGCCGTCATTTCTGAAGGAGGAGAAACAAAATCTTCAAAACCGGTGGCACAAGAAGAACAAAAATCAAAAGCGTCTGAAAAAGCTGCAGAAGAAAAATCAGGAGATTCTAAAGGAAAAGGCTTAATCTATTCCGAAGGAGAAGAAGAAGGAGTTGTTTCACGAAAAGGATTTGATTGGATGAAGATTGTGATGCTTATTTTAATTATTATTTTGGTTATCTACGTCGCCTTTGAAATCTTTAAAGCCGTCAAAGTCAATAAATCTAAATAAGCTGTCATCTTGAGTGAAACGAAGGATCTCGTCTTTGTTACCTTGGGAAATGAGGTGCCTCGTTATTGAACAACTTTAGATGTATTTTCAACGACATCAGTTATTCTAAAGCCGGAACTATCAGGTAAGCGTTCAATGGTATTAATATGTTTTCCACCTTTGTAAATTTCCATTTCAAGGATTGCATCATGTTTAATGCCCCCAGATACTGAATATTCCGATTCTTTTAAATAGCGACCTGAAAATTTTTTAATATCATCGGCATAAGCATCTAAATTAACTGTTTTTACTTTTTGTGGATCAATTTTAATTATAACACGCCTATCCGAGCCTACAAAAAAATCTACAACATCCTTGTCCGTTGACGTAGATAAAAAAGGATCTGCACCATGATGCGGAGCGCTCTCTTCTAATGCTCCTCGAATTCTACTGGGATTATAGTCCCCTTGGTTTTTTTTAGCTAATGTCTTAATGAAACGATCTTTTGCTCTTATAGAGTTTGATGCATGAACTTGCTTAATGACCTCTTCAAAGTTATGTCCCCTTTTCATATGCAGTTGAACGCGATAGGATGCTTGTAATTTTGGAGCCACCTTATTTCCTTTCATTATAGCAACTGCCTCATCTATCGTCATATCCATATTTTTTCCTCTATATAATACACTGGGAGCAGTCGTAAATCTTGTTGGATCAGGAGCGGAAATTATTGGCTGAGCTGTCTCTTCTATCTCTTTAAAAGCCGCTATTCTTGTATTAACAGGGGTACGAATCCCTGCTGCTTCTAAAGGCTGCTTTGTTCTTTGAATGATCTTTCCAGATTGGGTAAGCAAGTTTTCTTCTTCAAGATAATTAATAAATTTAATTGTCTTTAGACTTTCCGCGCTGTGAGATGCTGCTTGAATGGTCCCATCGATCAAACTACGCCGACCGGCGTTTTGCAATGCTTGAGCCACCCTTGGTGCTTTCGCAGCAGCTCCTAATACAACAGTCGCTGCCCCTATAGTTTCTACAACGGTTACTCCTAACTTAAGATGTTTTTCCCGTTCAGATATCAATGGGTTAAACATCGTTCGCTCGACTTCTCTATTAGTGGCTCTCAAATCCGTTAAATGCTCAAATCCTCCTATAAACATTTCTACCAACATATGACCCACTCCTTTGAGTTGCTTATTAAGCATTTCCGGACCTCTATACTGCGCATCTTCTAGATCATATGCAGACAAAGATATGGGATTTTTGTCCCACTCTTTTAAATTGGCAGCTCGAAACTCTTTAATCCATTGTGAAAAAGGATTTCGCTCAATGGAAGGCAGGTTCTTTTCCAGATTTTCATATTCCGAGACCATAAAGAGAAGCCACCCCC
>Ga0209211_10000489_pt1 | contig 79880 bp, 69 predicted proteins | sample RifGroA2_FD_183992 | JGI IMG/M metagenome (GOLD analysis project Ga0209211, IMG submission 183992) | Groundwater microbial communities from Rifle, Colorado, USA - Groundwater A2 (SPAdes) (version 2) | ecosystem: Environmental > Aquatic > Deep subsurface > Groundwater | place: Rifle, Colorado... | reverse complement strand
AATTAACAAGCTAACAATTAACAAGCTAACAATTAACAAGCTAACAATTAACAAGCTAACAATTAACAAGCTAACAATTAACAAGCTAACAATTAACAAGCTAACAATTAACAAGCTAACAATTAACAAGCTAACAATTAACCAATATTCATCATGGCTCAAATAAAACCTCCATTTGAAACATTTGCGAGAATTAAGGTTGTTGGTGTCGGCGGTTCCGGCGGCAACGCTCTTGCAAGAATGATTGAAGCAAGAATTCACGGAGTTGAATTTATTGCCGTCAATACGGATGCCCAAGCGCTTCACAACAGCAGCGCGCCAATTAAAATTCATATCGGCAAGAGTCTTACGAGGGGTTTGGGCGCCGGCATGAATCCTGAAATCGGCAAACAGGCCGCCATAGACACCAAAGAAGAAATCATGACGCCGCTTAAGGGGGCGGATATGGTTTTTCTTACTTGCGGTTTGGGCGGAGGCACGGGAACCGGCGCGGCGCCGGTGATAGCGGATTTAGCCAGGGAAGCGGGAGCTCTCACTGTGGGCGTGGTAACCAAGCCGTTCAGTTTTGAAGGAGCGCAAAGATCAAGAATTGCCGAAGACGGCTGGCATGCTTTGCGAGAAAAAGTTGATGCCCTAATCACCATTCCCAACGACCGGCTTTTGTCGGTGATAGACAGAAAAACTCCTTTGCTTGAATCTTTTGCCATAGTTGACGATGTGTTAAGGCAGGGAGTTCAGGGCATATCGGATTTAATTACCACTCCGGGCATAATTAATGTTGATTTTGCGGATGTCCGCACCATAATGTCCAATTCCGGTTCGGCTTTAATGGGTATTGGCAGGGCAAGCGGGGATGATCGGGCGATTGAAGCCGCCAAAATGGCGATCAGTTCGCCTTTGCTTGAAGTATCTATTGACGGCGCCAGGGGAGTTTTGTTCAATGTTTCCGGCGGCGCGGATATGGCTATGGCTGAGATAAACGAAGCGGCTCGGGTAATCACGGAGCATATTGACCCGGACGCCAAGGTGATATTTGGAGCGGTGATAGACGATAAACTCAAAAAAGGAGAGATAAAAGTGACGGTTGTGGCAACTGGTTTTAATAACGGACATGCTTCTTCCGCCAAACCAACCATCGCTAACAGTATGCCGAGCTTATTCGGTAAAAATAGCGGAGCCGCTTTTAACAATAATTCCGGAAACAGCGCTTCCGCCAACGGGATGCCGACGACCGTCAAAGAATTGGTTGATTCTTCTGTGAGCGATGATGCCGACGCGTTTGATATCCCCGCTTTTATCCGCAGAAAAATGAAATAGGCGGGGTTATCAACACAATTTTTTGTTGCTCAACGATTTTGTTATAAGATGAAGGCGGGTGAGACAAAACACTAAAATTTAAAATACACGGCTCGCTAATCGCGGGCTCTAACTTTCATTATATGGAGCCAATTGTTGTTTCTCAATCAAATATATTAAAAAAAGAGGCCAAAATCAGCAACGGTTTTTCTGCGGTTGGTTTGGAGTGGAAAAGACTTTTTGGCCACGGCGATCCCTATGAATCCGTTGTTTGGGAAAAAAGAACCGCCAGGATTACCAAAGGAGACAACACCGTTGTTTTTGAACAGAAAAATATTGAAGTGCCCAATTTTTGGAGTCAATCGGCAACCGACATTGTGGCGTCCAAATATTTTAGAGGCAAGATGGATTCTCCCGACAGAGAATACAGCGCCAGACAGATGGTGGACAGGGTCGCCAAAACTGTCGGTTATTGGGGATTAAAAGATGGCTATTTTGCTTCGTCCGAAGACGGCAATAATTTTATTCAAGATTTAACTTTTCTCTTGATCAATCAATACGCCGCCTTTAACAGTCCGGTGTGGTTTAATGTCGGGGTTCAGGAACGGCCCCAATGTAGCGCGTGTTTTATTCTTTCGGTGGAAGACAACATGCAGTCAATTCTTGAGTGGTACAAGGACGAGGGGTGGATATTTAAATACGGTTCAGGTTCCGGCATCAATTTATCAAAACTTAGATCTTCGGAAGAAGCTCTTTCAAGGGGCGGCCGTTCTTCCGGGCCGGTGTCTTTTATGAAGGGCGCCGACGGAGTCGCCAATTCCATCAGGTCGGGAGGAACGACTCGCCGGGCCGCCAAAATGGTCATTTTAAATGCCGATCATCCCGACATCAAAAATTTTATTTATTGCAAAAAAGTAATTGAAGATATGACCAAGGCTCTTGAGAGAAGCGGCATCAAAGATTCAATTGAAGCCGACATTTTTGATCCTTATACCTTGTTGCCGTATCAGAACGCCAACAATTCGGTCAGGGTTAACGACGAATTTATGAGAGCGGTGGAGGCGGACGGTTACTGGGATTTAAAAGCCGTCACTACGGGCGAGACGGTAAAAACATTGAAAGCCAGAGAAATTTTGGATTGGTGCGCCGATGCGGCTTGGCATAGCGCCGATCCGGGCATGCAGTACGATACCACCATCAACGAATGGAATACCTGTTCCAATACCGGTCGGATAAACGCATCCAATCCGTGCAGTGAATATATGCACATAGACAACAGCGCCTGCAATCTTGCTTCTTTGAATTTGCTTAAATTTTTGAGCGCGGGCGGCAGGTTTAACACGGAGCTTTTCAGAAAAGCCGTTGATACAATGATTGCGGCTCAAGAAATAATCGTGGGGAATTCGTTTTATCCCACGGAACGGATTACGGAAAATGCCAAGAATTACAGAGAATTGGGGTTGGGTTACGCCAATTTGGGCGCGACATTGATGGTGTTGGGGCTTCCGTATGATTCCGATGCCGGCCGAATCACCGCCGGACGGATTACTTCTTTAATGTGTGGAGAGGCATACAGAATGTCTGCGGTATTGGCGAGCATTAAAGGCCCGTTCGCCGGTTATGATTTAAACAAAGAGCCGACGCTCGGCGTGATTGAAAAACACATGAATGAAGCCGAAAAATTGTTTCTTAATTCCGAGGTTTCAGAACACGAAGATATCAATTTGCGTGATCAGGCCAAATTAATTTGGCAGGAAGTTTTGGAACTTAGCGAAAAATACGGCGTCAGAAATTCACAAGTGACCGTCTTGGCTCCCACCGGAACAATCGCTTTTTTGATGGACTGCGACACGACCGGAGTGGAGCCTGAATTAGCGATAGTAAAATACAAGAAATTAGTTGGCGGGGGAGTTTTGAAGTTGGTAAATAATCAAGTTCCGCTCGCTTTAACAAGATTGGGTTATGCCAATGAACAAGTCAAAGAAATTTCTGATTATATTTTGGAAAAAGAAACTATTGAGGGCGCGCCCCATATTAAACAGGAGCATTTGCCGGTGTTTGATTGTTCTTTCCGGCCCAAAAATGGCAACAGATGCATTTATCATCTCGGCCACATCAAAATGATGGCGGCCGTTCAGCCTTTTATTTCTGGGGCAATTTCCAAAACGGTCAATTTGCCGAGCGACGCTACCGTAGAAGATGTTAAAAATGTTTTTATGGAAGGCTGGCGGCTTGGTCTAAAAGCCATCGCTGTGTATCGCGACGGTTCCAAATCCATTCAGCCCCTTAATTTAACCAAAGACCAAAAAGCGAAGAAAGAAGAAGAAGCCGGCGAAAATAATTTAATTGAAAAAATAAACGGCTATACTCGCCGCAAACTGCCGGATGAACGGCCGTCCATGACTCATAAGTTTTCCGTGGGCGGTTTTGAAAGTTATCTCACGGTCGGTTTTTATCCCGGAACACAAAAACCGGGAGAGACATTCATTACCACCGCCAAAGAGGGAAGCACCGTGTCGGGATTATTTGATACTATTGCCACTTTAATTTCCATGTGTCTGCAGTCCGGAGTGCCGCTTAAAGCTTTGGTAAAAAAGTTCAAAGATATGCGTTTTGATCCGGCCGGTTTTACCAATAATCCCCAAATTCCGACAGCTAAATCAATTGTTGATTATGTTTTCAGATATTTAGGGTTTAAATTGCTTAGCCAGGAAGAAAGAGAAGAAATTTTTGGAGTTCAGACCGAACATGGCGGAGGATTAAATACCGAAATTGCTGAAAGTCAGTCTTCCAACGACAAGATTTTGGCAGAATTGATTTCCGTTAGTACCGGCAAAATTGACAATAAAGTGGCGGTAATCCACGCTGACGCTCCGGCATGTTCCCAGTGCGGCGCTCTTATGGTTCGCGCTGGTTCGTGTTATACTTGTCCAAATTGCTTTTCCACCACAGGCGTGTGTAACTAATAGAATTTCTGCGCTTGAAACAGGAAGCCCAACAAAATAGGGCTTAACCTGTTTCAAGCCACAAGGGTTTGGTCAATTTCTGCGTTAAAATCTCCGTTTGGTTCTCGCCATAGTGTATTATGGCTCGCCCCAATACTTGATTTTGCCTGAAAGGCGAAGGTTCACGCCGAAGAATTTCGGTGGGAATCGCCTCCGAACTTGACCAAACGCAGAAATTCTATAAATAATTTAATGGTTAATGACATAAACAAAAATCTTCCCCGCGATACATTTATGCATTTGCTTGCCGTAGTTGCGCTTATCGTGAGCGCAATCAGTTTTGGCGCTCTTTTATTCCAATACACAAACATATATTTTCCGGACGCGTTATCCGATAATTATTGGAGCAACCGATCATTCTATGACCTTATCCGCCGCGCCCTTGCCGCCTTAATCGTTGTTTTTCCGGTTTATGTTTGGGTTTCTTGGTTTTTGAATAAGGATATCAAACAATTTCCCGAAAAAACGGAATTAAAAATACGCAAATGGCTTTTGTATCTTACGGTTTTTGCGGCCGCGCTTGTTATCATCGGCGATTTAGTAATATTGATTCAGACATATTTAAACGGGGAATTGACCGCAAGGTTTTTGTTAAAAGTCGCAAGCGTCTTCTTTATCGCCGGAGCTGTTTTTTATTATTATTTTTTACAATTAAAAATTCCCCTCCAAAATGGCTCTAAAACTGTTTTTGGTTCTAAAATATTTGTGCCGGCAATCATAGGTATAGTTGCGGCAACCGTTGTTTTCGGTTTTTTTATTGCCGGTTCGCCTCAATCAAGACGGCTGGAACGGCTGGATGAAAGAAGAATCAGCGATTTATCCGTGATTCAGAGTCAGGTGATTGATTATTGGCAGAGAAAATCAAAATTGCCGGTTGACCTTGATAGTTTAGCCGGTTCGTTTTTCGGGGTCAGCATACCCAATGACCCGAAAACCAAGAGTCCTTATGAATACAAGGTTTTAAGCAATTTAAAATTTGAATTATGCGCCGTGTTTGAGACGGTCAATACGGGAGAACAATATCCCGGCGGAAGAGCGGCTAAACCGATGATTATAGACCGGGTCGGTTTTGGAGGAATTCAAGATTGGCAGCATGATTTGGGAAGAACATGTTTTGAAACAATAATTGATCCGGAAATATTTAAATCCATCAATAAATTTTAAAATATTTAATAAGTATACTTTTCGGGCACGGCGTAAATTCCTGCTGGAATTTCGCCTCTCGCTCGCTCCGTCGAGCTCCGCAAGTCCCGAAAGAGCATACTTATTAATTTTCTTTAAACAAACCATATGACCAAAACAGTTTTAGTTTTTACGGTTGTTATAATTTTCGTCGGCATTGCCGTTTGGCTTTTTGTTAATAAATCAAAGAATGCCAACGCGCCGGTAGCGGAAACTTCTCCGTTGGATAATCCTTTTGCAAGTATTGGGGCGGCGCCGACAGCTTCGCCGGTTGCCGGTAAAGTTATTACGCTTGAAGGCGGTCTTCAAATTCAAGATTTGATTGTCGGTACCGGCGCCGAAGCGGTAAACGGGAAAATGATTACCGTTAATTATGTCGGCACGCTTGCCGACGGCAAGAAGTTTGACAGCTCATATGATCGTGGCACGCCGTTTCAATTTAATTTGGGAGCGGGAGAGGTGATTCGCGGATGGGAATTGGGCGTGGCCGGGATGAAAATCGGGGGCAAGAGGAAACTTATAATTCCTCCGGCTTTGGGCTACGGCGACAGGAATATCGGCAACGGTCTTATCCCGCCGAATTCCACTCTTATTTTTGAAGTGGAACTCTTGGGGGTTGGAAAATGAAAAATTGATTTGATATTGCTGTTGTAATTGAGCAGGTAATTTTATATAATTTAAATATCAGATGAATAGAGATGCTTTTTTCAGGTTTTATGCCAACTTGCCAATAGGAATTAGACGCGAGGTTATTTTAGATTTGCTGGAACGGGGTCCCATAACTTGGGAAGTTGCTTACAGGGAAATAAAAATTGATTCCGAACTTGGCAAAGTAATTTTACAAAAACTTATTGAATTGGGATTTGTTCCTGTAGAAGAAAAACGAAAATAATTATGGAAAAAAAGAACAACAACCAAAACATTTCTGAAGATATAATGAATCTTGTTATAGCTCGATTAGAAACTATTCCCTCAAACATTGAATTATCGGTAGGCAATGAGGGAAGTTTTTCTGTTGAAGAACTCATAGAACGAGTTAAAAAGCAAGATGATATCGGCAAGAAAATGATAGAAATGCAACTGGCTTATTTGCGGTCGCTTGGCAAATTACCCACTCAAGATTTACAAAATGCTTCTGCTACTAACTAGGCCACGATACGATACGCCAACACATTACCTGTTCTATTGGGCAGGTCTTTTAATTGAAGAGGCAAAAAAGAGGGGAGTAAAAGTTATAGATTTAGACAGAGAGAAGGCTGTAAAGAAAAAACTCCACAGTTATTTGGCCAAACAGCCGATTGACACGGTTATTTTGAACGGGCACGGAAGTCAAGAAGCGGTTGCCGGTGAAGATAACGAAGTTATTCTCTCTGCTGGAAACGGAACTAAGCTTTTGAAAAATAAAATAATATTCGTGCGAGCATGTGACGCGGGTATGATATTGGGTAAAGAAATAATGGAAAACGGCGCAAGGGGTTTTATCGACTACATTCAGCCATTTATATTTCCGGTAGATAAAGATTTTTTCAAAAAACCGCTTGAAGATGAATTGGCTGCCCCGATTCTTTCATGTTCAAATCAAGTAGGCATTTCTTTAATCAAAGGAAAGACAGCGGCGGAAGCACAAAAAGATAGTTTAGATAAATATGCGGAAGCGATAGATAAATACTCATCAAGCGAAGCAACCAGTTCTTTTTTGTTGCCGATTTTGCTCTGGAATATGACAAGCCAGGTTTGCTATCAATAGCAAGTATGTTTTTTAGTCATTCTTTACTCGTATCTTGAGCGGCGGATTAAGGGTTTGCAGGCGTTGGTTTTTTCTGAAAGGAGCAGGCACTTCATTAAAATCCAATCGGCTCACCAAGGTGAGCCGATTATTGTATAATGTGTTTATGGCTACTTATAAATTTCCCGACGGGTTTAAGTGGGGGAGCGCCACATCGGCGCATCAGGTAGAGGGTGACAATCGAAATGATTGGACTGTCTGGGAGCGGTCAGAATCCCGAGTCCAAAGTTTAAAGTCCAAGGGGTTAAATCCCGAAGGTTTTATTTCTGGAAAAGCGTGCGACAGTTACAATCGATATGAGGAGGATTTTAATATCGTCAAACAACTGAATCAGAATATCCAGAGGTTTTCAATTGAATGGTCGCGAATAGAACCGGAAGAGGGGAGATTTGATTCAACGGCGATGCAACATTATATTGATGTAGTCAAGGCATTGCGCGACAGGGGAATTGAGCCAATGGTGACGCTTTGGCATTTTACCAATCCGGTTTGGTTTGCGAAAAAAGGCGGATTTTTAAATAAAAAATCGCCGGAAATATTTACAAGATATATAAAGTATGTTGTGGATAACTTAAAGGATAGGGTAGGGTTGTGGATAACTTTTAATGAGCCACTAAATGTGTATGCCGGCTTATCGTTTCTGCGGGGAGAATGGCCGCCGCAACACAAAAGTTTGTTGGATTTTTTGAAAGTCAGACGCAACATGATTAATGCTCACACACTCGCCTATTGTGAAATAAAAAAGATTTATAAAAATAGGATTTTTAATGAGTACGGCCAAGACCAACTTGGTATGTCGCACAATATAAACCCTCTCGTTGGGATCGTTGAAAACAATCGCCACATAGTCAGCAGTTTTATTTTGCGGGCGGCAGAGAAATTTTATGAATATTTTGGCAACACATATTTTTGGCGGAAAACCCTTCCCTGTCAGGATTTTATCGGTCTGAATTATTATACGATTCAACGACTGCCGGGATCTGAACGCAATTTAGCGAAACAAGATAAAGCTGATGAAATGCAATGGGAAATTTATCCCAAAGGCATCTATTATCGGCTGATAGCGGTTAAAAAATTCAACAAACCGATTTTTATCACCGAAAACGGGATTGCCGATTCAGCCGACCAAAAGAGAATCAAATTTATTAAAGACCATCTCTATTGGGTTTGGAGAGCCATTCAAGACGGCGCCGATGTCCGCGGGTATCTGTACTGGTCGCTTCTTGATAATTTTGAGTGGGACAAAGGGTTCGCGCCCCGCTTCGGGCTTGTTGAAATTGATTACAAAACTCCGATAGCCGGCGGAGAAAGGAAAATTCGTCCGTCGGCTCTTGAATATGCTAAGATATGTAAAGAGAACCAAATAGAAAATTAGAAATTGATTAAAAAATTATTAAAGGTATTCCATTTTCGGGCACGACATAAATTTCTGCTGAAATTTTGTCTTTAACTCGCCCCCGTCGGGCTCCGTAAATCCCGAAAATGGGATACCTTTAATAATTTAAATTCTTATGCTCTGGCTTTATATCGCTCTCGCCGCTTATTTTATAAACGCAGTCGTTTTTATAATTGATAAGTATCTGCTCTCCTCGCCTATTCCGAGGCCTTTTGCTTATGCGTTTTGGGTGGCTATTTTAAGTTTGGCCGTAGTGTTTTTGCTTCCGTTTGGAGTGGTTTGGGTCAGTCCGCTTTATTTTATCATTGCTTTTATCTCCGGAGCCGCTTTTTTTGGAGGCCTGTTTTTTCTTTATAAATCCGTCAAATTAACCGATGTTTCCGTTGCCGCCACCAACGCGGGAGTGCTTGCCGCTGTGTCCACCTATCTTCTCTCCTTTTTTATTTTAAAAGACAGGTTGGTATTTTCAAACGAGGTTGCTTTTATATTGTTGGTTATCGGTATCTTTTTCTTGGGCAAAATTAAAAAAAATATTTTCAAATATTCTTTAATGACCGGTTTGTTTTTCGGCTTATCGTTTGTTCTTTTAAAGTGGACATTTAACGAGGTAAATTTTATAAACGGAATATTTTGGACAAGAATAGGTTTTGCGGGCGCCGGAATTCTTTCGCTTATTTTTCATGGCGCAAGAAAGGAAATTGCGGCTTCTTTGCAAAATGTTGCTAAATCTTCCAAATTTTGGTTTATTGCCGGCAAAATTGCGGCAGGCGCCGGTTTTCTGCTGCTTTATTATTCAATTAAGCTTGGCGATGTTTCTTTGGTAAGCGCGCTTTTGGGGATCCAATTTTTATTTATATTTGTTTTAGCCATTATTTTACGGAATAAAGTGCCCGGCGTAACTGAAAACATCAGAGGAAAGGTTTTGATGAATAAATTATTGGGAATAGGTTTTATCGTCGGCGGTTTTATCGCCCTCTTTAAACTATGAAAAAGTTTTTTTCAGGTTTGATTTTAATAGCGGCAATATTGTGGATTTTGTCCTTAGATTTCTCATCCACAACGGCTAAACCGCAATACGGTGTTTCTTTCAGCCGATTCCACGCCGATGAACTTAAATTGGATTGGAAAGAAACTTATCTTGCTCTGCTTGATGATTTGGGCGTGAGAAATTTTAGATTTTCAGCTCATTGGCCGCTGACAGAACCGCAAGAGAATGTTTTTAATTTCAAAGAGCTTGATTTTCAATTCAAAGAAGCTGAAAAAAGGAATGCCTCGGTAATATTAGCTGTCGGCCATCGTCTTCCGGGATGGCCGGAGTGTCACACTCCCGAATGGGTCAAAGAATTATCTTACGAACAGCATGAACAGAAACTTTTGAATTATATTGAAGTTACTGTAAACCGATACAAAAATTCACCGGTGTTGCAATATTGGCAAATTGAGAACGAGCCCTTTCTTTTATTTTTTAGCAGAGCGAATTGCGGAATGCACAACAAAAAAGTCAAAGAGATTTTGATAAAAGAGATATTATTAGTTCAACGGTTAGATCCGTCGCATCCCATAATAATTACTGACAGCGGTGAATTCGGTGATTGGTTTAGAGCGTATAAAAATGGCGATGTTTTCGGCACCACCATGTATTTGTATGTTTGGAACCGGACAATCGGCCCGTTGCGATATCCTGTAATTCCGGCGCTTTTCAGAATAAAAAAGAATATTGTCAGTTTAATTTATAAAGAAAAACCGTCAATCGTGATTGAACTTTCAACCGAACCATGGCTTTTGCAGCCGATTTTAGATACTCCGGTTGATACTCAACTTGAAAGAATGGATTTGGACAAATTTAACGAAATGATAAATTTTTCAAGCAAAACCGGCTTTAATTCTTTTTATTTGTGGGGCGCCGAATGGTGGTATTGGATGAAACAAAACGGCTATCCTCAATTATGGGAACGGGCAAAAGAACTGTTTAAAAATTCTTGATTTTTTTCTTATTTTAAATTATGTTTGCGGTGCAAACAAGATCATAGACGATATTTTTTAGAAAAATGATAAAAAAATACGGCTTAATTTTAGGGATTGGTTTTTTGGGCGGGTTTTTTGCCGCGTTCATTATTTTAAATTTAGGTTTTTGGGGCGACGCGGTATTGGAAAATTTAAGATCGGAAGTTCAAAAAGCGAATATGGCGGTTCAGGCGTTAACCAGTCCGAATCCGGAAAAAACAATTGTGGCAACTACATATAGCCCGGCGCCCGCCGATTTTTGGCAAAAAATAGTCATTGATCAATCGCTTTTCGTGGCGGCGGTGCAATCATTCAAAGACAGCCGGTTATTACGACAAGGCAACGGTATTTTTCTTTCCTCCGACGGTTTAATTGTTACAACCGCGGATACGGCTCCGGCCAGCGCTTCGGTGTTCCAGGTTTTATATGAAGACAAAATATTGCGCGCCAAAATCATGGCCCGGGATTTTGTTAAAAATTTAGCGATAATCAAAGTTAACGGAACGGTAAATTTTAATGTTCCCGAATTGGATTTTTCGGATAATTTTCAAAGCGGCCAAGAACTGGTGATTATCGGAAAGTTTGTCAATTTATCCAAGCCGATATTATTTTCCCAAAAAACTGCCATCAATTACTTATTAAACGGAGCTGTTTTTATTGATGCTCAACCTAAGAGCATTTTTAACGGCGGAGCGCTTGTCAATAATAACGGCCGGATAATCGGAATGACCTTTATCAGAAACGGGAAAGTTTATTCCGCCGGAACCAAAATCATAGACGAATTTTTAAAGAATTATCTTAAAAAAATTTGAGCTAAATGAAAATGGGGGAAACCATTCATAAACAATTTACCAATACCGTCATGGCGTTATCAAGAGTTCTTTATTTATTGAAAGATAAATTTTTGGCCCGAAAACTTTATCAAAAATTAAACGATTTTACGGCGGGATATATTAAATTTTCCGTCAGTAAAAATATGGATGGGAAATCAGAGCAAGAAATATGTGTCGCACAATCTACGGCAGGCGAAGAATTACTGACTGAAATTAATTCATTGTTGGAATTGTCGGAATATTTAGAACATTACAGCGCGATTAATCATATTCCCCTGCTTTTAGTCAGAAAAAGCCTGTTATTCGTTAAATTAGATTTGATAAAATTTACAAAGACAATTAAAACAACCGGAACGGGCGTTTTAGAAATTAAAAAGGAAACTCTTTCCAAAAATTTAATTAAAAATGCATCAGCCGAAGAATATTCAAACAACGAAGACAATGATCTAAGTGTCAATAAAGAAAAAATCATTCATTTTATTAAAAAATTTCCAAATGCCAGGACAAAAGATATCATAGAAGAGTTTAGCGTTTTATCGGCGAGAACGGTAAAGAGAAATTTAAGCGAATTGGCGCAAAGCGGTTTATTGCGCAAATCTATCAAGAGCAAAGCGGTCTATTACTCCGTTATTTAAACTAATCTTTGCGGTATCTCTAAAACATCCGCAACAAGATTTGTAGATAAACTGTTGATAAGTTAGAAATCTCAATGTTGACGATCAAATTAAGAAACGATACTCTCGGAGCATCGTTTCTTAATTTTTTCAAGATAAGTTTTTTTACTCTGTCGCGACTTAAACAAACAATATGACATTTTGTCCCTCCTTAATGCCATATTTTAAATACATTTAGTATTTTTAATTCGTGGCAGGTTAAAAGGATTCATCTTTTCTCATGAATATTTTTAAGGAATTTATAAAAAGGCGGCTCCGAGTAATTGTCTTTCTTTTAATTTTAAGCGCGTTTGCATGGGGTTCGTTTTATGGACTATCAGCTTTTGGGTATGGATTTTCGTACATAAAAGCAGTTTTGACCGCAACAAACAGCGAATCTTCCAACGAAACAAAAAAATTGGTGACAGAATTGGTGTCATCGCCTAAAACATCTAATGTCACCAAAGTGTCACCAATAAAGACACCATCACCGACACCAATCAAATTGGTGTCATCACCGTTGTCACCATTATTGTCACCAACACCAACAATTATTTTAAGTCCGACACTAAAACCTTCGCCCCTTCCTTCTTTTTCACCAACAATGACACCAATGCCGACAATTTTGTCTTCTCCTTCACCATTGCCTTCAACGACACCAACACCATCACCGAGCTTGACACCATCACCAACTCCGGCGGTAGAATCTTCTTTGTTTGCCGTGATAATAAATGAAATTGCATGGATGGGCACCGAAATATCTTCCAGCGATGAATGGATAGAACTTTATAATTTTACGGAATGGCCAGTTGATTTGAACGGTTGGACATTAAAATCTCTTACCGGGGCCAATCCTGATCCAACAATTACTCTTTCCGGAATTATTCAACCCCTGGGCTATTTTTTGCTTGAAAGAACCAATGATTCAACAATTTCTGACATTTCGGCGGATCAAATATATACCGGAGCTCTTTCCGATAGCGGAGAAACATTGGAATTAAGGGATTCTGCCGGTAATTTACAAGATAAAACCTCAAATACCGGAGGCTGGTATGCCGGTAATAAAACAGGCCGTTTTTCAATGGAACGCGCAGATTCTAAGCAATCGGGCGATAATGCCGCTAATTGGCAGACTAATGATGGTATAACGAGAAATGGCCGCGATGTTGAAAACGGCTTGATAAACGGTACGCCGAAGACCCCAAACAGCAAAACCTTTTAACATTTAAAACAGTCAATATTCCCTCACAAAAATTATCCACAATTTTACCCCTTGCTAGTGTTTTTAGATGCGATATAATTACTTATGAAGTGTGGACAAGATCCGCTCTTCGCTTGAAATACGGTGGTCGGAATGGCCAGTTCAATATTGGCGAATCGGTTGACTTTTATCTTATATTTTTGTAATATTAACCGACAGCTGATGTGTAAGGATTGGCAGTCAAAAATCAGTCAAAAACTATGATAAATAGTGTTATATAAAACTATGATAAATAACCATTTTTTGGTTATTTATGTTAACGAAAAGTAAGTTTAAAAAAGAAAGAATTTAGAAAGAATTAGGCGGTCTGCTTTTGGAAGCGTTGATAGATGTTTTCAAAAGCAGACAGCTTAGGATAGGACATTGAAAATTAGGCAGAAAGAAAACAATGATGCTTTAGATTTAGACAGTAATAAATTTAAGTTTGATTTAGAATGTGTAATCTTGAAGTCGATAAGCCGCTCCGTTAAATCCGTTGGTCGAGATAAAACGGATTTATGGGTTTGAAATATTTTTTCAAAATGCGGTTTATTCAAGATTCAGTTTTAGAACAGTGAAATCAGAAATTAAATTCTGTTCTGTTACTGGTCGATTTGTCCCCGGCATATAAGCGTTTAAATATTTAAAAGTTTAAATGTTTAAAGGTTCGGGAGACAATACAGTTTCAGTTCAGAAATAAAAACAAAAACAAAATGAGTAAATTATCAAAAAGAACTCGCGAAGGTTTGTTAAAAACTTTTGCGGTCTTAACCGCGGTAACGACCATAATGTCGTTGTCCGGTTTTATGTATCTTGCTCCGAATTGGGCAAGCGCAGCCGTTCCTTCTGACTACGGTCTGGTGGAAGGCAACACAATAAGCGCCGCCGGTTCTGACGACCCGGATGTGTACATTGTGAATGATTGGGGATACAAGAGATTATTCTTAAGCCCCCAGATCTTTAATCTTTACGGTCACCTTGGCAGTTTTGCCAATGTGAAATCCGTATCCGCCGCTACCCGAGACGCTTTTCCGACATCCGGACTTTTCCGAGTTGACGGAGATGAAAAGGTCTACGGGATAGAAACGACGGGAGAAGATGTGGCTTCACTGCACTGGGTTAACACTAGTGGATCACAAGCCGTTGCGGATGATCCGAATTTCTTCAAAAAGGTTTTCGTGATCAATGCCGCTGAATTTGCCCTGTATTCAGTCGCATCAGAGTATTCTTCAGTGAATCAGGTCCCCGCGTATACAAGAGGCGGTTCGGTGTCTTCCCCGACCCCTGTGGCCGGAAATGTGTCTGTAAGCTTAGCTTCTTCCAATCCGTCAGCCCAGACCGTAACTCAAGGATCATACGGCGTTAACGCTATGGTGATGAGATTTAGCGGTACGGGCACAGTTAACGAATTGAGCTTCAAGAGAGGCGGAGCGGGCGCTACGACCGACTATGACAACCTTTACATCTATGATGGAGCGAGAAGGTTGACTGCCGGAAGGACCCTTTCTTCGTCCGAAGGAACCGTCACATTCATCAGTTTGAATGTCGCGGTAAGCGGAACGAAAGATTTAACCTTAGTAGGTGACCATTCTTCGACTGCCGGAGCCGGCAATGTCAACAATTTTTCGTTGACTAATGTCAAAATCGCTTCCGGAACCGTTTCCGGATATCCGGTTGTAAGCAATAATTTCACCGTTTCAGGTTCTGATTCAGGAGGATTAACGGTGGCAAAGAGCGGTTCTGTTGCCAACCCGAAAGTTGGACAAAAGGCAACCGCATTGTCCGAATTCAAAGTTACGGCTAACACCGAAGCTTCCTATATCAGAAGGATTCAGTTGTATAACGGCGGCGATGTAAAGGCCACCGATCTTACCAACCTTTACTTGGAAGTGAGCAGTGTCAAAGTTGCCGAGACAGCCGCTATGACCAGCGATGGTTATGCGGTGTTTGACTTTGGCGCGCCTGGATACAAGATCACCAAAGGAGATTATAAGATCTTCCGATTATTCGGTGACTTAGCCGGTAAAAAGTCCGAAACCATTAAGTTTTATGTGGAATACGCGGCTGATGTTCTCGGCATAGGCGACCAATACGGTTACGGAATGAAAGCGACGATTACTGATTTTGATTCTTCCGCTACAGGCGAGTCCCACAACTTGACTTTGCAGGGAGGCGTTTTGACGATTACGATGAACGGCCCAAATGCGACCAATGTCGGTACCACCACTTCCGATACGATATTGGCGAGATATTCGTTTGCCGCGGCAAACAATATTGAGGTCAAGAAGACGAGATTGGTGCTTTGTTTGGATAACCTTGGTTCAGGCACATTTACCAATGCTGCCGCCACGACCAATGGCTGGTATGACTTGGAAGACATCAAAGTGGTTGATGAAGATTCCGGCACAGTTCTTGTCGGTCCGGCTGACGGCTCGACATTTACCGCTTCCGAAGCGACCGGATGCCCTGATTCAAAGACCGGCGCGGCCAAGACATTCACCGATATGTATGATTTGGTTGCCAGTCAGACCAGGAACTTAAAGGTTACCGCCGATATTAAAACCGGCAACACCAACGGTACCACGGATACGGCCGTAGCTCTTGATTCAACCGATATTATCAAGGTTGTTCTTGACGGTTACGGAGAAGCAGATTTGTCCGGTACTTCCGGTGATGTTGCGGTATTGAAATATACCGGAACCAGCACGGCAGTTGATGATTCCGATGTTGTTCCGAATGCTGATTTATCGGGCAACAACATGACCATCCAGAGTTCATCGTTGACTCTTGGATTATCTTCTTCCCCAACCAGCACGACTTATGTAAAGGGAACAAGCGGTATTGACGCAGTCGGTATTACCTTCGCGGCGTCTCTTGCCTCTGACTTGAAAGTTACCGATATCACCCTTACCGGTTATGTCAAAGACGAAAGCGGAGATACTTTGGCTGTGGGTGTTGATACCAATGATTCCAGCGTAACGGTTGGAAACTTAGTTTCCGCAGTCAAGTTGTATGACGGCGATTCCGGAGCGTTGATCTCCGAGACTCCGTCAAGCAATAACTTAAACAGCACTACCGGCACAATCGTGTTCAACAACTTAGCTTGGAATATTCCGGCTGGTCAGACCAAGAAATTGTTGGTAAAGACCAACTTGTCATCCAACGCGCCGTCCGGTTCAAACGACTATTTCTCGTTTGACATTAACACGACCAGCGATGTTTCCGCGGTTGACAACAACAGCGCGACGGTTAACGCGGGAAATTCCGACCCGAACAGCAACACGACCGGCACGGTAAAGGTTACCGTTTCCAGCGCAGGAACTTTGGCTGTTTCTTTAGCTCCGTCTAATCCGATTTCGGCGCCCGTATATTGGGGCCAAGCTGATACCGAGTTTACGAACTTGAGAATAAGGTCAACCAACGAAGCGTTTTTGATTGAAAGATTAAATGTCTTTAATCTTGGCGACACCAAGGCGGATGTTTTGGCCAATGTTGATCAGGTAAAACTTACCTATACCAACAAAGCGGGTACATCGTTAACTTCAGTTGGTTCGTTCAATCAGGACACCCGACCTTCAGTTTCATTCGGATTTACCGGCGACAACAGACCGTATATTCCGAAAGATTCTAGTGCGGATATCAAAGTAACCGCCCTTATGAAGACCAAAGCGCAAGGCGCAACTTCGGAAGTCAATTTTTCAATTGACTTCTCGGGTGTAAATGCTGATGAATTTAGAGCGGTTGGAGAAGGTTCCGGCACGGTAATTGCCGGCGATACAAGCGGCAGCACCATTGATGATCTCTCGGGCAACAATATGTATGCTTACAGAGCGTTTCCGAAGGTTGAGCAGATTTCCTTGTCTTCTGGTACGCCAATAGGAACAAAAGATGTCTTGAAATTCAAGATTACCGTTATGGGTCTCTCGGATTCAAAGATTCTCTTTGACGATCCGGCCTCTGTGGGATTGAAGTTTGAAGCTGTAGCTTCCGGCGGAACAGACGCAGATTTGGTCATAAATCTTTATGACGCTGATAGCGGCGCACTCTATGCTTCACAACAGACCCAGGTCAATAGCGTTCAAGACAGCCCGACTGTTAATGCCTCAATCAGCTTTACTGATTGGGAGCAGGATGTGGAAATTACCGGTGGCCAATCCAAGACCTTTAGGGTTGAGGTTGCCTTCCAGAACTTTTTGCAGACGAACGATTACTTCCAGTTGGTCATGAGGGACGAAGCGAGCCAGATCACTTATGTTGACGGCGCCCGTTCCGGCGAAGACCAAATGGTGACCAATGTGGCGAGCATATTCAAGTCCTTGCCCATGAATGGTCCTATCTTCGTCACTCCGTAATTCTGAACAGCATCCAGCCGCGCTTTTCTTGAAGAGCGCTTGACTGGGAAACCTATCCCTCACCAGTTTTTTTAAAAACTGGTGAGGGATTTGGTTTTTATAGGAAAGATTTAAACAGGCAAGACCTGTACAGGTCTTGCCTGTTTAAACGGAAAATTCACAGAAAGGTTTTCAAAAACAGCGCATTGTGCTATATTATTGTTATGAATTTCCGGTTAAAAATGCTATCGTGGATTATAATTTTTGTGGCAGGCATTGGTCTGATCGTTTTTAGTTCTGTTTTGCGGGATCAGAAACCATTTTCCATAATTTCGCCAGCTCCTTCGGTGTCAGCTTTGTTGTCGCCCTCGCCAATTGTTAAAACTCCGTTTCCATCCAAAGCGAAAGACAAAGATGATTTGTTCAAAGGTATACCGGATCAGAGATTGGCGCCTACTTCGGTTCCAAGCGGCCAAATTACCGGTCCGGCAACCTGCCAGCTTGTTGGCAGTATTAATTTTCTGGAAAAAAATTTATATGAGAATAAAGACGCCAAGATTACTTATCAAAATATTGACAGTCCGGCGCGTCTTGTTTTGTGGAAAATTTTACCCGATGACGGCGATTTGAAGATCGGACCCAACATATTTTCCGGGCTTCCGCTTCCCAACGGGGAACGCTCGGTTGGGGTTAGTGTTTTAAAAGATTTTCTTGCCGATTCATATAATTTAACCGCCACTGTTTCCTACGGAGTGACCGATTCAAGAGGCGTTGAAAAAATATATTACGCTGATTGTACCGGTTCAATTACGGTAATCGCGCCGCCGAAATGATCTTTTAGCTTCACTCGGACAAAATGTAAAACTTATTTTCCATTTTGCTCCTCGTTCGCTAAAATAAACCCCAAAACATGTCTACGCTTGTCGCAAAATTACTTTTTCCGTTTTCTATGATTTTAGCCCTGGTAAGCGGTGTTATTAATCCGTCTTATATACAGCTTGGCGCGGAAAGTTTGGTTTTTGATTATAAAACAGGGGATTCAAGACCGCTTTATTTTTTGAATGTTAAAAATATAGGACAACAAAAAGCAAGGTTTGATATTACGAGCAATGTGGATTGGATTTTTATGACCCAAGAAGGTTTAGACAACACTAAGTCAATTCAGCTTGATGTTGAGAATTCGGTTAATTTTGTTCTTGATATTAGGACAGATTTGGTTGCTAACGGTCAACAGTTGGGCGAGATAATTATAGACGCGGTAAGACTTGAGGACAAAACTATTCTTGAAACCCAAAAAGTAAGCATTACGCTAAACAAAAACTTTGTTCCGACCCCGACACCTATCCCCAGTATCAGTGAAACACCCACAGACACTCCGGTTTCTACCGCAACAGAGATACCTTTGATAACAACGCAAATATCGCCAGTTGTTTCTGTTGCGCCGACCCAAACGCCGTCAAAAACACTAATGCCGACAGTTAGAGTTTCGCCGTCTGCGTCCGTAAAAGCTGAACCGATCAAGTTGGTTTCTCCGTCCGCTTCGCCGGAAACGGGCAAACAAACCGAAATGCCGGAAGAAACAAAAAAAAGCATTTGGCGAATAATAACGGGCTGGTTTTTCAAATTATTTTAAGTAAAGCTTGCGCGTCAGAAACATGAATAAATATTTTTTGTTGTTTGTTTTTTTAGGCGCGCTTGCGCTCAGTTTTTTATTGTATGGCAATTCGCTGAAAGGCGATTTTGTTTATGATGATCATTTTTTTGCCGATCGCGCGGAATTAAGCTCACCGTCTTATTTATTAAAAATTTGGATGGAGCCGTATTTGCCTCAGCACATCGCCTCGGGTCTTTACCGTCCGTTGACGGTTTTTTCTTTTGCTTTAAACTTTATTACCTTTGGCAAATCAGCAGTGAGTTTTCATATAATCAACATTTTACTTAACGGAGCGGTAATTTTTTTAGTCTTTCTTTTGGCATTAAAACTTTTTAAGGATAAAACCTTAGCGGCGTTATCCGCTTTATTTTTTGCCTTTATGCCCATTCATACCGAAGCGGTGAGTTTTATAAAATCAAGAGATGAAATTTTGTCTGCCTTTTTTGGTATTTTATCCTGGCTTGCTTTTCTTTCGGCTACCGGACAAAAACCGGTTAATTTAAAAAAAATTTGGTTAAGCGCGTTTTTATTTTTATTGGCGGTGATGTCTAAGGAACTGATAATTGTTCTTCCGGCTTTATTTTTAGTTGTTTATCTGATTCAGCAGAAACCAGGATGGCTTACCGGTTCGGCTGATTCACGACAGGCTATTTTTAAAACCGGTTTTGTTTTCTTTTGTGTGATCATATTTTATATGCTTCTTCGTTTTAAAGCGCTAGGCGGGTATGCTTTCGGAACAGATGACGCTTTTTTTGTAATAAATCCCGTAGGTTTTGCCGATTTTTGGACCCGTTTTTGGACGGCGTTTAAAATCGCCTTTATTTATATCGGTAAATCGTTTGCGCCAGTCAATTTATCCGCTACTTACCACTATAACCAGCTTACCATGATAAGCAATCCGTTCAGTTCTTGGCAGGCGATCGGCGGCATAATGTTTCTCGTCGGTTTGTTCTTTTTCACGGTAAGCAAAAAATTCAGGAATACGCCTTTAGGTATCGGGGCGCTGGCTTTTCTTGTTCCTTATCTCGTCATTTCAAAATTTATTTTTAAGTCCGGCGATTTGTTAGCCGAAAGGTGGCTTTATTTTCCTTCAGTCGGTTTGGCTTTAATCGGCGGTTATGTTTTTTATTTAATTGTGAAGAACAATAAAACCTTAGGAATTATTTTATTGCTTTTGCTTTTTTCTGCATATTCTTTTTTTATTGTCCGGCGAAATCAAGTTTGGGCATCAGACGAAACCCTTTTTAAAAGTATGGTTCAAACCTCGCCACAAAGCGTTCAGGGATACGCTAATTTAGCCAATTTTTACATGAAAAACGACCGTCTAAATGAAGCCCGCGAAGCGGCGGAAAAAGGATTTAATATTTATCAAGATTATTCGCCCCTGTTGAATGTTATAGGCGCCATTGCGTTTAAAGATAATAATTACGATTTGGCTAAAACCGCCTTTTTGAAGGCCACAGAATTATCTCCTGATATTCCTTTGGCTTACAGCAATCTCGGTCGTCTTTATTACGGCAGTGAAGAATATGACAAGGCCGTTGAAGCGCTTGAAAAAGCGATAGGATTTTATGTGACAAGACCTAAGCCAACGGATGTTTTTCTTTATGCCCTGTCTTTGATAAAAACGAACCGGTATGACGACAGCATTAGAGTCGTACAAACATATTTTCCAAACGATATGAATAATTCCCAGGTAAAGTTCATTTTGGCTGTTAATTATTTTAAAAAGGGCGATCTTGCCGAAGCCAAAAAGTATTTTGACTGGAATTCAGAAAAAACCGAGTCCGAAAAAATAAAAATTTTAAGAGAATTTTAAAATATGTTTAAAAAGAACATAATTCCGATAATTTTTCTGATCATCGTCGGTTTTTCCATTTATGCTCCCAATTTGAATAACCGATTGTTTTGGGATGACGACAATTGGATAGTAAACAACCCCTTCGTGCACAGTTGGTCTTGGAACAATATCAAATTTTTGTTCAGCAATGATTCTCTATCCGGAATAGGCCTTCATTCAAATTATTTCCGGCCGTTTCTTTTTCTGACCTTTACGGCCGATTATTCGGTAAGCGGAACAAAACCTCTGATTTATCATCTCGTGAGTAATATTATTCACATATTTAATGCTGTTCTCATCTTCCTGATTATCGGAAAATTTATCGGAAAAAAGCAAATTGCTTTGACAGCTTCTTTGCTTTTTCTTATTCATCCTCTTCAAACTGAAGCTATCGCGTATGTGTCGGGTCGCGGGGATCCGTTATCGGTGTTTTTTATGCTTTTGGCTTTGTGGATTTTTTCCGCATTCCGGGATAAAAATTTATTTCTTGGATATCTGTTATCGTCCGTTTCTTTGATCTTCGGGATATTAAGCCGTGAAACGGCATTCTTGTTTCCGCTGTATTTTATAATTTTTTCAACTGTCTTTTTGCAAAAAGACAAATTTCTGCCGGCGTTGAAAAAGTCGGTTATTGCGGCCTGGCCTTTTTTGGCGCTTTCATTTGTTTATGGAATTTTACGGCTTACGGTTTGGAATTTTCAAAACACGCTTAATTTTTACCAGCAATCGAATTTTTATACGGAGCATTTGTCTTATCGGATTTACACTTTTTTCCATGCTCTTGTTGTATATATTAAATTGATTTTTGTTCCTCTTGGTCTTCATATGGAAAGAGATATAGTCGTAAATACCGCGATATGGCAATGGCCGGTTTGGCTTGGAATTGCGATTACCGGCTTTATTGTTTATGTCGGATTTTGGTTTTATAAACGGGAACAAATTACTAATTTTCGCATTTGGTTTTTCGCCTGGGGCGTATTTTTTGTAAACTTGGGTCCCACTTCCGGCATCTTTCCGATTAACGCCTTGATTTACGAACACTGGCTCTATTTTTCATTGTTCGGGTTTTTTGTCCTTGCCGCTTTTTATATTGATAAATTAATTGAGCGTTTAGCGGTTCATTCAAAGATTTTAATTGCCGTTTTCGGCTTGCTGTTTGTCGGATATCTTGTTTTTTTAAGCGTCCAATCTGTTCGCCGCAATATTATTTGGGGTAAAACGGAGGAGTTTTATGGAAACATTCTGCAATACGAACCGAAAAATGTAAGAGCGTTAAACAATTTAGCGATGTATTATTCCGAGCGGGGAAAAAACAAAGAAGCCGAGGATCTGTATTGGCGAGCGGTTGACGCTAATAATAATGTTCCGGCGCCTTATTATAATCTCGGCAATATTTTAAGGGATAGAGGCGATATAGCCGGCGCGTTGGAGTTGTATAAAAAAGCCATTGAACATGATTCCAGTTTCGTTTTTGGCTATATGAATATTGCCGCTATTTATGCCGGTCAAGGCAATTTAACAGGGGCGATCGAAATGTTAGAAAAAGTCAAAGAATTAAAGCCATATGATGCCAGTGTTTATTATAATCTTAGTTTGTTATATCTTGCTCAAAAAAATAATGATTTGGCCATAAAAAATCTTGTAGCAGCGGATAAACTGGCGGAACGCGATTCGGAAGTTAAAGCGGCCGTGGATGTTTTAATGAATCAGTTGAACAAAAAGAAATGAATGATAAAAAACTAAATTTTATTTATCGTTTGATCTTCCTTGTTTTGTTGGTCGCGGTTTTTATCCAGCCCTTTTTAAGCGCTCAAAAATTTAGTCCGGCTAACGACGAGATAACCCATCTTCCCAGCGGCTACACATACCTAAGAACGGGAAATTTTTCTTTAAATCCTCAACATCCCCCGTTAATTAAGCTACTGGCCGCTTTTCCTTTGCTTTTTATGAATTTGCAATTCTCGCCGGCTGATGTGGCCTTAGGCGAGTGGAAATTCGGCAAAAAATTTATTTTTGAGAACAACGCCGATAAAATGCTTTTATGGGGTCGGCTTGGGCCGATGTTAATTTCTTTGCTTTTAGCTTTGTTTATTTATAAATGGGCAGGCGAAATTTGGGGCCGCTTTGAAGGATTGTTTGCTTTATTTTTCTATGCTTTTATGCCCAATATTTTAGCTCATTCCCAGTTTGTAACTACCGATCTCGGGGTTGCGGCTTTTTCTTTCATCGCCTGTTATTGGCTTTGGAAGTACTATAAAACCCATGAAACAAAATATCTTGTTTTAACCGGCATTTTTTTAGGGCTTGCCTTGGGTTCAAAATTTTCCGGTTTATTACTTATCCCCATTCTCGTTCTTTTAATCGGATTAAAAGAATTATCTTCCGCCAATTCTTTTACGAAAAATAAAAAGAGAGATTTTTTTAAAAAATCTCTCTTTGTTGCGGCGCTCGGCGGTTTGGTGGTTTGGGCGATATATTTTTTTCCAGCCGATCCGTTTTTTTATTTAAAAGGGTATAAAACGGTGTATGCCGACAAAAACGCCAATTTTATGTTTTATCTCAATGGTAATTATGATCCTGCCGGCTGGTGGCATTATTTTTTAGAAGCCTTTCTGATTAAAACGCCGGTAGCTTTTCTTTTGGCAATATCAGCCGTGATTATTTTTTTGAAGAAAATTAAAATTGAAAGAACCGCTTTGCTATTCTTAACCGTACCGGCGGCGTTATTTTTTGTGATTACAAGCTGGAAAGGTTATAACATTGGTGTTAGATACATTTTATCAGTTTACCCGTTTCTTATTGTTTTAGCGGCAGGTTTTCCGTCGGTATTGAAAAATTTAGGTTTGCGACGGAAAACGGTTTGGTTAATAGTAATTGTGATTCTTGGCTGGCAGTTAACATCTACCATAAGAATTTTTCCCCACTATTTGGCTTATTTTAATGAATTTGTAGGCGGACCGACTAACGGCTATAAATATTTAGATGATTCCAATCTTGATTGGGGGCAAAATTTGAAAATGCTGGCCGAATACCAAAAGTCTCATGCCGGGACTAAGGTAATTTATCATTGGCCATTCAGTGATCCGGATTATTACGGAATTACCGATAACCAAGCGCTTTTAAAAACAAAATGGTGGCGTGAGCCGTCGGGTTATTATGCCGCCGATATTAATTTTTTAATTAGAGCTAAGCTTATTAGTTTTTTAAAAAACGAACCATCTCTTGATTGGCTGTCTCTCTATCGGCCGATTGGCCGAATTGGCTATTCGTATTTGATTTACGAATTTAAATGAAATTGAGCTTAAAACGATTGATCAATGTCCGGTTTTCGTCCGTATTTTTTAACAAAATTATTGTTGAATTGTCCCGATAAATCAGTGTCCATTTTGGATTTTGAAATATGTTGAACAAAAAACTTTTTGCCCAGGGAGTGATGTCTTTGTAGTCAAAAAACACATAATTAATCTTGTATTGTTCCGAATATTTTTGCCACAAAGCGGGGTTTTCTTGCATCGGCTTATATATTTTTTCAAAAAAATCAACGGAATAGGCTTCGGGTCGGCCGTCCACGAAAACTTTTTGTTTAGGAAATAATTTCCACACAAGAAGACTGCCCACATCAAAATTATTAAAAACCGGTCCACGGATGTTGTTTTGTTTTACGAATTCTACGGCTTTTGACGCGCCATCGGGTATATTAAAACCGAAGCGTTTGGCATCTTCAAGCCAAGTATAAATATTATTATTTGGCGTATTATAGATTGCGATAGAAATAAGAGCGCAAATAGCAAAAATCGCGCCGGCGCGCAGTTTTTTATTTTTTATTTTAACAGAGGAAAGATTTAATGCCGCAATTGAAATTCCCGTCAAAGCATAAATTCCGAAATTACGGATCATTTTAACGGCCATTATTGAAAATACGATTGATGCCATCAATTCAAAATTTATTTTGTTTTTCAAATCTATGGCTTTGTTTTTAAAATATAAAATCCAACTTAGCAGAAGGACAATTAACGATGCCTCAAAAATATTTATATACTTAATTTGTGTTCCATAATCTCTTAAAAAAATTATTGATTGATTTTCCAACACGCCGTAGCCGTAATCCCCCAATATTCGTAAAGGTTCCAAGGCGCCGGACATAAAATTTGGATTAACAAGAGTGACGGCTGTGGTAGCAATAAATAATAAGGCTGTTCTCTTAATGGTTTGTTGCGAGTTTATCAATCTTTCAACGGTGAACAGAAAAAGCAACCCGGGACCGAGAGCGAAGTAAATATGCATATTTGTCCAAAATATTTGGATGAAAGGAAGCAAGTATAACCATTTTTCTTCTTGCCGGTATTTGGCTCGGAAAATTGCGAATAAAAAACAAGATAGAAATAAATAACTGAAAATTTCTGGCCGAACATCACTTCTGTAAATTAAAACCGGCATGAAGACCAAAGAAGATATCACGAAAAGCATAATACCGGTTTTTTTCCTGATTGCGAGAAAGATAATAAAAAAAGACAACAGAATAACGGATGTTTTTAAAAGGATTAAACCCTTCAATCCCGCGGCCAAATAAAGCAAATAAAAAACAACCTCGCTAAACCAATGATGATTAATAAAAGGCTGATTTGGCTCGGTGAAAGAAAAGAGATTTGTTTTATAAACCTGTTTTGTTTCCCAAATTATTTGTCCGGATTTGAGGTGTCGGCCGATGTCTTGGTTTATTGAGTTTAAACTGTGGATTGAGAGCAATCCTATCAGGATAAATACTAAAATAATCCCGATAATTTGAAATTTTCGCATAGTATTTTATGGAGAGTTTTACTTTTTGGTAAAAAGATTGAATCTGATGATATGCCAAATTGCCGCTAATCCGTCTTTCCAGTTTATTTTTTTGCCGTCTTTATAGGTGCGGCCTTTGTAGGAAATCCCAACCTCATAAACCTTCAGTTGGTGTTTGGCGATTTGGGCGGTCAATTCAACTTCTATCCCGAACCGGTTTGATCTAAGGCATGGCAGAATTTGGTCCATGGCCCGTCGTGTAAAAACTTTGTAACAGGTTTCCGTGTCGGAAATATTCAGGCCGGTAAACATATTTGATAAAAACGAAATAGTTTTGTTGGCTAGATAATGAGAGAAATAAAGAGTTCTTCTGGGGAAAGCAGTGATAAACCGTGAACCGTATACTACATCTGCATCGCCGCTTAAGATTGGTTGCAGTAAAAGAGAATATTCGTTAGGATCATATTCCAAATCGGCATCCTGAATTATTATTAGATCGCCGGTTGCTTCGGCAAATCCCCGGCGCAAAGCCGCTCCTTTTCCGCAGTTTTTTTCTAAAAAAATAACTTTATGCCGGCCGGCATATTCTTTTAAAATATCCCGGCTTTTATCGGTGGAACCGTCATCAACGAGAATTATTTCCTTTTCATGATTAAGGGGCGATTTTTCCACCAAATCTAAAATTTTTCGCAGTGTTTTTTCTTCATTGAAGACTGGAATTATAATGCTTAATTTATTCATTGTTGCGATAGTTTGCATTTGTTGTTTCGTAAATTTCCCTGAATTTTTTAATTATATTATTCCAATCATATTTTTCGCGCACAAGTTCTAATCCATTTTTTATGAGTTTTTCTCTAAGCTCGCCATTGTTTAACAGCAGCATTATTTTTTCCGCCAGATTTTTTGGATTGTCGACTTCGCAAAAAAGGCCGGTTTCGCCGTCTTTTAAAAAGTCGGGAATTCCACCCACCGGCGTGCCTATTATCGGCAGGCCCGCCGCCATGGCCTCAATAAACGCGTTTCCGAGGCCTTCCGAACGGGACGAACGAACAAACAAATCGGCCGTCTTTAAGTAGCGGGGGATTTCGGAGTAATTTTTTTCTCCCATAAATAAAACATTATTTGATATATCCAATTCAAGCGCTAAGTTTTTTAACCCCGACTCTAACGGTCCGGAACCGACAACAACAAGTTTTATATCGGATGTCAGTGTTTTGACTATTTTAATGGCTCTAAACAGCGTTGCAAGACCGTTTTTTTGAACTAACCTTGAAACGGTCAGGATTAACTTGGCAGTATTATTGATATCCAAACTTGTTTTTTCAATGGGTAGAGCCGAAGAAAATTTTTCGTAATCCACTCCGTTGGGCACTACGATTATTTCCGCTTTTTTATTGATTTTTTCAGCAAAGTTTTTAAGATAAATGCTTATGGCAGTGATAATATCGGCTTTTTTGATGATAATTTTTCTGAAAAATCTAATTACTGGATTTTGTTCTGTCATGGCCTTACCTTCTTGAAGCGTCAAAATAAATTTTATAGATGAAAAATATTTTAGGAATGTGGCTGCACCGGCGCCATAGGATGCCTGATAGGCATGGATGGCGGCGTAATCGTTTGTTCTTGTCAAGAGGAACCCCTTAAAAAATCCGGCTAACGGAAAAATATATTTGTCCAATTTCATTCCAAAACCGATCCTATGGATGCAAATATTCGCAAGGTTCTCCGTTTTTGCAAAACTTTTTTTATATCGCGGGGTTATGATGTCAAAAGCATGATCATTAAGCCGTCGGCATATTTCTTCAAGAGCAATTTCCGAACCGCCGGTCATGGGTCTGAAAGCTGTGGTAAATATTAAAATTTTCTTTGATTTTTCCATTGCTTCTGCTATAATTTTGCCATAAATGACCAATGAAAGCAACCAAATTTTAAATAACGAATTATCCCGTAAAAAGAGGGTTTTGTTCGTTGTGACCCAATCGGAAATGGGGGGGGGCCAGAGGTTTTTTTATAATTTTATTTCCCGGCTGGATAATGAGAAATATGAAATTCTTATAGCGGCCGGAGGAGGCGGGGATGGTGCGTTGTTGGTAAATTTGAAAAATAACAATTTTACTGTTCATGAATTAAAATTTTTAAAACGCAAAATAGCATTCGTGAATGATTTAAAAGCAGTTTTTGAATTGCGCCGCCTTATCAAAGAATTTAAACCCGACACTCTTTTTCTGAATAGCTCCAAGGCGGGTTTTTTGGGTTCGTTGACGGCGCGGTTATGCCGTAAATGCAAAGATTTTCAGGTTATCTACAGGATTGGCGGCTGGTCTTTTAACGATCCCCGGTCGAAATGGGAAAAAAGGTTATGGATTCTTTTGGAAAAAGTAAGCGCCCGATGGAAAGATATTATTATTCTCAACAATAAGCACGATTTTGATCAAGCCAAACAATTAAAAATAAAACCAAGAAAAGACATTGTTTTGATCTATAACGGCTTGGATGTTTACAAAATGGATTTTTTTTCCAAAGAAGAAGCGCGGCTTAAATTGTTTGAGAAAATAGTTCGGCAGTCAGGCAAAATTTTTCAGACAGGCAAAATTATCGGAACCATTGCTAATTTTTATCCGCCTAAGGGACTTGAATATCTTATTGAAGCGGCCGAACATTTTAAAAACGATGACAACACAGTTTTTGTTATTATCGGTGATGGGGGGGGAAGAGCCAAATTGGAAAATATAATTCAAACAAAAAATCTTGGAAAAAAAATATTTCTTGTCGGTCAAATTCCGGATGCGCACAAATTTCTTCCGGCCTTTGACATTTTTGTCCTGCCTTCGGTGAAGGAGGGTTTCCCCTGGAGTTTAATTGAAGCAATGACGGCAAAATTGCCGGTTATCGCCACGAGTGTCGGGGCTGTGCCGGAAGTGATTGAAAACGGGAAAAACGGAATGATCGTGGCGCCGGCCGATTCGGCTCAGATAGTGGCGAAAATACGAGAGATTTTGAGCAATGACAGGTTAATGCAAGAAATGGGCATTCAAGCTCACCAAACGGTATTGTTAAAATTTAATGCCGATAAAATGATCAGCCAAACGGAAGCATTGTTATGAATCCCGAACGAGACAGCAAGAGCGTGTTTTTCACATATGTATTAAGAAATAAGAATAGTCGTTTATATAAAAGAAATCTACCCATACAAAATACAGAGGTCCATACGAGCTCATTTATTATGAAGCGTGTCGAAATGAAAATGACGCTCGCCAAAGAGAAAAATATCTTAAATCAGGCACTGGCAAACGCCATCTCAAGAGCAGATTAAGGCGTTTCCTGTCTCGTACGGGATGAAAAATATTTTAATTACAACAGGTGTTTTTGAGCCGGATATTGGTGGTCCGGCTTCTTACGCCAAAATGTTGGCCAAGAAATTATCCGGTTATAACTATTATTCAATAGCGGTTTTGACATATTCTTCTGTCAGGAAATTTTCAGGCGATAAAATATCCGGTTTTAAAATTATAAGAATTTGGAAAAAAATCCCCAAAGTATTAAGGCACTTACTTTATTTTTTTAAAATTTTTTTTAACGCTTCAAAATACGATATAATTTTTTCTCTTAATGCCGTAAGTGTCGGAGTGCCGGCATTGATTGCCGCAAAACTAAGAAATAAAAAATTTTTTGTTAAAATTGTCGGAGATTATGCTTGGGAAGTTGCCGCTAATAAAAACAAAACCAGTTTGCTATTGGACGATTTTCAAAAAACCAAACGACGCGGATGGCCGGGTTTGCTGCACAAATTGCAAGTGATTGTATGCCGGAGGGCAGACGGCATAATCGTGCCGTCAGAATATTTGGCCGATGTTGTAAGGGGTTGGGGGATAGATGCCGGTAAAATAAAAACAATTTACAATAGCACCGATTTTAAACTGGCCGGGTTAAGCCGAGAAGAAGCGAGAAGCAAAATCAGCATTCATGGAAATATTTTACTTTCCATCGGCCGCTTGGTGCCATGGAAGGGTTTCAGAATGTTAATTAAAATAATGCCCCAATTACTAATCATCAACCAGTTTTTTCGGTTGGTCATTGTCGGCGACGGTCCGGATAAAAAAATTCTTGGAACAATGGTAAAGAATCTTGGTTTAGAAAAAAAAGTTCTTTTAGTCGGAAAGAAAACACAAGAAGAATTAAAAGTTTATTTGGCGGCCGCTGATCTTTTTGTGCTCAATACCGGCTATGAGGGATTTTCCCACCAGATTTTAGAAGCAATGGTTGCCGGAGTTCCAGTGATAACGACGGTTGTCGGCGGGAACCGCGAGATAATAAAACAGGGTGAGAACGGATTTATGGTTAAATACAATGACGAATTTAATTTGATTGAAGCGATTAAAAGTTTGTGGCAAGCACCGGAATTTAGAGAGCAATTTTCCGTAGAGGGCAAAAGAACGGCTTATTTATTCAATGTTGATAATATGATTAAAGAAACCGTACAGTTTTTAGAAGGTTAAATTTAATGGCAAAACTTTTAATGATTTCGGGAGACAGGTCTTTGGCTGAAGGAAAGCGCGGCGCATTTTATAATACTCTTGAAGAATTTCGCAAATATTGGGACAGAATTGATGTAATATGCCCCAAAGTCCAACCTTCGTCCCGAGCTCAGGCCGAGGGAAGTCCAAAGTCCAACCTTCGTCCCGAGCTCAGGCCGAGGGAAGTCCAAAGTCGCCAGCCATTCAGTAATGTTTTTATCCATCCGTCGTCGTGGCCGCTTATTTTTCAGCATTTTTGGATTTGGAAAAAAGGCGGACAGTTATTTAAAGAAAATAAATTTGATTTGATAACGGTTCATGATTACCCGCCGTTTTATAATGGCATCGGCGCAAGATTGCTTTGGAGCAAAATCAAAGTTCCTTATATTTTAGAAATTTTTCACATTCCCGGCTATCCCAAAGCGTCCGGTATCAAGGAGTATTTTTATAAGATTTTAGCGCTGTTATTTCTTCGTTATGACGCCAAAAAAGCTAAAAATATTCGTATTATTAATCAATCCCAAGCGAGGCCATTTTTATTAAAAGCAGATATTCCGGCTTCAAAAATAATTTATGCCCCGGCTTTTTATATAGATCTTACGGTTTTTTACCCCAAGGAAGTTAAAAAGGAATATGATTTGATTTTTATCGGCCGATTGGTTAAAAACAAGGGTGTCGATTTATTGATAAAAGCAGTCATAAACACAAAACATCAAACACCAAATATCAAATGTCTGATTATGGGAGCTGGGTCGCTTAAAGAAAAATTAAAAATAAAGATTAAAAATTTAAAATTACAAGACAATGTTTTGTTGTATGGGTGGGCCAAGGATTCAAATGAAGTTGCCGAATTAATTAATAAATCTCGTATTTTGGTGATGCCATCGTATAATGAAGGCGGACCGAGGGTTGTGCTTGAGGCAATAGCTTGTGGGGTTCCGGTAATTGCCACATCGGTGGGCATAGTGCCGGATGTGATAAAAGACGGAGAATCCGGCGATATTATTGATTGGAAAGCGGAGGATATATCCCAAAAAATTATCAGATTATTAAACGACAAAGAAAGATATGAACGATATTCTAGAAATGGTTTTGAAATTGTTAAACGATTTGAGAAAACAGAGACCGTCAGAAATTATGCCGATAAATTAAAAGAAATAATTAAGCCATAAAACATGAAATACGATTACGAACAATTTTTTGAAAGTAAATTACGGTTTATTGCCGATAATTCCCTTTCAATTTTAGATGTAGGGGGGCAAACCGTTTCAGAAAATATTAGGCACACACAAGAATATTCTTGAGGGAAAAAAGTACATTACTTTAGACATAGATCCCAAAACTCATCCGGATGTAATCGGCGATGCTCACAAAATACCTTTTCCTGATAATTTTTTTGATGCGGTTTTGCATGTTTATGTTTTGGAGCACTTGCACAACCCGACGGTTGCGATGAGCGAGATTTATCGGGTGCTAAAACCAGGCGGATATATGCTGGGTGTTGTTCCGTTTATTCATCCTTATCACGCTCGCCAGGACGGTTATCGCGACTATTGGCGGTTTTCTCAAGATGGGCTTAAGGTTTTATGCAATCGGTTCCAAGAAATGGAGTTGTTCAAAATTGGCCGTTATTTTCGCGCATTAATGAGTTTTCTTCCATTTTTGTGGCGTTTTAAGAAAATTTTAGAAAGAACGGCTTATATTTTGGATAGAATTTTTATTAAAGATTCTCGTAATACTACGGCGGGATATATTATTTTTGCGAAAAAATGAATTAATTTCTTTTGCTAAAATAATTCTAAATATTTAATTTAGTGGTAAAAATTCAGTTAACTTATCAGGTAAAGTTATCAACATGGTAAAGCGTAGTTTATTTGTTAAAATAATAATTAGTAATAACTTGAGTCATTAGTTATAAACCGTAGCCGAAGGCTACAGCATGTTCTAATTACTCAAACTAATTAAGTGGAAACCACCAAATCTCTTTTGGGGAGAAAATATGTTTGGTCATTTTTAGTCTTGCCAATGCTGCTTTTTGCGGCGTTTTTTATTTTTTCAAATAATGCTTTTGCCGCTGATGATGGCGAGTATGTGTGGTTCAGGATAGATAGCGAACTCAACACGCTAATAGCCAACAAGGGTACTTTGACCATTAGGTGGTATTGCACCGGCGCCTCTACTTTTGGACAAGTCAATGACGCAACAGCGTCAGAAAGCACAAATTCGGCAGACGGGATAATCAAGATTGCCTCTGCTTCAAAAGAAATGACCGATGCCAGCTGTACTATTGGGGGTTCCGAGACATTGAGAGCGTCAGCGTCTATTGATGGTTGGGTAGTTGAGACATGGACTGCATCATCATTTCCCGGCGCTTCTACTACTGCTCCTTTTGCTACCGGAGCAAGTTTGGATTACACAATTGTAGTTAACGGTGTAGATGATGAGTTGGGAAATAGTTTAACTTTTGATGGGACAAGCGCGTCAGCTTCTTATGATGGGACGGTTGCCTCTTCGTCTTATAGCGGCGGCAAAATGTATATAGCGGGTTCTGCTACCGGTGGCTATGTCTATGCCTATCAAAATGGTTATGTTCGTTCTGCTACTACGACGACATTAACGGTGAGCGGAACTGCATCTGAATCTGTTGATTTTGGTACTGATGATACTAGTACTCATAATGAAAGCGGCTTACCTTTTGCTCACAAGATTTTAGTTACATTAAACGGAGGCGCGGTTGTTACGGAAGGAGTAGTAACGGCCGGCGATAGCTATGGTGTTACCTGCACATATAATACTGGTGGCTATTGGTATTGTGCCGTGCCTCTTGCGGAAACAGGTGTTAGCGCGCAACATGTACACGATAACTGGAATACTGGCACCGCGACATACACTGATAGAACTACTAAGGCAGCGAGCCAGACCACAGCTACTATTTATACAACTAGAAAAGCGCCGGCGGGTGGTGGCGGAACAAGCGGCGGCGATACGACACCAACACCAACACCGGAGGTTTCTGCAACTCCAACACCCTCTGTGAGTGCCACGCCGACACCGAGTGTTTCACCTTCCGTTTCTCCTGTGGTTACAACGGCGAAACTTTACAGAAAAGTGAGCGACCCGAAAGTATATGTTCAGGGCGCGGATGGAACTTTAACTTGGGTGAAAACATTAGAAGCATTTAACGCTGCCGGATATAAATGGTCTGATGTCCAGGCAATTTCTGGAGATGAATTTGCCAAACTCAAAGTAGAATCAGTATCGGCTGCCAAACTTTACAGAAAAACTGGAGACCAGAAGGTGTATGCCCAAGGAGCCAATGGGGCATTAGCGTGGGTAAAAACATTAGAAGCATTTAATTCCGCGGGTTATAATTGGGCAGATGTTCAAGTAATTTCCGGATCCGACTTTAATAAAATGACAATAGGCGGCAAGATAAAAGTAGTAAGCAATATCGGTTATCTTAATGTTCGCGCTTCGGCTGCTTTGAGCGGGAAATTAGTTACCAAAGTTTTGTCGGGTCAAGAATTTGAATTTTCGGCAGTAAGCAACGGCTGGTATAAGATTTGGAAAGATGGCAAAGAATTAGGATGGGTATCCGGCAAATATGTTTTGGAGATCTAAGTTCTATAATGTCTTCAACTTAAAAAGCCCCCTATTGGGGCTTTTTAAGTTGTGAAAAGTAATATTTTATTGTATGATTTTTTTGTGAAAAACCTTCTTATTATTACCCAAAAAGTGGACAAAGATGAGCAATTGCTCGGTTTTTTTATTAAGTGGATTACCGGATTTACCGGACAATTTAATAAAATTACTGTGGGTTGTCTTGAAAAAGGAAATTTTGATTTACCCTTCAATGTTAAAGTAATAAGTTTTGGTAAGGATAGGCGACTTTCCAAAATTTCTCAACTAATAAATTTTTATAAATTAATCATTGGTCGTAACGGCGATTATGATGCAGTTTTTGTCCATATGAATCCCATTTGGGTTGTGTTTGGAGGATGGTGGTGGCGCCTTTCCGGTAAGAAAATATCTCTTTGGTATGCTCATGGAAAAGTTAGCTTTATGCTTAAAATAGCCGAGAGGTTTACTAACATTATATTTACTTCTACAAAAGAAGGTTGCCGGATTAACAGCGCTAAAATAAAAGTTGTTGGTCAGGGGATTGATACGGATTTATTTAAGCCAGAAGAAAAGACAAAAAATAATAAATTTACGATTGTTTCGGTAGGCCGGATTGCCCCGTCAAAAGATTATGAAACTTTGATTAAGGCAGTCAGTTTATTACCCGAAAATAGCGTCAAAATAGAAATTATCGGCGGTATCGGAATTTCGGAGGATGAGAAATATTTTGCATTACTTAAAAATTTAGTGATTGAAAAAAAATTATCGGATGTCGTTAAATTCAAAGGAGTGATTCCCAACCGCGAAATTTTGCCGATTCTCCAATCGGCTGATCTGTTTGTTAATATGGGACAAACGGGAAGCTTGGACAAAGCAATTTTAGAGGCATTGGCTTGCGGAGTTATAGTTTTAACTTGCAATGAAGCATTAGCTGATGTTTTGAAAGATTACGCGGCGCTTCTTATGTATCCCAAAAAAGATTATTCATGGTTAGCCGAAAAAATTAAAATTATTATGACGATGTCCGAGGAAGAAAAAAGTAAAATTTCCCATGCTTTGAGGCAGATAGTAGTTGAAAACCATAATATCCATAATTTAATCAAAAAAATTACTGTTTCATTGATTTCTGATGATAAATAAGCACAAAATTATTGTTACCGGTCATCCTTACGCCTATCCCTATTATTTTAAAGTTTTTGAATATGTAAACAACTTAAATGATTTTGTTTTTGTTTTGCCTAAAATATGGAAGGCCAAAATTACAATAAATCTGAAAGAGAAAAGCGGCTTTAAGATTTATGGCGCTTATGCTTTATCTTATGGCAGAAAATCGTTTCTTGGCGGGCCATTTAAGGGTTGGATGCCCGGATTGGCCTTTCTGTTGCCATATTTGTGTTTTAAACAGCGAGCAAGGGTATTATATTCATGTTCAGAGCCAAATTTGCTTACTACTTTGTTTAATAATTGTTTGGCTAAATTTTGGGGGATGAAGGTGATATTGTTTACCTGGCAGAATATTGAATCAAAGAAGCGATTGCGTGGATTAAAGTTGATGATTTCTAATACGCTTGTTCGTTTCAATCTATGGCTTGCCGATGGTGTAATCTGCGGAAATAGTAAAGCAAAGGAAATTATACGGCAGTTTAATGCCAAGATTCCGCTTATTATTTGTCCTTTGAGCGGCGTTGATACAGAAAGATTTAAAATTGAAAAAAGGGATGAGTGGAAAAATAAAAACGGCCTCGGAGATAAAAAGTTAATTTTGTTTTACGGGGCGTTAGATAAAAGAAAAGGCGTTGAGTTTTTATTAAGAGCGTTTGCTCTAATGAAAGTGCCTAATTCTTTTTTAATCATTATTGGAACAGGACAAAAGAAAGACAAGTTGAAGGCGCTTGCCGAAGAATTGAAAATTTCTCAAAGCATAAAATTTTTTGAGTGGATGCCCAATGAAGAATTACCTCAAATTTTAAATTCTTCAGAAGTTTTTGTTTATCCAAGTATTTCGTCAAGTGGCTGGGAAGAGCAATTTGGATATGCTATGGCTGAAGCCGGCGCTTGCGAGATACCCGTAATTGCCACCGCGACCGGTTCTATCGGAGAAGTGATAAAAGACGGGGTTACGGGCTTTCTCGTGCCGCCCAACAATGTTTCGGCGTTGAGAGCCGTGATTACGAAACTGTTGGACGATCCGATTTTAAGCAAACAAATGGGAATAGCGGGTCGCCAATATATAGCATCAAATTTTAGCAACAAGGTGATTGCGGATAAAATAGCGGAATTTTTAAAAAGTTTTTCGTAATGTTTTATGGTTTCTGTAGCTGAACAAATATATCACAGGCATCATCAAGAGCGCCGTCGGGAAAGTTTTGCCATTTTTGAAACCGAGCGAGGGAAACTGTTTAAGGCGCTAATCGGAACCGGTAAGAAAATTCTTGACTTGGGTTGCCGCGACGGGATAATTACAAAGTATTTTGCCGAAGGCAACGATGTCATTGGGGCCGATATAGACGCCGGAGCTTTAGAAAAAGCCAAATCGGCGCTTAACATAAAGACGGTTCATTTTGATTTGAATCAAACAATCTGGCCGCTGGAAAATAATTATTTTGATGTGGTCGTGGCGGCTGAGATAATAGAACATTTATTTTTCCCGAATGTCGTTTTGGGACGGATCTCAAAATTTATCAAGCCCGGGGGAATGATAATTGGCTCTGTTCCCAACGCCTTTTCTATTAAATGCAGACTAAAATACGCCTTAGCCGATAAGCGCGGCACGCCCTTGCAAGATCCAATGCACATAAACCAATTTTCCTGGCGGGAATTTAAAAATCTGTTAAAAAATAATTTTTCTCAAGTTAACCTTTTCCCGCTTGGTAAAAAATATTACGGTTTAGCTGGTGTATTCCCCGGGTTATTGGTTCACTCGATAGCTTTCTCTGCCCGAAAAGATAAAAATTAAAGCAAAGAAATTATTTTAACGGCTATTAATTATTCTAAAGTTAAACACAACCCCTAACGATGTTCGACATCGTTAGGGGTTGCTAAATGAATTTGAATTCTCTTGACATTTGTTGATACTTTTTGATACCATTAAGGATAGTTATGACTGAAATTAATCCCAACGAAATCTACACCACGGGTGAGACCAAGCTTTTGCTTAAAATCAGCGAGAGCACCATAAAGCGCCTTTTAAAACGGGGCACTTTAAGGGCCAATAAAGTGGGCGGTCAATACCGGATTTTAGGAAAAGAGATTTTAAGACTGATTTCTCCCGAATTAGCAAAACAATCTGTTGCGGTTTATCAAATTAAAAGATAAACAGACAGGCAAAATCCGGCCAAGAAACCGGTAATTTAATTTATGAATTCCCCTATCTTAAAAACATTCTCTTCAATTGTCTTGTTCAGACGGGCTTTTTATAAATACAAAAGAGGAATTGCGGCTTTAATCGGACTCGGATTTTTAAGCGGTATTCTCGGAGGCGTGGGCATCGGCGCGATAATACCGCTCTTTTCGTTTGTCAGCGGCCAAATTGCGGTTAATGACCCGGTTTCAAAAATTTTAAAATGGGCGTTCGGGGTAATTGGCGTTGAATTTTCTCTTTCGCTGGTGGTTACGATATTAGTTCTGCTTTTTGTTTTTAAGGCCGTATTTCTGTATTTCGCTAATTTAATAAGCGCCAAGGTAGCGCTGGATTATGAAAGAAGAACTCGAGAAGAACTCTTTAAGCATACCATGGTGGCCAATTGGCATTATTTAAAAGACCACAAAATTGGTTATTTGTCCCAGATGGTGGTTGACGATATAAATGTTTCAGCAAGCCTATTAAGCAACATCAGCATGGTCATTCTTTCGGCAACGAGCGTCATCGCTTACATTGCGGTGGCAGTCGGTATTTCTTTGTCCGTGACGATTGCCGCAATAATTATCGGCCTGGGCATGTTTTTTATTTTTAAGCCCTTCTTTTTTAAAATCAGAAAATTATCAAAACAAGCTGTCCGTATTTCTAAAGAAGCGGCACATTACATAAATCAGCATTTGCTGGGGGCGAAAACCGTCAAATCAATGGCCGTGGAAGACAAGGTTTTAGAAGGCGGAATGGCTTATTTTAAGGAATTGGCGAGAGCCAAATTCAATCTGGCCCGATACAACAATTTTATGGGTAATTTTCTGGAACCGTTGACGCTGGCTGTTATAATTCCGATATTTCTTTTCTCGTACAAGAGTTCGTCGTTTAATATCGCTTCATTTGCGGCCATTCTTTATCTGGTTCAAAAAATATTCTCATTCGTGCAGACAATACAGATAAGAATAAGCCTTATAAATCAGGGTATCCCGAATTTAACAGCTGTCCTTAATTATCAAACCGAAGCAAAAAGGCACAAAGAACAGGTTGGGGGAGGCGATGATTTTAAATTTGATTTTTCTTTAAAATTTGAAGGAGTGGTTTTTAATTATGACGAAGCGGAAGAAAAAATTTTAGACGGCCTGAATTTAACCGTCAACAAGGGAGAAATGCTTGGGCTTATCGGCCATTCCGGCTCCGGCAAGACGACCATCGCGGATTTGCTCATGAGACTGTTTGAACCGAAAAGCGGCAAAATAACCGTTGACGGAAAGGAGCTTTCCGCCACGAATGTCGCAAGGTGGAGAAAAAATGTCGGTTATGTTTCGCAGGAGATGCTGCTTTTAAATGATACGATTGCTAACAATATTCGGTTTTATGGCGACGGTATTTCCGATGAGAACATCATTGAGGCGGCCAAATTGGCGAATATTTACGACTTTATAACGCAACGACCCGAAAATTTCAACGCTATGGTCGGAGAAAGGGGATTGAAACTGTCGGCCGGCCAACGCCAAAGAATCGTTCTCGCCAGAGTTTTAGCCAGAAAACCAAAGATTTTAATTTTAGACGAGGCGACAAGCGCCTTGGATAATGAATCCGAGGTGGCTATCCAAAATGCTCTTGAAAAATTGCGTGGTAAGATCACGGTCATCATTATCGCTCACCGTCTTTCCACTTTGAGCAATGCCGACCGGCTTGTTGTTCTCGAAAATGGCAAGATTGCAGAAGAGGGCTCGCCTAAGTCGCTGTTGGAGAATACAAATTCCCGTTTTTATCAAATTTATCAAGCCGGAACCGGCAAGCAATAATTTCGGCAGTCGGCCTAGCCCGTTTTTTTATTTAGGAGTTTGTATTTCATCTCCGCGATTTGCCAATCTGTTTCGTTGTCTATGTCTTGAGCTTCTGTTTCCGGTATTTCAATCGGCACTAAAAATTTGGGGAATAATTTTTTTTGTTTTAAAATCGCTTCGCTTGCTAAGAAGTAGAATTGACCGCAATCGTGATATGCGGGTTCTAAGTCTTGAGAACGACAGTTGTAATATTTGGGCCAAAACATTTTTGCCCCCCTGCCGTTAATTTTTAAGGCCCGTTGAATGGGATAACTGAATCTTACCATTGGCATTACCGCGTCGGCCTTGTTTTTTAAAATCAATTGTTTGGCATTTCTTAATTTTTCTCCGGTAACAAAAGGGGCGGTGGGGAAAATACAGCAAACATATTCAAATTTTTTACCGCGTTTTTTATATTCCATCAGCACTTCTGCCAGGACGGGAATAATCATGGCGCGGTTGTCGGAATTTTTTTTTGATCTGAAAAAGGGGACACGCGCCCCGCAGGATTCAGCCATTCGGGCTATTTCCGGGTCATCCGTTGAAACCATAATCTCATTGAAGCAGCCGGCCTCTTTTGCCGCGCTTATGGAATATTTTATAATCGGACGGCCGACAAAGTTTTTTATATTTTTCCGAGGGATTCTCTTGCTACCGCCTCTGGCCGGAATTATAGCTAATATTTTCATCAATAATATAATTATTTTTTATGTTCAGATTTCAATAAGGAGAAAATATACGAATTCCAGTATTTTCCTTCTTCAAAACAGTTGTCTCTCAATTCGCCGTCTTTTTTAAAATGCAGTTTTTTGGTGAAAAAACCGATTTTCTTTTCATCAAATTCGTAAAGTTCCGTCCATATTTTATGCAAATTCAGGGAGTTAAAACCGTAATTAAGTAGTAGTTTTGACGCTTCTAAAGCATATCCCCGGTCATCTATATATTCTTGATTGTGGCCGATATACAGAGACAAATCGGCAGACCCGGAAATCCAATTCACATGAACAAGCCCGCAAACCCCAAGTGGCAATTTATCCTTAAGCCGTTCGACGAGGAACATAAAATCATTGCTACTGGCGACAACGATGTTTTCAAACCACTTTTCCTGTTGGGTGAGGTTAAGCTCACGAAATTCTCTGAAATTTTTTCTGAATTGCGGAAGGTTTCGCCAATCTCTAAGCATGGCCAGATCGGTTTTTTCCACAGCTCTTAATCTGACTAATTTTGATTTAATCATAAATTAACGCAAGTCGCTTAATAAAATTAATTCTCCTCTTTTAATGTCCTTATTTATTTTTTTGCCGATTAATTCCGGCACTCTATAGGGCGGCAAGCCGTTTTCGGGGATTGGCCTTAGAAAATCAAGATTGCCCGCGGTTATGATTGAATTTGCTTTTAGGTCAAATTTTGCCCTGATTGCCCTTCTTTGCACTACTACTGAATCTTTTTCGTTTTCCTCTACGATTTTGACTCCGTTTCCCAGGGCTAAATATAATTCATTGGCTCGGTCAACCATTTCTCTCCAAGTTTTGGGGTTCATGGCAAATTTGTGATCCGGCCCGTCTCTGCCGTTGTCGTCGGTAAAATGTTTTTCGAACACGACGGCGCCCATTGCGATTGCGCCCAGAACGGTGGAATGGCCGTGAGTGTGGTCGGACAGCCCAAGTATGATATCGGGATATTTTTGCCTGAAAGTTTTTAGAACATTCAGATTAATGTATTTAAAATTTTCTGAATTGGCGGTGTAATTTGTGTTGCATTGCATAAGAACGATTTTGTCGTGATGTTTTTTAATTGTCTTAACGGCTCGTTCCACATCTTCCATGGACGAAGCGCCAGTGGCAATCATTATCGGTTTTTTTTTCTTGGTCATATGTTCGATAATGGCAGGCCAGGTAATGTCGCCCGAACCTATTTTATAAACGCTTACAAAGGGGTCAACCATGTTTACGGTCTCAAAATCATAAGGACTGGTAAAATATTCCAAACCGACTTCGTCGCATTTATTTTTTAATTTTTTGGTCCAATCTAACGGGATACTCGCGTCTTTATATGTTTCATAAACCGATTTTTTCCAAGAGGCTTGGTGAGATATTTTACGGCTTAAACTCTCAAACCCATGCTTGCTGACAATTTTATCGGCTTGAAAATTCTGAAATTTTGCGGCATGAGCCCCGGATGCCTTGGCCAATTCAATTAATTTAAAAGCTCGATTCAGGTCGCCATCGTGATTTGCCGCGATATCGGCCACAAAACACAACGGACCGCTTGGAGTGATTTTGATTTTTCCTATCCTGATTTGTCTCATTGTCTTATGATTCCAAATTCTTTTAAATAATCTTTTTCAAGCGCCGCAAGCCCGTCAGAAATTTTCAATATTTTCCCGCCCAAGACCCTTTTTAGTTTATCGGTGTTTAAGACCGTATTTTTTGGCCGGGCCGTTGCCAAACCGGAAGAATCGATTGATGCGACCACGATTAACTTCGGATTTATTTTAAAATTTTTAGCTAAGGCTTTTAAGAAAGCGCACTTGCTGATTGGCTTTTCCGAACCGATATTAAGTATGCCCGTAATTTTTTTCTTTTCCAAAATATATTTTACGGTTTGGGCCAGCTGTTTAGTGTAAACAGGATTAAAGAAAGCATCCGTAAAACCGTTAATGGGTTTTTTAAGCGCGAAATTATCAAGCGCCCATTCTGCCAAAGAGTTTCCCGGGGGAATGTGAAAACCGTAAATGCACATACGAACGACAAGAGAATTTTTATTTATTGCCAACGCCGCTTTTTCGCCAAGCAATTTACTTTGAGAATAATGATTTAAGGGATTCGGCCGGCTTGATTCGGTGTAATTACCTGTTTTTCCGTTAAAAACCGAATCCGTGGAAATATAAACGAATTTTGTTTTGTTTTTTTTGTAAGAGGCAAGAATTTTAGTTGCTTCAATGTGAACAAGATTTGCCTCTCTTTTATTTTTTTCGCATTTATCCAAATTAACCAAGGCGGCGCAGTGTATGATTATGTCCGGCTTGACGGCTGATACGATTTTTTTTAAATTTCCAAGCTTCCTAAGATCCGCCTTGATGTAATTTATTCCCGATTTGTTCGGTTCGACGCTCCTTATTGTTCCGAAAACGGCGTATTTTTTGTCTTTGCTAAAAATGTCGGTTATTTCTCTGCCAAGCATGCCACCCGCGCCGGTTATGAGTATTTTTTTAAGCATTTTACAATAAATTTTTTTCTTCTTTGGTCAGCAACGCCTTAAGATTCGCTTCAAGTAGCCATGCCGTATTGGTGTTGCTTGTGAAACGAAAATTCTTGGCGATCTTTTTCCCGATTTTAAAATATTTTTCAAATCTTTTGGGGTGGAGATATTCAGGAACAATCACGAAACATTTTTCCAACTCAAGCGCGTGGAGCGCTTCTTGTTCGGTTAGTAAAATTTCGTGCAATTTCTCTCCCGGCCTGATGCCTATGACCTCTTTTTTTATGCCCGGCCTTAAAGCATTAAAGAGGTCAACAAGCTTCATGCTTGGAATTTTTGGTACGAATAATTCGCCGCCCTCCATATTTTGCAAGGCAAATAAAACCAAGGCGAAAGTTTGATCAAGAGTAATCCAGAATCTGGTCATCTCCGGGTCGGTAATCTGTACTTTTTTGACGACCCTATTTTTTAATAAGGATTCAACGATACTGCCGCGGCTGCCGATTACATTGCCGTATCTAACGCTGGATAATTTAGTTTGTCCTTTTGCGTAGGGCACATAGGAGTTTTCAGTGGTAAATAATTTTTCGGCGCACATTTTTGTCGCCCCGTATAAATTTATCGGATGCACGGCCTTGTCGGTGGAAATCAATAAAGCCTTTTCCACTTTTTGGTCTATGGCGGCGCTGATGACATTGTGACTGCCCAGGATGTTGGTTTTTATGGCTTCAAACGGGTTATATTCCAAGGTGGGAACTTGTTTTAAGGCGGCGGCGTGTATAACGATGTCAACATCGCGAAACGCCTGTTGCAGCCGGTCAATTTCCCTCACATCTCCCAAAAAAAATCGCAACCGCTCATCGTGTAATTCTTTTCTCATTTGGGATTGCTTCAATTCGTCGCGGCTGAAAATAATCAGCTTCTTGAGTTTGCTGTTTTCCAATAAAAACTTCGCAAAATTTTTTCCGAACGACCCGGTCCCGCCGGTAATAAGAACAACCTTGTTGTCTATTATTTTTGTATTCATGGTTTAAAATGGGCCTTTTGAGCCTAAACCGTCAAATCTTTAATCCGTCGCTTCCATTGTCGGTATTGAACAACGATCACAGTAAAATACTATGCAAAATAGGCGATTGCGTCAATATGGCCATGTCGTTTGTAAGATTTGCGATGTTGTGATATCATTGTGCTAATTAAAAAACAGCCGCTTCGCATGGATTCTAAAAATAAAGAAAACTATAAAATTTTATTTGTAATCTCCACATATTGGCAATACGAGAATTATATTAAAACCCAAGCGCTTGAGAATATCAAGGACCGGGTGAACTTTTTAGTTTACCCGAAATTGGCCGACTTGGATTTCGGCGTTCCCGCAGACCGTATTTTCTTTTATTCTTATCCTGAAAAAAAAGATATTCTGCATCGGCACATATTTAACATAAATTCCTGGAGGTTAAGGAAACGGGACATTGTTTTCTGGCTTCGTTCGTTATTATTTAAGCCCAACCAGCGTCGAGCATATCGGATACTGGCTCTGCCGGTTATTTATAATATTGTTAAATTTTTATTTTTAAAAAAAACCGAAGATAAAAAACTTTTTGAGCTTATTGAAAAAATAAATCCCGCCATTGTTTTACTGCCGTCGCACGCTTTTGAGGGCCGGACTTTTGAAATTATAAGAATCGCAAAAAAAATGAAAATCCGCTCTCTCATGATTATAGACAATTGGGATACTTTGGCCAACAAAACCATTTTTACGGAAAAACCCGATTATTTGGGGGTTTGGAGCCGTCAGCATATTGAACACGCCGTTGGCGTGAAGGGCATGCCGCGGGAACGGATTTTTGTTCTCGGCGTGCCTCGGTTTAAAACCTATGTAAAAACGGAAACCCAAAATTGGCCGTCGCCCTACCCCTTTCGATATGCTTTATTTGTGGGGATAGCGGAATTTTTTAATGAATTGGGTGCCCTTAAGAAGATAGACGAGCTTATCGAAAAACACAAAATAGGTCTTAAGGTGATTTATAGGCCGAACATTACCCAGCATACCCGGAATTGTCCCGACGTATTTTTTGAGTATGACTTTAAACACATCATTCTTGATACGCCGGCCAAACTTTATTATAAAAGGTCGGCCTCTTGGGATATTTCCAAAGACAGCTTTAACAAAATTTATTATCCCGACCCGAATTATTATCCGAAGCTTTTGTTTAATATGGAATTTATGATTTCTCCGCAAACGACGATGATTTTGGAAGCCGCTTTGCTTGGCAAGAAAAATTATATTTTGGCTTACGACGACGGGTGCCATCGTTTCGGCCCCAAGTTCATTTTTGATAATTGTATTTTTCTCAACGGGATAGAGCGTCTTCCCAATGTGCGCATGGTCCGCACTCTTGAAGATATGGAAAAAATTTTTATTTCCGGAGACCAATTGAAACAGCAAGTTGAACCGATTGATGCGGATTATTTCGTTTCCAAAGGGGCCACTGCTGACTATCCGATGAATTTAAAAAAAATTATCAGTCAGATCATGACCAATTTAAGAAATTAAGGCAGTAGGAATACCGCCGCTTGGGCAAGTTTTTTCAAAAATGAGAAGCTTATCTTTTTCCAAATTTGATATAAAGAAACTTGAGCCGGCAATTAAAAACGCAAAAAATGTTTTTAATATCGCCCCTCCTTATTATTCATTTGGCCAAAACGATTCTCAAGCAATCAGAGACAAAGTAATCGTTTTCGGAACGAATTACAGAAAATTCTCCCCGGCATCAATACGGACGAATTTGTAAAAATATATAACCGGTGCCTTGATTTCCTCAGGCGGGAATGCGCCGGTTGCCGGTTATATTTCAAGCCTCACTCGACATCAACCGACGACATCAAGTCTTATGATCTTGATTCCTTTGAAATAATAAAAGACGGCGATACGGCAGAAATTTTTTTATACAATAACTTGAATCGGCTCAAATCCGTTTTTTTAGGTTCCACGGCTTCCCTGATAGCTTTCAGTCTCGGATTGAATTCTTATGCTTTCGCAAAACTGTTTGATTCTGCGTTTGATAAAAATACCGCTCATCATATTAATGAAGCTTTGGGAGGCGTTAAAATAATCAAATCTTTTGGGATTGAGTCACGCATTATAGAAAAGAGCCGCGAGTATTTTCAACTCTTAAGAGAAGTAAGAATCAAAACAGATTTTTATCAGTATATTCTTGGTCATGTTTTTGAACCGGTTGGCATCGCCGTCGTCGTGTTGTTTTTTCTTTTTTATCAGAAATTACCCGGTTTTAATGTTGTTACTTTTGCTGCCATTGTGTATTTAATTGAAAAATGTTTATTTATATTCAGGCGGCTCAGGGAGAGATATACACCATTAATCAAACTGCCCCGTATCTTAAAGTGTTTACAGATTTCCGAACTTCGGCGGAAGAAAATAAAGAAATCAGCGATGGCAAAGATGCATTTAGTTTCAGCAAGAATCTTTGTTTCAGTAATGTGGTTTTTTCTTATTCTGATGACAGAAAAATTTTATCCGATATTAATTTATTAATATCCAAAGGGGAGATGATCGGGCTAATTGGGCCATCGGGTGCTGGTAAGACAACCATCGTAGATCTTATATTGCGTTTATTCAATCCTTCTTTCGGCGAAATTTTGATTGATGAAAAACCGGTTACAAAAATAGATTTGGAAAAATGGCGCAACAACATACGATATGTTTCGCAAGATATTTTTCTTCTCAATGATACGATAGAAAATAATATTAAGTTTTTTGATGAAACCATCCGGCATAAAGATGTAATTGAGGCCACCAAGATGGCAAATGTCTATGATTTTATTAATTCTTTGCCGCAGGGTTTTGATACTATTATCGGAGAAAGAGGCGGTATGCTTTCCGGTGGTGAAAGACAGAGAGTGGCATTGGCCCGCGCTCTTGTTAAAATTCCAAGCTTACTGATTCTTGATGAAGCGACAAGTTCTTTAGGCAGTGAATCCGAATCTCTTATTCAGCAGGCAATTGATAATCTTCGGGGCAGGACTACCGTTGTTATTATTGCGTACCGACTTTCAACAGTAACCGATTGCGATAAAATTATGGTTCTTGAGAATGGAGAGATAGCAGAGCAGGGCTCGCCGAAAGAGTTATTAAACAACCCCAGCTCAACATTTTATAAAATGTACAATACTCAACATAAGTCTTATTCTTAAGCAAATCATTAAAACTGACCGTGGAGGGCGGAAAGTAATTAAATGGAAGAAATAAAAATCGGCAATAAAAAGGTCGGAGGCAATAACCCAGTTTTTGTTGTGGCTGAAATCGGTTTAAACCATCAGGGAGATGTAAAAATTGCCAAAAAATTGATTGATTTGGCTGTTGGAGCCGGATTTGATTGTGTGAAATTCCAAAAACGCAATCTGGATAAAATTTATAAAAAAAATGTCTTGGCCAATCCGGAAAATCAAGAACATGGGAATCACTATGTTTTAGAAAATCTTAAAAAAACAGAACTCACAGAAAGCGAGATGAGGGATCTCTGCCTCTATAGTCGCAAAAAGGGCATAGAATTTTTATGCACTCCTTGGGATGAAGAAAGTTTAAAATTTTTATCCACTCTTAATTTGTCGGCTTATAAAATTTCTTCCGCCGACATGATTAATTTTAAGCTTATTCACGCAGCTTCTTTATTAAACAAACCGCTGATTATTTCTACGGGAATGTCTTTTGTGTCGGAGATAGAACGCTTGGTGGAATTTTTGGGGGAAATAAGGGCGCAATATATATTGCTTCATTGCAATAGCACTTATCCTGCTCCCTATCACGACATAAACTTAAAATTTATTCCCACCCTGATTAATAAATTTAATTGTAATGTGGGATATTCGGGGCACGAACAAGGCATTGCCGTCAGTCTTGCTGCGGTTTCAATGGGGGCTAAATTAATTGAAAGACATATCACTCTTGATGGAAATCTGCCCGGGCCGGATCATAGAGCCAGTCTTGAACCGGATGAATTTTTTGAATTAATGAAACAGATAAGAATTGTTGAAGCGTCGCTGGGTGAACCGATACGTTATCCTTCCAGGGGCGAATATTTGAATCGCGAAGCTCTTTCTAAAAGTATAGTCGCTACCCGTAATTTAAAGATGGGCGCAGTTTTGACATATGCTGATTTGGAATTGAGAAGCCCCGGTCAAGGAACCCATCCCCTGAAGATGGATTTATTTATCGGGAAAAAACTAATCAAACGTAATGTCCCGAAACATGATTATCTTCTTGATTCGGACATAGACACATTTAGTGGGAAATTACATGCGGAAATTTCCAGTCCCGTATCACTTAATCATAAATGGGGGCTTGTTGTCAGGATGAATGATATTGACTCATTGATTTATTCAAAACCCGATTTTGTGGAGGTTCATTTAACAAGCTCGGATGTTAATCGTGATGCTACTTATAACAAAAAATATCCATATGATTTAGTAGTGCATGGACCGGAATATAATGAAGATCTACTTCTTGATTTGTCTAACTTAGATGACAATGTGCGGACAAAATCAATAGAATTTTTTAATAAAGCTCTTGCACATGCCAGAAAATTTAAACATTTGTTCAAAAATAGAAATAAGCCGGTCAAATTTATCGTACACCCCGGGGGAATGAATATGGACCAACCCTTGATGGTCGAGAAAACCAAGTTATATAAAAATTTAGCGGATTCACTGAAAAAATTAGATGGCGGTGGATTTGAATTATTAATTGAAAATATGCCGTGTCATCCTTGGTATTTTGGCGGTCGGTGGTTTCATGCTTCTTTTATGGATGCGGGTGAAATTGTTAAGTTTTCGCGTAAACATAAATATGGCATTGCATTTGATATATCTCACGCCGGTTTATTTTGTAATTTGTACAATAAAGATTTGACGCAGTTTACCAAGACGATACTCCCGGTTACTAAATATCTGCATGTATCCGACGCGGCCGGCACTAACGGCGAAGGGCTTCAGATAGGGGATGGGACGATTGACTTTAAGACGATATTGGCCCACCTTGTTAAAACTGACCTGTGGTTTTTACCGGAGATTTGGCAGGGTCATAAATATGGCGGCGAAGGATTGCTAAAAGCTTTAAAAAAACTAAAACTGATAGATGCTAATTTTTAATTTTTAAAAATGAGATTTGATGTAAAAAAATTAGAATGGGTGGATGAAAATGCCAAGAATATTTTTAGGGTTGTACCGCCTTATTATTTGTTGAGCGGGAACAGCAACAGTGATGGAGTCGCAAAGAAAAAAGTTATTTTTTTTGGCAGTTGTTTCAAGAATTTGCCTCGCGATGTGAATCTTTCAGAGTATGTAAAGATAACTAATCAATGCCTTGATTTTGTCAGACGCGAATGCGCTGGGTGCGATTTGTACTACAAACCCCATCCGGCTGAAACCGATGAATCTAAATCACTCAATCTTAATTCTTTTGAAATAGAAAAAGACAAAGCCATAGGTGAAGTGTTTCTGTATAAAAATTTAGATAAAATAAAATATGTTTTTTCATCCCACTCCACGATATCGGTACCTGCTTTTAGTTTTGGTTTAAACTCTTATGTGTTTGCAAAGCTGTTTAAATCTTCTTTTGGCGAATTCACAAAAAAAAGCTTCGAAGGGTTTTTAAAAGGAATGCCTGAAAATTATTATATTTTTGATTTAAATAAAAAATTGGAAGAAAATAAACTATTGTTTGCTGGTGAAGATTTTTTAAGCAAGCAGTGGGCGGGGATATTGGCCAATCACAAGGGGACTGTTTGGTTTGTTGCCGATGATCCTTCTCTTGTATTATCAATATTTGCATTTGTTAAGTTGATAAGAAGTCTTGCTCCCGGCCGGAAAATCGGCATGGTTATTGGGCGGCACGAGCGCTGGGACCTTATAAATATTAATGATTTAAAAGCTAATTTTGATGAGCTGGTTTTTTTGCCCATAGTTCGGTATACCATGAGGCCTTCCATGTTATATACAGCGATAAAAACCGCCTTAACGATAAAAAGGTTTAAAATAAAACTAGAGGATATAATATTCGGTTTTGGTCCCGAGGCCTTCCCCATCAATTGTTTTGCTTCATATTTTAAGAAAAATTTGCGCATCGGGCTTATTCCTAAAACGGTTTTTTATCTTAATCATAATTTTAATCCGCCGCTAAATAATTCCGATTTTTCTATTAAGGCCACAAGGTTATTTTTTATTAATTTTATGGAGCCGTTTTTGGGTCTTTATAAAACAATAGGAAGATTGCAGCGACATGGTGACAGGGGCGGATTTGGAATTGGCAGATATCAGAGTCCGTTAAATGAAGTTTTTGATATTGTCTATATCTCAAAATATATTGATGAGACAAAAACTCCAGTTGTAGATAAGGTTTGGTAAACATATCGTCATAAAATAATAAAGATGGGTAAATTTAAACAAACAAAAAGAATCCTATATTTAGGCGGAAAGGATGGAGAAAGATTATATCTTAATGACCTTAAATTTAAGATGGCAGACGGAACGCGTGTTCGGGTTAAAAAAACCATGATACCCGGTAAAAATTCAAAAGACCTTATCGCTAGATCTAAGGGGAGGTATGCTCTTTTGGGATTGTTTAGCCGGCCAGGATATCGCGTGCTAGATTTTCCTTGCGGAAGCGGTTATGTGGCCGATTTCTTAAAAGAGTTTGGGATAAAGTATGAAGGTAAGGAATGCGACAAAATAACCGTTGAATATGCCAAAAGAATGTACGGTGGCTCAAATACCCATTTTTCTTTTGGGGATCTTTGTTCTTCTAAATTAAAAATAAAATATTATGATACGATCGGATGCATAGAAGGACTTGAACATATAGACAAAGAATACCAGGAACCGCTTATCGCCGAACTGTATTCTGCTCTTAAACCGGGAGGAACTTTGATTATAAGCTCGCCGGAGAATACAGAGGGGGTTTCCGGCTCGAGCAAGGTTAATCCTTATCATAAGTGGGAGCTTACGAAAAATGATTTTTTAAATCTTTTATATACCAAATTTAAATCTGAAGAAGTCGTAATAGTTTCATATAAGGTGGTGCTATCTTATGGTGCCCAATTAACAACTTGTTTTTTTGGAATTTGCCACAAAGAATATGAAAAAGAGAAATAAAATTGGGTGCTTTATTTTAAGCCGTTTAAGTTCTTCAAGGTTGCCCGGCAAAGCGCTTATGGAAATACGAGGAAAGCCCATTGTTCAGCATATTATTGAAAGAGCTCGCCTGATTCCTTCTTCGCAAGTTGTTGCTTTGTGCACTTCTGCTGAAAAGAGCGATGATCCGCTTGCTTTAACAGCAAAGAAATGCGGCGCCGATGTTTATCGCGGCCCTCTAAGCGATATATTGAAAAGATTTTTGGGCGCGGCTGATAAGTTCGGCGTTGATTATTTTGCCATATTTTCAGGCGACAATCTTTTTTGCGATCCACATTTGGCTGAACTTGGCATCAAGCAGATGTTGGATAACGAACTAGATTTTCTTAATGTTGCCCCAGATTTGGTTTGTGGAGGCACTCCCTATTGTGTATCTGTAAAAGCTTTACGCAAAGCCTGCCAATTAAAGAGCGATGATAATACTGAATATTATCCCAAGTTTTTTAACGGCAATAAGGAGTTTAAAGTAGCTAATCATTTGGTTGACGACCCCATTTATCACAACAAGAATGTGAGACTGACAATGGACTATCCGGAGGATTTGAAATTTGTAAAAAGAATTTTTGATGAGTTTGACACGGATTATAATTCCATGCCTCTTAAAAAAATATTGGAATTGTTAAAGCAAAAGCCGGAAATAGTTAAAATTAACTTTGTCCGTCACAAAGATTGGGCCAAGAATCAAATACCGATGAAAGTTGTGGGGCTAGTAAAAAAATAAATCTAAGCCATTTAAAAAGCCGATTCTTTCTTGAATCGGCTTAAAGATTACATATCTAAGATTTTGAAGGTTTGATTGGCGTCTATATATTCTCTGGCTTGAAGAAACTGAGCTGTCGGCATGTCTCCAAAATTCAATGGTTCACTTGCTTCGCCATGGAGAACTTTTGTGGCGTCATCTAGCTCTAAGATATATGCGAGAAATTTTTCATCATAAATCGGTTCCCACATAACCCCGCTGGTGTTTAGTCCTGCTGGTTGAAAAGTAATTCCAAATACTCGTGTGAGCTCGTTGCGTACTCGTTCATAGTTGATGATTGTTGTGCCTGGGTACCAAGTCAGAGTGAATATGCGAGTGTTAACTGAATCTCTTGGCAAACCTTTACTGGAATAGTATTCCTTTTGCCAGAGCATAAATAGCACAGTTTCTTTGAGGTCATCAAGCGTTTCAGTCGGACAAGCAAGAATCCAAGTGCAGTTGGAATGAATATCATTTTCAAGCGCATTTTGAATACCGATAATCATAGAACGCGGGAATGCATGATTTTTATTACCCCCAACTGTTACATCCATCATTCCATTAGAAAGCGTGTGGCCGCCCTTACCGATAGCTTCAAGAACCTTTGGGCTGGCGCTTTCAGGACCAAATCCGATGTATTTGCATCCTGCTTTGGCCATTATTTCAGCAGTACCTCTTGTTGTGCCATTCAGGCCGGCTACTTCATCTAACCGGGTATGCGTTCCCCATGCGACAAGATTATTGAGTTGTTTAATTCGTCCGAGAGTAACAGCAAAATTATCATCGGGGAAGCCGTGGAATTTAATGTTGTATTTTGCGATATGCTCACATAGTTCGCGCATAATATGCTCGGCGGAGCGGATACCCCACTTGCGTTCGCCCTGCGAACCGCGGAAACAGTACTTACATCCAAACGGGCAACCTCGGCTAGAGACAGAGGTGGTCTTTGGTGTCACATCTTGATCGTCCCAAGGAATCGCCGAACTGTTATTTGCCTGTCGGCTCCAAGAAGGCGTCCACAAATATCCTTCAAGAATTTTGTGGCTGAATACATCTTCTTTTAATAGCTCTAAGTCGGCATGAGGAAGTTTGTCTAAGTCCAAAGGCCTGTCGCCGGCATACAAAAAACGCTGACGGTCGCTGATTTCCCCAATGCAATATGGTGATAGTTTGCCAGAATTCAATGCGTTGGTTAGCCCTATCTGCTTGATAGTAATAGCATCGTAAGCAATTTTTATTATGATGTCGTCGCCTTCGGAATGAGCCACTCCGTCAAACTCAGGAATATAACTAAATAAGTGCGTTTTTAGCTCGGTAGCAAGGCCGCCGCCAGTGACCAAAAATACATTTGGCAAAATCTGTCTGATTATCTGTGCTAAAATTTGTTGCCAGCGAAACGTAGTAATTTTGCCGGAAAAAGCTACAAGATCAGGTTCGCCATGCACATCAAAATGTTTTCGGATCAATGTTTCTGCTTCGGCGGGCGTTTTGTGTCGCCCCCAAGGTAAGCCTCTTTTTTGTGCATCTTCGTCTTTTATGCGATATGCATTCAAATCAATAATAGAAGCATTTACGCTATAATTTTTTCTAAGGTTGGTTGCCAAAAGCAGTGGTCCTTCAGGAGTAGTATTTGGCCTTGCACTTTCGCGCAAAGGCATGTTGATGAATACAACATTCATCCCGCGTAAATCAGCCGGCATAATGTCTTTAATAACTTCTGACGGATGAAAATATTCGGAAGAAATTTGGCTCATGATATTCTCCTTCTTTTTATGTCAAAGAACTTAAGAAAAGCATATCAAATAATATTGACTTGAGCAATAACTATGATATATTGTCAGTTGCTCGTTAACAATAAGGAGAATCACAAACATGAACCATGAATTGATGGAAAAATTTAAGAAAGTAAAAATTCTTGCTCTTGATTGCGATGGGGTTATGGCTCCGCTCTATATAGATACCGGAGTTATTATGGATGTTGAAAATGCTATGAAATTTTATAATCGAGAATATAAATATGTAGTTGAAATATCAAGGTTCAATCATCGCGACGGACAGGGGATTGATCTGATGAGGGCGGCTAACATTCCGGTTGTGGTTATAACTAGACAGAGAAGCGGATACATAGATGCAAGGTGCTTCAAGCTTGGTATTCCATGCGTAAAAGTTGAAGATAAACTAGAGGGACTTAAAAATTGGCTCAAAAACACGCATCCCAAAGTAAGCTTGAGCGAAGTTTGTTACATGGGAGATGATATCAGCGATATCCATGTTTTACAGGTTGTAGGAGCGCCTGTGACTGTGGCTGATGCTATATCTGAAGCTAAAGCTATTGCGGTGCATATTACCCAAAATAAAGGCGGAGACGGTGCCATAAGAGAAGTTTGCTCTCTGATCCTAAACGCAAGATGTCTTAAATAGCAAGTGCAAAGTGAGTCAAAGTTTATTCAAGACGAACCAGTTAAAAGCTGGTTTTTTATTTGACTAATTCTAATCTTTGTGTAATATTTTGGAACAAGTTTGAATGTCCCTTAACAATTAATAGAGGAGTAAAAATGAATACGCAGAATGTCCAAATATTTACTAAGTTTGATCTGACTGGCAGGACAGCGATTGTTACTGGCGGTATGGGATTGCTTGGTGCGGAATACGTTAAAACGCTTGCTCTGGCAGGAGCTATCGTTGCGATTTTTGATATTCAATCTAAATTTCCGCAACACCTTCTGGCGATGATAGAAAAAGGCCACGATATTAAGTCGTTTATGGTTGATATAACCAATCAAGGATCTGTCGGGCAAGGGTTTGATGAGCTTGTTGAGTCTGTTGGAACGCCAACCATACTTATCAATAATGCTGGTTTGGATTCTCATCCTCATACTTCTATAAGTCAAAATGGTCCGTTTGGAACTTATTCTGAGGAGACATGGGATGCCGTGATTGATTCTCATCTCAAGGGCGCGTTTTTAATGTCTCGTGAATTTTTCCGATGGTTTATGCTGTCACATCAAAGCAGGGGTAGCATAATTAATATTTCTTCCACATATGGCTTGGTAAGTCCTGATCAATCAGTTTATGAATACCGGCGCAAGAGGGGTGAAGATTTCTTTAAACCCGTTGCTTATTCAGTTGCCAAGGCGGGAATGATTGGATTTACAAAATGGCTTGCCGAATATGGGGGACCCATGGGTATCAGAGTAAATGCTCTTGTCCCCGGCGGAGTATTGGCTAATCAAGGGCTGGAACAAGAGTTTATTGAGCAGTATGTAAAAAGAACCATGCTTAAGAGAATGGCTTTGCCTTCGGATTATAACGAAGCAATTTTATTTCTTGCGTCCGATGCTTCGGCTTATATGACGGGCGCAAATCTTGTGGTTGACGGTGGGTGGACAGCTAGATGATTACAAGGAGGATAAATGTTAGAAAAAGATAAACTTTATTTTGTGCCGCTTTATGAGCTTGAAGAGTTAAGAAACAAAATTATTACTTCCGGATCTGATTGTCAGGTATATCTAAATATCCTTGCTACGATTTTAAGGATCAATATACTTTATATGATCAAAAATGCCGGATCTGGGCACATAGGCACCAGTTTTAGTTCTCTGGAAATGATGCTGTGGCTTTGGATGATGGAAATGCGGGGTGCGAATGATTCAAGTATTCCTAATTCTGATACTTTTTTTTCATCTAAAGGACATGATGCCCCGGCCCTTTATGCAGTGATGGTTGCGCTTGGTAAAATTTGCTTTAACAACATTCATCAATTAAGAAAAATGGGGGGATTACCGGGCCATCCTGATATTCATACGCCGTTTGTTGCGGCTAACACTGGTTCTCTCGGTATGGGTATTTCAAAAGCAAGAGGCATGGCTATTGCCAATCGTCTCCGCGGTTCTAAGGGTAGAATTTTTATAATTATCGGAGACGGAGAACTTCAGGAAGGTCAAATTTGGGAATCGCTTCAACCAGCAGCTAATGGAAATTTTTCTGAAATTACTGTTCTAGCTGATTTGAACCAGATTCAGTCTGATAGAGAAGTGTCTAAAACCAGCCATCTCGGCCCGCTGGTGGAAAAGTTTAAGGGTTTTGGCTGGAATGTTTCTTGTTGCAATGGAAATGATTTTTCATCTTTGAAATATGCTCTTGATTCTCGCAGTAAAGAAAAACCGAATATCATTTTAGCTAAGACCAAAAAAGGTTTTGGCGTATCTTTCATGGAATGTCTTGATGAAAATGGTTTTTACAAATATCACAGCGGCGCCCCTTCTGATGAAGATTATTATCGCGCCCTTGAAGAGCTAACGATAACAGCTGATCGTGCGCTTATGGCAAGCGGGATGGATTGCCTGCTCCTTGTTTGTAATAAAAAGCCTGAAGTTGCCGGAGTTGGTCTGAGGGTTGAGAAATTAATACAAGCCTATGGTGAAGAATTGTGCGAATTGGGTAAAATTAGAACTGACATGGTTGTTTTGAATGCCGATCTTGTTGTTGATTGCGGACTCGTAGGATTTAAAAACGAATTTCCGGAAAGATTTGTGGAATGTGGAATTGCCGAGCAAGATATGGTTTCTGCTGCTGGCGGATTAGCCTTGAAAGGGGTCTTGCCCATTGTCCACTCGTTCGGATGTTTTTTATCAACTCGTCCGAATGAGCAAATTTACAATAACGCAACCGAAAAGACAAAAATCATTTATACCGCGCCATTGGCTGGTCTTCTTCCGGCTGGTCCTGGTCATTCTCATCAATCAGTAAGAGACATTTCTCTTGTGGGCGCAATACCCGGAGTTACTATTTTTGAGCCTTGCAATGAAATTGAAACAAAGCTGGCTTTACGCTGGGCCGTAAATGAGAATCCAGAAAGTACATATATTAGACTTGTTATCATTCCCGTTGAAATAACTTATAAATTACCAGCTGGTTATCAGTTAAATAAAGGACAAGGAATAAGGCTATATACGCCCTCAAGGGTTGGCAGTAAAACAGCTATTTTGGCTTATGGTCCGGTAATGCTGGGCCAGGCCATTAATGCTGCTCGTGAAATCGGAGCAGATCTTTATAATTTTCCATGGTTAAATTTTATTGATGAAGATTGGTTTTATGGCAAACTTGCTAGATATAAAAATCTTGTTGTTGTTGACGATCATTATACTAAATTTGGTCTTGGTACTCTGATTGGCGCGGTCGTTGCTAAAAGCCGGCTGGATATTCATTTTTCCCAATTAGGATTAGAAGAAATTCCTGTATGTGGCCAAACGAAAGAAGTTTTGAGGCATCATCAGCTTGATGATTTCTCCATTGCTGAAAGAATTACAGACGAATTTAAAAATATTTAAGCCCCCCACGGGGGCCTTTTCTTAATGAATCCTCCTCGCGGCTTGCCGCGAGGAGGATTCACCCCTTTTAGCTTCGCTCGGACAAAATGTAAATAAGAATTTCCATTTTACCCCTCGCTCGCTAAAATAAAATATTGATTGGTCTTACATTTTTTGATAATATCGGGGCATGATAAAAAGCTTAAAACCGCAGCGACCCAAAACCGTTGTGTTTGTTCAGGTAAGAACCGGCAGTACGAGGTTCCCCGGAAAGATAATGAACAAAATTGGGAAAAGGGAGATATTTCTTGTGCAATTGGATAGAATGAAGCCTTCTAAAAGCGCCGACCAAATTGTTGTTGTTACTACTGTTAAAAAACGCGATGATGTAATAGTCAGGCTGTGCCGAAAGAACAAGATACCTTATTTCCGCGGTAGCGAGGAAGATTTACTTGATCGGTACTATCAAGCGGCCAAAAAATTCAAGGCCGAACTTGTCGTTAAAATTCCTTCGGACGAACCATTGATGGATGCCGATGTAATGGATACGGTTATCAGAGAAATGCATCAAAATTTGGATAAATATGATTTTGTAAGCAATCTTCACCCGCCTTCTTATCCCGATGGTCTTGATGTCGAGATAATGACCTTTAAAGCCTTAGAGATTGCGTGGAAAAAGGCAAAGAAGCCATATGAGAGAGAACATCTCACCCCATATATTTGGGATAACCCCGGACTTTTTAGGGTTGGAAATGTCGCTAATAAATACGGGGACATGTTTATGACTCATCGTTGGACATTGGATTATCCGGAAGATTTTAATTTTTTTAAAGCGGTTTTTTCATCTTTTAAAAATAAAAATAAATTCAAGATGGAGGATATTTTAAAATTACTTGATAAACATCCGGAGATCGCCGCCATCAATACCAAACATATGGGCATAAATTGGTTCCGGCATGTCGGCGACCAACTTAAAACAGTTGATTCTAAATTTTATAGAAAATAATAAGCTGAACTTTTTTCATTTTTTATCGCCAGTTATTTAAAAAATCCTTATGGATTATCTTTCTCAAAATATTTATATAAATCATGGGCTAAACTTAATGGTTTTCCTAATTTAATATTGGGTGGACCAAATTGTTTTGAAAAACTAATTCCTTCAATAAGTTGTTTTATTTTTTTCATAACCTTGGATGGATTTTATGCCATATCTCGCAGAAATCTACGAGGGTTAGGCAAATTAAATTATATTATTTTGATTATATCATGGATTTAATAAAAAGCCGACCGTAGATGAAATTTGACATCCTGAATAATAAATGATATTTTAGAAACCAAACGAAGAAAGGTTTTGTTGCTCTTTGTAAATTTAAAAAATGGGAGGTTAAAATGATTCTGGCTGTGGTTAAAGATCCTGGCGGAACTAATGGAGTTTTGCCGGTCGTAAAAGTGTTGCGAGGAGAGAGCTTTAAATTTGATGTTCGTCTTATAGCTAACGGCAGTGCAGTTAAACTTTTGTCGGATACAACCGAAAACTATGAAGCCTTGCATTCTGCTGATGAGGTTTCTATGCGCTATCCAAATCCAAGTATCATGCTGACCAGCATGTGTTCTGATGGCGGAGTCGGCCGAGATTTGGTGCCCTTGCTTAGAGGCACATGCCCGACCGTCGCCTTTCACGATTATTGGGGAACAAGGCTTTTCCCCGAATGGCATGACCCTAAATATCGACCTGATTTTTTTGTTGTCAATGATGAACTTGATGCTAATATTGTAATGGGAGCTTGGCCTGATTACAAAAGAGAGCAATTTATTGTCAGCGGATATCCGATGTTTGATCAATATGCAGTTAAATATGATCAGACAGAATTGCTGACCAGTATTTCTTCTCGGTTGGGCATTGATGCCGCAAACAAGCCGATTGTTTTGTCTGCTTACGGAATTTATAAGGGTGTAAACAAATTTCTTTCAGAAGTCATTGATGTTCTGAATGATCTCAATCTTGATATTTATTTTATTCCAAGGTTCCATCCCCGAATGAAGTTGAATGTTCCCGAAGAGGTTGAGCTTTGTAATCAAGTCCTTAAAAGATTCAACGGCGGCACATTAGTAGAAAGCTCTTCAGCTTGTACTACGCAGGAGCTTCTTAGGGCATCAACAGTAGTCTTGTCGGACTATTCCACCACTCTTCTTGAGGCAACTTTACTTAGAAAGCCGAATATATCAGCATGTTATTTAGAAGAAATTAAGGTTAATTATCAAGTAGAATTTGGAACGGTTCAAAAATGGATGCCAGATCCTCCATTTGTAATGTTAGGTTGTTCAGCCAAAGCTGTAGATAAAATTTCTCTAGGTCAACACTTATCGGATGCTATTCATGGTAAACTTAACTTGAAAAGCGCTCAAGAAAAGTACTTTGCCCTTGATGGTCAGAACGCTAAAAGAGCGGCAGAAAAAATCGCTTCTTTAATATAATTTTTTTTAGACCGCCTCAAAAGGGCGGTTTTTTTATCTAATGTTGTTTATGGCAGGGGGGTGTTGACATTTTGGTTATATTTACATTATAAAGATAAGGTGTTATTTGAAAAAAAGGAGACAAAACATGTCTACAAAGTACAATCTGGTGCCGATTGAAGTTCCTTGTGTAAAGACAAAATATCGTAGTGTTGTGACCAAATTACCCGTACCGGAATCTTTGCCGATATTCAATAAGCTTATGGATTCAGAGCCGGAATCAATGCGGGGCCAACCCCCGGTGGTTTGGCATCATGCCGAAGGTTTTCAGGTCTATGACAGGTATGGAAATATTTGGCTGGACTGGTCTTCTGGAGTTTTGGTGGCTAATGTCGGCCACGGTAGAATAGAGATCAAAAACGCCATCAGAGAAATGATTGACCAAGGTTTAATTGGTGCGACTTTTGCTTTTGTGCATGAAAAACGAGCGGAACTCTGTAGTGAAATGCAAAGCATGTCGCCTGATCCCTCAAATTATCTAGCTGCTGTTTTCAGCGGCGGAAGTGAAGCCGTGGAGTATGCGATTAAGCTTGCGAAAACATACGCGATCCAAAAATATGGGCCAAGCCGAAAATACATTGTGTCGTTTACTAATGCTTTTCACGGAAGCACTCTTGGTTCATTGCTTGCCGGAGGCAAGGATGGGCTGAAGAAATGGATTGTAGGAGAGGGTCAAACATTTGTTCATGTGCCATTTCCCGATGGTTTCAAGAATGAAGATGTTTCTTTTGAACTTTTTCTAAAAACTTTGGAAGATTTGAGCATAAAAAATGAAGAAATAGCTGGTGTAATTACCGAATCATATCAGGGCGGAGGACCGGATTTCTTACCAGCCGAATATGCCCAGAAACTTCAACAATTTTGCCGGTATAATGACATTGTCATGATTTATGATGAAATGCAGGCTGGCTTTGGCAGGACTGGCAAAATGTTTGCTTTTGAGCATTACGATGTAACGCCTGATCTGATTGTTTGTGGAAAAGGTCTTTCTTCGTCCTTGCCGATTTCCGGCGTGATAGGGAGGAAAGACATTATGGGACTTTATCCTCCGGGCGCAACGATCACAACTCATTCTTCAAGTCCGCTTTGTGTTGCCGCTGCTCTGGCTAACCTGAAGATCTTGAAAGAAGAAAATCTTGTTGAGAATTCAAGAATGCTTGGAGAAATACTTTGGTCAGAATTGCAGAAAATAAGAAATAAATATTTAGATGTGTTTGGATGCGTGCGGGGTAGAGGCCTTGTGGCGGGAATTCAGGTGGTAAAGAAAAATACCAAAGAACCAGATGGCGCATTGGCATTGAGAATAAACGAGCGATGTTTTCAAAAGGGGTTATTGATGTTTGCTCCGGCTGGAGTTGCCGGCGAATGCATCAAAATAGCGCCTCCGCTAATGATAAATGAGGAGGCCTTAAGAGAAGGAATACAAGTTCTCGAAGAAGCTTGCGATGAAATTATCGGGGAATAGACATAAACGAGAGCCGCCAACAGCGGCTCTTTTTGACTTTTTATTTTAAATCTCATATTGTTATGAAATAATAAATAAAAACTTATGAACGAGCAAAAAGGGAAACAAAAAGCAAAAGAATATTACGATCAGGAGGCGGCCGATTATGTCAAGCAATATCAAAAAGCCTACGACAAATATCCAGCCAATCTGATAAGGATTAAATTTATCATCGAAAGGATGAAAAAAAACAAGGTCAAGACGATTTTAGATGCCGGTTGCGGCACCTGCGGCCCGATGATAAAACTCCTGAAAAGCGGTTTTAAGGTAAAAGGATTTGATTTTTCAAAAAAAATGGTAACCGAAGGCAAAAGAGAACTTAAAAGGGCCGGATTTTCTTCCGAATTGATAAATTTTGCCGACCTGGAAAAAGGGAAAGTTTTTCCGAAAGAAAAATTTGACGCGATAATCGCCTTAGGCGTTTTCCCCCACATTTTAAACGAAAAAAGAGCGCTTTTAAACATGAAAAAAATGCTGAAGCCCAAAGGCCTGGTTTTCATTGAATTCAGAAACGATTTGTTTTCCGCCTACACCTTTAATAAATATTCTCTTGAATTTTTCCTGAATAGAATTATTAATCCGAATTCTTTGCCCAAACACATTCGTGACAAAGTTATAAGTTTTTATTCCAAAAGATTAAAAGTTGACAAGCCCGTTAAAAGAAAGGACGGGAAAATAGCTTATACGGACATTTTGGCTAAATTTCGTAATCCGTTAATCCTGGGGAAAGAACTGTTTGAGCCTTGCGGTTTTTCCGTCGCCGATTTCCATTTTTATCATTATCACGCCCTACCGCCGATTTTTGAAAAAATATACCCAAGAGAATTCAGGGAATTAAGTTTAAAATTGGAAAAAATTGACGATTGGAGAGGTTATTTGATGGCATCGGCCTATGTGGTGGAAGCGCGGAAAACAAATTAAGCCGCTAAAAATTATGGAAACATCAGTCGGCAAAGAGATGTACAAACTGGCGGAACGGCTGTTCCCCATCTGCCGGAGCATTACCGGTAACGGCGTCAGAGAAACCCTTGGGATACTGAAAGAAAGCATTCCCATTAAAATTCACGAAATTCCGAGCGGAACCAAAGTTTTTGATTGGACGATTCCCAAAGAATGGAACATAAAAGACGCTTATATCGCGGACGAGAGAGAAAACAGGGTAATTGATTTTAAAAAAAACAATCTCCATGTCGTCGGCTATTCGGTTCCGGTCAATAAAACGGTAACTCTTGCCGAACTTCAAGAACATTTATATTCCCTTCCGGAACAGCCGGAAGCGGTACCGTATGTCACTTCTTATTATCAGAAGAGGTGGGGGTTTTGCATTGCTCACCAAGACAGGAAAAAGCTTAAGGGGGCGAAATATAAAGTTTTTATCGATAGCGAATTAAAAAATGGTTCCCTGACTTACGGCGAACTTATTATCCGCGGGAAATCGGAACAGGAGGTTTTTCTCTCAACTTATGTGTGCCATCCTTCTTTGGCCAACAATGAATTATCCGGTCCAGTGGTGGTTACTTATTTGGTAAAATGGATTTTAAGCCAACCTCGAAAATACACATACCGCATTATATTTGTTCCGGAAACCATCGGTTCAATTGCCTATTTGAGTAAAAATTTAAAAACGATGAAAAAAAATATAATCGCCGGTTTTAATGTGTCATGCGTTGGCGACGACGGGACATTTAGTTACCTGCCGACTAAAACCGGCGACACTTATTCTGACAGGGTTGCCCTAAACGTATTGTCATTCAAGCAACCCGACTTTATTAAATATTCTTTTCTTGACAGGAGAAGCGACGAGCGGCAGTATAACGCGCCCGGCGTTGATCTTCCGGTTTGTTGCGTGATGAGGAGCAAATTCGGGTCGTATCCGGAATATCATACCTCGTTGGATAATATGAATTTTATCAGCCCGGAAGGATTGGCCGGAACTTGCAACATATTAAAAGAGTGCCTGAAATTGATTGAAGAAAATCGCAAATATAAAATCAAATGCTTGGGAGAGCCGCAATTGGGCAGAAGGGGATTATATCCGACCATTAGCACAAAATCATCCGCCGATGAAGCAAAGATCATAAAAGATTTTATCGCTTATGCCGACGGGAAAAATGACCTGATAGATATCAGCAATAAAACCAAAATTGCCGTTTGGGAATTTTACCAGATTATCGAAAAGTTAAAAAAGGCGGATTTGCTTAAGGCGGTTTAAAAACACAATGATAAAAATGTCAATATTTTAAAAACAGCCGAGGTGTGGAATAATCAATCTTATGATAAATTTTAAGAATTTAAAAAAGCCGTATTTAATCGCCGAAATAGGAATCAACCATAACGGCGATTTGCAGATTGCAAAGAAACTTATTGATGCCGCTTTTTCCTGTTCCTGGGATTGCGCCAAATTTCAAAAGAGAAATCCTGATATTTCCGTGCCAGAACACCAGAAAAACCAACCCAAAGACACTCCCTGGGGCCAGATGACCTATCTTGAATATAAATACCGGATGGAATTCGGGGAAAAAGAATACGACCAAATAGATAAATATTGCAAGCACAAACCGATAGATTGGACGGCGTCGGTTTGGGATCTTGATAGTTTGGAATTTATTAAAAAATATAACCCCCCGTTTATTAAAATTCCTTCGGCCCACTTAACCAATCATAAATTATTAAAAGTAACTGCACAGACCGGCATTCCCGTGGTGGCATCAACCGGCATGAGCACGCTTAAAGAAATTGACGAAGCAGTGGCTATTCTAAAAAAACATTCTTCTCAATTTGTTTTAATGCACTGCAATTCTTCTTACCCGGCAAAATTGCATGAACTTAATTTAAAAGTAATTCCACAATTCGCTAAGCGTTATAAGTGTGTTATGGGTTATAGCGGCCATGAATTTGGTTTGGCTACTACGACTATTGCCATGACTCTAGGAGCTCAAGTTATTGAAAGACATATTACCCTTGATCATACCATGTGGGGAACCGACCAAACAGCAAGTATTGAAATCCAGGGCATGGATAAGTTTTATAAACAAATTGTAGACGCAACTCTTTGCATGGGGGACGGCAAAAAAAGGGTTTATGAAACCGAGTTAGCTATGAAGAAAAAGTTAAGAGGTGATTCTTTCGGTAAATAATAATGAATAACAGTTTATCCTCTGCAAAAAAAGATTACAACCAGATCAGCTTTATGAGGTGGCCATATTATTGGCTTGGCCACTCAAGTAATAACGGAGATTCTCGGAATCCTAAATGGGTTGTTTTTTGGGGCAACGATTTTTACAACACGACCGATATAGATTTTAATGAATTTATTGCGCGAACCAATCAGTGTCTTGATTATGTCAGAAAAAATTGCGCCGGTTGTGAACTCATTTATCGCCCGCACCCCGAAGAAAGGGAAGAAATCAAGTTGCTGAACTTGGCTTCTTTTGTTGTCCAAAAGGACGGCCAAGCGGCGGAGGAATTTCTTTTGGCGAATCGGGAAAACATAAAATATTCTTTTTCTTTTTGCTCAACATCCTCAATAGCCGGTTTAAACTTGGGCGTTAATTCATATATTTTTTACCGTTGTTTTGCGGATATTTTTGACGGAATTAATAAAATATTCACGGATAATTATTTAAAGGGCCTGCCCGAAAATTTTTTTATAAATAATTTCGAAACTCCTCTAGTTGAAAATAAGCTTCAATTAAACGAAGACGCGCCGACCAAAATAATTTTTGAGGATATTTTAACGGAACATGGGGGGCCGATCTGGTTTATTGTCCAAGAAAACAGGTACTTGCTTACGATTCTTGGTTTGAAAAAAATAATTAAGACATTATTTCCTGAAAGAAAAGTTAATTTTATCATATCCAAACACCACAGATGGTCGGACGATAAACTGAAACATTTAAGGAGCCAATTTGATAAAGTCATTTCTATTCCCAGGGTTTTTTATTCGTTAAAACCATTGCGGTTAATTTCGGCGCTTACGATTTCAAGAAAGATAAAAAAAATAAAACTTGAATCCGGTTCAATACTTATCGGATTGGCTCATCATGATTTTGTTGAAAATTGTTTCATGTCGTATAACCGGGACAAATTCAAATTGGCGATTTTGCCGGAATCGGTATGGAGGCTTAATTTTAAGACCGAGGACCTTGGCTTTGACACAAATAAATTCGCGTTCAATAAAGCAAGTTTTTTCTTCAATCATTTTCTTGAACCCGTATTGGGATTGAACAGAACAAGATTTATGCACCACGAGAAGGGCAGCAATATGTATTTTATCCGGCTTCACAAACCTATTGAGGATATTTATGACAAGGTGCTGCTAATAAAAAATTTCCCGGTTGATTTTTAATTTTTTATAAGGCCGGAATTATGACGAAAGAATTTTATACAAAACCGGACGATGCCCTAAGGCGAAGAAAGCTGATTGAATATAAAAAAACCTATATTGATGTTTATTTCCCGGAAAACAAAAATGTTAAAATTTTAGATTTGGGATGCGGACCGGGCTTGTTTCTAGAGGCCTGTAAAAATTCCGGGTATTGCAATTGTGAGGGAGTGGAAATGCTTGATAAATTGGTTGATTATGCCCGAAACGAAATAAAATTAAGCAACATAAAAAAAGCCGATGTATTTGATTATCTTAAAATTGCCGAACAGCCGACTTACGATATTGTTGCGGCCTTCAATCTGCTTGAGCATATTAAGAAAGAAAAAGTCGGGGAGTTGCTGGATTTGATTTTCCGAAACTTGAAAAACGGCGGCCTTTTTCTGGCAGAGGTTCCTAACGCCGACAGTTCGCTGGGCATCCACACTTTTTATTCGGATATAACTCACGAATTCGCTTATACGGGCGGGCTTATGAAAAAAATGCTTGGTTTGTCCGGTTTTTCCGATATAAGCGTTTTGCCCAACCGGGTCAGAAAAAATCCGTTCATCCGACTGGCTCAAAAAATTTTGGCAAAAGCGGTCGGTTTTGACGACAAAATAATGTTTTCGGGAAATATCATTTGCATTGCCCGTAAGAAAAATTAGATGGATTCCGCTTCCAAAATTTTAATCAACCTGATGCAGATTTCGCGCAAAAGCCCTACGGGCAGTTTTGTTTATGCGGAAAATCTTCTTCGTCACCTGTTTAAAATTGATAAGGAAAATAATTATGTCTTGCTGGTTAAAAAAAATGATTGCCGGTTTTTTAAAGAAAAATTCGGGAAGCGGGCCAATGTAAAATATCGCGTCATTGATATCCGGCGGGATATATATGCCAATCCGGCCAGAGCAATTTTAAAATTTGTCTGCAAATATACCGGCAATAAGCGGGGTACGGAAGATGTTCACCGGAAAGAAATTGAAAACATAATCAGGAAAGACAATGCCGGCGTTTGTTTTTTCCCTTCCGGCGTAATTTATCCTCATGGACTGAAGAATGTTAAAATTGCTGTTACTATTTTTGATTTGCAGCAGGAATTTCTGCCTCAAAATTTCAGTCCCGCCTATTTGCGGCTGAGAAAAAACGACTGCGATTATGTCGTTTCGCGCGCCGACCGTATCATTGCGATTTCTGCTCATACCAAGAAAACCTTAATTGACAAATACGGCATTAGCGCCGACGCAGTAGCCGTTATTTATCCGGCCGGACAAGAAGTTGAAGCCGGAGCGGAAGAAAATTTTTTACCGGCGTTGCCGGAAAGATTCGTTTTTTATCCGGCCGCTTTTTGGCCCCACAAAAATCACAAAATTTTAATCGGGGCGGTCAATTTGATAAAAAACAAATTTACCGGCCTTCATCTTGTTTTTTCCGGCATTGTGAAGAACAAAGAGCTGGAGGAAGAACTTAAAAATTTAGCCGGCATTCTTGGTATTGCGGACAGAGTTCATTTTTTGGGCCGTCTATCCGGGCATGCGTTGGATTATTTGTATAAAAAAGCCGAGATTCTGGCCTATCCGTCCGCGTTTGAAGGATTTGGGATTCCTCCGGTTGAAGCTTTTAATTACGGAGTGCCGGTGATTGCGGCTGACAATTCAAGTATCCGGGAAGTTGTCGGCGAAGCGGGGATTCTGGTTAAAACGGGCGATGCCGCCGCCTTGGCGGCTGCGATTGAAGCGGTGCTTACCGATGCTCAATTAAGAGAAGGATTAATTCAAAAAGGCCGCGCGCAAGCGGCGTATTTTTCCTGGGAAAAAACGGCCAAAGAAACGCTGGCGGTTTTCAAAAATTTACAGACCCAAGTTCAATAAAACTTTTTTTGCCAAAATTGCCGGGCGCAATTCCCGCCGATGCAGCAAGTTGCCGTTCTCGGCTATTTTTTTTATTGTTTCTTGATTTTCGCGGGCCCAAATAATTTTTTTTGCCAAATCGTTGGAGTCTGCTGGGTTACAAAAGAAACAAGTTTCGTTTTCTTTCAGGAGCTCCATTATCCCGGGATTCCGGGCTGTTAAATATGGCAGTCCGACTGCTAAAGTTTCAAAGGCCTTATGCGGGACTGTTCTTTGGAGTCGGTCGTGGATAGATAATTGGCCGAGACTTAAATGACATTCCAGCATTTTATTTCTTAAATCCGCCGGAGAAAGTTTTTCTTTTATCCACTCCACATTTTCCAGATTATATTTGCCGAGCAACTCTTTAATTTTTATTTCTGTCGGTCCGGAACCGATAATCCGGAATTTTATATTTTCATTTTTTAATGTTTTGGCTGTCTCAATGGCATATTCTATGCCCGCTTCGGGCAGAAATCTTCCACGGAACAAAACAGTAAAAATCGGTAATTTGGGAATCGCCGCGTCGTGAAAAAAAATATTGTCATCAGCGCCGGTCCATGCGCGTAAGAGCTTGCGCTCGCTTAACCAAAATTTATTTTGTAAAAATTTTTTTTGAGCGTTACTTTCAACCAAGGATAGGGTTGCCGCATGAAAAGCCAAAAAATCGATTAGCCACCAATACAATGCCTTGAAAGACCGTGACGAAGCTTGAGCGCGGGAAATTATTTTACCCTCATACATAGAACCCAGTGCGTTAAAAACTATTTTTTTATTGGAAATAAGGCGAACAAAAGGAACCAAAATATGGGCGGTATAACCAACCAAGGCAATATCATAATTTTTTCTTATTATTCGGTGTCGTTTGAAAATGCGCCAAAATTTTATTAACCCCGGCGAACTGTTCATAATCTCTACGACTTCAGCTCCATTTTCTTTCAGGCCGCGCAAATACACCGCATCTCTGGACGGAATCTCTTTTGTTAAATTTATGTAGCAAATTTTCATCAAAAAAGAGTTACGCTTTTTGAAATCGGATGTACCAATTGATCGTTTTTCTAAGACCGGTTTGAAAATCGGTTGCGGCTTCAAATCCAAACTCTTTTTTGGCCAAGGAAACATCAAGCATTCTTCGAGGTTGGCCGTCTGGCTTGGATGGTGCCCATTTTATTTTGCCCTCATATCTCATAAATCGGCAGATTAATTTGGCAAGGGTCTTTATCTTTATTTCCATACCGGAGCCGATATTGACCGGTTCCGGTTTTTCATATTTTTCTGTCGCCAAAACGATTGCTTTGGCCGCGTCTTCAACATATAAAAATTCACGGGAAGCGTTGCCGGTGCCCCAAATTTCAACAAACGGCTGTTGTTCTCTTTTTGCCTCGCCGATTTTTTTTATAAGCGCCGGAATGACATGAGAACGGTCTGGGTTGAAATTGTCGCCCGGTCCGTAAAGATTTACCGGCAAGAGGTAAATGGAGTTAAATCCATATTGCTGGCGATAGGCCTGCGATTGAACGAGAAGCATTTTTTTGGCCAATCCGTAGGGCGCGTTGGTTTCTTCTGGGTAGCCGAGCCATAAATTTTGTTCTTTAAACGGAACGGAAGTAAATTTCGGGTAAGCGCAGACAGTTCCGACGGCGACAAATTTTTTTATTCCTGTCTGTCGAGCCGCTTCCATGAGCTGAGCGCCCATAATTAAATTGTCATAAAATAATTCTCCCGGTTTTTCTTTATTCAGCCCTATTCCTCCCACTTTTGCGGCGAGATGAATTATAATATCTTTATTCTCGACTACCTTTTGACAATTTTTATATTTTTTTAAATCAAGTTCTTTGGACCTTGGCACAAAAATATTTTTGGGATGCGCTCCTTTTTTGATGAGTTCCTTAACCACGAATGTGCCCAAAAATCCGGCTCCGCCAGTAACAAGAATGTGTTTGTTTTTGAGGTCCAATTTTTTATTTGACATTTTTTAAATTTTTTATATCGGCACCTACCATTATTTTTACTAATTGGATAAAATTTGTTTTTGGCTTCCAGCCAAGAACTTTTTTGACTTTTGCCGTATCGGCAATCAGATTATGCACTTCGGCTGGGCGATAATAGCGTGGGTCAATCACGACATATTTTTTATAGTCGCCTAAACCGGCTTCTTTGAAGGCTATTTCTAGGAATTCATGAATGGAATGGCTTTCACCAGTGCCGACGACATAATCATCCGGCACGGAGTATTGCATCATTAGATAAGCTGCTTCCATATATTCCGGTGCGTAACCCCAGTCGCGCTTAGCTTCAAGGTTGCCGAGAAATATTTTTCTGTCTAAACCAGCTTTTATCCTGGCGATTCCGCGGGTAATTTTTCTGGTTACAAATGTTTCACCGCGTCTTTCTGATTCGTGATTAAATAAAATTCCGTTTACTGCGAATATGCCGTAAGCTTCGCGGTATAATTTAGTGGCGTGATAAGCAAAAACCTTGGAACATCCATAAGGGCTTTGCGGATGAAAAACTGTGTTTTCGTTTTGAGGCGGGGGAGTGGTGCCGAACATTTCGCTGGAACTTGCCTGATAAAATTTTATTTTTTTCTTTGTATGTATTTGAAAATCTTTGATAGCCTCAAGAATGCGGAGCGCGCCTAAAGCGGTAACATCTGCTGTGTACTCCGGCGTATCAAAGGAAACTCTAACATGTGATTGTGCTCCAAGATTATAAATTTCATTTGGCTGAATACTATAAATCAATTGACGGATAGTGCCGGTGTCGTTTAAATCTCCATAATGCAAAAACAACTTCGCTTTTGTGTCATGCGGGTCAGTATAGAGATGCTCAACGCGGCTGGTATTAAAAGTGGACGCCCTTCTTATTAATCCGTGAACCTCATAATTTTTAGAAAGTAAGATTTCGGCCAAAAAAGAACCGTCTTGACCGGTGATTCCGGTGATCAGTGCAACTTTTTTATTTTTTTTGATATGATGGAGCATATGTTTATAATAGTATTTATAACAGATTTAGCTTATTCCAAAAATAAATAAATTACAATTCTAATGAACCAGCTTTTAAAATTAGAAATTACAATTAAAAATTTAGCAAGCCATCGCTTTATCCACAATGTCGCCACTCTTCAGGTCGGCAGTTTTTTGGGTAATTTCATTCAGGCCGGCATTGGTATATTTTTGGCGCGTATGCTGCAACCGGAACGGTTTGGAGAATATGCTTTGGCGATAGGCATGGCAAGCTTAGCCAGCATTGTTTTGGGTTCCGGCATTCAGGATGCGGCGGCCAATCTTTTGGGCTCTTCTTATGCCCGGAAAGATGCCGAAGAAACAAAAAATGTACTTGCCTTTACGATTAAGATAACTTTTTTCGCGGCTTTACTTACAATTCTGATTTTGCCGTTCCTGCCTTTTATTTCCCGAGCGCTTTATAAAGATTTTTGGATCGGAATTTATGCCGCGGTGATTGTTATTGCGTCTATTTTTTCGGTTTCTTTTTTCTCTTTGTCCACCATGGCTTTGCAGGCCGTGGGAAAAATAAGAGGAATGATGATGCTGGCGGTTTCCGACCAAATTGCAAGATACGGTTTGGCGTTGGTATTTACGGCGGTCGGTTTTGGAGTTTTAGGTGCGGTGAGCGGACATTTAATTGGAGCGGTTATTTTGTTTTTTGTTTCAGCGGCGATATGGGGATGGGTTCAAAGAAAAGAAACAATTTTGCCTTCTCTTTGGACACTTATCAAACACGCGGGGACAGTAAGCATAAAAAAATATTTTGGATTTAGTTTTTGGGTGGCGATAGATCGGAATATGGGCAATCTTTTTATGGCCTTGCCCGTGGTTCTTACCGGAATATATGTTGCCAATTCCGAGGTAACTTTTTTTAAACTTGCTTTCGGTTTTGTAAATCTTGCTTTGAGTATGCTTGGTCCTATCTCCGTTTTGCTTAACATGGAATTTCCAAAAATGATGGTTGAGGGCGGCGGAAAATTAGCGAGGAATTTTATCAGGGTGTCGCTCTATTCTATGGGTTTGTCGGTCTTATTGGTGTTGGGAGCAATTATTACCGCGCCGATTGTTTTTAAATTTTTTTACGGAGTCAACTTTATGCCAAGCGTAAAATATGTTTCAGGCCTGTTTGTTTACGGAGCTTTGTTCGGCATCGGCGTAGGCTTGGGACCGATGTGGAGGGCGATTGGTCAAGTCAAAATTTCCATTATAATAAATCTAATTATTTTAGGATTGGGTATTCCGCTGGGTCTTTGGCTGATAAAATCATACGGTCTTTGGGGCGCGGTGATTATGGTTACTTTATGGTTTTCTGTGTCTCATCTCGTCTCGTTCTTTTATTTATTGAGGAAATTAAAAACAACCTGATTTGCATAATAATTTCTTAGATTCAACAAGAAAACGCCGATTGCATGAGTATGTTTTTTGATTGCGAAAATATAATTTAAAAAAACACTCATCGTTTTTCGATGAGTGTTTATCGAAAGCGTCAACCTAAAGAATTGGTGAAAGTTGTCTTTCCTGTTTAGAATTTCGAATGTTTGAGCTCGGCAAGATTTCTATCAAGTTCAGCATGTGTTCTTCCTAAATCAATTCTTTGGCCAGACGGCGAGATGGCATAGGCATTTGTTATCATGGTAATTCTATCTTGACCACACGAGGCAACCCCAGTTTCGATATGCACCTCATATCCGCAATCATGACATGTCTGATGTGATGAACCATTTATCAATGCGGTTTTTAGGATGTGTCCCGAATCTTCATCAACGGAAAGGTGAGTTGACATTTTTATTTCCCCTTTGTTGTAAAACAATGATATTTAGCCGGTTTGGCCGTCATTGCCACTTGGCAAACGGCTCCAGATAAGTAGTATATTATCTTATAATACATGCGTTGTCAAGATTGCGTAATCTTTCAAAAATATTTGTAATTTTCTACACTTTTATAAATTATAAAGAGGCCACGCCCCTTAAAGTAACTTTCGCAGGAATTTTGGCTTGGTTCCCCGCCAATGGCGGGGACAAAATTCCGAGAATGTAGATAGTGATTTCTCGCAGGAAGAAATCAACTATCGGTACTTTAAGGGGCGTGGCCTCGGAGGAATTTTATTTTACAATTTTCATATAGTCGCTCAAAGTGAAGATTTGCCAAAACCTTAGTTTTTGATAAAATTCAATGACAATGCCAGGCAGTGAAAATTCGATAACGATTATGTTCCATTATATCTATGTTTTACAAAGCTTAAAGCTGTTAAACAAGGTATATATTGGGTTTACAAATAATCTGCAAAAAAGGCTGAAAGAACATAATCGTAGTTTAAATTTTTCAACAAAACCGTACATGCCATGGCAAATGATTTTTTGCGAAGCGTATAAAAATGAAAAAGATGCGCGACGCAGGGAGAAGTATTTAAAAACTAACCAAGGAGCTCGATTGTTAAAGCATATGCTCAAGGAATATTTTTATGAGCAAAAGATGAGATAATCGAATTTCTACTGCCTGGTGATTACAAAAGAACCGATTTTAGCTAAAATACTGCGATATTTAATGTATGCCACGGCATTGGTGCCTTTGATTATTTTTTCGCAGTTTATGTCGCCTTTTCATTTTGGAAAAGTGATTGTTTTTCGAAGCTTGATAGAAATTGCTGCCATTCTATATATTTTATTGATTTGGCAAGACAGAACTTATTTGCCCAAAATAAATAAAATTTTTTGGGCATTTTTTCTGTTTGTCATTGCTTTTACTGTTACGACCGTAACTAGCATGGCGCCTTTTTCAAGTTTTTGGGGATCTCTTGAGAGGATGGGTGGTCTTTGGACATTTGGGCATTATTTTGTGTTTTTTGTAATTCTTATATCGGTCTTAAGATCTAAGCAGGATTGGAACTTATTTTTAGAGATTATTATTGTTTCGGGAATTTTATCCGCTATTTACGGATTCGGACAAAAAACCGATATGAAATTTTTTATCGGCAGTGGAAACAGGGCGAGAATTTTCGGTACGCTTGGTAATCCCGCCTTATTTGCCGGTTATCAATTGCTTACACTATTTTTAGCCGGCACCTTATTTTTTAGAAAAGATAATTCCAGAAATAAAAAAATATTTTTTGGTTTGGCGGCAATTATTATGTCTGTGGCTGTTTTAATGACTGCCGTCAGGGGTTCCATTCTTGCTTTAGGCCTTGGGTTTTTAATTTTTGCTTTTTTATATTCTTGGCATTATAAAACCAAAATTGCCAAAAAAATTCTTATTGGCTTATTATTCTGCGCCGCTTTGTTCGTGATTTTTTCTTTAACCATGAAAAATACGGCATTTGTCACAAAGTCCAGTTATTTGACCAGGGTTACCAATCTTTCTTTCGGTAATTTTACGGTTCAAACAAGATTTTGGGCTTGGCAAGCGGGTCTTAAGGGGTGGAGCGAAAGTCCAAGAACCGTATTACTGGGTTGGGGACCGGAAAATTTTAACATTCCTTTTTCAAAAAACTTTAATCCAAAATTTTTCACGGGACCCGGCTCCGAAACTCTTTTTGACCGCGCTCACAATATGTTTGTTGAGGTTTTGGTGACTATGGGATTGTTGGGTTTTCTCGCATATGCGGGATTGTTTGTAACCGTATTCACGAGTCTTAAAAAAATAAAGCAATCTTCCGACAATATGATTTATGGATTAGGTTTTATTCCGCTGGTCGTTGCTTATATGTTCCACAACGCCTTTATTTTTGATACCTCGGCTAATTTTATAACCTTTTTTAGTATTTTAGGATTTATATCTTTTCTTTCAGAGTTTCCCAAAGCAGATAATATTCAAAAAAATACGATTGAACCGGCAACCCATTACAATAAGACTCTTTGGAGATTGACGGCGATAGTTTTAATAATAATTATTTCCGCGCTTATTTATAAAACCAATGTCCTTCCTTCAAAAGCTAATTATGCTACCACGCGAGCCATTATTTTGGGGTGGAATGGTAATTTTAATGGGGCGGTTAAAAAATACCAGGAGGCCATGATTTATGGTGTTCCCGGTAAATATGAAATTCGCCATCGTTTTGGACAGTATATGCTGGAACAGTCCCAAAAATCCGCCAATTTAGATTCTGCCAAACATTTTAAACCCGAATTTGTTAATATGTTAAAAATGGTAATTGTTGAAATTCAAAAAAATGCTGAAGAAAACCCTTATGATTATTTGCCGAATCTCTATATCGCAAGGTTGAATATAATTTTGGGCAAAGATGATCCCAAGTCGCCATATAACGATGAGGCCTTGACCTACGGTCTTAAGGCTCTTGCATTATCTCCAACATTTGTAAGAACTAATTATGAAATAGCCCAGGCATATTTGAATAAGCAGGATAAAACTAAAGCGGCGGAATATTTTAAGCGCGCTGTTGAGCTTAATCCTGAAGTTGGTCTTTCTCTGTGGTATTGGGGAATCATTGAATTTGACAGAGGAAATGAAAAATTGGGTGTGGATTTAATAGGTCAAGCGTTAGATAAGGGTTTCATCGGATCGGAATCCGATTATCTCAAGATGATCACTGTTTTTTACAGAAAAGGCGATTATAATAAGTTGGTTTTGCTTTATCAAAAAATAATAGTTTTAAATCCCAATAATCCCCAATATCACGCTTCTGTTGCGGTTGCCTATGCTCAAGTTGGTAAAATAGACGAAGCGGTAGCAGAAGCGCGAATAGCGGCCAAGCTTTCTCCTGAATTTGAACCTGAAGCCCGTCGGTTTGTCCAAAGCATAGGAAGAGAATTTTAGTTTTAGTTATTTTCCGGATTGTTGAAGAGCAATGCGGGCTGTTTTGAGAGCTATTCCAAGATCAAGAATCAATGAACGGTTTTTGATGTAGTAAAGATCATATTGCAGTTTCTCGGCGGCATCTTGAATTGATGAACCATACCGAAAATTAATTTGTGCCCAACCGCTTAACCCTGGTTTGATTAAATACCGTTCTTCATAAAATGGTATTTCTTTTTTTAAAATTTCATGGAATTCCGGTCTCTCTGCGCGCGGTCCGATCAAAGACATTTCTCCTTTGAGTATATTCCAAAGCTGGGGCAATTCGTCTATTCGGGTTTTTCTCAGAAATTTTCCGATTCGGGTAACGCGCGGGTCGTTATCGGCGGCCCAGATCGCGCCGGTTGTTTTTTCAGCGTCTTGGCGCATGGTGCGGAATTTAAGTATCTCGAAAATTTTACCGATTTGGCCAATCCTTTTTTGTTTATAAAAAATAGGACCCCTGGAATTGATTTTGATAGTGAATACAATAAAAGGATAAAGAACCAAAGATACCGCGCCTATGGTTGTGGCGAATATTATATCCGATAATCTTTTAAACATCTCGTATGTTCTTTTATTGCCCTCGCTCAAATTTTCCAAAAACCAAACCTGATTGATTGCTCCCAATGGTACGCGTCCGGTTAGCCGCTCATAAAAAGATGCCAAGCTGTAGAATGTTATTTTATGTTCCAGGGATTTATAAAAAACATTTATAATCTCCGGTGCTTGATATGCTTCCGGACCAATAATTATGGTGTTAATTTTGGCGTCGGTAACTATTTGTTCAAGCTCAGCGGCCCCCTCAATAATTGGAATTTCTCCAAAATTATTTGATTGGCCAATCTCCCCACTGTTTAAATTTACAAGATATTTTAAATCATATCCGAATTGGGGGTTATCGGTTATAAATTTGGCAAGTTCAACGGCCTGTGGGCTTGCGCCGACGATAAGCATTGGTTTCTTAAATTTTTTCTCGGCGACATTATTAAACAAATAACGGTTGGCCGATTCCAACAAAGTGAAAATTACGATAAAAATAAAAAGATTGGTTTTTGGAGTGATGCCGAAAATGGGAATTAAATAGAAAAAGATGACCGAAACGGCTCCGGCGACGGAAATTGTGCGGAAAAAACCGGAATAAAACTGGGCGGTATTGCGGAAATTTCGCTGGTCGTAAAGTCCGGCTATATAAAAAACCACAAGCCAAACGATAAAAATAACGCTGAAAGAAATAAGGTGCGGTTCAAACAATGCATTAAATTCTTTTGTATTGCTTCGGTATCTGATAAACAAGGTTATTATCAGAGAGGCGTATAAGGCTATTAAATCCAACAAAAAAAGAGTGATTTTTTTCATGAAAAATGTTTATTTTAGCGAGCGAGGGACAAAATGGAAATTCTTATTTTATCTAACGAAGAGCAAGATAGGAATTTATTCATATCTTGTCTGAGTGCTGATAAAAGCTTATTTACATTTTGCCCGAGCGAAGCTAAAAGGGGTGAATACTTCGCCGCTCTGCGGCGGTATCAAGAGCGAAGCCTCCTCTTGATACCTCGCGGCTTGCCGCGAGGAGGGTTCATTGCTGATATGAAAATACACAAAATAACACATATTGTCAAATTTAATTTTTTTATGTTAAACTGTTTTCATCAATTATTTAGCCTTCTTTATCGTTAAATATGACTGAAAAATCGCAAAAAATCAAAGTAGGTATCGTGGGATTGGGAATGGTCGGAGAACCTATCAGAAAATGGTTTGAAGATATACAAGGATATCAGAGGGGTCGGAATCTCTTTTGTTATGATGCCGATCCCAAGAAAAGCTATACCGACGATGTGAACAAAGCCGATGTTGTCTTTGTAGCCGTACCGACCCCATCGAATCCTGATGGAAGTTGTAATGTTTCAATTGTTAAAAACGCGGTAGAAGAGATTAAAGACGGAAAAATAGTGGTAATCAAATCCACCGTCGCTCCCGGTACTGTAGAAGAACTTCAAAAGAAATATCCCAAGAAGAGGCTCATTTTTAATCCCGAATTTTTGACCGAGACCCAGGCGTGGGAAGATTTTATTTCCCCCGATAGGCAGATTATCGGTTCTACGGCAAAAAGCATGACTGATGCTGTTGAAGTATTAAATCTCTTACCCAAGAAAAATTTTATCAGGCCATGGACTTCCGATTATGCCAAAAAATCAGTCAACGCCACCGAAGCGGAATTGGGCAAGTATGCTTCCAATGTATTTGGGTTTATAAAAGTTATTTACGGCAATGTTTTGGCTGATGTTTGTTATGCTGTTAATCAGAAATATAGCAAGGATAAAATAAATTCCAAAGTTGATTATAATAATCTCAAGGAATTAATGGGTGCCGATTTGCGTATCGGTTCGTCTTGGCTTAATGTTGATCATGGAAATTACTGCGGAGCGGGGGGCTATTGTTTCCCGAAGGATATGAGTGCTTTTATTTCATTTGCTAATGGTCTTTATGACGAATTAAAGAAACAAAAAGGCAAAGAAGATTTTCTCAAGGTTTTTAAAAGGGGGATTGTCGTATTGGAGACTATACGCGATTACAACAAGGAATTATTACGGCATCAAGGATTGACCGTAGAAGAAGTCACGAGGCACAATAAAGAGATTATTATAGAGAAAAGAAAGAAAATAAGAGTTTAATTTTTTATGAAAATTATTGTTACCGGCGGAGCGGGGTTTATAGGTTCTCATCTTGTTGACGCTCTTATTGAGCGGGGATTTAAGGTTCATGTAATTGATAATCTTTCTGCCGGAAAAAAGGAAAATGTGAATAAAAAAGCCGTTCTTCATATCGCCGACATCCGCAACCTTAAAGAAATTAAGCCCGTCATCAGGAGCGCCGATTATGTTTTTCATCTTGCCGCTCTGCCGCGCGTTCAATATTCCATAGAAAATCCCGAAGAAACCCACGAGGTAAATGTCAGCGGGTCGTTGAATGTTCTTTTAGCGGCCAAGGACGGCGGTGTTAAAAGAGTTATTTATTCCGCTTCCAGTTCCGCTTACGGCGACCAAAAGAAAATGCCTTTGCGCGAGAATATGCCCGCCGCCCCCAAAAGTCCGTATGGTCTTCAAAAATATGTCGGAGAATTGTATTGTAAACTTTTTTCGGATGTATACGGACTGCCAACAGTTTCTCTGCGCTATTTTAATGTTTACGGCCCGAGATTCAATCCGAAAGGGCCGTATGCTTTGGTAATCGGCAAGTTTATTTTACAGCGCAAATTGGGCCAGCCGTTAACGATTACCGGCGACGGCAGACAAACCCGCGATTTTACCCATGTTTCCGATGTAGTGCGGGCGAATTTGTTAGCGATGGAAAGTAAAAAAGTCGGCCATGGCGAAGTAATGAATATCGGCGCCGGAAGTAACATCACAATCAACAAGTTGGCAAAATTAATCGGCGGTCATAGCAAACACATCGCGTCCCGCCTTGAGCCAAAACATACTCTCGCCGATACGGCATTGGCTTTTAGATTTCTTGGATGGAAACCCAAAGTTAAAACCGAAGACGGCATTAAACAACTTCTTCGCGAGGAGGGCTTGGTGTGATATAATGGCCTGAATGTTGTTGCGCAATAAAAAACTTAGAATATTCATCGGAGCGGCAATATTTTTGGCGGCTCTTTTTTTGTCGGTAAACATTCAAGTTTTACCTGCGCTGGCGGACACTCTTGGACAAAAACAATCTTTCATAGTTAATTCCACTTATGATAAATTTTCCAGAACTCAAGCGGCCGCTACCCTGATTCATATTTCTTCCAAGGCATATTTTTATGTTGACGACCGGTATTGGGATAATTTGAATCAAATCGGGCAAAATGATCTGACCGATAAAATTTATGATTTAGCTTCAGCTTTTGACAATGTAATTTATCCTAAAGAAACTGAATTTTGGGGGTCGGAACCGAATCCCGGCATAGACGGCGACCCGAAGATAACCATTGTTCTTGAACAGCTTATCAGCGGCAATGGAGGATATTTTGACACGATCAACGGCTACGCCGTTGAATCATCAAACAAAAGGGAAATATTTTTTGCGAGCGTTGAAGCGGTCAATACCAACATTCAAAACGCCAAAATGTTTTTGGCGCATGAATTCCAGCATCTTATTTCTTTCAATCAAAAAGATATATTGAGGAAGGTTACCGAAGATGTTTGGCTGAACGAACTCCGTTCGGAATATTCCGTTTCACTGGTCGGTTATAACGAGCCGTATGTTGGTTCCAGTCTTGAGAGAAGAGCCGATCTTTTTACCGAACAACCGTCGGACAGTTTGACCGAATGGCCGAATGTTTCTCTTGATTATGCCCAGATTGCTCTTTTTGGCGAGTATTTGGTTGAACAGTACGGGCCGGAGATTTTGAAAGAAACCCTGCATGGTCCATATATCGGCATAGAGTCAATCAACAACTTTCTGATAAGCCGAAATTACAAAGAGCGGTTTTCCGATATTTTTGGAAATTGGGCGATTGCCAATTATATAAATGATATTTCAAGCGATAAAAAATTCGGCTATACCGCGAAAGGTCTTCAAGACATAAAAGTCGCCCCGCTTTCAAATATAAACTTATTAAATCAACTTGCTTATAGTTTTTATTATTCCCTAAAACCCTGGCAACCCGCCTGGTATAAATTTAATATCGGCCAATCGGCGCTGGTTTCCAAAGCGATTAAAATTGATTTTTTCACCGGCGCCTATTTTAGGATTTTTTACGCGGATAATCTGGGTCGCACCGGAGTTCTTTCAAATTCGGCTTATGTTGACGATCCCGGCGGTCTCACCGATTTTGTCATAATTCCGATAAACCAAAGCAAAGTTTCCGATTTCGGGAAAAATGACACTTCGGCCGCTTTTTCTTTCAGTATTAATTTTGTTGATGCCGGTCTGGGACGGGGACTTTCGGCGCTCAAAGACGGCCTGCTTATCAAACGGCCGAATGAAAAAGAAATGTATGTGATTGATGGGAAATATAAAAGATATCTAAACCCCGGCGTGATAGCGCTCTACGGCCAGCTGGA
>Ga0209211_10000487_pt1 | contig 79990 bp, 69 predicted proteins | sample RifGroA2_FD_183992 | JGI IMG/M metagenome (GOLD analysis project Ga0209211, IMG submission 183992) | Groundwater microbial communities from Rifle, Colorado, USA - Groundwater A2 (SPAdes) (version 2) | ecosystem: Environmental > Aquatic > Deep subsurface > Groundwater | place: Rifle, Colorado... | reverse complement strand
CGAACAGCAACAGGCGTTCGCGAAAACGCAAGTGGCAATCGCCACGGTGCGCGAAGTAGCTGCCTACAAGAAGTTGCTCGCGGACGGCTCCTATGCCGAAGCCGTCAAGGTACTCACGAGTGCTGGCGCAACCGGCAGTGAGGCACGCGAAATGGCAAAAGCGGATCTGAAGGCAATCGCAATGGCAATCGTCGATGACGAGGAGTGCGAAACCCTCGTTATGATGATTCCCGAGGACGTTTTGCCTTCTGATGAAGCCGTGCAGTGGGCGGAAGAACGCGCGCAAGCGCAGAAGACGGCGAAAAAGGCGGAAAAGGCGAAAGAGCCGGTGAAAGAAAAGCCGGCAAAGGCGAAGAAAGCCAAGAAAGCCCCCGTCGATCCCGCGCCTGCGCCCGTGCCGGTCGTCGAAGAAAAACCGGCGGAAATCGTAGTTGCGCCCATCGTGGTTGCCGCGCCGCCGCCTGACTCGATGCCGGAAGAGATGCCGGCAAAAGTCGAAGAACCGGCGCCCATCGCTCCGGTTGCCCCGGTTGACGACATCACTGCGCAACTTATGAGCGCACGGCGCAAAGTACTCCTTGCGTTGAGCAAGAAGGAACTTCGCAAGCGCTGCGCCGAACTTGAAATCGCAGTCCCGCCAGAAATCTTGGCGGCAAAAGGCGATCAAGTCGAAAAGGCAAAAGAGTGGTTGGCTAATCAGATCATTGCCAAAGAATTCGTCGCCACTTCCGCCGCCTAACGGCGCGTAAAAACTCAAGTCGATTTCCCTTGAGTCTGGATAACAAATCCAGTTGACCTTAAAACGAAATTAGTTTTCAGGTAGGAAATCCAATCATCAAACCTAAACAGCCTACATTCCGCGGCCCGTAATTCGGGGTCAAAGAAGGTAGGCTGTTTTTGATTGGTTGGTTAGTGAAGCCCGCTTATTACAGCGGGATGAGCTTACCAACCATCAATCCGCCGAAGCTTTAGCGGAGGCGGACATTGGTTTATCCCATAGCCTGTTGACAAATAGTGAATTTTGTGCCATAATCCAACCAGCCTAAAAACCATACTCAATTTAGGCGAGAGACTTTTAAGAGGTAAAAATGTTAAACAATGGTCATGGCAATGACCAGGATGTTGATTTTTTTGATTCTGTGGATAGTTTTTTACCCCCTGTTAAACCAGGCGAATTCAGCTTTCCCTTTTTTGGCCGCCAATATGACGGCGTGATTGTAGCTATTACAGTTGATGGTTATTTCGTCGAAAATTATCTTGAGAAGCACACCTTTTTATTGCCGTTTAACGAAGCCAAAGCTGCGGGTTACGGAGATTTGCAAGTTGGCCAGCCAGTCGTCATTTTTTCAACTGAATTAGATAGACGAACAGACGTTTGGCTTTCAACTTGTCATCCTTTGTTTCCGGACGATAAAGACTTGGCTTTTGTCCAAAGAGCCGTTGAGACCGGAGATTGGGTTGAAGTCAAGGTTTCTGGTCAAAACGCCAGAGGCTTGCGTTTGGTTTATGGGACTATTGGCGGTTTTATGTTTTTTGAAAATGTTGACTGGGAAAGACATCGCAAGAATGGCAGTCAGCCAAATTTGATTGGTCAGACTATGGTGGTTCGCATTACCAGTTGTATTGATTATCGCGGTTTGCCTTGCTTTTATGCCAGTGAACGCCTCGAAGAGCCAGTTTATGATCGGAATGACGATTTGACTGGATCAGGTGACTTGTGTTCAGTTCAGGTTGGCGAAATTGTTGAAGGAACTGTGACTGGTTTGAAACCTTATGGTGTATTTGTGAATATAGATGGGGCAGATGGTCTTATTTCAATAGCCGAAATAGCCAACCGTTTTATCGTAGATGTAGAGCAAGAATTTACAATTGGTGAAAGAGTTACTGTTAAAGTTTTGAGTGTTAGCTGGTCTGACGAAAAATCCAGATGGCACATTGCTTTGAGCCGCAAGGCGCTTTTACCCGCGCCAATTCTTGTTGAATCTTTTGGCGAACCTTTTGAATTTGACGAATGAAAATTGCAAGGGGAGACTTTGCGAACTTGCAAGGCCTCCCCTTTTGAACTTGTGAAGAAAACTGGAGGAGGGAAAGTGACACTTCAAGAATTACGAGCCAATGTCCGCTTGGGATTAAAAATTGTGGAAAGATTGAAAAAATCCGCGGTTATTCCGGCTGCGGTTTTAGAGCGATGTTTGCCAAGCATCAAAAAAGTTTTGTGCCAGGCGCGTTTGAATCTTTTGAATAGCGATCTTTTAACAAAGAGTCCAAAGTTTTTAACGGCAACAGAAGAAATTGTTTTGGGAGTTTGGCCAAAACTGGAAATGTTGATTAACTGGAACAATGGATTGTTGTTTGACAGGATTGATAAAGGACTCGCCGCTCTTTTAGCTTGCCCGTTTTGTGGAGCGGAAATTGAGATTGGCGATTGGCGAGCCGCTTTGATTGATCATAGTGGTTGTTTTACAATTGATTATCCCTGCCAATGTTTGACTGGGAATAATAGTTTTGATCCGCGGCAGGAACGATTTGGTTTACTTAGAGTTGATGATTGGGTTGTCTTTGGCGGCTTGTTTGCTTGCGATGCTAGTGAGCCGGTGATTGCGGTAGTTGCTTTTTACGACCATTCGCTAAATGACGAAGCGAAGATTGCCTTTGGCTGGCGATTCGCGATAGTGATAAAGCCAGAGAATTACATTCCGCCAAACAACGAATTAATCTGGCGGCAGATTGTTGTTCTGCCATCAGTTGAGGCTGTTAGATTAGCTAAGCTGATTATAGAAATTGAATGGACAAATTTTGCTGATTTGTATCGTGATTTGCTTGAAGATAGATTGGGTGATCAAGATGTTCAGGGTTTATCTACAGAATTGTTAATATTGAGAGACCACCTAAATCAATTGAAGTGAGAGATTTTTGTCAATAACTTGATAGTCAACCAATCTAAAACATTGGTTGGTTGATTCTAAGATGTTGGCAAGTAAACCGCTCAGGCGGTTAAAGCCAATTTCTAAAAAAACTAAACAAATTTTAAGGGAGAGAAAAATGGATAATCCAAAACTTTATGTTTTGGCCACCAATTTTGGCAGCGCCTGTTATGTTGTTGAACATAATGATCAAGCCTTGATTTTGGATTACGGAGCCAATCCTTCTGGCAACGGCAATGATGATAGAGTTATTGCGCCAGTTATTCCGGCTTTGCTTATTCCAAAAATTCAAGCTATTGCTTTAACCCATGGTCATTTTGATCATATTTTAGCGTTTAAAGAAAGAGATCAACTAAGGGCTATGGCTCAAGCTTCAGGCGGAGCAATCCCTGTTTTTTGTTCGCCGTTTACCAGAATTCCACTTTCAGTGGCTTTGGCTGGAACCAGTGTTTTAAAATATTTGGATTTTGGTAAAAATGATAATTTATGGAGACCGCATTGGACGGTTTCTGACGATGAATATTTTGCTCGGCGCTTAGATGAACCGGATCAAAGACCCTTTCATCTTTTTGATCAAGATGGGGTAAGAAGCCAATTTTCCGTTGGTAATTTTGATTTGGGATGCCATGCTGTTTTGCATCAAAGTTGTCCGGAATCCATGAGTTTGATGGTTAAGGCTGGTGGTTCAACTCTTTGTTATACCGGCGATTTCAATTATCCAGACGATGCTTTGGGCCAAAAATGGTTGGAAGAATATGTTGGCTGGATTATAAAATCCAAGGCGACTCATCTTTTGCTTGATTCAACAGGTGTCAATTACAAAAATGGCGAACCAACTGACCTTGAAATTGAAAATGAGCTGGAAGGATTTTTTGGCAGAACCAAAGGTTTAGCTTTGGTGGCGTCTTTTGCCAGCAACATCAATCAATGGCAAATGGTGATCAAAACCGCTTTTAAAGCCGGCAGAAAGTTTTTGGTTTTAGCTGGAAAAAGCGTGCGAAGCCATTTAGAGCTGGCAGTGGAACATGGTTATTTGGACTTAAATGGTATCAGAGTGGTTGATATTGCCGATTTGGAAAATAATCGTGAACTTGATGGTGTAAAGATTTGTGCCAAAAATACGGTGGTAGCAATTGCCGGAACCCAAGGTGAAGAGTTTTCCGCTTTAAGCCGTTTTGCCCAAGGCCAGATTTTGAATCTGGAATCTTTGGCCGGCAGCGCGGTGGCTGTTTGCGCCTCGGTTATTCCGGGTAATGAAGCAACCGTTATTAAAGTTGTTTTGGATCTTTTGGTCAGAGGAATCAAAGTGGTGGTTAATGACCCTTATTTGAACAGAATCAAAGGCGTCAAAGTCTTGCCGATTTACCGGCACGGCCATGCCAATTATCAAAAACTGAAACAGTTGATTGAATGTCTAATGAAAAAAGCTGGAAAAAATCTTCCAGTTTTGATTTTTGGGCATGGCAGTTTTGAGCATCAAAAAGCTTTTCAGGATTTATGCGTTTCTTTGGGATATCCAAAAGAAAAGACAATTATTGCCATTAACGGTCAGATTATTGATATGACGACGAATTCCGTTGAAATGACAACAAATAATGCGGGGCTGGCCAGTGCCAGAACGCCAAGACCGGCTGATACTAGAAACGGAACAGCTCCGGCAAGAAAACTACCTTATGAAGGACCGGGCCGATTAGATGTGGTTATTATTTACAAATTAGATGATTCCGGCAGGATGATTTTAGTTGGTGAACCTTTGGTGCAAATGAGATTTGACGGTTCGCCAAGACGAAAACCAGATCCGGGATTAGTCAGCGGCTTAACTCAGCTGGCACTGGAAATACTTTTATCTCATAGAATTAATAACGATTATGGATCTGAAACGCAAGCTCCAATTGTTTTGGATATTTTTGATCATCAAGTTTTAGTTGAAGAGTTGAGAGGTAGATTAGTTGAGTTTGCCAGCAAAGATCAAGAGGATGGACGATACCCTTATATTGTCTTTTTGCCGGCACGAACAGTTTGAAAAATATATTCATTTCAACAGCAGGCGTTTTAAACCGCCTGCTTTTTTTGTTGTAGCAATGTGTTATACTATAACCTATTGAGGAAAGAACGAAATAAAGGAGAGGGTTCATGAAGCTGGCGATTGTAGTAGGTAATCCCGATCTACTGCCATCTGAGGTGGCAGAGGTATTAAGAAAGTTGAATTTAAACCCAATGAAAGTTGAGATTTCAAGAGCGTCTAGTATTTATCGTCGCGAGGCTAAAGCAGCGTACATGGAAGCGATCGAAAGACTCAAGATACCTTTGGAAGAAGGGATGGCAATTGTGCGCTTAAGCGATAATGATGTTGTTTTGGCGCAGGGAGCAAGATCGGCAATTCTTCATTTAACACTTTTGGATGTAGATATTCCAGCAAGGGTAGATCCTGTTATGATTTCATTTTCTCGGGGTCAAGTGGTGGCAGTGAGGGGGGATGAACCTTATCCAATTCCAGCGTGATGATAATTTCCAAGCCGCCCGCAAGGCGGCTTTTTAATTTGGTCTCGGAGAAATTCGGGGCCACTTTTATTTTAATAAGGGTCTGACCCTTTTCAAGGGTCAGACCCTATGTTAAGGAAGCACGCCGGTCAATTCTTTTTAGAATTATGTTAAAATTGACTTATGCCTGATTTTTTAGAACGTCTCAAAAATTTATCCCAAAAACTTAATATAATTGATTTAAAAAAAAGAATTTCAGAAATTGAGATCCAATCTGCCGAGCCAGACTTTTGGCAAGATTCGGGAAAAGCGCAAAAATTAATGCAGGAATTATCCGAAGATAAAGAGCAGATAAAGCGCTTTGAAGAATTATCAGCCCGACTAGATTTATTTGATTTGTTAGAGCAAGCGGACAAACCAGCGGAAGAGAAGATTATTGAAAAAGAATTAAAAGCTTTAGAAACTAATGCTTATCTCAGTGGCAAATACGATAAGAGCAACGCCATTTTTGCCCTGCATAGCGGCCAAGGCGGGACTGAAGCCTGCGATTGGGTTGCAATTTTGGATCGGATGTACACCCGCTTTTTTGAATCTAAAAAATGGAAATACGATAAACTTGACGAAGTGCGCACAGAAGAAGCGGGCTTTAAATCACTATCATATGAAGTTAGCGGACGGTTTGCTTTTGGTTATTTAAAAGGCGAAGCCGGCGTCCATCGTTTAGTAAGGTTGTCTCCTTTTAACGCGCAAAATTTGCGCCAAACTTCGTTTGCTTTGGTTGAGGTTTTACCGGTCATTGAAGAATCAGCCGAAATTGAAATAAAAAGTGAGGATTTAATTTTTGAGGCAGTCAGGGCCCATGGCCCGGGCGGGCAAAATGTTAACAAAGTTTCTTCGGCCGTTCGGTTAATCCACAAGCCAAGCGGAATTATGGTTAGGGTCGATTCACAAAGATTTCAGCACAAAAATAGGGAACTAGCCATGGAAATGTTGCGGGGTAAATTGTTTGTCTTGGAGGAGGCCAAAAGAAAAGGCCAGGAATCGGTTTTAAAAGGCGAATACAAAGTGCCGGGCTGGGGGAATCAAATTCGCTCCTATGTTTTACAGCCTTATAAAATGGTTAAGGATTTAAGAACTGGGGTAGAAACTGGCAATACCGAGGCGGTTTTAAATGGAGAGCTGGAGGAATTTATGGAGGCGGAGTTGCGTTTTGATGATAAAAAGCCTTAAGATAAATTAATGATCTCTTTCCAGGGAATTACTAAGGTTTACCCCAAAGGTGTTGAAGCGCTAAGAGGAGTGGATTTGGAAATTTCTGACGGTGAATTTTTGTTTTTGGTGGGGCCATCGGGAGCCGGTAAAACCACGCTGTTAAAGTTTTTAATTCGTGAAGATTTGCCCAGTTCCGGGGCTATAATTTTTAAAGATGAAGATATTGTTGGTTTAGCAGATCATTTAGTACCGCAATTAAGGCGCCAGATTGGCATGGTTTTTCAGGATTTTAAGCTTTTGGAAAAGCGCACGGTTTTTGAAAACGTGGCTTTTGCTTTGGAGGTTTTAGGCAGAAACGATAATGATATAGCGCAGATGGTGCCGTTTATTTTACAAAAGGTGGGGCTTTCCGAAAAGCTTGACTTTTACCCACGCCAGCTTTCATCGGGTGAGCAGCAGCGGGTAGCTATAGCCCGCGCTTTGATTCATGAGCCCGAGGTTTTGTTGGCTGATGAGCCAACCGGTAATTTAGATTACGAAAATAGCTGGCAAATTATTAATCTGTTAAAGCAAATTAACGAGTGGGGGACAACGGTAATCATGGCCACGCATGATAGGACAATTGTTGATTCTATGAAAAAAAGAGTGGTAACCTTGGAGAGGGGATTGATTGTGAAAGACGAATAAAATGCCTTTTTTGATAACTTTTTCTCGAATTATAAAAAGCACTCTGCAACACTTAACCCGCAGTCCTTATCATACCTTGGCCGCGGTGATGGTCATGACTTTGACCTTTTTTGCAACCAGCCTTTTTGTTTTGGTGGCTTTTGGGTCTAACGCTATTTTAAAATACTTTGAGAATAAGCCGCAGGTTACGGCCTTTTTTAAAGATCAAACATCGGAAGATTATATTCTGCAATTAAAAGGCCAGCTGGAACAAACCGGCCAGGCCACTACAGTTAAATATATTTCGCAAAACGAAGCTTTAAGTCTTTATAAAAAACAAAACAGCCAAGACCCGGAGCTTTTAGAGTTTGTGACGGCGGATATTTTGCCGGCTTCTTTGGAGGTTTCGGCGGTAAAGTTAGAGTATCTTTCGGACTTGGCTAATACTTTGGCCGCTGATTCCCGCGTGGAAAAGGTCATCTACCAAAAAGATGTGGTTGAATCTTTGCAATCATGGGCTTTAAGGATTAGGGTGGCTGGTTTTGCCTTAATTGGATTTTTGGCCTTGATTTCAGTCTTAATTGTTTTGGTAATTATCAGCATGAACATTGCGACATTTGGTAAAGAGATTGAAGTGATGAGGCTGGTGGGCGCCACTTCGTGGTATGTGCGCTGGCCTTTTATATTGGATGGCGCCATTTATGGTTTTTTGTCGGCCACTATTTCAACTGTGCTTCTTGTAATTCTTTTACCGCGTTTGTCGCAATATGCTTCTGACTTGATTCGCGGTATTGAAATTATGCCCCAAGGACCAATTTTTCTAATTCAGATTTGGGGAGGAACCGTAGCCGCGGCCGTACTGTTGGGTGTTTTGGGGAGCCTGATGGCGGTACGAAAACATTTGAGAGTTTGAATAACCTCATTGTTACATTGTTTCATGGTTTCATTGTTAACGTTAGCAATGAAACAATATAGCAATGAAACAATTGAGTAGTTTCCTCTTTTTATGCGAAAAAACCTTCTGGGATTTTTCCTCGTTTTGTTTTTACTACAACTAGCTCCCGTACGGGCTGATGTTACCTCCGATTACCAATCTCAATATCAAAAACTCCAGGATAACCTTGCCGAACAGCAAAAACTAAAACAGCAAATTAAGGAACTCCAAAGTCAGGGCCGTACTTTAATTAATCAAATCAGCTATCTTGATAACCAGACTCATCTGACTGAATTACAGATTAGCGCTACCCAAACCTCCATTAGTCAAACCGAAGAACAATTAACCGCAGTTGGCCAAGATATTGCTAGTTTAACTGAAAAACTGGGCAATTTGGATACTAGCATTAACGATTTAGCCAATGTTTTTAACGCTAGAATTAGGGCTTCATATCAGGAATCGTTTTTAACCCCCTTTCAGATTTTTTTAACCGCCACCGATTTTTCTTCGGCAATTTTGCGCGTCAATTATCTTAAAAGTTTGCAAGCTGAAGATAAAAAAGTTTTGCAAGCTATGAAAAATGTTAAGGGCTTGTATCTTTCGCAAAAAACAGAATTGGGGAGATTGAAACAGGAAAAAGAAAAATTAAAAAACGATTTAGAAAGCCAAAAGACCCTTTTACAAAATCAACAAGAGAGCTTAAGTTTACAAAAACAAAGCAAGAATAAACTCTTGCAAGTTACTCAGAATGACGAATCTAATTTTCAGAAATCATTAGCGCAAAGGTTGGCAGAGCAAAAGGACATTGAGGCTGCGGTTAATAACTTGTTGCGCCAGATAACGGGCCGGGTCTTATCCGGCACCGCGGTTAAGCAAGGCGAGATTATTGGTATTCAAGGTTCAACCGGTTTGTCAACTGGCGACCATGTGCATTTTGGTTATTTTACTTCGGCTTGTTACGATTTAAGCTGCGATAGTGATCCAACTCCTCTGTTAACTTCAGGTAAGCTCGCCTGGCCTTTAGATAATTATGAAATCAGCCAGCCTTTTGGCCCTTCGGATTTTTGGCTGGAGCCTGCCAAACACGGGTATTTGCATTTTCACGACGGGGTAGATTTAGTTGGCCCGCCTCTATCAGCCGTTAAAGCCGCTCACGATGGTTTAATTTATTATACTGTTGATAGTCACGGCGGCAACGGAGCCATTATAATTGATGATAGTGGATATATGACGATCTACTGGCACCTTAAGGATAAAAAATGAAATACTGTTTGAGGCTTTATAGTGGGCTTCCTAAGAAGGCTTCTTAGGACTGGTGCTATGAAGCTCTTCCCAGCCCCTTGGGGTTAAGCATAAGTTTTGGCCTGGTTTGGGGTTAAAATACGATACACCTTAAAGGTGTAGGCGAAAAAGTTACACCTTCGAGGTGTAAACTAAAATGAAACTTGCCCGTTTAGTCTTTTTTGCTTTTCTCTTTTTTGCATTTTTGACTCCCAAAGTTTTTGCCTCAATTGATGATTTTGTGATTTCGGAAATTATGTATGATCCTTCTGGCGCGGATACCGGCAAGGAGTGGGTGGAAGTGGTTAATAATGGTTCTGATTCAACAACCGTGGTAACGGGCGCTCTGTCATCTTCTTGGCGTTTTAATGATGGTTCTAACCGTACTCTGGAGCTTTATCAAGGTTCATTGATAATTTCCCCCAATCAGTATTTTATCATTACCCAAAGCGGAGATACTTTTAAAACTACTTATCCAACTTTTAGCGGTACAATTTTGGTAGCCTCGACAATGTCCTTAAATAATACTAACGGCACGACGGCTTTAAGGGTTGGTTCCAGCGGCACATTAAAATCAACTATAAACTATCAAAGCGGCTGGGGAGGAAGCGGCAATGATAAAACTCTAGAGAAAATTTTATTGAGTGGGGTAAATGATAGCAGTAATTGGGCTGAGAGCGTAATTTTAGGCGGGTCGCCGGGTTCGGATTACGGCAGTATTGTTCCGACTCCAACTTTTACTCCAACCCCAACATTAACACCGACTCCAACTCCAACGCCAACCTCAACCCCCACGGCTACACCGATTCCAACCGCCACGCCGATCCCAACGATTACTCGTCTGATCGGATTTTCGATGCCATCTGATGCGCAAGTCGGACAATCGTTTAATACTACAATCTCGCTCTCATCTTTTAATGCCAATACGCTATATTATATTAAAGCGCTGATCGGAAAAGATTCATCGTCTTTGACTGACGGAAGAACTCTGGGAGCCGACGCTTTCACTTGGTTGGCCTGGAATGCTAGCTGGAGCAAAATGCCGCAGGTTCAAACGGATAATGCCGGATTGGCAACCGCAACGATTAGCGTTAAAACTGACGATGATATTGAGGTTGGAAATTATCAAATGGTTATTAGAGTTAAAGAGGCTAACGGTACAGAGTCAGTTGATTCCAGCGCAAAAACCGTCAGCGTTTCCGCTCCGGCAAGCTCTTCCGTGTTGACAGCCACGCCCGTTTCAACGCCCAAATCAACCTCGTCAAGCTCCAAGTCCGGTTCCGGCAAAACTGCCGGTTCTCTCAAAACTATAAAACAATTAAGCAGTGGGTCAGCCATTGAAACCGAAGGCTTAGTCAGCGTACCGTTTGATGTTCTAGGCGCTGACTATTTTTATATTGACGAAGGTGATTCCGGGATTATGATTAAAAGTAAAAACAAAACTAGTTTAATTCTTGGTCAGCGAGTGAGAATTTCTTCAACAATTGAGGAGTCATACGGCGAACGGTACATTAAGACCAATGATATTACTATAATTAACAATAGTAAGAATCCGCCCATTCCAAAATCGGCCCGCGGAAATCAAATCGGCGAAAACTTGGAAGGCAAATTAATAAGCGTTTACGGCCGTATTTTTGAAACATCTGGTAATGTCTTTTGGATTAATGACGGTTTTGGCGATATTAAGATTTATATTAAAGATTCAACCGGCATTAAAATAGCCCGCAAAAAAGTGGGCGATTACGTTAGAATAAATGGGATTTTAAGCCAGTGGGGTTTTGATGACGATGAAAAGCCCAATTATAGACTGTTGCCGCGGTTTCAAGGTGATGTTCTAATCTCGTCAGCGCCAATTGGCGGGGTTAGTCAGGTTTTAGGGGCTGTTACTTTACCAAAAACCGGAGTCAGTTTAGAAGAATTACCAAAGGTTATGTGGGATGACATTATTCTGCCTCGGTTTTCAATTTTAAGACTTATAATCCTGAAAACCCTAAATTCTAATTTCTAAACTCTAAACAATTTTAAATGACCAAAATTCTAAAAACTTGTTTTGAATATTTGGTAATTTGAGTTTTGGTTATTGTTTAGGATTTAGGATTTAGATATTAGAATTTTAGATGCTAGTTTATTCATCTTCTGAAACTCAAAAGTTCGCTTCTGATTTGTTGAACAAATTGAAAAAGGACCAAAATGTTTTGGCGCTGGTAGGCAATTTGGGTAGTGGCAAAACCACTTTTACCCAAGGAATTAGCTGTGCGTTGGGAATCAGTCAAAGGGTGGTTAGTCCGACTTTTGTCTTGATGCGGAGTTATAACATAGGGTCGGACCCTAAATTAGGGTCCGACCCTTATTCCGTCCCTCGTTTCAAGACGCTTTATCATTTTGACCTTTATCGCTTATCGAATATCCAAGAAATAAAAGAATTGGGAATTGAGGAAATTTGGGAAGATCCTAATAATTTGGTAGTCATTGAGTGGGCGGAAAAGGTCCGGGAGATTTTACCGAAGAACACGGTTTGGCTGGAGTTTCGATACATTGATGAGGAAACGAGAGAAATCACAATGAGTTAAAAGTTAAAAGTGCAAAGTTCAAAGTTACAGTTAAAAGTTCAAAATTGTGGATTCCTGAAATTCAATAACTTTTAATTTTGGACTGCAACTTTTAATTTTTAACTTTAAACTTTGAACTTATTCTTAAAGATCGATACCACCAACTTTGAAAAAGCCCATTTATCCCTTTGGCAGGCCACAAGCGGTTCATACGCTTTGCGGCAGGGCAAAAAGCTATTGGTCAAGGCCTCTTTTAAGGCGCAAAAAAAGCTTTCGGACAAACTCCTGCCTGCTATAATTAAGCTAATTAAAAAGGCGGGCATATCTCTGAAGGATTTGAGTTTGGTTGAGGTAGCCAAATCGGAGACCGGCAGTTTTACCGGCCAAAGAGTGGGAATGGCAGTTGCAAAGGCGTTGGGATTTGGACTGGGGATAAAAGTTAAGCTCAAAGGTTAAGGATCAATGATCAAACAGAAAATCCCAATTTCCAAGTAACAAATCCCAAGTAATTTCCAATGTCCAAGCTCCAATATCCAAAACTGGTCATTAAGATTTGGTAATTGGGATTTATTTTGGATTTGGGATTTGGTTATTAGTCATTTTTCCCTTTGGTTTTGAACTTTGCACTTTGAACTTTGAACTTTTGTAAATCTCCCCTTGACATTACTTTCAATTCTGAAACAATTTAATCACTGACCATGCTGCTCCTTGTGATCCATAAAAATTCAAGATTTTTTTAGATCTAGCCACCGCTTATTGAACGGTGGCGCTTGTTTACTTAAGGCTTTTTTAAGTCTTAGAAGGGGGTGAAAATATAAAAATAAAATATGAAAAAATTAACACAAAAAACTTTAGGCGCAATAGGCGCTTTGGTTTTGATTTTGGGCACAGCTCTTCCGGTTTTAGCTTATGATAGCTTGACAGTTGATACTTTGACCGCGGTTACCAAAATTACCGCTAAAGGTCAAGGAATTTCCATCGTCGACGGCGGAAATCTGGCATTTGGATCCGGGTCAAACCCAATGGTCGATTTTGGCCAAGGGTCATCCAAGATTTATGACAACGGTGATTTGATCATTGCCACTGATAACTATTTGTATCTAAACGCAGGAACCAAAACCTACGTGCAAAGCAATTTGCAGGTCAATGGTGGAGAAATAACTTACGCGGCTAATATGACAAAGCCGGTTATTGATTTCAACAAAGGTTCTTCAACCATCTATGAAAATGGTAACTTGGTTTTGGCAACTGATGATTTTCTCTACTTGAGTCCAGGCACCTCAACCTTAATTGGCGGAGGTTACGGATCTACCGGGGTAACAATTTCTTCAACCGGTAATGTCCAAGCTAATGGAACATTAACCGTTGATGACACTTCAACTCTGGCTGGTGTAACAGCCGGCGCTTTAACTGCCACTTCAATGACTTCATCAGGAGCTTTGGGCGTGGCGGGTTTGTCAACCTTGGCTGGAGTGAATGCCGGAGCAGCAACTGTAACCTCGATGACCAACTCTGGTACTTCGGGGATTGCTGGATTGGCGACTTTGGCTGGAGGCGCAACATCGTCTGGGGCTATCACAGCCGCTACTTTGTCTGCCACTACCTTAGGTTCTTTCTTAGCTGCAAACTCTGGAGCAACAACTGCTACCAATTTGACAGCTTCTGGAACTTTGGGCGTGGCTGGTCTTTCAACCTTGGCTGGAGTTAATGCTGGTGCAATGACTGGTACAACCCTTTCGGCAACAACCTTGGGTTCCTTCTTAGCCCTCAATGCAGGTGCTTCAACAGCGACTAACTTGACGGCTTCGGGAACACTCGGAGTAGCTGGATTGTCAACCTTGGCGGGAGTTAATGCCGGTGCGGTTACTGGTACAACTCTCTCTGCTACTACTTTGGGTTCTTTCTTAGCTCTTAATGCGGGCGCTTCAACGGCAACTAATTTAACAGCTTCAGGAACACTCGGAGTGGCTGGTCTCTCTACCTTGGCCGGAGTTAATGCCGGAGCAGCAACAGTAACCTCGTTAACTTCAAGCGGTGCGGTCGGTATTGCCGGGACTTTGACAATGGCCTCCGTTTCAACCGGAGCTATTACGGGTTCCTCAATCACTGATACTGGAACTTTGGGCGTGGCTGGTCTTTCAACCCTGGCTGGAGTTAATGCTGGTGCGGTTACTGGTACAACTCTCTCTGCCACTACTTTGGGTTCTTTCTTAGCTTTGAACGCTGGCGCATCAACTGCGACCAATCTCACGGCTTCTGGAACTTTGGGCGTGGCTGGATTGTCATCCTTGGCCGGAGTTAATGCCGGGGCAACAACTGTTACTTCGCTGACTTCTGCTGGCGCAGTGGGAATTGCTGGTACTTTGACGATGGCTTCGTTATCAACCGGAGCTATTACTGGTTCGACTTTATCAACTACTGGTTTGGCAACTTTAGCCGATGTTAATGCCGGTAATATTACTGGTACAACGGTTTCAGCAACGACTCTGGGCTCTTTGTTAGCTATGAATGCTGGAGCGTCAACAGTTTCAACTTTGACTGCTTCGTCTACTTTAGGTGCGGCAGGTAACGCGACTTTTGCGGGTATTATTTATGGCAACAATGTTACTAATGCTTTAGATAGGTCAAGCGCGGGAACAATGATTATTGGTGCGGCTAATGCCACGGCTTTAACATTGCAACCCAACACTACAGTTTCGGGAACACTAAGTGTGACTGGAACTTCGGCTCTAACTGGTGCGGTAACGCTGACCAATGGTTTAACGGTCAATGGTTTGATTACAGCTAATGCCGGTGTCACCGGTGGGACTTACGGTAATTTTGGCGCGGTTACAGCAACTTCAATGACCGATTCTGGTACATTGGGCGTGGCTGGTTTGGCAACTTTGGCTGGTGGTGCAACCTCATCAGGTGCAATCACCGCGGCTACTTTGTCAGCAACTACCTTAGGTTCCTTCTTAGCTCTGAACGCTGGAGCATCAACTGCCACCAACCTCACAGCTTCGGGAACTTTGGGTGTAACTGGTTTGACAACTTTGGCTGGCGGTGCAACATCATCAGGTGCAATCACGGCGGCTACTTTGTCAGCAACTACCTTGGGTTCTTTCTTAGCTTTGAACGCTGGAGCATCAACTGCTACCAACCTCACAGCTTCGGGAACTTTGGGTGTAACTGGTTTGTCAACCTTGGCTGGAATTACAGCAGGCGCGACTACAGTCTCTACCTTAACTGGTACTGGCTTAGCTACTTTGGCTAATGTCAACGCTGGTAATGTTACTGGTACGACTTTGTCAGCAACAACCTTGGGTTCTTTCTTGGCTTTGAATGCTGGAGCATCAACTGCTACCAACCTCACAGCTTCGGGAACTTTGGGTGTAACTGGATTGTCAACCTTGGCTGGAGTGAATGCCGGAGCCACGACTGCGACAACTTTGTCGTCGTCTGGTCTGGCTTCTTTGGCTAATGTCAATGCCGGTTTGGTTACTGGTACGACTTTGTCAGCAACTACCTTGGGTTCTTTCTTGGCTCTTAATGCGGGCGCATCAACTGCGACCAACTTAACAGCTTCTGGAACCTTGGGAGTAACTGGATTGTCAACCCTGGCTGGAGTTACTGCGGGTGCCATTACTGGTAGTTCCTTGAGTCTCTCCGGCGATATAGTGTCAGCTGGTGGCCATAAAACTTTTGTGGGGGCTGGTTGGGCTATGACTGATGTTGCCGCCACGCAAACAGCGGTGGCGATGGTTGTTTCTGGTACACAAGCTGCAGTAACTGATATAGTTACTCCTTACGCCGGGTCAGTAATTGGCATTTCGGTCTTTTCAAATGCGGGTCGGTCAGCTGGTACCTTAACAGTGGATGCCACTGTTGACGGTGTGGCTACCGGTTTGCAGGCTGTTTTAGATGGTTCTAATACCACTAAACATTCTGCAACGCAAGCTAAAGATGCGGATACCTTTACTGCTGGTCAGGGAATTGGAGTGAAGATTACGACTGATGGATCATGGGCACCAATTACGGCTGATATCCATGTTGATGTTGTAATAGAGTTCTAAAGGGTTTTGTCCTTTGGGGATAGGCTGGTTTTATGCCAGCCTTCCCGAGGGGATAAAGTTTTTCTTTAATATCTTTAATATCGGAGGGAAGGCGGTGATTCAGTTGAGAATAAAAAAGATTATTCAATCACTTCTGTTTATCGGTAGCTTTTTCTTTTTGTTGGCAGTTAGTATTTCAGCTGGAGGGCAGGCTACGATTGATGCATCTGTTACTCCCCTTTTAGTTTCAGTCGCAACTAGCGTTAGTTCTATGAGCTATGGAGCCTTGGCGCTCAATACGATCGATAATCCACCCTTTCAGGATGCAGCTATTATGATAACCCAGGATGGTAATGTAAATGAAGATATTTCTATTCGTGGTGATGTAGCATCAAGAGTATCAGGCGGTGGCTCTTGGAGTCTTGCTGAAACTGTTGGGGCAAATCAATATGTTCATAAATACGGCTTTGGGGTTGTTCAACAAGACATTACAAGTTCAAGTTTCTCAGCAATGACGATGAGTAACCATGAATTTGTTTCAAATGTTGCGCCTAATCCTAATGTTGGTGTTGGGTTTTTAAAGTTTAGGATGAGCATGCCTACATCGACAAGTAATTATGGGGAATACAGAACCTCCATTTATCTTGTGGCAACACAGCATACTTGATTTGGTAAAGTATTTTTTTACTATTCATCGTGAATTTGAGTAAATTTGTTATTCGATTTTTCTTTTCTGCCTTAACTTTAATTTTTATCAATCTGATTAATCACAGCAAGACTTTCGCCCAGCTTGGCGCTGGGGTAGGCTTGGGGAAAATTTCTGTTAATGAGGTTTTAACTCCGGGCGGGGTTTATAAACTGCCCGATTTGCCGGTTATTAATACCGGTAAAATTCCTGCTGAATATAGACTTTCTGTTGAACTGCCGGCCGAATTTCTGCAAAAGTATCCTCTTGTTGAGAGAAAACGGCAAGAAGTTTTATTAAAAAAATGGGTTTTGTTTAATCCCTCACAAGTTTCTTTACAACCCAAAGAATCTAAAAACATCAAGGTTTCCTTGGCTTTGCCATTTGACGCGGCTCAAGGTGAATATTTTTTCTACTTAGAGTCTGCCGCCCAAATTGAAAATTCCTCCGCCAATGTTTCTTTAGGCCCGGCCGCGGCGGCCAAACTTTATTTTACGGTTGGCAGAGCGCCCGGGGTTTTGGGTGCGTTTAAACAACGAGTCTCCACTCTTTGGCATTTTTATCAACCTTGGTCAACCATTATTATTGTTGCCTTGGATTTGCTTTTAGTTTTGCTTCTGCTTAGGGGTTTGTTTTCTCTTAAGATCGAGTTAAAGTCCAAATCTAAATCACGGGGTTGAGGTCGCACCTGCTAAAAAAATCCCGCCACAGGCGGGATGTATAGCCCCCAGAGTCCCGCTAAGCGGGACGAAGGGGGTCAGGTGCGACCTCTCCAGGATCCTCCATAATTATGGTATTTCCTGTGTCCCAAAAAGTTTCCACTGTCCATTTTCCAGATGCAAAATAATGCGGAATTTGCTCATCAACCCGCTTTGGGTTTTGGTTTCCACATCCTGCGTTGCCCAGTTGCCGGTTTGTTGGATTGTTGATAGGGGATTAATGGCAATAATCCCGCCGTAAGTTGTTTGGGCTTGTTCAAAAGATTCTTTAACGGCGTTTTCACCAAAAGTGGATGTTAGTTCATTTGATAAAAGTGAGTTAAATGTTTGATAGTCATTAGTTACCAATGCCATACTTAAATTATTTATAGTCTTTTGATAAGCCAAGGGGGTGGGAGTTGGCGTTGGGCTTAAGAAGGCGGTTGGGGAGAAGGCAGGGGTGGGAGTTGGTCTCGGTGCGGGCGTTAATGTGGGTTTTAGCGTAGGCGTTGGCGTTGGAATGTTGTTGGATGTTGGCGTAGGAGTTAGTGTTAAGGTTGGGATTAGGGTTGGTGTTGGGATAGAGGTTGGGGTTGTTTGATTATTAGTTAACAGATTGTTAATAACAATATTACTGTTTTCAATTTGATTAAGGCTTTTAAATTTTGCGGTTTGCAGCTCTCCTAAAACAGCACCTTTTAGGCTGCCAATTTGTTCTAAAGTTGGAGAAGCAGTAATGGTAAAAGAAGTAGCGGTGCTAGCGGCAGTTGAGGTGGTTTTTGCCGTTACTTTGTCAAGCCCAAAAGCGCCAAAAAATCCCAAAAAATAACAGCCGGCCCAAAACAAAAATCTTTTGTCCATTTGGTTTTAGTATTGACCATTGTTCTTTTTCTGTCAAAAGTCTTAACATTTAGGTAACTTAGGTTTCCTAGGTAACCAAAATGCTGCCCGGCTATAAATACCTCTTAACTTACCGTTTTACGGAAATAGTCCAAGATCTTACTGTTTTGTTTTGTGAAAGATTTTTATTTGGCTTTGATTACCGTCGTACCCGGGAACAAATGATTCAAGCGGCCCGCTCTGGCAAGCAAAATATTATTGAGGGTGTAGGTCAAGGCGAACGCACTTCCAAAAAAGGAGAGATTAAACTTTTAGGCGTGGCTGCGGCTTCTTTAGAGGAATTAATTGCCGATTATGAAGATTTTTTGCGTCAAAGGGGTTTAGCCATTTGGCCTAAAAATGATCCACGCATTGTTGGGTTCAGGCAACAAATTTACTCTTATACCAACCAAAGTAACCTAGGTCCCCAAGGCAACCTACTTAAAAACCCTGTGTTGCCAGCCAACCCAGAGGAAGCCGCCAACCTCCTTTTAACCCTTTGCCACCAGGCCACTTTTCTTTTAGATAAACAAATTAAAGCTTTGGAAGAAAAGTTTATCCAAGAAGGGGGTTTCACAGAAAACCTTTTTAGGCAACGTCTAGATGGGTAAGTTATAAAAATCGCAAGGTAACCTAGGCCACTTAGGTTACTAATTGTAATGGTTAAACAGTTTTTGCTCTTAGTTATTTTAACTTTGGCTTTTTGGCCAAAGCCAGCTTTGGCCCAGATGTTGGCCCCCACGCCAACCCCAATCCCAGAGATTAATTTAGCCAACTTTCATCCGGTAATTTTAATTCATGGTTTGGGGGGAGTTCCGGAAGATTGGCATATGAGCGATCAAAATTATGTTAAACTTTTAGAGGATCAAGGTTATCCGGCTGACTACATCAAGGAATATGTTTATGCTGATGCTGACGGTGATCCAACAACTTACGATTACCAGGGCGATATTGCAAAAATCAGCGCCAATATGAAAAACAATGTTGCAGAGCTTTCAGCCAAATCTTTATATAACGGCGGAGACGGTAAGGTGGATTTAGTCGGCTACTCTTTGGGCGGTTTGATTGCCCGTGAGTATCTGCACGAAAATCCGGCTGATCATAAGATCAGAAAACTCATCACCGTCGGCACGCCGCATCAAGGGGTTTTTATTTTGTGGTTGGATAAGATTGCTGATATTTTTCCGAACTCGCCGGTTTTGATCAGAGCTCAATTGCACCAGATGGTAAATGAATTTGTTTGGAAAATTTTGGGATCAGAGCATCAACAAAGTCCAGACCTGAACTCGGACGCTGTTCAGGAAGTTAGGCCTGATTCGCCCTATCTTGCTGAGTTAAACAACTTGACGATGATTGTTCATCATCCTAGCTATTACACGCTTTATGGTGACATTGCTACTAGCATTGGTTTTCAGATTTTTATCTATAAACTTTCTTACAAAATGAGTCTCGGTGATTTATTGGTCATGCCAAATAGTGCAACGGGGATTCAGTATTCCCCGACATCTCGTTACAGTTTTTCTGACGAAGAAGAGTTTTCATTGGGGCCTGCAGGAGACTTAACCAATGGTTTCAGTTTTTCGTTAGACTTAATTACTCTAAAAGACGAAAATTATCGACATACGAAGTTATTAAAACAAATTCCAATACAGTCAACTATAGTAAGTATTTTAAATAGTTAATAAAGAATGAATCCAAGAATCAGATCCATCATCACAACGATAGTATTCATATCGGTTGCCCTAGCTGCGATTTTTATTTGGTGGTTTATATTTTTTTTGGTTACTTTTCTTATTTTGGCTCAATTATTGAAACGCTGGGAGGGTGATTTATCGGTTAATGAAGGCTATCTAATGGTATTACCCGTTTTGGTTATTTCGGTGTTTCTCGGTATCTTTGGTCTTTTTCCCGCTTACTTTTCCTACAACTTCCTTCTTAAAAAATTAACCGCGCGGTTTGGAATGCAGGTTGACCGCCCCAAACGCCTTTTTGTTTTTTCCGCCTTCTTAATTTACGGCCTGCCTCTGCTACTTTTGTTTTGGGCGCTAGTTAAGCCTTAAGCGCCCACACCTCGAAGGTGTCGGCCTAATAAAAAAGGCAACCCGAGTTGGGTTGCCTGAATATTTGTAAGGTAACTATTTAAGTTCTGTAAATTTAAGTCTTGTGCCAGTCTCTTTGATCAAGGCTTTGGCCTTTTAGGGCCTTCCACCATTCTTCGTGTTCTGAATACCAATTAATTGTCATTCTGAGCCAATCTTCAAAATCAAAATGCGGAGACCAGCCTAACTGCCGGTGGATTTTTGACCAATCAACCGCGTATCTGCGATCATGAGCTGGGCGGTCTTTGACCCATTCAATTTCATCTTCGCTTTTTCCCATAATCCTAAGAATTTGTTTGATAATTTGGATATTGGGTAGATCTTGGGTTTGCCCGCCAATCAAATAAGTTTCGCCAATTCTTCCGCTTTGAATAATTAAATCAATTGCCCGGCAGTGGTCCAAAACATAGAGCCAGTCCCTGACATACAGTCCATCGCCGTAGACGGGTACTTTTCTGTCTTGTAATAGATTAGTGATGGCCAAAGGAATCAGCTTTTCCGGAAATTGATAAGGACCATAATTATTGGAACAGTTGCTAATTGTTATTGGAAGGCCAAAAGTTTTAAAGTAAGCCCTAACCAGATGATCGGCCGCGGCCTTGCTGGCAGCATAAGGACTAGTAGGGTTGTAGGGCGTATTTTCGGTAAACTTTCCTATACCTAGCGGTAAAAAGCCATAAACTTCATCTGTCGAAACATGATGAAAACGGATATTATTTTGTCTGGCTGCTTCCAAGAGATAATGAGTCCCCACAACATTAGTGAGCGTAAAAGCTAGGGGTCCGGAAATAGATCTGTCTACATGAGTTTCCGCGGCAAAATGAACAATAAGATCTGGTCTATAACTTCTAACTGTGCGGTTGACAAGCTCAAAGTTGCAGATGTCACCCGTGACAAAGATATACCTTGAACCAAACGCAGCCTTTGCCTCATTAACGTTGCTTGGAAGCCCTGCGTAAGTAAGATTATCCAAGTTAACAATTGAATCTTTAGGATATTTTTCCAGCCAATACAAACAGAAATTATGTCCAATAAACCCGGCTCCGCCAGTTACTAACAGCCTCATTTCTCTTCCTCCCCATTCTTCTATTTTTTATAGTATACACTATTTGTCAAATTGAAGCCAAGTTTGGGAGAGAATTAGGGTCTGACCCTTTTTTAGGGTCAGACCCTATGTTGGAATATTTTGATGACAAGTAACGGTTGTTTTTTGTTAAAATGGTTTTGTGCGGATGGATTTTAAGAAAGTTGCTTTAAAGCTATGGCCAATTGGGTTGATTCTTCTTTTGGATGTTGTTTTTTTTGGCCGATTATTCATTAATCGTGAGGTTTTTTATACCCCGGGCTTTGGCACTTCGGATTTAATTGACCAAAATATCCCCTTTAGGAAAATTCTTATCGACTCGCTTCGTCAAGGCAAGCTTCCTCTGTGGGTTAGTGCGATGGGGCAGGGGTTTCCATTATTTGCTGAAGGCCAGGTTGGTGCTTTAAATCTTTTTAATTTAATTCCTTCTTTAATTTTTCCGCTGGATGTTTCTTTAAACGTCACTTATTTTTTGATTTTTTCGCTTTTGGCCATTTCCACTTATTTATATATTAGGCGACTAGGGTTATCGTCTTGGGCGGGCTTAGTGGCGGCTCTAACCTTGACTTTTAGCGCCAAAACTGTTGTTTCTATCCATCATATAAATCTTTTGTTGAGCTTTTCGTTCTTTGTACTATGTTTATTTATAGTAGAGTCGTTTTTACAAAGTCAAAAAAAGCGCTGGCTTTTGTTTTTGGCATTTTCCTTTAGCCAGCTTATCTTTGCCGGTCATCCGCAAATTCTTTTTTACTCCGCGTTGTTTCTGGTGGGTTACATTGCTTTTAGGTTGTTGGTTGGGCGTAATTGGTCAGATAAGGCCATCAGGATTAATATTTTGAAAATAGGCTTTGGGTTATTTTTGGCTTTTGGGGCTGGTGCCTTGCTATCATTGCCTCAACTTTTACCAACTTTGCAATTAGTTAAGGAATCCACCCGCGTTTCCGGCAATATATCTTTTGAACCCTATCCTTTACGGCCCAAGGACTTTTTGATGTTTTTGCGGCCTGATTGGTTTGGCAACGCGCGGTTTGGGACATATCCGATTAATGGTAGTAAAGAAGGGTTTTATTGGGAGAATCAGATGTACATTGGATTGATTCCATCAGCATTGGGGCTTTTTGCCATTTTCCTAACCTTCAAAGGTGTTTTAAGTTTCCTTTGGATAAAACTCAAAGCTCAAAGCTCAAAGATACCTAAATTAGGGTCGGACCCTAAATTAGGGACCGACCCGGAAAAAGGGTCCGACCCTAATTTTACCGGCGTTGTATTTTTTTTCACGTTGGCCTTCATTTTGTGTTTGGTGCTGGCATTGGGAAAGGTATCACCGCTCAATTTTGTTTTTAGCCTTCCTGGTTTTAATCTTTTTAGGATGCCAGCACGCTTCATTTTGTTTGCCGATTTTTGGCTGGTTATTTTGGCGGCTTTTGGATTCGACTTCATAAGGTCGCACCTGCTAAAAAATCTCGGGGGACAGGTGCGACCTTTTCGGTCTTTAGTCTCGCGCAACCTAGTCCTTAGCTCCTTAATCCTGTTAACCTTAATCGATCTTTGGTCTTTTGGTTTTAATTACAACCCTCGAATGAAAGTTAGCGACCTTACAACATCCCCTGATACGGCCAAATTTTTGCAGCAGGACAAATCCCAATTCCGCATTGTGGATTTTGGTTCTGATCTGATTTGGAATAGCGTTTTTTGGAAAAAGGGTTGGGAAGGGCAAGATGAATATTATCAAAAGTTTTTAAATAGTCTCACTCCCGACTCCAATCTTTTATATGGACTTTCTTCGGTTGGTTTTTATGCCGGTATTGTTCCGCAAAGATCCAATTTTGTTTTTGACATCATCAACAAAGACTTAGGGTTAGCTGCCGATTCAACAGTTACCGTAACTGATAAAATGCTCAAGCTTTTTTCTTTAACTAACACTAAATATTTTATTTCCGCCTTTAGCCTTAAAAATCCCGGCTTAGAATATTTGGGTCAAACGCAGTTTGATTCGTCTTATACTAACTACGGCATTTGGGAAAATACTAAAGTTTTGTCGCGAGCTTATTTGGTTTCACGTTTGATAAAAGTTAAAACAATGAATGAGGCCAGGCAGGCCTTGTATCAGGATAATTTTGACCCCGGCCAAGAGGTTGTGGTTGAGGGTGACTTCGACTTATCCAACTTAACTGATTTGGAGCTAATTAATCCTGCGGATTATCAAATTACCCAACTTGAAGATCACAACGAAACACTAACTTTTAGAATAACTACCTCAAAGCCCGGCTATCTTTATCTTTCCGATTCTTATGATCTACGTTGGCACGCTTTTGTTGATGGCATTGAAACCAAAATTTACCCGGCTAATGTTAATGGAAGATTGATTAAAATTGAAAAAGGGGAGCGCCTTATTAAATTTGTTTACAGATTGTTTTAGAATTAATTAGATAATACTTCGATAATTCGATTCATCGAAGTTGTTCATGTTAGTAGTTTGCTTCTTTAAGGACTAAAATAATCGTATGGCTCAGGTCTCTCGTCGGAAAATGAATGAAGGCGTTGAACAAAAGATCTTTTCACTTTTCAGTGAGGTGTTGGTTAGTTTAAATAAAAAAGAGGAGGTAGAAAACTTTCTGGTGGACTTACTTTCTCCATCTGAGCGCACTATGTTGACCAAGAGATTGTCCATAGCCTTTCTTTTATCCAGAGGTTATAACTATGAGGAGATTTGTAATATTCTAAAGGTTTCAACGGAGACGATTGGAAGGATTGCATTGTGGTCAAAGCGTAGCGGTCAGGGATTTGATATAGCCATTAGCAAGATTACTGCTAAAGAAAAACGGCAGGAATTTTTGTTGGATCTTGAAAAATTAGTAGCCAAATTAGTAGCACCGCATCCGGCTGTTCAAGGAAAAGCTGATTATTATTACGAACGAAGGAAACGTAATTTAAAACCTTGGTTAACCTTAAGATAATACTTCGATAATTCGATTTATCGAAGTGCTGATATTATGCCCAATGAAATCTATTTATCGCTGGTTCTTCCTTGTTACAACGAAGAAAAAATCTTTAAAAACAGCATTAAGGAGATTTTCTCGGTTTTAGAGGACTTGCCGTTTTTAAGCGAAGTTATATTCATTGACGACTTCAGTCATGACTCCACACGGGAATTAATTGACCGGTTTCTTCAGGATTATCACGGTCGCATTATTGTCAGAAGAATTTTTCAACCCCAAAATTTTGGTCGCGGCAGAGCCGTATCAGAGGGCATCAAACAAGCCCAAGGTGAAATTGTTGGCTATATTGACATTGATTTGGAAACTCCAGCCTATTACATTCCGGTGCTTTTAAAACATTTTAAGGAAGACTTTGACGTGGTTACCGGTTTAAGGATTTATACCGTTCAGCCCAAAGTAATGCACCGTTGGTTTGCCTCCCGCGGTTATAATTTCTTGATGCGCAAAATTTTAGGCTTGCCATTTGACGATACAGAGGCTGGTTTTAAGTTTTTCCGGCGCCAAAAAATCTTGTCAATTTTAGATAAAATTTCAAATCAAGGTTGGTTTTGGGATACTGAGATGATGTATTTAAGTCATCAAAATGGCCTTAAAGTCAAAGAAACGCCTTGTCTATTTTTAAAACGCGAGGATAAAAAATCAACGGTTAAATTTCTTAAGGACTCGCGAGACTATTTTATTAGGTTGCTCTCATTCAAGTTCAAAATTCTGTCAGATCAATATTGGCAACAAACCCCGCAGCTATTTGAAAACCGCTACCAAGAAGGCGGGAAACTCGATTTTGTCAGCCGTTTTTTGGGCGACCGGTTCTCTAAAATTGAACCACTATTATTAATTAAAGCAGAAGAAAAAGTTTTAGACATTGGTTGCGGCTCGGGTTCGTTTTTAAAATTAGCCATGCAAAAAGGCGCCAAAGTGGTAGGGCTCGATTATTCGGCTAAAACGCTGGTTTTGGCCAGGGAAAATCTAAAAAGTTTTCCGGAGTCTGATTATCGGTTAATTCAGGCTGATGCCTGTGCCTTGCCTTTTGAGGATGAATCCTTTGATTGGGTTTTGGTCATTGGACTCTTGGATTACCTCTATGAAACATCAGCGGTATTAAACGAAATCAGCCGCTGTTTAAAAAACGGTGGCCAGGCCATTATCACCGCGCCCAAAAAATACTCGTTGTTTTTCTTTTTAAGGGGGACAATTGGCAGTTTTATCCGTGCAAAAGTTTTACGGATTCCGCCAATTATTAAATGGTTTGATAAAAGCGAATTGTTCCAATTGTTTAAAGAGAATAATCTGAAAGTTGGAAATTTGGAAAGTATACAATTTACAATGTGGATATCTAAAATAAAAAAAGAGGAGAGAAGATGATTTCATTAAACAAACCCTGGATTATAGAAAGTGATATTGACTGGGCGGTTAAAGCTCTACGGAAGGGCGATTTGAATGGCGAGGGCCATTACAGCCAACTTTTAAGCGCTAAACTTTGTGATTTGTTAAAAACAAGATTTGTTCTGCCGGTTTCTTCCGGCACCCACGCTTTGGAATTGGCGGTAATGGCCTTTGGGTTAAAGCCGGGCGATGAGGTAATAATGCCCTCCTTTACTTTTTCTGCTTGTGCTACCGCGGTTATGCGGGTTGGTGCGGTTCCGGTTTTTGCGGATATTGAGGGAAAATTTTTGGGGCTTGACCCAAATTCTGCGGCCAATGCTATAACCCGCCATACCAAAGCTATCATGGTAGTGCATTACGGTGGTTGCGCGGCAGAAATTGAGCGGTTGAAACGTTTAGCTTTTGATAACGGTTTGTTTTTAATTGAAGACGCGGCGCACTGTTTGGGCGCCTCTTTTAAGGATAAACCATTGGGAACTTTTGGAGATTGCGGTTGTTTTAGTTTGCATTCTACTAAAAATGTGACGGTCGGCGAGGGCGGAATTTTTGTTTGTCAAGACGAAAAAGTTTATCGTGCGGCACAGATTATCAGAGATAAAGGCACCAATCGCCAGGCTTTTTTGCGCGGGGATGTTGATAAGTATACCTGGGTTTCTCAAGGGTCAAGTTTTTTGTTGGCTGATGTTTTGTCAGCCTTGGCTTTGGGACAATTGGATCGTTTGGAGAAAATAACTCAATTAAGACAGCGAATTGCGCAAAAATACCTGACAGGCTTGAGCGGTTTTTCTGATTGCATTGTTTTACCAACGGTTGATCCTATTCGACAGACCAACTGGCATACTTTTTTTGTCAAACTCAAAGATCCTAACCGCCGCGATTTTGTTATTAGTGAGTTAAGAAAACAGGGTGTGGGAGCCGCCTTTCATTATGTCCCCTTGCACCTTTCGCCAATGGGTCAAGGCTTGGGTTATAAAAAAGGAGATTTTCCAATTACCGAAGCAACGGCAGAGTCTTTGATCAGATTGCCAATCTATCCGCAGATGAAAAAACAAGAAGTAGAAACGGTAGTACGCGCCTGCCAAATGGTTTTTGGTTTACTGTGATGCACTTGAAAGGCTGGTCGGTTGATTATTTTCTTTGGTAGTTGATTCAGATAAAAGAGCCACAATGGTTAAAAGAAGCATTTGAGCAATAAAATAATAAAAATTCAAAAAAGCCGTTTTGGAAAACATAAAAATTCCAAAATATAAAAGGGTGGAAGCCAAAATAAATTGACTGCCGCCTTTTTTTTGTTTTAGCAAAACCGCGGTTGCAAAAAGAAGAGAAACAATGATAAGCCCGGCGTTGGATAGGTTAGTTTTAGTTTGTTCAAACCACAGGCTGTTAAAACTTAACGAACGGTGCGAAAGAGGTATTCGTTGTGAGAAAGCCGCAAAATAGTCCGTAATTGTCCGTTTGACAAAGTCGTTAGGTCCCCAGAGAAAAAATGGTAGAGTAATGGCAGAAATTAACGCAAGGCTAACTATGATTTCGCGGATTTTTAGGCCAAAGCTTTTAATAATCAAAAGCGGCAAAATAATAAATGACTGCTTGACGGTAATCAAAAAGGTGGTTAGCGGTAAAATTAGTCCTTGAAGTTGTTTTTGAGTTTGGAAAAAAAGAATTGCGGCAAAAACAAAAACTGCTAAAGAATCAATCCAAGATTGCTCCAGCACCAAAGACCAGCGCAGATTAAAGAGAAAAATCAATGGAATTATTTCTGCCATTTTATCGGCCTTCGCCTTCTTAAGGATACTATAAATCATTATAGCTGATAGAATTTCGGCAAAAATAAAAAGATAACGCGGGTCACCCAAAAAAGCAGTAAAAGGAAGAACTGAAAGCAATATCCCCGGCGGATAGGCAAAATAGCTAGATGGGGAATCGACATAAATCTTATTGTAGGTTTGCGAATAAGGATTTTGGCCTTGCAATAGCGCTTTTGGCCCGTTTTTTAAAATATCAAAAACGTCAATTTGGGGATTGGGGGAGGAGGTAACAATCAGAATTCGTAAAATCAGGGAGATTATTATTAACAAAGGAAAACGGTATTTCAGGAATAATTCTGAAAAGTTCAAATGACAAAATCCAAATTTCAAATCAAATCCAAAATTCAAATGATTAAAACTAAAGAAGTAACTTAAGACACCCAGGACACTTAACATCAATAGAAAAAGACTAATGTTGTAGAGCGCGCCTTTTTCCTGTTGTAACCCGCCATAGCAGACCAGAGATAAGGAGGCAGATATCAAGAGAGTAAATTTTAACAATTGGGAAAAATCAAGCAGTTCAAAGTTATCAAAAATCTGGGGGAAAAAGAAAAAAGCCACAAGCAGTAAAAAAGCCAAGGTTAAGACCAAAAAGCCGGGCAGGTAATAAAAACCCAAAGAAAAGGTATAGCCAAAGACGACCAAAAAATAGATAATTAGTAAAATTGAAGATTTATTTTGAGAGTCTGGAAGCATGATTTATGATCATTATAATTGAGCAAATAGCCGTTAGGCTATGCTCAATTTCAAAGACTGCGAGCAAAAGCGAGCAGGATTTATAATTGAGTGAATAATTGTAGGCTATGCTCAATTTCAAAGACTGCGAGCAAAAGCGAGCAGGATTTATAATTGAGTGAATAATTGTAGGCTATGCTTAATTTAAATTAGGGTCAAACCCTATGTTACGTTACATTTTGAATAAGGGTTTGACCCTAATTTCTTAAACTATGCGCACTGATCTTTATCAGGATTTATATAAAAAGGAAGATAATTACTGGTGGTTTTGCGGCAGGAGGATGTTTGTTGATACGTTGTTAAAATTCTTGCGGAAGGCCTCGCCTTATGAAGGCGAGGCCTTCATGGGGATGAAAATATTGGATGCTGGTTGCGGTACGGGCAGGCAAATGGAAGAGTTAAAAAAATATGGTGAGGTTTTTGGTTTTGATGTATCTCCCGAGGCGCTGAATTTTTGTCAAAAGCGCGGTTTGCAAAATATCGTTAAGGCCAATCTTAATCAGCCCTTGCCGTATCCCAACGAATCCTTTGATTTAATAACGGCTTTAGATGTTTTAGAACACATTGAAAACGACCAATTTGCGCTGTCCGAGTTAAAACGGGTTCTTAAAATTGGCGGGCATTTAATTATTACCGTTCCGGCCCATCCTTTTCTATGGAGCTATTGGGACAAATCCATTCATCATCAAAGGCGCTACAACAAGAAGGAATTGCAGGAAAAACTGAGAAGGGTTGATTTTAGAATTGAACGGATAAGTTTTACCAACTTTTTTATTCTTCTGCCAACGGTTATGATGAGGATAATCAGAGGATTTGTTTTTAGAAATCGGGTTGAACAGTCAACCTCTGATTTTATCCAATTGCCGCGATTTTTGAACAAGATGCTGATTGGAATTTACTGGTTTGAGAATCTTATTTTTAAGAGAGTGAATTTGCCGATGGGAGTTTCATTGGTAGCCCTAGTCAAAAAACCCTAAAAGTGCAAAGCGCAAAGTGCAAAGCGTAAAACCAAGTGCAAAGTTTAGTGTTTTTGAGGATAGAAGATAGAAAGTAGAAGATAGATCTTGAAGTTAGAAAATAGAGAATAGAAAATTTAATCCACCTTCCAGCTTCTAACTTCAAAATCTACCTTCAATTATCCACCGTCTATCGTCAATCTTCTTTTTTAACTTTGAGCTGTGGCTTTGAGTTTTGAGATTTGAGCTTTGAGTTTTTTTGTTTCTTTCCGTCTTTATTCCTTTTTACAACGAAGAAAAGCGGCTCAAAAATTCCGCTGAAACGGTTTATTCCTACTTGTTAAAAAAAATCCCCCCTGATCAGTTTGAATTCCTTTTGGTCAATGATGGAAGCAGTGATAGCAGTTTAGCCATTGCGCAGGAATTCTTGCGGAAGGCCCCGCCAGCGGGCGGGGCCTTCATAAGAATAATTTCGCATGATCCTCCCAACTTAGGCAAAGGCTGGGCGGTTCGCGAAGGAATGCTAAACTCTAAGGGTGATTGGGTTTTATTTTTAGATTGTGATCTGGCTACGCCTATTGAGGAGTTGGACAAGTTTATGCCGTACCTACAACCTTCCCAAGAAGGCTTCTTAGGAAAGGCTCTAGCTCCTAACTCCTATCTCCTAGCCCTTGACATCCTCATCGGCACCCGCCGCATTAAGGAATCGCAAGTTGAAGTTCGCCAGCCTTTGTATAGGGAATTAATGGGCAAGGTCTTTTATTATCTGACGCGGTTACTATTATCAATTAAAGTAAGCGACGTAACCTGCGGCTTTAAGTGCTACTCGCGTTTGGCAATTCAAAGGATTTTCCCTCAACAAAAACTTTTGGACTGGAGTTTTGACGCTGAAGATTTATTTTTAGCCCAAAAACAAAATCTTAAGATTAAAGAGATCCCGGTTTTATGGCAGGATAAAAACATGAGCCGGGTGCGGGTGATAAAAGATACCCTGCAGTCTTTGCAAGGGTTGATGGCAATAAGGATAAATGACTGGTCCAAAAAAGATGGGTCTTGACAGAGGCCTTAGGCAGTTCCAAACTTAAGGTGTTAGGAATTTTTAGGGAGGTGCTCGACCAATGTTTCAATTTGACCTCAAAATCATTGTTTGTTTAATTATCTCTATTCTTTTGGTTATTCCATCTGGACTTGTTGGAATTGTTCTTGGCGCCAACAGCCAAGAATTGTTCCCCTCCTTTCTAACAAATTATCTGCCCAAAGTCGATAGTTCCAAGATAGTTTTGCCGAAACAGTTGAAGAATGAGGCGGTCAAAGGAATTTTCTTGGAGATTTCCGGAAAAGTTTGGCAGATTTCTCCAGACGAAGTTACGGTAGAGGCAAACGGAGAGTTGTTGACTTTAAAGGTGGGCAAAAACAAAATGGAGTTACGGTCTTATCCGGACAAAGAGCAGTTGAAGATGATTAAAAAAGGCGAGGCGGTTTCTTTAGGCGCCAAAGTTGCAGAAGACGGTTTAGAGGTCATTTTTCTAGTCATGCAGCCGCCGTTAGTTACGCCGACAGTTTCGGTTGCGCCATAAGACCTGAATAATCAACTATTGATATTATTTATCAAGATTAAAATGCCCAAAGCGGATTTTAGATCATTTATTCCCCAGACGAAATACTTTGCCTTAATTGCGGGAATACTGTTGATGCTTCTGACGGCGTTTTCCAGTCTTTCCCCCGTTACCAAGAAGGTTTACGCCGAGGTTTGCGGTTGCTCGAGAACTTGGGCTAACCTTGATCCCCCCTGTGAAAAGCGAAACCCGGATCAATGGGGTTGTGGAAGTGAACAATGTGCTAAAGTGTGTAACTCCAGTGACCTCACGTTTACTTCTTCTTGTACCTCCTCGACTATCGCTAGTTCTTGTACCGGTACTATTAAGTGGGTTTGGTGGAATGGTAGCGACCTTTCCGAACACGTTAAGTTGCAATCGGCAAACAAATCTACTGGGGCGGCCGATACGTCCGAAAAGAATGCACCTAATATTGCTAATTACTTTGATACAGGCTCTTGGGCAACGCGTACGGATAACGGTTGGACCGGCGGACCTTATTATGTCACTTTGGCTTGCGGAAAGAAATACCACGCCTACGTCTGGACAGATGATATGTATAATTGGAACGGAGGTATCTCGCACGATGCCGGCTGGGTTGACGGTCCAACTTGTCCGCCCAATGCTTCCTGCGTTTCCAACACTATCCCCACCACTATGTATACCGGCCAAACGCAAGCAGTATCAGTTGTGGTTAATAATAATGGGAATGTTGCCTGGACTAGTGGAGGTAGCAATCCTTACCGTCTTGGCATAATTAATCCCCAAGACAGCATGCTTTGGGGAATTAGCCGTAATGAGTTACCTTCCTCGCCAATTAACGGTGGCTCAAACGCAACTTTTAACTTTAATATTACCGCTCCATCTACTCCGGGAACTTACGCTAATCAGTGGAAAATGGTTCAGGAGGGCGTTACTTGGTTTGGATCCACCTGCGGGCCGGCCAGCGTTACTGTTGTTAATCAGCCTCCAACTCCTACTCCCATACCTACCAATACCCCAACTCCAACTCCTACTCCCATTCCAACGCCCATCCCCCTTCTCCAATGGTTCCAGGTTTCCGGCAATGGTGGAATAATTGCGGCCAATCGTACCAGCGGAACTTCGATTAACGACATTTTGCCAAACGGCAAGTATTTTTTTGATCCATTGAGTAGCGGAGGAATAATCATTGCCGCAGCTTCGACTTCTTTTAATCTTAGTCAGACCCACCCCCAGCCTGCGGAAAGGCATTTGGTTACCAACTACGGTCCAATAACATCTTCTTATAATTACACTTATTTCAAAAACAAATACGCCAGCCGGGATTTTGCTCCAGACAGCAGTGCCGGCCCTGTTCTGCCGGCCAATCTAACCGGAAAATCTTATTATTACTATTCCAATCCCTTGGGAGCTTTAACGGTTAATGCCGGAACTTATACCGGCAATGCGGTGATTATTGTGGAGGGTGACTTATCCATTACCGGCAACATCACCCTTTCAGCCAATTCGGCTCTGGCTTTTTTTGTTAAAGGCCGCAGCGGTGGGGGGATAAATATCAACGGTAGTGTCGCCTCAATTAAGGGATTCTTTTTGACCAGCGGTCGTTTTGACGATGGGGTTTCTGGCAATCAGTTAACAGTAACCGGCGGTGTGGTGGCCAATGATTTTGCTTTAAGAAGGAACTTAGGCGGTAACAGTCAGCCAGCCGAACTTTTTGTTTCTGATCCTTCTATCTTTGTGAACCTTAATTCGATTTTGGGCGAAAGAAGATACACTTGGTACGAGGTGGCGGAGTAAAGGAGATCAAAGATCAAAGATCAAAAAGTTGCTTCGCAAGATTCCTTGCGGAATACAATCTGATAAAATGGTTACGTGATTAAAGATTTCATAACTAAATTCTGGCCGTTTATTTTCGTCTTCAGCGCGGTTTTTGTTTTTTTTGTCCGTTTAATTTATCCCCAGCTTTCTGTTTTTGTCACCCCGGATTTTGGCACTTCGGATTTATTGAATTTTAATTATCCTTTCCGCGAGTTTTTAGCGCAGTCCTTAAAAAGCGGTCAACTGCCGTTGTGGACTAATTTAATTGGTTCAGGGTTCCCCTTTTTAGCCGAAGGCCAGGCCGGCACCTTCTTTTTTATTAACGCTATTGCCTCGTTTTTGCCAAATGTTGGATGGGGTATGGTTTTTTCGTATCTTTCCTATTTTCTCCTTGCGGCAATCGGTACCTATCTTTTTATTAGAGAACTAGGTTTGGGTAAATGGGAAGCGGTTTTTGGGAGCCTTATCTTTGCTTTTTCCGGGGTCAATCTAACGCATATTTCTCATCCTAATCAACTGGCCGTTGTTTCACTCATCCCTTTGCAGTTTTTTCTTTTGGAGAAGTTTCTTAAAGGATTCTTAAAAGGTCCGACCTTCCTAAGGTCGGACCTTAAGGAGACGCTTAAAAGTTCCTCTTGGTTGGCGCTTTTTTCTTTAGTTACGGCACAATCAATTTTTGCCGGTTATTTACAGCCAACGGTTTATGCCATTTTAGCTTTGGGGGTTTATTTTGTCCTAAGGATGTTTGTAAACCTCGGAGGTTTCGTTAGTCCTCGGTTGAGCCAGAATTTTGGTTCGGCTTCGTCTCAGGATTTAGTTGAAGTGAAGTCCGTCCGAAACCTCGGAGGTTTCCTGCTGACATGGTTGTGTCCGATAGGTCTTTTCGCTTTTTCTTTAATCTTGGCGGTTGGCCTTTCAGCCATCCAATTTCTGCCGTCTTGGGAATTATCTCAACAATCTTCCCGTCAAGGCGGACTGCCAGAATCAATCTTGAAGCTCTACCCCTATTCGCCAAAAAATCTTTTAACCTTTTTGAACCCCAATTGGTTTGGAACGCCCCAAAATGGTAGTTACCCCATATTTTCGGATAATTGGGGGATTTATTGGGAGAATAGCGGCTATATTGGATTGATTCCACTGGGCTTATCCGCCTTCAGCCTTTTTATTTTTATCGGTTGGCTAATAGTTACCATTGGTAATAAGTGCAAAGTTCAAAGTGCAAAGTTCAAAATTGCAGTTCAAAATTTAAAGTTAATGTTGGATGATTTGATTGACATTGATGATCGAGGCCTCATTGCGATTTTTGCAACCCTTTTAATTGTTGCTTTACTTTTAACATTGGGAAAATACACTCCGCTTTTTGCCCTTTATCATTGGCCGCCGCTGTCTTATTTTAGGGTGCCATCGCGATGGTTAATTATAGTGGATTTTTCTTTAGCGATTTTGGCGGCGTTTGGATTAAAGATTCTTCTGCGGTCGATAAGGTCGCACCTGCTAAGAAACCCCGCTGTACAGCGGGGGTACACCCCCCAGAGTCCCGATAATAATCGGGACGAAGGGGGGCAGGTGCGACCTTATCTGAAGGTTTTGCCTTTTGTTTTTTGTCTTCTAACTCTTTTTGATCTCTGGTTTTATTTTTTTAGCTTCAACCCCATCGGTTCCCATCAAGAATGGATTCAAACCCCGCCGCAAATTGAGGAGTTTCTAAAAAATTTACCCGCCGATCAGGCAGGCCAGGGTAAAGATTTTCGTTACTACGAAGTCGGCTCAACTGTTGCTTGGAATATGACTTTTGTTGATCAAGGGTGGAAGGACAATGCGGACACTTATTATAAACTGCGAGAGGGTTTAAGGCCTTCCAGCAATATACTTTATAGTTTGCCCTCGGCTGGAATCTATGCTGGACTATTACCCAAACGACAATCGGATTTAATTAATCTGACTGACGCCTTGTTTGTTGCTCAACCCGATGGTAATTTGTCTATTACCAATGCCGCAGTTGCGCTTTTATCAATCCAAAATGTCAAATATGTGGTTAGTCCATTTAGCCTTTTGCATTCCGATTTAAAGCCTTTGGTTTCTACCCGCTTTAGCGCGCCGGATATCAATTTTATTGTTTATGAAAATTTAAAAGTTTTACCTCGTGCCTATCTGGTTGATCATTTTCGGTTGAGTTTTGTGGGAGGAAAAATCAGTAATGATTTAGAAATGGTCAAAAAACAGTTGGTTTCTGTTGATTTTAACCCAATGGAGGCGGTTATTTTAGAGGAGGACCCCAAGTTTACCCGCGCGGGCAACTTGGATAATTCATCCGTTACTATGATTAATGATAGCAACGAAAAAATTCAGCTCAAAGTGAATATACCGTCCGGCAACGGTCTTTTGGTTTTGGCAGATTCTTATTATCCGGGCTGGGTGGCAAAAGTTGGTGGCAAAGAAACCATAATCCTCGCGGCCAATTTAAATCAGCGGGCAATTGCCGTCCCTCAGGGTGAACATAGTGTAGAGTTTTCCTATCAGCCGCAATCGTTTAGAATAGGCGTCATTGTCAGCCTTATCTCCTTAATGGTTTCGATAGGTTGGTTCATTCTCTCCCTTCGGGTTGCAAGGCGCTCAATAATCCCATAAACTATTGCTGTGCCTAAATTTAATTCCTTGATGTCTTTTTTGGAAAAACCGCGAGTTCTTTTCTATCTGCTTCTATTTTTGATTTTTGGGGTTTATCTCTCAACCGTTTCCCGCACAGTTTCTTTTGGCGACGCCGGTGACCTGATAACTGCCGCTTTTGAAATGGGCGTTCCGCATCCGCCGGGTTATCCTTTGCACACCATATTGGGTAAGCTTTTTACGGCTTTAATTCCTATTGGCGAGATTGCTTTTAGAGTTAACTTGGTTTCTTCATTTTTTGGCCTCTTGACAATTCTCCTAATTTATGGTATAATATACAAACTTACCAAGTCTCCGCTGGCCGCTTTTTTAGGCGGTTCTTTTTTGGCTTTTTCTTCCGGTTTTTGGACCTACTCAATTGTTACTGATGTTTTTGCCTTAAACGCCTTTTTTGCCGCGGTTTTGATTTGGATAATACTTAATTGGCGCGAAAAGTTTTTGCTAGAAGCCAGCGGTCAGAAGACAGCAACCAGAAACTACTTTCTTCTTTTTTGTTTTGTTTATGGTTTAGCCTTGACTAATCATTTAACCATTGTCTTTTTGGCGCCGGCATTTTTATTCTTGATTATCGTTACGATAAGGCCGTCACTTAAAAGGTCCGACCTTCAACGCGAAGCCGAGCCGAAGCTTCAGGCGGAGGCGAAGGAAGGTCGGACCTTTCCAGGAAGTTTAAAAACTTTTTTTCAAGAATTATTTCGTATTATCCCACCCAAGATCATTGGGCTAGGATTGATTTTATTCTTCGTCGGTCTTCTGCCTTACCTTTATTTAATTCCGGCCGCCTCTCATAACCCTTTAGTTAACTGGGACAATCCTAAAACTTGGTACAACGCTCAAGAGTTAAGCGGATTAAAACGGATTTTGACGCGGGCGGATTACGGCACTGGCCGCTGGACTTCTACTACGGCTTCGGTGATACCATCGGGACGGCCGGCTGTTTATCAACTTTTATTCTTCTCTGAAATGACTTTTTACCAGTTTGCGGGCTTGGGCGTTGTTCTTTTGCTATTGGGGATTATAGTTCTGGCTAAAAAAAGAAATTGGATTGATTTGACTTTTTTACTTTCGGTTTTTTTAATTCCCTCGGCCGGGTTTATGATTTATACCAATTTATCTTATACCGACTCGGCCGCGCTTTCAGCCTTGGAGCGTTTTTTAATTATGCCGTATTTGGGGGCAGCAATTTTTATCGGTTGGGGGATAAAATCGGCGGCCGATTTTCTGAAAGAAAAGTTACCCCAATTTGATTATCGTTATTTTGCAATTTTGATTTTTTTCCCGATAATTTTTCACTATGCCAATGTTGACCAGAGCAAGAATTATCTTTTTTACGATTATGGCAGATTAATGTTTGATTCTACTCGTGAAGTAGTTATCAAAAAAGACGATAAAGCTGTTGAACAGCCCACAAAAGCCTTGCTCATAACTAAGGGCGATTTAATGCATTTTATGTCTGATTATATTGAAGGCGTGCAAAACAAATATCCTAACGTTTATGTTTTGAATATGGAAATGCTGACTTACCCGTGGTATGTTACGCAGGCAAAAGCGCGCTATCCTGATTTAAAGATTCCTTTTAAGTCAATGGATGGGAAAACTGGTTTCTTTTTTGATTTAGTGGCCTCCAATATTGATAATTTTAGAGTTTATATCCCGCAAATGAAGTATCCGGGATTGGAGCCGACCTTTGCTTTTTTGCCGGTGGGAACTAATTTTTGGGTGGTAAGAGACAACTGGAAACAATTTATTGACCGGGAGAATTTTATTAAAGTGAATCAAGATATTTTTAGCGCAGATTTTACGGGTCAAACTTTAAATAATAAGGTGCCCGTTTTTAAATTTGCCTACCCTTGGACTTGGTGGGCCAGGGAAGTGGCATTAAATTATAGTGTTTTTAAATCTAATTTAGGGACGACTTATCAGCAGAACGGCTGGAACGAACTAGCTATCCCGCAGTTTGAAGAAGCCCTAAAAATAGCGCCGCAGCTAGTAGAATTTGAGACCCATTTTAATTTGGGCGTGGCTTATCAGGCGGTGGGCCGCTTTGATGATTCGCTAAAACAATATCAGGAAGCGCAAAAGTTGAATCCCGATTTTGCTGATTTGTACAAAAATATCGGCATTGTTTATCAAAATGGGTTGAAGAATAAAGAAAAAGCCATTCTTGCTTACGAAAGATTTGTGCAGTTGTCAACCGATGAAAAGGAAAAAGCAAAAGTTCAGACGGAGATTGAAAAACTAAGATTGTGAAATCATTAATTATTATTCCTTCCTACAACGAACGCGAGAACATCGAAAAACTGATTAAGCAAATATTTGCTCTTTTGCCAGATTTTAATATTCTCGTTGTTGACGATAATTCGCCGGATGGAACCGGAGGATTGTTGGATAAAATAGTCCAAGGCGATTCGCGCGTTAAGGTAATTCACCGGCCGGGCAAATTGGGCTTAGGTACAGCTTATATTGAAGGTTTCAAATACGCTATTGCCAACAATTATGATTATGTTTTTGAGATGGATGCTGATTTGTCGCATGAACCCAAATATATTTTGGAAATGCAAAAAAAGATGGAGCAGGGTTTTGATTTAGTCATTGGCTCTCGATATTTGGAGGGCATTAGCGTGGTGCATTGGGATTTAAAGCGGTTAATGCTAAGTCTTTGGGCTTCTTTTTATGCACGGACAATAACCGGCTTAGTTTTAACCGACCCCATGTCCGGGTTTAAGTGCTATCGTAAAAAGGTTTTAGAAAGTATTCCCCTTGATAAAGTCAAATCAAATGGTTATTCTTTTCAAATGGAAATGCATTTCAGAGCACAAAGAGCTGGTTTTAAATTAGCCGAAGTGCCAATTGTTTTTGTGGATAGGTTTAACGGTAAATCAAAAATGGGCTGGAAAATTATTTTGGAGGCGGCTCTCATGGCGCCAAGGTTGAGGCTGGGGAAGGGTGGTGACTTTAAGATTTTATGAAAAAATTAATTATTGCTTTATTATATTTTACTGTTGTGATTGTTTTTGCCGGTATGATTAAAATGGGTGGTTTAAACGTGCCTTTTTTAACCGGGGTTAAAAGCTTTTCCGCTGGATCTTACGAAGCGATTTTTTTGACCAACGGACAGGTTTATTTTGGCAAGGCTTCAAGTTTATTAAGCTCTTACGTTAAGCTTTCGGATATCTATTATTTAATCCAAAAACAGCCGTTACAGGCTCAGGACGCAAACGCTGAAGTGCAGCAGCCGGAATTCACTTTAATTAAGTTGGGCGGTGAATTGCACGGTCCCAAGGACCAAATGACTATTAACCGCAATCAGATTTTGTTTATTGAGGAATTGAAGGCAGATTCAAAAGTGGTAACGGCTATTGTGGCTTCCAGGAAGGGCAAGTAAGAAGGTCTTAAAAAGGTGCGATCTTCAATGCAAAGCCGGATCCGTAAAGTCGGAACCATGCGAAGGTCGCGCCTTTTAAGAAGAGTAAGAACCAAAGTTTCGGCCTGACATTTGTTTCCCCCTTTGTTAAAATGTCTTTATGACAATTAGTGGACTTTCTTTATTTTTTCCATTTTATAACGAAGAAAAAAAAGTGGAAGAGGCGATACGCCTAGCTTATCAAGTACTTTTAACATTGGATCTGGAGGAATATGAGGTTTTTGCGGTTGATGATGGAAGCAAAGATGAAACAGGCGCTATTTTGGATCAACTAAAATCAAAGGATTATCCCGATTTAGCAGTTATTCACCATTTTCCCAATCGCGGTTATGGCGGGGCATTAAAGAGTGGTTTTTTAAACAGCCATTTTGAGTGGGTTTGCTTTACTGACGGCGATTTGCAGTTTGATTTAAATGAAATTGCCAACTTTTTAGAAAGAGCCCAAAAAGGTGATTGCGATTTAGTTGTTGGCCGCTATCTTTTCCGTTCGGTGCCGCTTTTTCGCAGAGTCAATACGCTTTTTTGGGGGATTTTAGTTAAATTACTATTCTCAATTAAAGTTAAGGATATTGATTGCGGATTTAAGTTGATTAAAAAGGAAGTCATAGAAAAAGTTTCTCCCCTGGAGTCTAACGGCGCTTTTTTGTCAACTGAACTTTTGGTTAAGGCCCAAAAAGCGGGATTTAGAATTGTTGAGGTTCCGGTTCACCACTATCCTGATTTAGCCGGCGGTTCAACCGGAGCCAATCCTAAGGTTGTCATCAAGGCGTTCGTGGATTTGTTTAGGTTATGGCGAAAACTTCGATGAGATTAGTCAATAGTTATCTTCTGCTGTTTTTATTATTGCTTTCCGTTTACTTTTTTACCTCCCGTGGTGGTTACGACGGTTATGAATTAGAAAATTATCTGACCGCTGAAAACATTTTTCTTCATCAGAAAATCTCGTTGGCATCTGGTTATTATAATTTACCCGGGATTGTTAATACCAATGATGGTCAAGAGCACTTTGTCCGCCACGGCTTGGCTCAACCGATTCTGGAAGTTCCTTTTTACGCCTTGGGTTATTTTTTGAGCCAATTAATTAATATTAAACCACCGCTAGTCGAGACCTCTACTTCTAACATTAGCTCCATAAACCCAGTTCGATTAATGACGGTTTCTTTGTTTAATCCTTTGGTTACAGCCCTGACTGCCTTGATTGTTGGTTTAATCGTTCTTGAAGTCTTTCATGAAGGTCTCACCTTGATGAAGGTGAGACCTTCCGAAGAAACTTCTAAAGAAAATGCCGGTTTAGTCGCAATGCTGATCTATGGTCTAGGGACTATGGCTTGGCCGTATGCGGTTATTGGCATGGAACCGCTGATGGTTTTAGCCTTAACTTCCTCTTTTTATTTTTGGTTAAGATGGAAAAATGGGGCAGGGGATAATTATTTGGTTTTTTTAGGATTAAGTTTGACTTTATTAATCAATACCAAATCCTACGCTTGGGTGCTAAGTTTGCCCTTTTTCATTTACGTTTTGTCTTCGTTTGTGCGTCTATCTATCAAGGCTCCGCGCCTACACCTCGAAGGTGTCCCTGATTCTTCTTTTAAGGCCTCGCCTTATAAAGGCGAGGCCTTAAAAGAGGTGACACCTTGGATCTTGACGTTTTTAGGTTTTGTATCTTTCTTCGGGTTCAATCTTTTAAAATCCGGGCATCTTTTTGGTCAAGATCAAGTCTCCTATCTAACAAATATCAGTATGGGAACAATATTTATCAATTTATTAACAATCACTATCAGTACCGGTAAAAGTTTGTTTGCTTATTCGCCGATTCTGATTTTGGTCTTACTTGGCCTTAAAGACTTTATTAAAAGATTTTCTGACGAAAGTAAGATGATTGGTGCGATTGTCGCAATCCTTTTGGTACTTTTCTTACCGCTTTGGTATTTGTCAGCCGATGAAATGTGGGGTCCACGTTACCTTTTACCGCTGATTCCGTTTCTTGCGATAATCGCCGCGCAAGGATTATTTGTCTGTTATCATGAATTAATTCATAGATGCAGAAGCTTGGTAATGGCAGGGGTTGGTTTTTTAATGATGTTTTCAGTTTTTGTGCAAATCTTAGGAGTTTTGTATTGGTCAACCACGCCTCTAAAAATTGCCTTTAGTGCCGGCGCCAAATCAATGGAGGAAATCAATTTTAATCCGGTTTTTTCGCCTATTGTTGTCAATGCTCGGCTTCTGCAATCCGCTATAAATCATTTAAGCGGTAAGGGCTCGTTAACTTATCAAACCTCTCAAACCTCAACTTGGGCTGGCCATGGCGGGGTGCCTGAAAAAGGGGCGGTTGTAGATTTATCAAAATTCGATAATAATTTAGTTATCTGGTCAGCCAGATTTTTTAAGCTCTAAGTTATCAGGTTGGTTGGGCCAGGGGTTAGGTTCCAAGAGTATGCAATAATTTATCAATATGAGCGAATACAAGAGGAAATACTGTGTTGTTTTTGCCGGTCCTGTCGGTAGTTCAAAAACTCCGATTGCTTTCCATCTGAGTTATACTTTCGGTTTGCCAATTTTTAGCAATGATTCGATTAGGTCAGAGGTGGCGGAGGATTTGTTAAACTCTGATTCCAAAGAATGTGAAAAGCGTAGAAAGAAGCGATTAAATGGAATCTTAAGAAGCGGTATGTCTTTTATTTACGATTCAAGCGCGGATAGGAGATGGAAGGAATTGACCGAACAGCTTGCTAAGAATTGCTTTCGACATTTTCTTATTAGCCTAGATTTAAGCAAAAAGTTCTTAAGCAATCTTTTAGAGATTAAGGGCTATACCGAATCTTTGGTTAGGATTGATGAATTAATTCTTGCTCATGATCGGTTTCTGGTTGAACATGAGAGGGATATAAATATCCATATCACGGATAAAAATTTTCGGAATCGTTTGAAAATTTGCACGAAGGTCTTTTCGGCTTGGTTAGATATTTAAAATAATAAGAGCCATCCTTTGGTCCACGCAGAGCGATAATTTACCCCTTGTTAAAGAATATTTAAAATCTAGGATTTGGTTACAATGCTTTTGATTTACGCTTTAGTTGCCTTAACCTTAGCGGTTTATGTTTTTTTGTTGCGGCGCATTTTTCATCTTTTCCTGAAGACGGATGGATTACTGCTAATCTTTTTTCTTCCTTTGATGATTTTCGTTCTTGGGTTTGCATTAAGACTATCAAGGAATCAAAGCTTAGTTGATCTAGGTTTCTTTTTTACCGATTCTGCTGCCTTTTTTGTGACGCTTCTTTTTACTTTAGCTTTGATTCTAGGTCAGGTTAAGTTTTGGAAGGTTTAGCTGATTTTCGAAAAAGAACTAGGGTTTTCTGCTAAAATCTTTTTGTGCGAACGCTATCCATTGTTATTCCTGCGTTAAACGAGGAAGAGGGCATTAGTCAAACCATCGTCTCGATTCCTTTAGAAAAATTAAAAGAAATGGGATTTGATACCGAAATTATTGTGGTTGATAACGGTTCAATCGATCAAACAGCGGCTAAAGCCACATCAGCCGGGGCCAAAGTCATCAAAGAGCTTCAGAAGGGTTACGGTCGGGCCTATCGGGCCGGGTTTGCATCGGCCCAAGGCGAAATTATTGCAACCGGCGACGCTGATTCTTCTTACCCTTTTTATGATTTACCTCGATTATTAGATATTTTTGCAAAAGAGAATTTGGATTTTTTAACCACCAACCGTTTTCATCAGGGCTTTAGTATCCCCATGAGAGGATTGAATAAGATAGGTAACTTTATCTTGAGCGCTGTTTTTTATTTGCTTTACGGCAATTTAGTCAAGGATTCCCAATCCGGGATGTGGATTTTTAAGCGGGAGCTGCTGAACAGTATGCATTTGAAATCAGACGGTATGCCGTTTTCTGAAGAAATCAAAATTGAAGCCTGTTTTTATCTTAAAGCCAAATATAGTGAAGTTCCCATCAACTATTCCAAAAGAGTAGGCAAAGTAAAGTTAAGAAGAGTGAGGGACGGATTGGAAAACCTCATTACACTGGTGGTTAAAAGATTAACTCGTTAGTTAGATTGAAGAGGAGGTATCGTTATATTTCGAGCGTAAAACCCCGCAAGCTTCGCCATGCGAGAAATCCAAAATACCACCCCGAATCATAGGGGTGTGTAGTTTATTTTCTGTTATAATTGATCAAAGTAAAAAATTAGAGAGGAGAAATGAGCAATCAGGATAAGGCGGTGATTGAAGCAATCGGCTGGGATCCTTTAAGGGAGTTAATAGTCGGCAGACTTAAGAATATAGTTCTATTTGACTATATCCAACAAAGGTATCTTGACGGTCATTTGACCGTGGCGGACAGAAACTGGGTTATCTGCCTCTCCTATCAGCTTGGCCAAGGTACGGTTACTTTAGAGGAAATCGGAAAATGTTTTGGCGGCATTGAGCGTGAAAGAGTTAGGCAAATTTTGGAAAGAACGGGATTGGGTGGGCTAGAGAAACCAAAAATGAAAGATATTGTTCGGCTGTGGTTGGGTAAAATTGTTATTGTCTCAGATAGCCAAAAATTAATTAAGGCGGTAATGCAAAGAGTAGCCAGCGACAAAAAATTTTGGACAACTAAAACTGAAAATAAAACATTAACGTTGAAAAGATTAAGAGTTGGAAAAGTTTTAGAAGAATTGGGCATGCCGTTTGCCGATAGGCCTATAGCCGGATTTGTTTGGAAAACTTTGGTCAACTTGGGTTTAATTGAGGAAGACGGACTATTGGGAGTAGTTTTGCGCTATGGTCTTGGTTGGAGCCAGGCTCAGATTTTGGATTTTTTCCGCGTTAATTATTTTGATAAAAACTGCGCTACGTTGAGTGATGTTTTAGACAAAATAAATGATTTAGCTTAAACTATTGCAAATTATTTAAGAAGGAAAGGGTTGAAGCCTAAAAATCGCGGTTCTTGTCATCCTTTTTGGTTACACCAAAAACAGTCGATTTAACAAAACTTGTACTCGCTCCGTCTTTGGCGGGGCGATTTTTTTATTAAAAAAAGCCCCCGTTATCAGCGAGAGTAAAAAAATTACCAGGAAATATACAAGGCAAAATTCGACGGTTCATCGCCGCTACACCAAGGTTTGATACAAGGTTTCAATTCGCAGCACATGAGTATCTCAAAAACAACTTTGGCGACATCTGTTAAATTGGCCGCGTCTAATCCTTTTTCTCCATAATCAACACTCCAAGCGTCCAAGCCGACATAGTCTTTTTCATAAAGAAGGCGAACTATAATAGAGTGTTGTCCAACCGCTACGGCGTTCACGGCGTTTTCTAAGGTATCCAAAAGAACAAGTTTAGCTTGCAGGGATTGAATTTGTCTCTGCAAGGTGGTTTTTGTTCTTTGTATATTTTTATCTGAAACCAAATCAATTCTTCCGTGATCATCTGGAAAAAGACAAGAACTCAACTGTTGGATTGGATGCCCAGGTCCGGTGATCGTAGCCGTTGCTGACATTGGTCTCCTCTTCTTCTTTTTAATTTCCGACTTGACACTACAGGTTTCTTGATGGGTTGTCAAGATTTTTTCAATAAAAAGTCCCGCCTTGGCGGGACTGAAAGTCTGAATTTATATTATCTAGGCCAGTTATCTAGGCCAAGAAACAATTTCCCAAAAGCGATCTTCTTCGTATTCAACAGGATAAGCAGTTGAACCCAAAACCAAAAGCGGCATGCCATGCGAATCTGAAATAATCGACGCAAAACCTAGCGGCTGGTCGCCCACTTTATTGGTTAGAGTATAAGTTTTCAATGTTAAGGGTTTGCCAAGCATTGATGCCAAAACCCAAAGAATTCCCAAGTGTCCTTCCGATGAATCAAAGTCAAAAGCTGAAGAAAGCAAATGAATCTCTTTCCAGTAAACTCTGCTTGGGTCATCTAGACTTTTTAAAGATTCACCAATTCTGTATGGTGGCAGTTCTCCTTCCGGCAATCTCCACCAATGAAAAAGATTTTTCCTTTCGTCACCTGTCCAACCACGTTTGTGATAGCATTGGATCAGCATTAGTCCGCGATAGTCTCCAATTTCTCCAGGTTCTCGGCAAACCGCTAGCGTGCAAAGTTTCCAGCGCTTGTAACAATTGTTCCGGCATCGGATAGTCATCCGTAATCTTAAGCGTGATCGGATCAAACATTTTGCCTTCCTTCTTTTTTTGTTTGATTTTTTAACCAATTTTTAGCTCTGTTTTGCCAGATTTTTAGCCAAAATTTGACATATTCAGTTGGCGATCTATACAAATAATTTATTGCCAACCCCAAGACCGCCAGCATTTTGGGATCACCAGAACCGGTTTGCAGCAATCCAATAATAAAATCCTCGGCATTTTCCAAAGGAACCAAAAATGTTTCGATGGCATCTTCGTCGAAGACATGATCTTCAGTGTCGGCATAAACCTCCAGTTTTTGTCCGGCAAAGCCGCGGATTCTTGTCAAATAGAAAAAGGTAACCTGTAAAGTGGTTCCGCTTAAAACTGGGCCTTGACCCAGAAGAACCGCTTCGTCAGCTATATAGCCAGTTTCTTCCAGAAGTTCTCTCAAAGCCGCTTTGCCCGGATCTTCTTTGGGATCAGGTCGGCCAGCCGGAAACTCAACTTGGAATCCATGTCCGGCGCGGTATTGTTTGTTAAAAACAACCATTCCATCGTCGGTTAACGCCACAACATAAGTTCCATTACCGCTGCCAGCTTCTTGTAAAAGATGGCGATGCAGTTCTCTGCCGTCTTCTTCGTAAGTAATATCCAAAAGTGCCACAAATCTTCCTTGATAAATAGTTTTCCGCCATTTTTCCACGTAAACAGGCGCTTGTCTTTGAATTGTCACTTTTCTCCTTTATTCTTTAAGTTTTGTCCGAATTCTAATACTACGGGTTTATTGACTTGTTGTCAAGTTTATCCGATAATTTGTTTTTGCATTTGACTGCCCCCATTTTTAATCTATGAAGTGTCTCATTTTAGCCGGAGGCCCCGGTTCCCGTCTTAAAGCCTTTGTCAATGATCGACCAAAGCCCATGGCCATTGTTAATAATCGGCCGTTTTTGGATTATTTGGTTGACGAACTAAAAAAGTATGGAATTACCGAAATAGGCTTTGCTTTGCGGTTTATGCCGGAGATAATTCAAAATTATTTTGGTAACGGTGAAAAGTTTGGCATTAAAACCTTTTATGCCGTACAAGGTGATCTGGATTTGGGCACAGCCGGCGCCATTAAGCTTGCAGAAAACGACTTAAAAGGCGAACCGTTTATGGTTTTAAACGGCGATACCTTTTTCCCCATTAATTACTCCAGGTTCATTGAATTTCACAAGCAAAAAGGCGGATTGGCCTCAATTGCCCTGAGCTCGGTTTCTGATATTAGCGCTTATGGTTCGGTAGATTTAGATCCAGACGATCGGATTCGCGCTTTTAGGGAAAAGACGCCTGATTTTCACGGGCCCGGTTTGGTTAATGGCGGCGCTTATATTTTGGATCCTAAGGTTTTGGAATTTGTGGAAGCCGGGCAAAAAGTATCTATTGAACGCGATGTTTATCCCCGCTTAATTGGTTACGGCCAAAACATTTACGGCTACAAAACCGATTTAACCCATTTTGATATTGGATCACCAATTGGTATTAGAAAAGCCGCGGCTTATTTAAAAGACGCTTCAAGCATTGTGATCCGCTCGCGAGCGCCGGTAAGGTTGGCTTTTGGCGGGGGAGGCACAGATTTGGAGCCGTATATTTCACAGCAAGGCGGGGTGGTTTTAAACGCCACTATAAATCGCTATATTTACGGAACTTTGCAGTTAAGGTCCGACCGCAAGGTCCGCATAATTTCTGCCGAATACAAACAATCTTCGGTTTATGATGATATTAAAGATTTGCACAATGACTCTGACATCAATTTAATTAACGCCATAGTTAAAAGAATGGAAATAGATTTTGGTTTTGAACTTTTTGTGCGCTCTGACGCGCCGCCCAATACCGGTTTGGGATCTTCCTCGGCTTTGGCGGTGGCGGTTATCGGTCTTTTTAATCATTTTAGGGGCAGCGGAAAATTAACCTTGCATCAGATTGCCGAGCTAGCGTATTTAGTGGAGCAGGAGGATTTAAAAAATTACGGCGGACGGCAGGATCAATACGCCGCGGCTTTTGGCGGATTTAACTTATACGAGTTTAAAGGCGGAGATTTTGTTAAAGTTAATAGAGTGGATTTGCCGCAATGGATAAAAGCGGAGCTGGAAAAAAATATGCTGTTGGTTTATTTAAAACAAAGGTCAACTAACTCCGGCTCTATGCAAAAAGAATGGATGAATGTTGATAAGCCGAATGACCACTTAAATGAATTAAAGCGATTGGCTTATGAGTCTTACTACGCTTTGCAAAGACGCGATTTAAATTCATTTGGTGAGCTTTTGCATCAAGCCTGGGAAATGAAAAAAGCAAGAAACCCGCAAATTACCACTCCCGAAATTGACCATTTGTATGATTTAGCCCTGCAGAACGGGGCACTTGGCGGAAGGCTTGCCGGCTCCGGCGGCGGCGGACATCTGATATTATATTGTCAGCCCAATACCGAACAGGAAGTGGCCAAAGTTTTGAAAGAGCAAGGAGCAGAAGTCATTGATTTTTCGTTTACGGATAAAGGATTGGAGACGTGGGAAGTTGAGTAAAGCGATCTTTCCAGAGCGATGAATAACTTCAAAGAAGAAATCCAAAAGCAAATTCAGGATTCCATTGAAATCAGGCAAAAAGCCCTAGAAGTTTTGGTAGAGCCTATCGAACGTGGCGTCGAGATGTTGATTGACTGTTTTTTAAAAGGCCATAAAGTTTTGGTTTTCGGCAATGGTGGCAGTGCGGCTGACGCTCAACATCTGGCAGCTGAATTAATCAATAAGCTTCGTTTTGAGCGCGCGGCACTACCGGCAATCGCGTTGACCACTGATACCTCGGTTATTACTTCAATAGGCAACGATTCTTCATTTGATCATATTTTTGAAAAACAGATTGAGGCCTTAGGAGAGGAAGGTGATGTGGCAATTTGTCTTACCACCAGTGATATTTCTGAAGAAGAATTTAGCCATTCGGTCAATATCGCCTTGGGTTTGAAAGTTGCTCGTCGTAAAGGCTTAAGGACGATCGGTTTTGTCAGTAAAAAAAGCCAAATGATTTTAAAATATTTGGATTTAGCAATTATCGCACCGTCATCTGATTCCCCTCGAATCCAGGAAGTCCATGAGATGTGCTATCACATTATTTGCGATTTAGTAGAACAAACGCTTTTTAAAAACTTGATGCAATATTTGCAAGAGAAGAATCGCTAAAAAGGTCACACCTGCTAAGAAAGGGCCGCCGTAACGGCGGATTGTATAGCCCCCAGAGTCCGTCAGCTGACGGACGAAGGGGGACAGGTGCGACCTCTTCAGATGAAGATAGTCTTTCTCGACCGCGACGGCGTCATCAACAAAAAGGCTCCGGAAAAACTAGCTGATGGCACAACCGGTTATACCCGCAATTGGAGCGAATTCCACTGGCTTCATGGTTCCAAGCAAGCCCTTAAAATCCTCAAAGACAAGGGTTATTTGATCATCGTTATATCCAATCAGCATGGGGTTTACAAGGGTTTGTATACCAAAGAGGATGTTTGGGAAATTGAGAAAAATTTACAAGCCGAATTGCAAAAAGAATTAGGGATTCAAATTGACGCTTTTTACAACTGTTTTCACGGAAAAGACGAAAACTGCAATTGCCGCAAACCCAAACCCGGCATGATTTTGCAGGGATTAAAGGATATTCAAGGTGAGAGCTTCAGTCCCGCCTCAAACGGCGGGACTGACGTGAAACCGAGGAGCGAAGCGACGAAGGAAGGTCTCACCTTGTTAAGGAAGGATAGTATCTTCATGGTTGGCGATTCGGTTAACGACATTTTAGCCGGCCAAGCCGCTGGAGCAAAAACCATTTTTTTGACCACCCGCTTGGCTGCTGAATTATCGTTGGAATTAGAAGAACTTGATAAAACCGTCAAGCCCGATTATATTTTTCCCTCGCTTCTGGGGGCAGTTCAGAAGATTTTGTGACAGTTGTTATCATGATTTAAATCATAGATGCAACGAACGGAAACCTCGGAGGTTTACGCTTTAACCTCCGAGGTTTAATCGCATCATTCAGTCATGCTAATATAAACTTATGAAGATCGCCGTTGACGCCCGCCCTTTACGAATCTTGCGCAGTTTTGGCAATTATACCAATCAGCTTCTGCCACTTTTAATCAAGGGCTATCCGGAGATTGAGTGGCACATCTTAGGCGAAGCCAAAGACGAAAAACTTTATCATGAAAAACTTACTGGTTTAAGTTATCGGTTCGTCAATCTTGATAACAACTGGTTTTCGCGCCGCTTCGGTTCTTTAGTTAACAAGCTTCCGCAGATTCTCAAGGATCAAATTTTCTGTTCTTCGTATATTAATATATTCAAATTTGACCTCCTCTGGCACCCTGATAACAAGGCTTTTTGGTTCTATTTCGGCAAGCAGATAACCACGGTTCACGATTTAATGCCTTTGATTTTCCCGCAATCTTTCCACGCCAAATTCCAGTATCGTTTCTCATACTGGTTAAACACCCAAGCTTTGCGGTTTAAAGCAAATCGGATCATGGCTATTTCTCAATCAGCCAAAAATGACATGGCTAAATTTCTTAAAATCCCCCAGGACAGAATCACCATAATTTACCAGAGTGGTGGAGAACAATATAAGGTAATTGAGGATTTATCAAGATTAGATGAGGTTAAGCAAAGATTCAATTTGCCGTCGCGATTTGTACTCTACGCTGGAGGCTTAAATCCGCACAAAAATGTGGAGACTTTAGTCAGTGCTTTTGCCAAATATTTAGAGCAAAGCCAAGATCAAGAAACCCAGCTTCTGATTGTCGGTGGCGGTAAAAACGATTTGGGAGTTGATCAATCGTTGGGGATCAGACAAAAGATTGAAGAGGAGGGCATTAGCGATCGAACTCGGATCATTGAGTTTGACAAAGCTCGTGAGTTTCTGCCGGAGATCCAAAATTTAGCCACTATTTTTGTTTTCCCCTCGCTTTATGAAGGTTTTGGCATGCCGCCCTTGGAGGCCATGGCTTGCGGTTGTCCGGTTATTTGTTCCAACGCCGCCTCGCTCCCTGAGGTGGTTGATGATGTTGGTTTGCTTTTTGATCCCACGGATATTGATCAATTAGCAGAACAAATTAGACAAATACTCCAAAACGAAGATTTAAGAAATGAATTAAAGCAAAAAGGATTAGCGCAGGCCAAAAAATTCTCTTGGGAAAAGTGCGCCGCAGAAACACTTAAGCAATTAACATACGGGCAAATTTGAAAATTAGGATTGCCCAAAAACGGAATTTGCGCGGATCTTTCTAAAAACAAAAACGCCATTATGGTTATAAAGTTCCTGGTAGCTTGATGACTGTTGGAAGAATTTAACGTATTCTAAAAGCTGCTCCTTGGTAATCCGGCCCGCATCATCAAAATAACTCAAAAGCACATAGTCGTAATCCAGGTCTTGTAGTTTTGTTGTTTCGTATAAGACGTTAATAATCTTGCGGTGGGTTAGATGAGGGACCAATGCGCTGGTGGCAATAACCGAGGCATTTACAGGGATAAGATTGACGGCGTTTTGATCGTCGGTGTAGTGGCTGCGGAATTCATAAAAAGTAGGGTGCCTTAATTTAGTTACTGGGGCCTTAACATAAAAAGAAACAGCAATGGTTGCCAGAATTAATATTGACCCCAAGAGATACTTGACAATTTTTTCAGAAAAAAAGTTTTGAGCTTTTAATTTTTTTAAGGTGAAAACAATTCCAAAGAGGCTGGCTAAGGCTAAAATTGGCGTTAAATTGACGGAATAATGATGGGTGATTACCCAACGTCCCTCGTAATCGGAAAGAAAGCGGGAAATCAGGTTAGGCAACGCAAGCATCAAGATTGCCGGGCTAAACAGAGGCAAAAAGGCAAACGAGCCAAAGGTTAACAAAAGAATTTTGGTCTTTTGCAGGGGGACAAAAAAAGTAATAAGCGTCTTAATAGGATCCTTGATTGTTGATATAAATAATTGTAGCGGCGTATTGCCTAAGGCGCCAAAGTTGATGTAGCCGTAAGGCTCGTGGATTATCCCGGGGATAAAGAAGTAAATAATCCAGATATACCAGGCCGCGCTTGCAATCATGGAAACGATAGCGGGTTTGATTTTTCGTTGTAGAAGCAAATAAACGCCCAACAGAAAAAGGACTGGTGCCATATCTTCCTTGGTAATAATGGTGGCAAAAAAAGAAACCCAGTAACCCTTCCAGTTATTTTCTTCGGCGAAATAAAAAGCAAAGAGTAATGGTGTGACGCAAATAGTGGAGTCGTGAAAATCGTAATCCATGGCGTATTGCAGCCCGGCAAAAAAGATGTAGGAAAAAGAGACCGCCAAAGCCAAAAATTTACTTTGAGTTTTCTTAATAGTCAGTTGCCATAAGGGATAAATGCCTAAAGAAACAATAAGAGCCTGGGCTAAGAGCAGCATCCGGGGGTCATTCCAAAGCCAATAGATAACGGAGAGAGGAATTTGATAAAACCCAACGTGGTCTCCCCAAATTAAAAATCCTTTAAAGGAAGAAAAAGGATCTTGAAAATTACGCAATAACCACAGTACTTGGTCAAAAATCCCCAAATCATAAGCCGCGGTCATAAAATGATTATGCTTAATAATAGCTAAGGCGCTATAGGCAAATGTAGTAAGAATAATAAACAGCAACGGCCAAATTACATTAATACGAAAGAGTTTTGAAAAAAGGGTTCTTAAATTCATAATTGGCTCAAATATATACCCATTTAACTCGAATTGGCAATTCTCGTTAAACGGCTATGAACCAAAAATACATCTTGATGCGTCATGAATAAGAGTATCTTTGGTTTAGCATAATTTGACTAAAGCTTCACAAGTTTCGCGTTTAATTTCTCGGGCATGGCTTCAAGCCTTACTCGTAGAGCACATGAAAAATCTATTGGAGCGACTCGCAGGCTTTCAGCCGCTGCCCTGCGAAATTTATAAACGCGAAACTCGTAATGATGATAGAATGACGTTGTTATGATCATTGGTGGTCGTAAATTCTCCGGGCTCCCCTTTTTGACCGTGGTTGTTTTCGTTTTAGCGGGCTGGCTATTTTTTCATAACTTTGATAAACCCAGCGTTTTTACAGATGAGGTAATTTATGCTCAAACCGGGTTGCAATATGCGGTGGGTGACTTTCACGCTAATCTGGAACATCCCTTTTTGGGGAAGATGTTGATTGGAGTTTTTGCTTTTTTGGGAGGGCTAAGCGACTTTTGGGTTAGGTTGCCTGGCATGCTTTTTGGCGTAGGTATTATTTTGGCTGTTTTCATATTTATTAAAAAAGTCACTAATAAAAATTGGTTGGCTTTGGGTTCATCCTTGACTCTTTTGTTTGCCCCGGAATTTTTGTGGACCAGCCCTAGGGCCTTGTTGGATAATCCTCTGGCTTTTTTTTCATTTTTGAGTCTTGTGAGTTTTTGGTTTTTTCTCAAAAGCGTTAAGGAACCGGAAAAATTTTCTAAAGGTTGGTTGGGTTTATGTTTTGTTTCTTTTATTCTGGCTTTTTCCTGCAAATTTACCGCCATCCTCTTAGCTCCGGTTTTTCTTTTTTCCTACCTATCATTGATGCCTTGGAAAAGAAAAGATTTTTTACAACAAGTGAAATTTATAATATTTTGGTTTGCCATTTCGGTTCTAATCTTCTTACTCATTCATTACACCATTTTTCCGCATTACCGCGCCTGGATCTGGAGTTTATGGGATCATTGGGGGCCGCAAGCGCCGGAAATGGTAGTGGGGCATGATGCCTTTTTAGCCGGTAAGACTTACGGTGTTTTGCCGTGGTGGACTTATCTTTATTATTCGCTTTTTGGCTTTGAGAGTAACCCGGGTTATTCATTGATTTTTCTTATTTTTGCGCCAGTTGTAATCTTTACAAATTTATTTTTGAGGGGAAAAAGTTTTTTCAATGATTTAACGCAAAATCCTTTTTTGCAATTTTTAATTCTGGGGTTCTTAGTTTTTTCTTTGGTTTTATCATTTAAGCAATACCGTTATTTGATTCTCTTGACGCCTTCATTAGTCGTCGCTCTGGCTTTAAGTCTTAACGCGATTTGCGAAAGATTTAGGAACGGGCGTTTTAAAAATGCTGAAAAAGTGATCGCGGTAATCTTTGGATTTGTTCTTTTACTACAGTTTTGGCAAATCAGGCCGTATTTTCTGGGAAGGAGAATAGATGGTTATAAGCTGGCGGCATCTGTAATTGCCAAAAATCTCACGTCCCATCACAATCTTATTTTTGCCTTTGCATACCCCGATGTTTTGAATTGGTATTTGCCACAATATCCCTTTCCTCATGGCTATTACCCAACTAGGGATATTGATATTCCTGATTATAGGAAAGCCGCGATAATTGTGGTTGATAAAAATATGAGCCAAAGATATCCAGCTGATCCTATTTTGGCTTACCTTAAAGAACATCGGTTGGATTTTGAGGAAGAGAGGGTTGATAATTTAACTATTTTTAACCGAATCGTTTTTTGACCTTTTGAGCAAATAACAAGAGAAGGAAAGGATAATAAGAAGGAAGAAAGCTTTTATCCAACTGGATGTAAATTTATAACCCTCTCCCAGGAAAGAGGGAAAGAGTCTCCAGAGCTCTAGCGACTCCAAAAGAGGAAAGTTCCCCAAAAAAACATTGGGACCAATTAAGGCGTAAAATTCCTGCCAGTCAACAGCAAAAAGACTAAACAAACTGATGACAATACTAATGACAGCCAGCAGCCAAAACAAAATCCTTGGCCAACCCTTTTTAAATTCTATGAAGAAATAACCCAAATAAACAGCCAAAAGTGGCACAAAGGCGGTAAGGTATCTATCCGGCGGGCTCCAATCGTCCCAGGAATGGTGCAAACCGGACAAAAGATATTGAGGTAGGAAAATCGCCATAATGATTAAAGTCTCCCGCTTTAATTTATTATAGTGGAGTGCGATCCCCAAAAAAGCCAAAATATAAATTGGCGCGTTAAAGAAAAGACCCTTTTTCTGATCCAAAAGCATACCAAACCAGCCAGCCAAAGGAAATCCAATAAATTGTTCGTTAGCATTGCCGGTGCCAGCCGCCAATAAACTTCCGTAGTTAAAAAGATAAAAATAGATAATCGCGAGGAGAGAAAAGACAGTAGGAAGAATAAAACTCAAAAGCTTTGGATTTTGCAAGAGATTTTTTTTAAGGTCGTTCCTTTGCAGAAAAAGAACAACACCAATCAGAGGGAGGCTTGAAATAAGATATTTGGTATGCAGCCAAGGAATAAAGGCCAAGAGAAAACCGGTTAACAATATTTTCCATGTTGCTGTTTTTGACCAATCTAAAATTTGCCTGACGCTAAAGACAAAAATTAAGGCTACCGGAATTTCGCGGTAAATTTGGGGTGAAAAGTAAATAATTGGCGCTGAGAAGCCTAAAATTGTGGAAACAATGAGAGCTGTTTTGTCAGAAGAAGTGACTTGTTTGACAAGAAGAAAAAGATTAAGGACTAAAAGCGCGGTTAAAAAACCCATGAAAAGCTCGGCTCCCAATCTTTGCGCCAATGCATAAGCTGGCATCAGTAGAATTGACAAGCCCGGTGGATGCAAGGGTAGTTCTTCACCTTTGGTGTTAGTCCAAATTTGTCGATCAGGAAGCGGAGTATGATAAAAAGCTTCGTAATCCTTGCGATCGTAATTATTTTTCAAGTTAAGATCGTGATCTTTGATCAAACTAACTGTAGTTAAAAGAGCGTGGACAGAGTCGCCGCTGATAATCTCGCGTTTGTCTAAAACGATGATAGTAAGAGAATAGAAAATAAGAAAAGAAGAAAAAAGGAGAAGAGGCGCTATCAAGCCTCGATTTTTCCCAAAGTGCCAAGAATACATGTATAATTATAATACCACATGAAAATATCCTTACTTTGTTTTGACCTCTCTCACAATTGTTTAGGCCGTACCTACATTCTAGCCAAGGTTTTGCAAAGACATTATGAGGTTGAAATTATTGGTCCGTTGTTTGGCGATAAAATCTGGCCGCCGTGCGATACCCACGAGTTTGAATATAAATTTGTTTATGGATCGCGCTACCCCAATTTTGGCTCCGGTATAAAAAAGTTAGTAGATATGATTTCCGGAGATGTGATTTACGCCAATAAACTTCAGCCAACCAGTTTTGGCGTTGGCCTTTTAAAAAAAATCACAAGCCATAAACCTCTGGTTTTGGATATTGATGATTGGGAAGCCGGTTTTTGTTTGAGGCAAAAAAACGATTGGCTAAACCCTTTGGGTTGCGGTTGGACAAAGTTTATGGAAAAGTTGGTTGGCTTTGCTGACCAAATCACTACGGTTTCATCAACACTTAATGAGAAGTATGGTGGCCGGGGAGTTTTTGTGCCTCATGGCCGCGACCCCAATGTTTTGGATCCTGATAAATTTTCTCAAAGTGAATCAAAAGAAAAATGGGGATTACTAAATAATAAAGTTATTATGTTTTTAGGCTCGGTGAGGCCGCATAAAGGCTTGGAAGACTTGATTGAGGCGGTAAAATCACTAAACGATCCGCAAATTCAAATTGTGATTATTGATAGTCTGGAAGATAATTTGTATCTTTCTGATTTGTATAAGATCAATCCTTTTTTAAAAATTTTGGGGTATCAGCCATTTTCTAAAATTGCTGAAATACTCGCGGCGGCGGATCTAGTGGTTTTGCCCCAAAAGCTGGATCCTTTGGCTAGTTTTCAAATTCCGGCAAAAATCTTTGACGCCATGAGTATGGCCAAGCCAATCATAGCAACCAAAGTATCGGACCTCTCTAATATTTTAGAAGGCTGCGGATATCTTATTGAGCCTTCCAGGCCTCAAGACTTGGCTGAAAGAATAAAATACGTTTTAGATAATGTATCAGAGAGTCAAGCTCTTGGTCAAAGGGCGCGTTCCAAGATGATTAGCGAATATAGCTTTGATAAGATGGAAGAAGTTTTGCTTGGGGTATTTTCCAAATATTCCAAAAATTAAATAATGAGAATCTGCATTTTAGCCAGAAGTTTACCAATTCATAACAAAGGGGGCTTGGAGGATGCGGTTTGGTCATTCAGCCAGGGCTTAGGCGATCAAGGGCAAGAGATTACCATAATTACTGCCAGCCACCCCCAAGGTTTGTTGGATTATGAAGAAAAAAGCGGAATAAAGATTCACTATCTTTCCGGCATTAGCGGCAATCCGTATTCTTTTGATTTTAAAAGGGCCATTGTCAATAAATTCCTTTTGCTTCATCAGGAAAGTCCTTTTAATCTGGTCAGCCTCCAGAGTTCAGGGGGTTATGCTTTTCTAGAAAAAGATTTGGGTAGAAAGTTAAACATTCCAACGGTTCTTTCGCTTTATGGAACCTCTTTCGATGAGCTGATTACCAGATTTAGATTATTAAAAAATATTAAACAATGGAAAGATCCGCTTCGGCAATTTAATAACTTAAAAGAATTTTTCCGTTTTCTTTTTCGCTTTATTTTGGTGGATCGGGACTTTTTGAATAGGGCTGATTTAATCCTTGCCCCCAGTCCTAGGCAAGCCAAGATTGTGCAAAATAATTACGGAATAACCAAAGAAAAGGTTAAGGTTATTTTCAACGGCGTGGATACGGCCTTGTTCCGCGGCGGCCTATCAACCCAAGGGTTGCGTCAGAATCTTGGTATTTCAACCGATTCTTCAATCTTGTTGTTTGCTGCGCGATTAGTTGAAGAAAAAGGCGCGCAAGTAGTTATTGAATCTCTGCCTGACATTTTAAATGCTTTTCCGCAGACTGTATTAGTTATAGTTGGCGATGGGGAATATCTCAATACTTTAAAAGAACTAGCCGATCGATTAAAACTAACAAAACAGGTTGTATTTACCGGCAGTGCGGATTTTAATTCTTTACCTCTATATTTTAATCTTGGCGATATTTTTATCAATTCCACTTTAAGAGAAAACGGCTATGATCTTACGCTTTTGGAAGCCATGGCCTGCTCAAAGGCAGTTATTGCTTCAAATATCGGCAGCAACCCGACGGTTATTAATAGTGGTAAAGATGGTATCCTGATAGAAGTTGGCAATATAAAAGAATTAAGCGCTAAAATTCTAGAACTACTGGAAAATAAGGAAAAAAGGCTGCAAATGGGGCTAAATGGGCGAAGGAAAATAGAAGAAAATTTCAGCCAAAAAGCGATATCGGTGCAATTGTTGGAAGTGTTTGAAAGTTTAGTGAAAAACTAATAAATTAGGGTCAAACCCTTTCTAATTACGTACGTATCGTAACATAGGGTTTGACCCTAATTTACGAATCTTTCAATTCTTGGAAAGTCTATGAGTAATTTTAGATCATCCTATGGTTATCAATCCTTAGAATCCGGACAAACTTCAGCAGACCGCCCGGAGTATCGTTATTTTTTGCAGTGGATAAAACCGCAAAGCAAGGTTTTGGATTTAGCTTGCGGTGAAGGATCGTTGGGCAGGCTTTTAATTGATGAGAAAAAATGTGATGTTTTTGGTGTGGAAATTGATCCTTTGGGCGTTGAGCAAAGTATCCTTAAGGGAATTAAAGCCAAGGTTTACGATTTGGATCAGGGCTTAAAAGATTTTCCCGATCAGTCGTTTGACTATGTTATTTGTAATGTCAGTTTGCAAATGTTGTATCGGCCAGGTTTCGTTTTAGAGGAGGCGTTGCGCGTGGGCAAAAGAGTCATTATCAGTTTTCCCAATTTTGGTTATTGGCAGAATCGGTTGCAGTTGTTAAAAGGCAATTTTCCGCGTTTCTCTTTGTATGGTCATCTTTGGCATGATACCAGAAGCATCCACCTTTTTTCTTTGAGCGATTTTTTGGCCTTTCTTAAAAAGAGTAATGCCAGAGTTTATCAAGCCAGATTCTTGGGGGCAAATAGTTATCATGAAGATAAAATCTCCAAAATTTTACCCAATCTTTTTGCCACAGTTTGCATCCTAGAAATTGACCAGGAGTAATTGGTAAAACTCCCCATTTTAGGAAATGGCCGTCTAACTCGAGCTTACGATTCTCGTTAGTCGGCCATATATTCACTAACCCTCTCCCGCCCTTGCGGGATCGGGCAAGTGAATATAAAATCGCTCTATATGGTCGCGCTTTCCCAACGTTTTTTTCAGGGATTTTTGTGGAATCAGGGGATAAAAATTTTGGAGTTGGGGCTAAGTTTTGCCTCATCAGTTATTCTAGCCAGGGGATTGGGCGTCAATGATTATGGCTTGTTAATTTCGGTGGTTACGGTTATTTCCCTGGTTACCTTTTTTACCTCTTTTGGTTTTGAAGAAATTCTAAATTATTACATTCCCAAACTTTCTGTTTCGCAAGGACCAGAGGGTGCCAATTTTCTTTTAAGGATTTTAGTGATCTTAAGGGCTTTGATTTATGGCGCGACTTTAGGGTTGATTTTTATTTTCAACAAAGATATTGCCGCCATTTTAGGTTTTCCCGCAATTTCCGTTTACTTGAGAATAGCCTCCTTGTATTTTTTCTTTGGCGGGGTGGCTTCGCTTTTTTTATCCAACTTTTTTGGCCGGCTATTAGTTAAAGAAGTAGCGGTTGTGAGAGTGCTTTCTTCAATCGTTGGGCTAGTGCTTACTATTATTGTTCTTTTCGTTTTGCGTTTGGGTCTTTCCGGTCAGCTTTGGGCCATGGGTCTATCTTCTCTTTTTACCCTAATCCTATATCTTTGGTTCTCCTTAAAATATCTGCAAAATGCCACCTCGACCATTGCCTTAAAGCCGGTTTTGGTTTTTGGCTTAACTGTTTGGTTGACTAATTTGGTCAATTATGTTTTGGGGAAACAGTTTGACATTTTGGTTTTGGGCCACTTTTTAAAAGACGCCAAAACTTTAGGTTTTTATAGTTTAGCGTTTTCCATTATTGCCATCCTTGGTACTTTAATGACCATGGGCGCGGCCGGGGTTTCCAGTGCCACTTTTGCCGAAATTGCCCATAAAAAAGAATGGGATAAGTTAAGATTAGCCCTGAGAGTGCATATCAAGCTGGATTCGTTCTTGCTGATTCCACCGGTAATTTTTGCCCTTTTTTTTGGACGGCAAATCATCAGTATAATATATGGCAGTTCGTACTCTTCGGCTTTTCAATTTTTGATAATTTTTGGTTTTTTCAATATTTTGTCAAGACCTTTGGGCGGTGGAACCACAACTTCGGTTTTATATGCCCTTAATCTAGAACGGTTAGTAATGTTTTTAAGGGGAGGGGCAGGGATTTTGAATATTATTTTGGCGCTATTTTTTTTGATAACGCTAAATTTGGGTGCAACGGGCGTGGCCCTGGCCACCGGTTTTGTTGGTCTATTCTTAGGTATTTTGGAATTTTCAGCTCTTTTTTATAAATTTAGACCCTCGGTACCGGTTCTCTATCACCTCAAACTTCTTTTGGCTATATTATCAGGACTCTTAATTGTTTTTTGGATTAACCCGACTAATCTTTTTATGTTGGCATTGACGGCCTTGATTTTTGCCTTTTTTACCTTCTTGGTTTTATTGTTTTTAAAGCCAATTGAAAACGAAGAATATGTACTTTTGGAAAAAGTCTTGCCGGCTTTTGCCGTCAAATCACTAAAGTTAATTAAAGTATGGAAAAACTTGAAATAATTTGTTTTTCAACTCAACCCTGGTATGGCTCTTATTGGACCAATAAACAGCAAATTATGTCGCGTTTAGCCAAAATGGGACATCGGATTTTGTATATTAATCCTTATGATTACGCCTCATGGGGCCATCTTTTTCGCTCGCTTAAACGCAAAATCTCCCGCAAGCAATTAGTAGTGCCTTTGGATCAGCCTCAAGAAAACCTTTGGTTATATTCGCCAATTGATCTTTTGCCCGGACCGCGCAAAGGAATATTTCTTTGGCTAAATCAAAAATTAAGGGAGTTAATGTTAAGGCTGCAGCTGAAACGGTATGATTTTAAAAAGCCTCTGCTTTGGATTTATCAACCGGAAACTGTTGATTTTGTTGATCATTTAGCGCACGGGTTAGTAGTCTATGACTGTGTTGATGAGTATTCCGCCTTTCCTTACTACGGCAGTAATCCAAAAAGAAAAGAGATGATCTTAAAAAAAGAAGACGAATTGTTAAAAAAAGCCGATATTGTCTTTACTACATCCAAAACACTTTATGAGAAAAAAGGCCAAAAGAATAAAAATACATTCTTAGTTGCTAATGTTGGTGACTTTGAACATTTTAACGTAACCCAAAGATCCGATTATCCTATTGCACCAGAAATGCAAGATATTCCCCATCCGATTTTGGGTTTTGTGGGGGCCTTGGATAGTTACAAGGTGGATTTTGAAATTATTAAAAATATCGCGACGGCACACCCCGAATGGTCAATTGTTTTGATTGGTAAAACTGAGGCAAAGGGAGAAAAAACCGATATCAGCGAAATTAAAAAATTAGGGAACGTCCATTTTTTAGGCGGCAAACCTTATGAAATAACGCCGCAGTATATTAAGGCTTTTGATGTTTGCTTAATCCCTTATAATATAAATGAATATACTAAAAGCTGTTTTCCCCTTAAGTTTCATGAGTTTTTAGCTACTGGCAAGCCGTTGGTGGTTACGGCTTTGCCGGATTTGATTGATTTTGGTGGGGTTTCTTATCTTTCATATACAAAGCAAGAATTTTTACAAAATTGCGAAAAAGCCGTAAAAGAAAACAAACCCGAACTTTCTCAAAAAAGACAGCAAGTTGCCTCGCAAAATACTTGGGAGGATAGAATAAATAGATTGTTGGAGATTATTGAGTCTTTTGAAAAACAGACTCGCTCTTAATATGGCAATAAATCAAACTACAAAAGAATATAGTAGTCACGTGGATAATTACTACATTGATTCTTCCTATTACGACCAATTTCTATTGACTGATTTGCCTAATGGTTCAACAGTTTTGGATGTGGGTTGTGGTAATGGTTTGTTTTTGAAAAAACTTTCTTTATTGAATAAGAACTTACAGCTTTTTGGGGTTGAGGCTAATCAGTTTTTAATTGATAAAGCAAGGCAAAACACGCCTTTGGCACACATGGATTTGGTTGATCTGAATCAAGGTCAGTTGCCTTTTGCAAATGATACGTTTGATTCAATTTTTTGCCTAGATGTGATTGAGCATTTGGTAAATCCTTTGGATTTGTTAAAAGAGATTAAGCGTGTTTTAAAGCCAAGCGGCCATCTGATTTTGTGTACTCCTGACCGTTTTGCCTTTTTAGCGGACCAACGCTTCGGTAAAAACTTTGGCGAGTTATTAATTTTTAATCTTAAAAAACTGCTGGGAAAAACTTTTGTTGATCCGGGGCACATTCACGAGTTTGATATTTTTGAACTTAAAAAAATATTAAGACAGGGCGGACTTTTGTTCGTCGATCATTACCAGAGCCCTTGGCGATTTCGAGTCAAATTATTTCTCAGGTTGATTCCTTTTATTCGCCATTCCAGTTTTATCTTTGTTTTAAAAAAAGTTCAATGATCTGAATCATTGAACTTTTTTTGATCTTATGAAGATTTTGCATTTATCACCGGAATATTTTTCTTCTGATTCAGTCATTGGCGGGGGAACCCGTTACCCTTTAGAGATAGCCAAAGAAATGTCCAAAAAAGACGCAAAAGTGCGTTACATAGCCTTTACAAAAAATAGGCATCAGGAAATGATTGGTAATCTTGAGGTTAAGGTTTATAAGACAAATCAACTTTTCAGGCTTGGCCCAAATAATCCTTTCTGTTTTTCTGTTTTTAAAGATATTCTCTGGGCAGATGTTATTCATTGCTATCAACTCTATTATTTTTTGACCAGCATTGCGGTTTTGGTTGGTAAACTTTTGGGCAAAAAAGTTTTTGTAACCGATTTGGGCGGGAAAGAAAGGAATTTAATCAAAAAATTTAATCTTGTAAATTTGTTTGACGGCTTTCTTTGTGTTTCACAGTTTTCGGCGTCGGACTTTTCAAGTTTTAAGAACAAAGTAAAAGTAATTTATGGGGGCGTAGATGCCAATAAATTTGCTCCCAGCGATTCTTATCGGGGAACCGGAGTTCTTTTTGTCAGCCGGATAATGCCTCATAAAGGCCTTAATTATCTGATCGAGGCATTACCTTCCGATGTTAACTTAACGATTGTTGGCCATATCTACGATCAGGAATATTATCAATATTGTCAAAAACTGGCACAGGGTAAGAAAATCGAGTTTCTTCTGGATTTATCTGATGCGGGGTTGATTGAACTTTATCAAAGTTGTGCGGTTTTAGTTTCGCCTTCTGTTTTGATTGATTATCGTGGGCAAGAACACCCACAAAGTGAACTCTTGGGTATTCCTCCCTTGGAGGCCGCAGCTTGTGAAATGCCAACAATTGCCACCAGAGTTGCTTCTTTATCCGAGGTGATAATTGATCAAGAAACAGGTTTTTTAATTGAACCAAATAATCCAGCTGCGCTTTGGGAAAGGATTAAATTTTTGCTGGAGAACCCAGAACAGGCAAAAAAAATGGGCAAAGCTGGCAGGAAAATGGTTCTAAAAAAATTCACCTGGGAAAAAGCCGCGGAAAAATGCCTAGAAGCATATCTGCAAGATTAAAACAGGGTTGCACCCTGATCAAGGTGCAACCCTGTAAGAAAAAAATGCGTCTCTTAGTTATTTCAAATCTTTACCCTCCACATATCATCGGCGGCTATGAAATTGCCTGCCAAGATTTTTGTGAAGGACTTGCTCGTTTAGGGCATCAGATAGAGATAATGACGAGTAACTACGGCCTATCAAACAGGTCTAATTTGCCGGATTCGCCAGGTGCAAATGGAGGACAGGTAATCAAGCGTTTGCTGAATTTCAACGATTCGCAAAAAGCCAAAGACCGTTTTCTCAAGAAATGGCTGGGGATTAAATCAGTGTATTTTGATCTGATCAATTTTCTGGTTACTTTTTATGAGATTTTACGGTTTAAGCCTGACGTAGTTTACATCTGGAATCTAGCGTTTGTTTCGCTATCGCCAATCATAGGGGCAGTTATTTTAAAAAAGAAAATAGTCTTTCATTTGGAGGACTATTGGTTGGGAGCGGCTCTAAGGTTTAACCAAAACCGAAATCAGGGGGTTATTGAAGAAACGCTCAAGTTTATCCTGAATTTTTTGTTGCGTCGGACAATTGTTAAAACTCCGTTTATTGCGCTAAGCGAATATATTCAGAAGTATTATTTAAATCAAGGAATGAGGGGGAGGAATTCAGTTATTTATAATGGCTTAAGCGAATTGCTTTTTATCCGTAACCCGCAACCCGTAACCCGCAACCCAAAAACCCTTCTCTACGGAGGCCGTCTGATTTTTGACAAAGGCGTGCACTTGATTTTAGAAGCCATGAATATTTTGCAAAATGAAGGCTTGACTGATGTTAGCCTGGATTTGGTAGGTGCAGGCGAAGAAGATTATTTGCATTATCTTAAAAACTTGATTCAAAAATACGGCCTGGAAAAAAGAGTTAATTTTTTGGGCTTAAAGACCCATGAAGAAACAATGGCGCTCTATCCGATATATTCTATTATAGTGGTACCGTCTGTTTGGGAGGAGCCGTTCGGTTTGATGGTGATTGAAGCTATGGCAAGAGGTTGCGTTCCAATTGTTTCCAATAGCGGTGCGTTGCCAGAAATTGTTAAAGATGGTAAAAGCGGTTTAGTTTTTAGAAAAGGTGAAGTAAGCGACTTAGCAGAGAAAATTAAACAGCTTCTAGTTAATCAGTCAGTACTTGAGCAATTAGGCGCCAACGCGGTTGCCGATATTAAGGATAGGTTTGATTTGGAGTCAAAAACCAAAGAGGTTGAAAAATTCTTGTTTGGCTTTTAACCAAACCTAGAAAGGTTTTTCGGCCAAAACTAAAAAGTCAGGGGCATTTTTGGAACTTCTAAAGACTTGATCAAAAAGAAAAAAGATTAAGTTTTTGTCAAAATAAATAAATTTAATAAAGTATTTAAGAATTGGAATAGTGCCAAAAGTATGATGCATGGCATTAAGATAAGCTTGACCGGCCGCGGCCCACAATCCTCCCAATGGTTTAATCTCCAAAACTTCAAGGCTGGCCTTTTCAAAAAGTTCGCTTAATCCAAAAGGCGTAAATCTAAAATAGTCATTTGGTTCATCGTGGATTTCCCAGGCTAAAGGTGCGGTCAACAAAACCTGACCGCCCTTTTTTAAAACACGTCCTATTTCAGAAATCATTTTTTGCGGATCTTTAACATGTTCCAATGTTTGTGTTGATAAGATCGAATCGAATGATTCGTTTTGAAAGGGCAGATTTAGGGCATCGCCAACAACATCGATATCTTTCGATTTGGTTGGCGTATTGGCTTGATCTAAACCGATGTATTTTTTAATATGCGGAAAAAATTTTCGATAAGGTTTGGTTCCACAACCAATATCCAATAGATCCCCCTCCAATTTCTTGGCATACTCCTTGAGAGCTTTTTCAATTGGATAAACCGAAAGCCAGTGAGGATTAAAAAGACTTTGTATCATTTTTGGACAACAATAAACATTTCACCGTTATTGTCGGTCAGTTTTTGAAAAAAATGCAAGGGAAATCCTAAGAGAATTAAAAGTTGATACTCGATTTTAAGGATAAAACGTTTGGGCCAGTAGCAAAAAGAATTTTTGCGATTTTCATCGAGTAATTTCCTTTGCTTGGCGTAAATAATATCAATGCTGTACCTGATCCAACCCTGATGTTTCCTCGTAAAATAGTGGCCAATTGTTTTGAATTTAACAACTCTGGTAAAGCCGTATTTTTGGATTATAGAGAGGAGATCGGATTTTCTAAACTGTGATAAATGTCTGGGGACATCAAGCCCATACCAGTTGGGGCCAAAGATTTTGGCTTCAGGCGAGGAGTAATTCTGAACATTAATTATTAGCAGGCCATCTTTTTTCAAGAGCTGATAACAGAGTTCCAGATGCTTTTTGGGATTTGGTAAATGTTCTAAAACCTGAAAGAGAGTAATAAGATCAAAAGAATTGGGTAAAAGATTAAGCTCGGTTAAGGGATCGGTGTAAATGTGGTCACGTCCAAATAATGATTGACAAGATTCTGCGGCACTTTGATTGGTTTCTACCCCAAAGACCTTCCAATCGCGCTTCTTCATTTCACGCAAAAAAACGCCGTTAGCACAGCCAATATCTAAAACTTTTCCGGCTCGGGGTGTGACAAATTTTAAGGCTTCTTGGTGATAATATTTCAGCGGATAATCGGTTTGATGGGGCAGATAATCAGGAGGATAAAAATTTTCCAGATCTTTTGCAGATGGATTCAAGTCAAGATAAACAAACTCACAGTCAATGCACTGTAGCAATTCATATCGTTTTGAAAGGCGTAGTTGATTATCCTCAAAAAAGCCCAAAGACCTGTTTTTTTGGCTTTGGCAAAGCGGACAGGGAATCCTTTTAAGGGGATTATCTTTACTTGCCTTAATGATAAAATAGTAAGGATTTTTTATACGGAAAAGAGGGAAACCGGTTTTTTTAAAAATATTCCAACGCCAGGTTTTTGGGGCAGGTTTTTTATCAAGAACAATCACATTGGGGAAGTTCTTTTTTAGGATCTTTAGAACATCGGAAAGTCGATTGTTTTTGGGTTTTGGCAAGCCATGATATTCCAAAATAATTTGTTTAATATTTCCTAGTTTCTTTTCGATTTCTTGCAAGACCTCGAGCTCTGCGCCTTCAATATCCACCTTCAATAGGTCAATCGGTTGGTCAAGGAAGTTAGAAAGCTTAACCGCGGGAACAGATGTTGCTTCAGACCTAGTTCGTCGGAAGTCAACAGCGGTTGTGTTATGCCAACTGAAATTTTTGTCTGGATCCAGACTTCTATAAAAGGTAATAGTTCCTTCGTTTTTAGCTAAAGCAGCCTGTACAGCTGTTACATTCTGAAGAGCGTTGATGGCGATATTTTTCTGCAGGATTTCAAAATTTTGGGGGTCTGGCTCAAACGCCAAAATACGGCATTCCGGATACCTTTTTTTAAAGTAGAGGATAGATAAACCATCCGCACCGGCATCAATAATAAATGGGTTTGGTTGGATTAGGTCTGTTTCATATTCTTCATCCCCAAAGATTTCCTTTGTTAGGGCATTCAGTTCCGCAAAGTTTGAATAGAAGATTGTAAAGTTTTCAATAGTTGTTTGTTCCATACTTTCTTAAAAAGTCCGTCCTTCCTAAGGACGGACTTTTATAGGGACGGGCCTTGAAAGATTTCAGCTCCTTGTTTTAAACCCTTCCTCCATGAATAATCGCGAATCAAGAAAAAGACTGGGGCAAAAAGTCCGTACAAAATAAATCCGTCCTTAATCATTTGCAGCCCCATTTTGAAAAAAGATAAAACCCTTTTAAGGTTGAATAGAAGATTGATTTTGTTAAAAGAGGTAAGCGGTGATTGTAGACCTTTAACTTTTTCTATGTACACGGCGGCAATTCCCTCTTTAACCCAGCGGGGTTGGTAATATTTAAGATTAAATAGGGGATGAAGATGCAGAAGTTCGGCTTGCGGGATATAAATGACTTTAGTCTTATCTGGAATTTCTAAATACCAAAGATTATCTTCCAAAAGCGGAATGGTTTCATCAAAAGGATGATTCAAAAGATAGTTTTTACGAATAGCACCGTTGGCGTTGGAGAAGGTCGGTATTTTGGGTTGTCCAATTTTAGGAAATAATAATTCCTCCCAGTCCTGTTTTTCATAGGAGTTGACATTGGGATCGGTGAATTGCCGGCCATAGGTGGCAATTAGAGTTGAGTTATCAATTAAAGGTTTGACGAGCCTAGTTAACCAAAAAGAGGAGGTAGGGAAGCAGTGAGCGGAAATGTGAACCAGGATTTCTCCGTGGCTAATTTTAGCCGCGTCATTTAATGATTTGCTAAAATGAAATGAATTGTTTGGAATATAATTATACTTTAATTTAGGATAGTTTTGGCTGATTTTTTTGGTCTGATCGTTTGAACCATTATCAAATAGCAAAACTTCAAACGGAAATGCGGTTTTTTGCGCGTAAAGCAAGGGCAAAAGAGTAATTAAGCTTTTACCCTCGTTTTTGGCGCGGATGATGATGGAAAACAGAGGGGTATCTGGCATTAGGTTTAATTATATTGTTTTTCAATAGAAGATTGCTTCGATGCGTACTCCTTTTGGCTCAATGTCCATCCCTTTTTCCACGACCAATCCCGCAGGAAATAAAAAATTGGCGCCATCAACCCATAAAGATATAATCCTTCGTGGAATAAAATAAATGAAGTTTTGAGAAAAGAGATGATTCTGCTTGCTGATAAAGGTTCGTTAAATTGTTTGGGATCCAGAAGCGGCGAGGTTAGGTTTTTGATTTTAGTAACATAGAACCTGGCCCGTCCGCCTCTTTGCCAGCGCGCCAGGTAATATTTTAAATTAAATAATGGATGCAGGTGTAAAACTTCGGCTTGAGGCACATAGACTATTTTACTTTTATCCGCTATCTCCAAAAACCAAAGATGATCTTCCATGGATGTTACGTTGTTATCAAAAGGATATTCTAAGAGATATTTTTTTCTAATAGCACCGTTGGCATTGGAAAAAGTTTTGATTTTTGGCTCTCCAGTTTTTGGGAAAAAGAGCTCACGATAGTCAAGATCTTCATAAGCATTAACGTTGGGATCGGTGAACTGGCGGCCGTAGGCGGCAATAGTCACTGAGTCATCAAGTAGCGGTTGCGCAAGATTTTGAAGCCAAAAGAAAGAGGTTGGAAAACAATGAGCCGAAAGGTGGACTAGTATTTCACCGCGCGCAATTTTTGCTCCTTCCATGGTGGTATTGCTGGGATGAAATTGGCCAGAGGGAATATTAACTACCCTTAGTTGGGGATAATGCTTGATAATTTGCAAGGTCTGATCAGTTGAGGAATTCTCCTGCAAGATTATTTCAAAAGGGAAGTTAGTTTTTTGTGAGAAAAGAAGGGGTAATAAACTAATTAAACTTTTGCCTTCGTTTCTGGAGCGAAAAACAATAGAGACCAAAGGTTCTTGCGACATTGAGACTTATTATATCAATAAAAAAGCCCCGCGAAAAAAACGCGAGGCGGGATTTAGCCGTTATGCAATGCGTTTTTCGCCCATCTTGTTTTTGACGAAAGTTCTAATTTCATTAGAGGCAAAGCAAATTGTCTCCCTTTCCCTTTTAAGAAATCCGATGTTTGCCAATTTAGTCAATGTTTCTAAGGAAATTCCAAGGTTTTTGGTGGCGCATGTCACTTCTATTATATAACTGTCAGAGTTCAATGTAAGATAAGCAGCTAGTACTTCCAACGCCTTTCTTTCTTCTTCCTCCTTAAGGTTTTGCCAGAGCACTTCAATTGCTGCGTTCAATGCTTTATCAGGCATTTTTTCTCCCTCTTTTTTTAATTATTAGTGAGGGTAATCTAATACTTTTCACGAAGCTTGTCAACCACGGGGTGATATAATTCAAACAATGTCTTTAATGAATAAAGTTACTAAAAGCTTTATCTGGGTTCTTTTTAATAATATTTCCCTTTTTGCTATCAGCCTGATTCTGAATATCGTTTTAGCCAGGCTTTTAGAACCCCAGGATTTTGGTTTTGTAGCCTTAGGAGAGTTTTTTTTACTTTTATTAAATAGAATTAAAGAGCTGGGTTTTGATTATGCCATGATCCATCGGCAGGACCGTTTGGAAGAGGTGGCGTCTATAAATTTTACACTGCAATTAATTTTAGGGACCTTGATCATGTTTTTGGGCGCGGTGTTTTCAATTTTTATCACCAAAATCTATGGCTTACCGGTTGGCCTTTCCTTATTCTTTTTGACAATTACCGCTCCGGTTAAAGCTGTTATTTCTTCCTATAATTCCCTTCTGGATAAAGGTTCTGCTTTTCGCAAAAACGCCATATTCACGGTCTCCACCAATCTATTATTCGCCGTCTTTACTGCTTTTTTGGCCTGGCGCGGCTTTTCTTATTTGAGTTTGACCTTGGGATTGATCCCCGGGATTTTGTTTAACGCTTTGATTTTTTGGCGCGTTAGTCCAATTAAGCTTAGACTTTTTTGGAATAGAAACCTGGTAAAATGGTTTTTAAATTTTGGACCGTGGTGGTTCTGGTTTATTGCAGCTGTGGCGTCTTTGATAATTTCTAACCTGGACAATTTATTAATTGGCACTTTTTTGGGCGCGGCGACCTTAGGTTTTTACTCCCGCGCTTATAATTTTGCATCCCTTGTTACCGACAGAATAGACAGCGCTTTTGTCAGGGTTTTATTTCCGGTTTATGCCAGATTTCAGAATGATAAAGAAACCCTAGCCAAGATTTTATCGCTGCAGATTGGTTTGATACCGCGTTTGATTTTACCTTTGATTATTTTAGGACTAGTTAATATAAAAGAACTAATTATGATACTTTTAGGGGAGAAGTGGCTGGCCATGGTTCCCATGATTTACGCCTTTCTAATTTTTATGCTATTTAGGCCATTTCTTGACACCTTAGGAAATTTTTTTGTTGCCATTGGCAAGCCTAAAGTGTGTAATTCGGTCCTAATAGTACAGGCTATTTTTATGGCAATCTTTGAGCCTTTTATCATCTTTAAATTTCACGAGATTGGTCTGGCTGTTTTTGCCGGAGTAGGGGCGATGGGAGGGTTTTTCCTTTTGTTTTCCAAGCTTAAGGGAGCCGTTGGTCATCTTAACCTGACGAGAGTAATACTATATCCAATTATAGCTAATTGCCTTTCCTTTATTTTGGTATTGTTGGCGCTGGGAAATTTTAACCAAACCTCATCTGCCGCTTTATTGTTATACAAAACTGCGGTTTTTTCTGTAAGCTATGTTGCCTTGCTTTTTCTTTTTGAAAGATCAAAGATTATTAACGATTTAAGAACGCTGGTCGTTTTGGAGAACAAAAACGATTTAGCTTTTTGATCTTTTTTTATATGAGAATCCTAGTTGTAGGGGCTTTTTGCCCATATCCAATTGATTCCGGCGGCAGACGCCGGCTTTTTGCCATCTTTGACGGATTAAGGGATTTTTTTGAGATAACAATGATTTTTCCGGTATTTGAAGATAATGAGATAGAAAATGTTTTTGCTTTACAAAAACTCTGGCCTAATGTTTTGATTGTTCCGTTCTATGGGATTAAAGCGCCGTATGAAGGCACCTCAATGGCGGCAAAAATAATGCGCTTCTTTCATGTTTTAAACCCGCACACTCCGCCTTGGTTTTTAAAAAAACAATACGGCATGGCTGCCCTGATTAAGGCGATGACAGAGACGGGCGAGTACGATTTAATCCACGTTGAATTCACGCAAATGCTTTCTTATTTGCCAAAGGATTGTCCAATTCCATCGGTGGCAGTAGAACAGGATGTAAGCTTCATAGCCTGGGAAAGAAGATTTAAGATAGCTAAAGGTCTTAAAAATAAGCTGACGGAATTTTTGCTGATGCAAAAAGTTAAGAGATTTGAGCTAAAGCATTTAAAAGAATTCGATCGTATCGTTACAGTTTCGGACGTTGATCGTGAAAGATTACAAAAAGTTTTAGCTACAAAAGAAATTGAAGTTGTGCCAAACGGCGTTGATCTTGATTACTTTCAATTTGAAAGTCCAGAAAGGTTGCGATTATCGCTGTTATACAACGGAGGGTTTGGCCATTTTCCCAATTTAGACGCCATGCGATTATTTATTAACGATATTTTTCCTTTAATTAAACAAGAAAATACGGATATCAATCTAAAAATCGTCGGCAAAGTTACCGAAAAAGAGGCGTTGGAATTTGCCAATGAAAAAAATGCTGAATTCTTAGGTTTGGAGCATTTTGTTGATGATAGGGAATACTTGGATTTATTGCACAGTTCAATTTTTATTGTGCCCCTAAGAATTGGCGGCGGCACGCGGTTAAAAATTTTAGAAGCGCTATCAGCCGGGTGTCCGGTTGTGTCAACAACAATTGGCGCTGAAGGCTTGGGTGCAATCAACGAGGAACACTTGTTAATTGCCGATAAACCGGAAGATTTTGCCAAGGCTTGTCAGCGGTTGATAGTTGATCAAGATTTGCGGATTAAGTTGGCTCAAAATGGACGAAGATTGGTGGAAGAAAAGTTTGGGTGGGGGAGAATTGTTGAGAAGCAGAAAAAGATCTATGAAGAGCTGATAAATAGAGGCCACACCTGCCAAGAAAGTTCTTGCGGAAGGTCTCACCCCGCCGGCTGGCGGGGTGAGACCTTCATAAGATTAGGTGCGAACCCCTTGAAAAATGCCAAAAGCTTCAATCATCATCCTAACCTTTAACAGCCAAGACGTAATCGCTGACTGCCTTAATTCGGTCTTGCACTCCGATACACCGATGAGTCGGATTATTGTGGTTGACAATAATTCATCAGATAGGACGATTGAAATTGTAAAGGGGTTTTTACCGCAGGTTAGATTAATTATCAATAACCAAAATCTGGGGTTTTCCGCCGGCAACAATGTGGCAATTAAATATGCTATGGAGGATGAATCGGATTATATTTTCTTGTTAAATCCCGATACCACCATCAAGCCTGATACCTTGACGATACTTCTCGAAACCGCGCAAAGCGATCAGCAGATCGGAATTGTTGGTCCCAAGACTTTCTATTCTTTCGGAAGGTGTCACCTTCCTAAGGTGACACCTTCACAAGGCGAGGCCTTAAGGGAACAGCTAGGTGATAGGATTATGTACGCTGGCGGTGTTTTGAACTGGCAAAACGCCAAAAATCATCATCGGGGCATGGGTGAGATCGACCACGGTCAGTACAATCAGACAGAGGAAACAGGGTTTGCTTCCGGGGCGGCTTTGTTTATTAAAAAAGAAGTTATCCAAAAGATTGGCCTTTTGGATGAAAAATATTTTTTGTATTACGAAGATGCGGACTGGTGCATTAGGGCCAAAAAAGCTGGTTTCAAAATAGTCTTTGAACCGCGGGCAATTGTTTATCATCAGGAATCCACTGTTACCAAAAAAGGTTCGCCAAATTACTATTATTATTTCACCCGCAACCGGCTATATTTTATAACCAAATTCTTTAATCCAATCAGAGCATTGAAGCTCTTTTTTCTGGAATCGTTGAGAGCGATCAAAAATATCGTTAAGTTATTTAATAAAAGCGAGAGAGAACAATCCTTAGCTATTGTGCAGGGGATGGGCGATTTTGTAAGAGGAAGATTTGGGAAAAGATAATTTGATTGATCGGACACTAAACCTCGGAGGTTTACACTTAAACCTCCGAGGTTTTAAAAAAAGGATTCTCCCAAAGGTCTTGGCCTTCGGGATTTTTTTTGAGTTCTCCTTAACGATTTTTTAGGTTAAAATAAGGATATGGCGTTTTGCAGATATGCAAAGATCGTAATTCTTTGGCTAAAACAACAGGTTACCAAGCATACGTTGTTTGATGTTTTTTTTGCGCTGTGGGTTTTCACCATTTTGTGGCCAAAGTTTTCTTTGTTTTCCTTCCCCGGTTTTAGGACCGGTATTAGATTGGAAGATTTGTTTTATTTTGGCTTTTTTTGCGTTTGGGTTTTTTATTTGGTTCGCGGCAAAATCAAGTGGGTAAAATCTCCTGTAAACTTAGGTATCTTTATTTATACCATCGTTGGTCTCTCATTAACCCTTTTAGGACTTTTTTATCTGAAAACAATCACTGATCTGCCGCTGGCAATGCTTCATACTTTAAGAAGAATACAGTATTTTTCGTTTTTCTTTTTTGCTCTTACTCTTTTACCAAGCATAGAAGAAAGTAAAAAAGTTTTAATCAGCTTTTTTGATACGGCCTTAATTGTTTCCGGTTTTGCCTTTTTACAATTTCTTAATCTTTGGCCTCTCTATTCACCGCTTAACCATCCGACTGGGACATTTGTCTTTTTTCAGCAGCTAAAAACCGTTAATGCCAATTTTGGCGGCCATTACGAGTTGGCGGCGTTTTATTTGATTGTTTTTGCTTTAGCATTAACGCTTTTGGTATTTTTGTGGGGCAGAAAAGAAATTAGAAATGTTTTGGGATTAACGCTTTTGGCTTCAATTTTGCCTTTCTTTTGGACTTACGGCCGTGCGTCTTTGGCCGGATTGCTATTTTCAATTTTAGCATTAGTGTTTGTTAAGAATAAAAAGTTTCTGTTTGTCCCTTTAATTTTGGGCATTGTTTTTATGCTGCTCTTTTTAACCGGTCAGTTGAGCCGGTATCGGAATATTAATTTATCCTTTGTTAAAGAACCGCAAACTATTATTAGCAGTCAAATCCCCGGAGGCAGTATAGAGGTTTTAAGCGATCCATCGCTCACTTTAATTAAATTAAACTGGCAAGGCTTTAATTTTCAGCTTAAAGATCCAAGCTTCACAACTAGAATTGCCAAGTGGCCAGCCGCCATTGAGGTTATCAAAAAACACCCTTTAACCGGCGGTGGCTATTCAGTTTTTGGAGAAGGGTATGATAATGACTACTTAAGGATGATTGGTGAAACAGGCTTAATTGGCCTTTTAGCCTTTACATTCCTGGCCGTGTCTATAGTTCGGTGTTTGCGGGCATGCTTTATGATTGCGGGCAATCGCTTGATCGGCTTTGCGGCTTTAGGGCTATTAATAGCCTTTTTGGGGCTTTTGGTCAACGCCTTCTTGATTGATGTTTTTGAATCCTCAAAAGTGGCAATCACCTTTTGGATGCTTTTAGGGGTTATTGTCAAAGCCTCTCAACTAAACGAGCCCAAACTTAATGCCGGAATCATTTAAGGCACTTTTACTATTTTTATTTTTTGCCACCTTGTTTCTTGCCCCAATGTTTTTGCGTGGTGAATTAATTAATCCGCAAGGCTTGGCTTTTAAGATTGATCCAATTTATCAAGGCGTTGACGTGAAAGGCAATGTTAACCCGCTTTTGTCTGATTTGTCATTTGAATTTTATCCGTGGCGGTCGTTTGTCAACCAGTGGATAAAACAAGGCGTTTTGCCTTTTTGGAACCCAACTATTTACGGAGGAATGCCATATGTAGCTAATGATCAATCCGCTGTTTTTTATCCCTTAAATATTCTTTCGTATCTTTTGCCAATTGCCTGGCAGTTTAGTTTTCTGTTTTTTATTAAAATACTTTTAGCTTGTTTTTTTACTTACCTTCTTGCCAGAAGGCTGGGAGTTTCTTTTGGGGGGTCTATTTTGTCAGGGCTGGTTTTTGGATTTAGCGGATTTATGACGGTTTGGTTAGGCTTTGGGATAACCAATGTGGCGCTTTTCTTGCCTTTGGTTTTATGGGCAATAAGGTGGATCCGAGATGAGGGCTTCAAATCGTGGTATTCGTTAGTCTTGGTATTCGCCTGGACTTCACAATTGCTGGGTGGGCATCTGGAGACTTTTGTGTTGTTGGTGCCGTTTTATGCGGTTTATGCCTGGTATGAGTTCTTAAGAGGTCACACCTGCCCCGATTTAACATCGGGGTATACGACCCCCGACAGGAGTCGGGGGTCTTTCTTAGCAGGTGTGACCTCGCTGGTCGGTTTTGCTGTCTTAATTCCTTTGTCCTTGGGTTTGTCAGCTATTCAGTGGTTGCCGTTTTTGGAATATATTGGCAAAACCGCGATTTTTAACGGTCGTCTTGCTGGTAGCTTTAGTTTTTTTGATTTTTCTTTCCTTAAAAATCTGCCGGCCTTGCTTACTTTTTTGGCCCCCAATCTTTTTGGCAATCCGGTTAACAAAACATTTTGGAATCCGTTTCAGAATTATAATGAACAGATTTTTTATATCGGGGTACTACCAATGGTGTTCGTTCTTGTTGCCCTCTTGAGAGGTCACACCTGCCCCGATTTAACATCGGGGTATACGACCCCCGACAGGAGTCGGGGGTCTTTCTTAGCAGGTGTGACCTCTTGTTTGATCAGGTTTTGGTCTATTATTGCTCTGTTATCGCTTCTGGCTTCTCTTTTGATTCCGCCATTTAACATTTTGGCCCGGTTGCCGGTTTTATCAATTTTGGATTTTCACCGCTTCCGTTTACTTGTGGTTTTTGCACTGGCAATTCTGGCTGGTTTTGGTTTGGATAAGATTCTCAAAGAGGAGATACAAAGAGGAGGTTTAAGAAAAATCGGAGTGATAAGTTTATTCGGCGGGGCTGGCTATTTAAGTCTTTTAATCGCAGCCTATTATTTTTTAGTTTTTCAAAAAGATCAGGTGATTAATTATTTAGGGGTTTTGCTCAATAAATTTGGTCAGGGGTTGAGTTTTGGCTTGGGGCAGGGGATAGGGGATACTACGGTCAAGGTTCAGGTTCTTTACGGCCGGCTTTTGGCTTCTTTTTCACTCTTTTCTTTTCAAAATTTACTGCCATTTTTACTTTTAATTTCCAGTTTTTTGATCTTCTTTTTTAGGAATCGTTTGGATGCAAAAAAATGGCTGGGGTTGGTTCTGGCGGTTGTTTTTGTTGATTTGGCTTATGTGGGGATCTCTTATCAGCCGACGGTTGATCGCAGTTTATCGAACGAAGAACCAGCGGTAATTTCTGAAATTAAAAAAGACCAATCAATTTTTAGGGTGGCGGCTTTGGGTCAAACTTTAATCCCAAATAGCGCCTCCATTTATGGATTACAGGACGTTAGGGGTACGGATATTGTTTCCAATGATTATCGCCAATTCTTCTATAGTTTTAAGGGTAGTTCGCAAACCAATCTCTATTTTTTTCTTAATGAAGCAGATCATAATTTTTTGGACTTAATGAATGTTAAGTATTTAATTGTTGAGAAGAATTTTAGCTTTGACCAAACCGATTTTGAGAAAAAGGGAGTTTTTGGGCAAGTGGAACTTTGGGAGAATAAAGCCGTTGGGCCGCGGGCGTTTATTGCTGACAACCAAGCCTCTGGTAAACCTCCGAGGTTTCCTGTTGGCGTCAGTTCGGGCAAAGCAGAGATTGTTTCATACAAGCCTGATGAAGTTTTGATTAGAACTAACCTTGAGGTTGAAAGCGGGTCTTTGGTTTTGGCAGATAGCTATGATAGCGGTTGGCAGGTTTTTGTTGACAATAAAAAAGCTAATCTGCTAAAAGCTTATAATAGTCTGCGGGCGGTAGAATTGAGTAAGGGTGATCATTTGGTAAAGTTTGTTTATCAGCCGTGGTCGGTGGTTTGGGGGATAAGGATTTCGGTTATCTCGTTTGGAATATTTTTGTTGTTGGGTTTCCTTCTTTTACTTATAAAGGTGACACCCCGCCGGTGGGCGGGGAGTCACCTTCTCGGTAGAAGGTTCCACCTTCGCAAGGTGGAACCTTAAAGAATTATGGGTCAACCCTTGGTTTCAGTTATCCTTTTAAACTTTAACAGCCTTAAATATCTAAGCGGCCAATCGTTTTTACAAAAGAATATGGAATGTTTGCAAAAACAGACTTATTACGATGCTATGGAGATTGTGGTGGTTGATAATGCTTCAACCGATAGTTCGCCGGAATACATTGAAAAAAATTATCCCAAAATTAAACTAATTAGGAATCAAAAAAACTTGGGCTTTAGCGCGGGTAATAATATTGGGGCTAAAAATTCAAAAGGCGAATATGTCTTATTTTTAAACCAAGACGTTTTTTTGGAGCCGGATTATATTGAGAGGATTATTGAGTTTTTGGAGAATAATCCCAAAGCAGCTGGAGCAATGGGTAAATTATTACGCTTTAATTCACTAAAGCAGGAAAATACTAACATAATTGATAGTTTGGGAATCGTGATCTTCAAAAATGGCCGTGCAGTGGAAAGGGGAGAGTTGGAAGAGGATTGCGGTCAATATAATGAAAATTCAGAGGTTTTTGGTATTTCCGGTGCGGCTTCAATCTTCCGCAGGACTGCCTTGGAGGATGCCAAAGTGATGGAAGAATATTTTGACGAGAATTTTTTTATGTATAAGGAGGATATAGATTTAAGCTGGCGGTTGAGATTACTCGGTTGGAGCCTGTGGTGCGTTCTTCAAGCCAAAGCTTATCATGCCAGAACCAGCGGCGGGACGGGAAAATCCGGTTCGTACGTGACGCATTTTTTGGACTTTATTCAAAATGAGAAGAAAAAACCGGATTATGTCCGCGGCTTATCAATGAAAAACCAATGGTTGCTTTTGATCAAAAATCTTTCGTCTAGCCAATTTTTCAAATGGTCCCCTTTTATCCTTTGGCGCGAATTTCAACTCTTGGGGATTAATTTATTGTTTTCTCCTGGTATTCTCTTCCGGCATATGGCTTTGTTTTTTGAGCGGTTAAGAAGCACTTTTACTAAAAGAGGTATCATTTTAGGGAGGGTTTCCTATAAGGAAGTTGCAGATTGGTGGTTTAATTGAAATATGATAGATCTTTCAATTGTTATCGTTTCCTTTAATTCCAAAGAAGTCTTAAAGCAGTGCTTAAGTTCGCTAATGGAGAATTACCCTAAGGAGTTTTCCGATAGGCGATATGAAATAATAGTGGTTGATAATGCCTCGGTCGATGGATCAGCCCAGATGATAAAAGGCGAATTTCCTCATGTTGAACTGATAGAAACAAAGGAAAATTTAGGCTTTGCTAAGGGTAATAATTTAGGTATTAACAAAGCCCAAGGCCACCTTGTTTTATTTTTGAATCCCGATACTATTGTCCCCCCAGACACTTTATCTACTATGATTAATTATATTAATTCAGATCTTTCGATCGGCGTGGCAACTTGCAAAATTGAATTGTCGAATAACCGTGGCATTGATCTTGATTGTCATCGCGGCTTTCCCACGCCTTGGGCTTCTTTTTGTTATTTTTTAGGCTTAGAAAAACTATTCCCCAAATCCCGCATTTTTGGACAATATCATGAGACTTGGAAAGATTTATCAAACATTCATGAGATTGATAGCGCAGTCGGCGCCTTTATGTTAGTTCGTCGGGGGGTTGGTGAGAAAATCAATTGGTGGGATGAAGATTTTTTCTTTTACGGCGAGGATTTGGATTTTTGTTTTAGAGTTAGAGAAATGGGCTTTAAAGTGATGTATAATCCAACTGTTAAAATATATCATTACAAAGGTATTTCGTCGGGTATTCAGAAGGATTCGGTTAAGCGATCGGTTGCTACTCAGGAATCGCGCAGGAAAGCCCTGAACGCTTCGGTTGACGCTATGAAAATGTTTTATCAAAAGCACTATCAGGGGAAATATCCAAAGATTATTGATTGGTTGGTAAATTTTGGAACAGGAATTTTAAGAGTTAAAAGATTGGTGATCGGGAGACGATAATTATGCCAATATTTATTCTCATCTTAATAGCAGTTGTTGTTGGAGTATCCGGGCAACTGATAATTAAAAAAGGGGTTTTAACCTTAGGAGGAATTGGCAGTGGGGGACTTTTAGCTTTCTTTGCGAAGGCGGCTTTTTCCCCTTGGATTATTGCCGGAATTTTCCTTTATGTTTTGGGGACGGGTGTTTGGTTAATACTCTTAACCAAGGTGGATGTTTCTTATGCCTACCCTATGCTTTCTTTGGGCTATGTTTTTGTGCTGTTTTTTTCCTTTGTTTTTTTGCATGAACCCTTAACCGCTCTTAAACTCTTAGGGACTCTCCTGATTGTTATTGGGGTATCTTTGATTGCCTCAAAGAGATGAAATTTCCTGAAAGGTCGCACCTGCCCCGATGTCCATCGGGGTAAATGAGCCGCTGTTACAGCGGCTCTTCTTAACAGGTGCGACCTTAAACGCTTATGCGAATAGGTATTGACGCGCGTTTCTCAGATATTGCCGGCATTGCCCGGTATGCTCAAAATCTAATTTCTAATTTGGAAATTGGGGATGATATCAACGAATACGTCGTTTTTTTACTTTACAAAAATTTGAATTGGTACCGGCCCCAAAAAAATAATTTTAAAGCTGTTGAAGCCAACTTTCCCTATTATTCATTTAGCGAGCAACTCCTTTTTCCGTTTAAAATTTGGCAGGCCAAGTTAGATTTGATGCATTTTCTTAATTTTAATGTGCCGCTTTTATATTTTGGGAGATATATTATCACCATACATGATCTAATCTATGAGGATCATTCCACCTTTGGCATGACAACCAGAAGCAAGTCGTATTATTTATTTAAGAAAGTTATTGCAAAGCTTATGATTAGGTGGTCAACTTTTAGGGCCGAAAAAATTATTGTGCCTTCGTTAACTACCAAGGCTAAGCTAATAGATAAATTACATATATCGAGCGACAAGATTATCGTGACTTACGAAGGTATTGATGTAAATTGGATTAACAACGTTAAATTGAAAGAAGAAAAAGACGCTGACTTTTTGGCTAGCTATGGCATTAAAACTCCCTATCTTTTATATGTCTCTACCATGTATCCTTACAAAAATCATAAACTCTTAATAGATGCTTTTAGGGATTTGTTATCTCAAAATTCAACAACCAAACTACAATTAGTTTTAGTAACCAAAGAAGATTCTTTTACTCAAAAAATTCGTGAATATATAAAAAATCAAAATCTTGAGGCAAAGGTCATTATACCTGTGAAGGAAGAGGATAATGGGTTTTTAAATGATCAGAAACTACAAATTATTTTTAGAAACGCACAACTTTACGTTACTCCTTCTTTAGAAGAAGGTTTTGGGTTGACTATTCTGGAGGCTTGGGCGAGTAAGGTCCCGGTTTTGGTTTCGGATATTCCGGTATTGAAAGAAATTGGGAATGACGCAGTTGAATTTGTTAATTCTAAAAACCGCGGGCAGATGACCGATAAAATTAAAGAATTGCTTATTAATCAGGAATTACGAAATAGATTAGTCGTTAAGGGGTTAGAACGATTAGCGAATTTCTCTTGGGTTAGGATGGCCAATCAAACAAAAGAGATTTATCAAAGTCACCCCGATACACCGATTCATCGGGGTATGGATAAATTATGAAAATAGCTTTAGTTCATGATGATTTTATGCAATGGGGTGGAGCCGAAAGATTGGTCTT